>Ga0315285_10002063_pt1 | contig 21053 bp, 17 predicted proteins | sample YL17G09_36_MG_FD_203698 | JGI IMG/M metagenome (GOLD analysis project Ga0315285, IMG submission 203698) | Sediment microbial communities from Yellowstone Lake, YNP, Wyoming, USA - YL17G09_36 | ecosystem: Environmental > Aquatic > Freshwater > Lake > Sediment | place: USA: Wyoming | collected...
GAGACCCTCCATTCTACGCGCGGCCCTACGGGGCCCCCGGCCGACGCCGGCCCGGCGCCCCTCCCGTCCGGTGCCCCTTTCCGGCCCGGCGCCCTCTCCTTTCCCGGCCAGGCCTGCGTTCAACGCACCACCGCGCAGCAGCGCACAGCACCGGGCAGCCGGTCGATGCCCGCCGGCACGTTCTCGCAGGTCAGACGCAAGGAAGCTGCCAGCCGGGGGCGCCGGTTCTGGTCCTCTCACCGGCCGGAGCAGAAGAGCCGCCGTCCAACGCACTGATCCTGCCGTCCGGACCGCCGGCCGATCCGCCGGGGTTCGCGGGGGTTCGCGGTCGTGCGTCGGATGCAAGGGGGATCGGGGCGGCGAGCGGCGAGTGCAGCGGCCGGAGCGGGCAACGCCCCCGGTCAGGCCTCGGCGAGCAGCTCGTCGCGCGCCTTGAGCATCTCGGCGCGGGCCTCGTCGCCGATCACCGGGTACTTCGGGTCGATCTCCATCAGCGCGTCCAGGATCACCGCGCCGGCGGCGACCCGCATGAACCACTTCCGGTCGGCGGGGATGACGTGCCAGGGGGCGTGCTCGGTGCTCGTGTGGCTCAGCATCTCGGCAAAGGCGTCCTGGTAGGCGTCCCAGTACTGGCGCTCGCGGACGTCGCCGGCGGCGAACTTCCAGTTGCTCTCCGGCTCGTCGATCCGAGCCAGGAAGCGCTCCTTCTGCGCCTCCTTCGAGACGTTGAGGAACAGCTTCACGACCCTGATCCCGTTGTCGACGAGGTAGCGCTCCCAGTCGTTGACCTCGCGGAAGCGGCGGTCCCAGACGTCCTTCCCCTTCGCCTCGGGCGGCAGTTTCTGCCCGGTGAGGATCCCGGGATGGACCCGGACCACGAGGACCTCCTCGTAGTAGCTCCGGTTGAAGATCCCGATCATCCCGCGGGCAGGCAGGCGCCTGGCCGCCCGCCACAGGTAGTCGTGGTCCATCTCCTCCGCCGAGGGGACCTTGAAGCTCGTGACCTCGACCCCCTGCGGGTTGACCCCGCTCATGACGTGGCCGATCGTCCCGTCCTTGCCGGCCGCGTCCATCGCCTGGAAGATCACGAGCAGGGCGTAGGTGTCCTGGGCGGCCAGCCGGGCCTGGTACTCCGCCAGCGCTGCAACGCCGTCCCGGAGCGCCTCCTCGGCGTCCTCCTTCTGCACGAAGTCGGCCGTATACCCGGGGTCGAAGTCCTTCGGCAGGTGCACCTTCGTGCCGGGCTCCACGCGGAACGGCGCGATGAGGCGCCGGATCTGCTTCGCGCGATCGTCGTTCATGGTGGCCTCCCTCCTTCGTCGGGGGGCCGCGCGCCTGGCGTCTCCCCGGGTGTCATCGCCGGCGCCCTCCTGAGCGCCCGAACAGCGTCCCGAAGACGCCCCGGATCAGGCCGCCCCCGATGTCCTCGATCATGTCCTGCTGGCGCTTCGCGGCGCGCTCGGCCTCCCGCCGATCGGCCGCCTGCTGGCGCGTCCGCTCGCGCTCGGCCGCCGTCGCCTGCCGCTCGGCGTCGCGGCGGATCCGCTCCAGGTCGCGGGCGCGCGCCTCGATGGCCCGCCGTTCCTGGGCCGGGGTCGGAGCGGGCGCGCCGGGGGCTCCCGTTGCCCCGGACATCGCCGCCTTCGCGGCGGCGAGGCGCGCCGAGAGGATCTCGTGGGCGCTCTCCCGATCGATCGGCGCCGCGTACGTGGCGTAGAGGGACCCGGCGCTGATCCGCCGCTCCATCTCGTCGGGCGGGATCGCGGCCATGAGCGAGTCGGGCGGGACGAGGCGCGTCGGCGCGAGGGGCGTCGGCACGCCGCGCGGGGAGAGAACCGTGACGAGCGCCTCGCCCGTCCCCAGCGACATGATCGCCTGCCCGGCGTCGAAGTAGTCGGTCATGGGGAAGGTCCGGACGGTCTTCTTCAGGTTGTCGGCGTCCTCGGGCGTGAAGACGCGCAGGGCGTGCTGGACGCGGTTGCCGAGCTGGGCCAGGACCGCTGAGGGCACGTCGGTCGGCACCTGGGTGACGAAGAAGACGCCCACCCCCTTCGACCGGATGAGCCGAACGGTGCGCTCGACCTGGTCGAGGAGCGCCTTGCTCGCATCGTCGAAGAGGAGGTGCGCCTCGTCGAAGAAGAAGGCCAGCTTGGGCTTGGGCAGGTCGCCGGCCTCGGGGAGCGATTCGTAGAGCTGGGCGAGCATCCAGAGCATGAACGTGCTGAACAGGACCGGCTTGTCCATGACGTCCGAGAGCTCGAGGATGCTGATGATCCCCTGCCCGGCGGGCGTGGTCCGCATGAGGTCCTCGACCTCGAACTCGGGCTCGCCGAAGAAGACGTCGGCGCCCTGCTGCTCGAGGCCGACGATCGAGCGGAGGATGACGCCGAGCGTCGCGGGGCCGATCCCGCCGTAGTCCTCGAGGACGACCTTCCCCTCGTCCGAGCCGAGGAACTTGAGGGTCGTGCGCAGGTCGTCGAGGTCGAGCAGGGCGAGGTCGTGGTCGTCGCAGTACTTGAAGACGAGGGCGAGGACGCTGGTCTGCGTCTCGTTGAGGTCCAGGACCTTGCCCAGCAGGAGCGGCCCGAAGGAATGGACGGTGGCCCGGACCTGGGCGCCGAGCTTGCCCGAGAGCGAGAGCAGCTCGATCGGGTGGCCGTCCGGCTTGAAGTCCCAGCCGAGCTCCTTCGCGCGCGCCTGGACCTTCGGGTTGGCCGCGTCGCCCGGGAGGGCGAGGCCGGTCAGGTCGCCCTTGATGTCCGCGATGAGGACCGGGACGCCGGCCGCGGAGAGCTGGCCCGCCAGCACCTGGAGGGTCTTCGTCTTGCCGGTGCCGGTGGCCCCGGCGATCAGCCCGTGGCGGTTGACCATGGAGAGCGCGACCTGGACGCGGACATCCGGGATGGCCACGGTGTTCTCCATGGGGGAGCCCAGGATCAACGACGGCTCGTCGAGCGCGTAGCCCGCTGCCATCGCGTCGTGGAACGTCTGGGCCATCGGTCTGCTCTCCCCTGGCGTCTCGCTCTCCGGATCAGGTGGCCGGCCCGCCGGCGGTTGCCGGCCCGCCGGCTGCGGCCGGTCCCCGCCTATCATGGCGCACCCGCCGGGCCCGGGGCCGGCGCGCGGGCGGGCGCGGCAGCGCCACCGGCTCGCGGGGGCAGCCGCTCGGGCGCCGCCTCACGGGGGCGGCCGCTCGGGGCGCCGCCTCGCGGGGGCGGCCGCTCGGGGCGCCGCCTCACAGTCGATGATTCGTGACTTCACGACCGGTGCGGGGCCGCCGGGCCCGGTCCGCGCGGAGCGGCGAATGAGTCGGCACCATGGCGGCGCTGGGCGGGAGCACGCGGCGTGCGTGGGATGCCGGGCGCTCATCCGCGCGCCCTCGTACGGGACGGAGGGCGGGGCTTCGCAAGGGTGGCCGGGCGCGCCGGAGCGGCCCAATGCACGAATCATCGCCTCACAGGCGGGCCGGCGTGGCGGCTCGCCCGCGCCGGCAGCCTCGCCCCGTCGTCGCGCCGGCTGCCCCGGCGCCCGCCGCCGCCCGCGCCGGAGCGGCCGAATGCACGAATCATCGCCTCACAGGCGGGCCGGCGTGGCGGCTCGCCCGCGCCGGCGCCCGCCCCCGCCGGCGCCCCTACCCGCCGGCGCCCGCCGCCGCCCGCGCCGGGCGGCCTACCCGCCGGCGCCGCGGGCGTAGCTGCCCAGGACCCGAACGGAGGTCGTGACGCCGGCCAGGTCGGCGAGGGCCTCGCGGGTGGCGAAGGCGGTCGCGTCGGCGTCGAGGTCCACCCAGAAGACGTACTCCCAGGGCCGGTCGCGGGCCGGGCGCGATTCGATCTTCGACATGTTCAGGTCGTGGTCGGCGAAGACGGTCATCGCCCGGAGCAGGGCGCCGGGCTCGTTGCGGATCCCCATGACCAGGGTGGTGCGGGCGGCACCGGACGGGTCGGCGGCGGCGGGCGCGGCGGGCGGCACCACGGCGCCCGCCGCCGCCACGACGAGGAAGCGGGTCCGATTGCCGGGATCGCCCTGGACGTCGGTGGCGAGAACCTGGAGGCCGAACAGCGCCGCGGCGCGCGGCGAGAGCACGGCCGCGGCCCCGCGCTCCCCCCGGTCGGCGATCGCCTTCCCCGCGCCGGCCGTGTTGTAGGTCGTGAGCAGCGTCCACGGCCGGGTGCGCAGGAACGCATCCGCCTGGCCCAGCGCCTGGACGTGGGAGTAGACCCGCTCGATCCCGCCCAGCGTCTCGCCCGGGAGCGCGGCCAGGCAGAGCCGCACGGGCACCACGACCTCGCCCCGGATCTCCAGGAGGAACTCGAGGAGAAGGTCGTAGTTCTCGCGGACGGTGCCGTTGACGACGTTCTCGATCGGCACGACGCCGGCGACAGCCCCGCCCGCGGCCACGGTCTCGAAGACGCCCCGAAAGCCGCCGATCGACAGGGTCGGGACCTCCTCGCCGAAGTACGCCCGGACGGCGTCCTCGGCGAACGCGCCCGGTTCGCCGGAGTAGGCAACGACGAGCGCCGGCGCGGTCATCGGTCGAACCAGCTCCCGCCGAGGTCGTCGGCCTGGGACTCGTCGAGCTCGGCGCGGCCGCCGGCCCGTTCGGCGTGGGCACGCAGCTCGGCCAGGCGGGCGTTGCCGGCGGCTTCGGTCGCACCGGCCCATGCGTCGTCCTCGAGAAGCGCCCGGATCGCCGCCAGGTAGGCCTCCGCGCAGGCCGCCACGAGGTTGACGCGGCGGGCCTTGCCCTCGTAGCGGCCGCTCGCCCGCTCGCCGGTGGCCGTGGCCGGCGGCTCCACGGTCAGCTCCACCAGGGCGTCCGAACCGGCCGTCTCCCCGATCGCGTGGACGTCGAAGGCCACGAGCCGGACCCGCCCGCCCAGGACCTGCTCGAGGGCCGCGTCCACGGCATCGAAGAGCGAGCCGATGGCGCCGGCGCTTTCCGCCGTCGCCTCCCACTGGTGGTCGCCGGCCGCGAGGACGACCGCCGCCCGGGCGGTTCCCGACGAGCCGGTGGTCATCGTCCACCGCAGGAGGTGGAGGCCGGCGGGGTCGAGCGATTCGGCGGGGTCGCGCGATCCGCCCGCGGGGTCGCGAGGCTCAACAGGGGTCCCAGGGTTGCGAGGCTCGGCCGGGCGGCCGTGCTCGCTCATCGCTTCCCTCCGCCGCTGCCCGCCGGCTCCGTGAAGTGTCGCTCATCGCGGCGCCGCAGCTCGGCGCCCGACTTCCAGATCGCGTACTCCAGCGAGTCGGCGAGGGCCGCCGCCGAGGCCGCGATGATGTTCGTGTCCGCGCCCATCGTGCTCCACGTCCGGGCCGCGTCGCCCGAGTCGATGACCACCCGCGTCCGGGCCGCGGTCGCCGCGTTCCCGTCGAGGATGCGGACCTTGTAGTCGACCAGGTGGACCCCATCGAGCTGCGGGTAGAAGGCCCGCAGCGCCTTGCGCAGGGCCGCGTCGAGGGCGTTCACCGGGCCATTGCCGTCGGCCGCGGTGTGCAGGATCTCGCCCTCCACCTCCACCTTGACCGTAGCCTCCGCCAGGAGCTCCCGCCCGTCGCGCTGCTCGACGAGCACGGTGAAGTCGACGATCCGGAACGGCGCGACGTAGCCGGCGGTCCGGCGCCGGATGAGGAGCTCGAAGGACGCCTCGGCGCCCTCGAAGGCGAGCCCGTCGGCCTCGAGCTGCTTGATGACCTTCGACAGCTCGCGCGGGTCGAGGCCCTCCAGCTGGTGGCCCAGCTGCTCGGCGCGGATCACCGTGTTCGCCCGGCCCCCGAGCTCCGAGACGACCAGCCGGCCGACGTTGCCGACGAGCCCCGGGTCGACGTGCTGGTAGCTCCGCTCCACCTTCGCGACGGCCGCCCCGTGGACCCCGCCCTTGTGGGCGAAGGCGCTGCGGCCCACGAACGGCTGGTAGTCGTTGGGGGCGACGTTGGCGATCTCGGCGACGGCCCGCGAGAGGGCGGTCAGCTCGGAGATCTCGCCGCCACCGACCGGGAGGAGCGGAAGGTCCGTCTTGAGGGCGAGGTTGGCGAGGACGCTCACCATGTTCGCGTTGCCGCAGCGCTCGCCGTAGCCGTTGATCGTGGCCTGGACGTGGCGGATCCCCGCCTGCACCGCCGCGACGGAGTTGGCCACCGCCAGCTCCGCGTCGTTGTGGGTGTGGATCCCCCAGCTGACGGCGGGGGCGCCGGGGTCGCCCTCGAGGGCGCGTCGCGTGTCCACCACGACCCGCACCAGCTCGTCGGTGAGGGTCCCGCCGTTCGTATCGCAGAGCACCAGCGAGCGCGCCCCGGCCTGGCGCGCCGCGCGGAGCGTCGCCAGCGCGTAGGCGCGGTCGGCCTTGTAGCCGTCGAAGTAGTGCTCGGCGTCGTAGATCGCTTCGCGGCCGTGGCCGACGAGGAAGCCGATCGACTCGGCGATCATGTCGAGGTTCTCGGCGGGCGTGGCCCCCAGGACCTCGGTCACGTGGAGCAGCCAGCTCTTGCCGAAGATCGTGACGACCGGTGTCTCGGCCGCCACCAGCTCGCGCAGGTTCGGGTCCGCCTCGGGTCGGTTCGCCCGGTGACGGGTGGAGCCGAAGGCGGCCAGCTTCGCGCGCTCCCAGCGGATCGACTTCGCCGCCGCGAAGAACTCGACGTCCTTCGGGTTCGAGCCCGGCCAGCCGCCCTCGATGTAGGGCATGCCGTACTCGTCGAGCATGCGGGCGACGCGGAGCTTGTCGGCCAGGCTGAGGATGATGTTCTCGCCCTGGGTGCCGTCGCGGAGCGTCGTGTCGTACAGGACGACGGGGGCGGGCGAGGCGGGCGGCATCGTGTCGGCCATCAGAGCAGCCCCAGGAGCTGGACCGATGCCACGGCGGTCGCGACGTCGAGATCGCGGCCGGGCGGCTCCACGGCGAGCCCGATCCGGGCGACGATCGCGTCGGCCATCGCGACGGTCCCCACGCGGGTGCAGGCCTCGGCAACGGCAGGATCGCGCGGCCAGAGATCGGCCGTCCGAAAGCCGTCGTCGAGCGCGCCCGACACGGCCGCCTCCACGCCGTCGGCGACGTCCGCGCGCCCCAGCGACCAGCGCAGGAGCATCGCCGCGGAGAGGATCGTCCCCACCGGGTTCGCCAGGTCGCGCCCGGCGATGTCCGGCGCGGAGCCGTGGATCGGCTCGTAGAGGCCGTGCAGGCCGTGGGCCGTTCGGCGCGTCCCGATCGACGCCGAGGGCAGCATTCCCAGGCTCCCCGCCAGCACCGACGCCTCGTCCGACAGGATGTCGCCGAACAGGTTCTCCGTCACGAGGACGTCGAAAGAGGCCGGGGCGCGGACGATCTGCATGGCGCAGGCATCCACGAGCCGGTCGTCGAGGGCCACGTCGGGGTACTCCGGGGCGATCTCGTGGACGACGGTCCGCCAGAGGCGCGAGGTCGCCAGGACGTTGGCCTTGTCGACGCTCGTGAGCCGGCGGCGGCGGCGGCGGGCCAGGTCGAAGGCGAGGCGGGCGACGCGGGCCACCTCGCCTTCCGTGTACGGCAGGGTGTCGCTGGCGGCGCGCGCGCCCGGGGCGCCGGTCGCCTCGGTACGCGGGCCGAAGTAGAGGCCGCCGGTCAGCTCGCGGACGATCAGCATGTCGACGTCCTCGAGGAGCTCCGGCCGGAGCGGCGACGCCGGCACGAGCGCCGGGTGGACGCTCACTGGGCGCAGGTTCGCGAAGAGGCCGAGGCCGCCGCGCATCGCGAAGAGGGCCTGCTCGGGGCGGACCGTCGCCTTCGGGTCGTCCCATCGAGGGCCGCCGACGGCGCCGAGCAGGATTGCGTCGCTCGCGGCGCAGCTGGCGAGGTCCTCGTCGCGGATGGCGACGCCATATGCGTCGATCGCGGCGCCGCCCGCGACGAGGTCCGTCCAGGCGATCTCGAAGCCGAAGCGCGCGCCGGCGGCGGCGAGCACGCGCTTCGCCGCGGCGACGACGTCGGGGCCGACGCCGTCGCCCGGGATCGCGACGAGGCGGTACGGCGAGCCCGGAAGCCCGCCCTCCGCGGTCACGGCAGGTTCTCCGCCGTTCGCCGCATCGGGATGACCGTGCCGTCGAGCTCCGCCGCGCGGAGCTTGTTGGCGGCCAGGACGTACGCCTCCAGCGACGCCTCGATGATGTTCGTCGAGAGGCCGTGGCCGGTCACCACGTGGGCCTCGGGGCCCTCGTCGATCGAGCGCCGGCAGCGGATGAAGACGCGGCCCTGCGCGTCCTCGCCCTCGGAGATCGCCTTGATCTCGTACTCCTCGAGCGTCGGCTCCCAGCCGAGGACCGGCCGGATCGCGTCGTCGACGGCCCGGTAGAGGGCGTTGACCGGCCCGTTCCCGGTCTCCTCGCCGGCCCGCTCCTCGCCGTCGAGGGTCACGCGGACGCTCCCCGTGGAGCGGCCGCCGTGCGACGAGGTCACGCTCCAGCCGTCGAGGACGATCGACGCCGGGACGTCGTCGGAACGCTGCTGGACGAGCGCGAGGAGGTCGGCGTCGGTGACCTCCTTCTTGAGGTCGGCCAGGGCGATCGCCTCGCGGTAGACGGCGTCGAGGGCGTCGCCGCTGATCTCGTGGCCCAGGTCGCGGAGCTTCTTCTGGAGCCCCTTGCGCCCCGACAGCTTGCCGATCGTCAGCTGGCTGGCGGAGAGGCCCACGGACTGGGGGGTCATGATCTCGTAGGTAAGCGGGTTCTTGATGACGCCGTCCTGGTGGATCCCGCTCTCGTGGGCGAAGGCGTTCGAGCCCACCACCGCCTTGTTCGGCTGGATGGCGAAGCCGGTCAGGTGGCTCACGAGCCGGCTGGCGGCCGAGAGCTGCTCGGTCTGGACGCGGCTGGCGAGATCGGGGAACTGGGTGGGCCGCGTGCGGAGGGCCATCACGACCTCCTCCAGGGACGCGTTGCCGGCGCGCTCGCCGAGCCCGTTGATCGTCACCTCCACCTGGCGCGCGCCGGCCTGCACGGCCGCGAGCGTGTTGGCGGTGGCAAGGCCCAGGTCGTTGTGGCAATGGACGGAGACGGTCGCCCGGCCCCCTACCAGGCCATGGACCCGCTCCACGAGCGACCCGAACTCGGACGGGATGGCGTAGCCGACAGTGTCGGGGATGTTGACCGTGGAAGCACCGGCATCCACGACCGCCTCGTAGATCCGGAGGAGAAAGTCCGGGTCCGTGCGCGAGGCATCCTCGGCCGAGAACTCGATCTCGGCGTCGCGTCCCAGCTGCTCGCGGCCGTAGCGAACCCAGCGGATCGCCTCGCCGAGGGCCTCGTCGCGCGACAGCTTCAGCTTGTGCTTGAGGTGGATGTCCGAGGTGGCGATGAAGACGTGGAGGTGGGGCCGCTCGGCGACCTTGATCGCCTCGATCGCCCGCTGCGGATCGCCGTCGCGACACCGGGCGAGCGCGGCGACGGCCACGCCCTTCGTCTCCTTCGCGATCCGGTGGACCGCCTCCCAGTCGCCCGGCGAGGCGGCCGGGAAGCCGGCCTCGATGACGTCCACCTTCAGGCGGACGAGCTGGCGGGCGACCTCCAGCTTCTCCGCGGCGGTCAGGCCGGCGCCGGGCGCCTGCTCCCCGTCACGGAGGGTGGTGTCGAAGATGCGAACGGTGCCCGCGGGGACGAACGGGCCGGCGGGTGCGGGAACCGACGGCATCAGTGGCCCCTTCCTTTTGTGCTCGACGCGGCGGCCTGCGCCTGGCCGGCGCGGACGGTGACGGGGTTGAGGAACGGCATGGCGGCCCGCAGGCTCGCGCCGACCTGCTCGATCTGGTGGTCGCGGTCCTGCTCCCGGAGGCGCTCGAACTCGGGCCGGCCGGCCTCGTTCTCGGCGATCCAGCGCGCCGCGAAGGTGCCGTCCTGGATGTCCGCGAGGACCGCGCGCATCGTCGTCCGGACCCGCTCGTCGATGATCCGCGGCCCGGAGACGTAGTCCCCGTACTCCGCGGTGTCGCTGACGGAGAAGCGCATGAAGTTGAGACCGCCGCGATACATGAGGTCCACGATGAGCTTCAGCTCGTGGAGCGTCTCGAAGTAGGCGAGCTCGGGCTGGTAGCCGGCCTCCACGAGCGTCTCGAAGGCCATCTTCACGAGGGACGCCGTGCCGCCGCAGAGAACGCTCTGCTCGCCGAAGAGGTCCGTCTCGGTCTCCTCCGCGAACGTCGTCTCGAGGACGCCGGCCCGGGTGCTGCCGAGCCCCCGGGCATAAGCCAGGACGCGGGCGCGGGCGGTCCCGGTGGCGTCCTGGTGGACGGCGAAGAGGGCCGGCACGCCGCCGCCGCTCTCGTAGACGGAGCGGACCAGGTGGCCGGGGCCCTTCGGCGCGACCATCCCGACGTCGATGCCCTCGGGCGGGGCGATCCGCCCGTAGCGGATGTTGAAGCCGTGGGCGAACAGGACGAGGGTGCCCGGCTTCAGGTTGGGGGCGATGTTCGCGTCCCAGGCCGCCTTCTGGGCCGTGTCGGGAATCGCGATCATCACGACGTCGGCGGCGGCCACGGCGGCGCCCGTGTCGAGCACCCGGAGGCCGGCCTCCTCGGCGATCGCGCGGCTCTTGGAGGTCGGCGGCAGGCCCACGATGACGCGGACGCCCGACTCGTGCAGGTTCAGCGCGTGGGCGTGGCCCTGGCTGCCGAACCCGATGATCGCGACGGTCTGGCCGGCAAGCGCCGCCGGGTCCGCGTCCGCGTCGTAGTACATCTTCGCCGTCATCGCTTGGTGGCCTCCTCGATCGACTGCGCGCCCCGCGACATGACGACAGTCCCGGTCCGCACCAATTCCTTGATCCCGTAGCCGCGGAGGAGCGCGATGAGCGCGTCCACCTCGGACTCCGTGCCCACCGTCTCCACGATCACCGCCTCCGGTGCCATGTCCACGATCCGGGCCTTGTACATCTCGACGATGGAGATCAGCTCGCCGCGCGTCCGGTCGGTCGCCCGGACCTTCACGAGCGCGAGCTCGTGCTGGACGGTCGGCTCGTCGGTCACGTCCTGGACCTTGAGCACGTCGATGATCTTGTAGAGCTGCTTGGCGGCCTGCTCCACGAGGACGTCGTCCGCGCGGAGGGTGATCGTCATGCGGCTGATCTCAGGGTCGTCGAGGTGGCTGACGGCGAGCGACTCGATGTTGAAGTTGCGGGCGCGCATGAGGCTCGCCACCCGGTTCAGGACGCCGGGCCGGTTGTTGACGATCGCCACGAGGACGTGGCGGCGCTGCTCCCCCGTCCCCGGAAGGGCGCGCGGCGGGGGTGCGCTGTGCGCGGGCCCCCTGGCGGATCCGTCCGGGCTCATTCGTCGGCTCCTCCCCAGGTCTCGATGAGGTCGGAGAGGCCCTTGCCGGCCGGCATGATCGGCAGGACGTTCTGCGCCTCGGCGATCTCGAACCAGACGAGCGCCGGGCCGTCGACGGCGTTCGCGGCCTCGACAGCCGGACGCACCTCCTCGGGCGTCCGCACCTTCCAGGCCGGGATGCCATACGCGTCGGCCAGCTTCAGGTAGTCGGGCCCGAACATGTTCGAGGAATGGTAGTTGCCCGAGTAGAAGATCTCCTGCCACTGCCGGATCATCCCGAGCTTCTTGTTGTCGAGGAGGGCGATCCGGACCGGGATCCGGTCCTGGACGAGCGTGGCCAGCTCCTGGATCGTCATCTGGAACCCGCCGTCGCCGCAGACGGCCCAGGTCGCCTTGTCGGGGCGGCCGAGGGCGGCGCCCATCGCGGCCGGAAGCGCGTAGCCCATCGTGCCCAGGCCGCCGGAGCTCAGGTGGCTGTTCGGCCGCCGGTAGCCCGCGTAGCGCGCCGTCCACATCTGGTTCTGCCCGACGTCGGCCACGAGCGTCGCGTCGTGCCCGGTCGCCTCGCCGATCTGGGCGACCACGAAGTCGGCCGAGAGCTGGCCGTCGCGCCATGCCCCCGAGCCATGCCAGCTGGATCCCTCCGATTCCCGCCGCCATTCCGCGAGCTGGGCGAGGTAGGGGGCCCGATCGGCCTCCGGCACCTCGTGGACCAGGGGGAGCAGGCCGCCGAGGACCCGCTTCGCGTCGCCCACGACGGGGACGTCGACGGCGACGTTCTTGCCGATCTCGGCCGGGTCGATGTCGACGTGGACGATGCGGGCGTACGGGGCGTACGTCCGGACGTTGCCGGTCACCCGGTCATCGAAGCGCATCCCAACGGCGACGATGAGGTCGGAGGCCTGGATCGCCCGGTTGACGTGCTTCCAGCCGTGCATCCCCATGTAGCCGTAGGCGAGCGGATGGGTCTCGTCCATGGCGCCGATCCCGAGGAGCGTCCAGGCGACCGGGATCCGGGTCTTCTCGGCAAGGGCGCGGAGCTCCTCGGTCGCGTCGGCGATGAGGATCCCGTGGCCGGCGAAGATGATCGGACGCCTGGCCTTCGCGATCTCCTCGGCGATCAGCTTGAGCTGGCGGGGATGGCCGCCCACGGTGGGCCGGAAGCCCGGCAGGCCAGCGGCGACCTCTTCGTCGGTGGGATGCGGGGCGTCGGTCTCCTGTTGGAGGGCGTCCTTCGTGATGTCGACGTGGACCGGCCCGGGCCGCCCGGTTCGGGCGATGTGGAAGGCCTCGGCAAGGACGCGGGGGAGGTCGTTCGCGTCCCGCACCAGGTAGTTGTGCTTCGTCATCGGCAGGGTGATGCCGGTGATGTCGATCTCCTGGAAGGCGTCCTTGCCCAGGAGCGCGGCCGGGACGTTGCCGGTGATGGCGACCATGGGGATCGAGTCGAGCTGGGCGGTGGCGATCCCGGTGACCAGGTTCGTGGCGGCCGGGCCCGAGGTGCCCAGGCAGACGCCGACCTTGCCGGTGGCGCGGGCATACCCGTCGGCGGCATGGGCCGCGCCCTGCTCGTGGCGGACGAGGACGTGGCGCAGGTCGGGGTGGTCGCCCAGGACGTCGTAGAGCGGCAGGATGACCCCGCCCGGGTAGCCGAACAGGACGTCGACCCCTTGGCGAAGGATCGCCTCGACGACGACGTCGGCGCCGATCCGGGCGCGCTTCTGGCGGCGCTCAGCGGCCTCCTGGCGGGCCTGGTTGCCCTCGTGGAGCATCTCGCGGCGGGCCTTCTCCACCGCCTCGGCGGCCGCCGTCCCGGCGCCGGGCACGTGGCTGCGCCGCGTGCCGCCGGCCGTGGCCGGTCGTGTCGGCGCCGGGGCCGCCGCTTCCGACGGACCCGCGGCCCCGTCGCCCTTCGTCATCGCCATCGGTGTGCCTGACCTCCCTGGCCCGCGTCGCCGGTGCCTCGTCGGCCTCGGGCGAACCCGCCGCTCATGCAAAAGCCCCCGCCGGTCTCCCGGCGAGGGCCTGTTGGTTCCGTTCGTTCGTTGCGCCTAGCGCTCCGTCCGAGGTCCTCCAGGCTCCCGCCGGGAGCCACCAATAAGGCCCAGGAGCCCAAGAAGGGAGAGGAGAATGGACCGCAGGGATACGGGAGCGGCGTCGGGCTCGAGCTCGAGCTCGTCGAGCGGCACGTTCACGTGGCGGCCATCGCGCGTCACGACGACGGCGACGGGGCGGCGATCCTGGCCGTTGAACAAGCCCATGGTGCCCGGTGGCTCCTGCGCGGCTCGCCGCTGGTGCGACGAGTGGACGGGAGTGTAGCAGGGATCGAAGTGGCGTCAACGGACAGACCCCCGCCCCCTGTGGACAGACCCCCGCCCTGTGGACAGACCCCGGACCTGTGAACGGCCAGCGAGGGCCACGGGGCCGTGTCGACGGAGGCCCGTGTGCTCGTACCCCCACGCCCCGCGCTCGTACCCCCGCGCCTGCGACCCGCTCCATGCCGGGATATCAGCACCACCAGTAACGGACCGGATTCCCGGCCGGCAGCGCCTCGGATCTGGCGCGTGCACCCTCGGAGGTCGTGCCCGAGCGCTGAATCCGAGCGTCGGCCGTCTCGTCCGAGCGTCGGCGGCGGTCGCCGGGGACGCTCTCGCACCCCCCAACGGTCGCCATCCCCCCCACGCGACCGCGCCGGCCCTGGCGTGGCCGGCTCCCTGTCGGCTACTGATGTGGCTGATTAAGCGACCGGTTCGGGCGGCCGGTCCGGGCGCAGGTCCGGGCGCACGTTCGGGCGCAGATCGCCGTCTCGCCCCGAAGCCGCCTCGCCCAGAAGCCGCCGCGGCGCGCCGACAGGGCCCGACAAGGGCACGGCAGGGCACGACAGGGCACGGCAGGGCATAACAGGGAGGCTGCCCGATCGGGCAACTCATCTGCCCCGGCGTCAGTTGTCGCTCGGCGGCGGCGAAGGCTAGAGGGGCGACCATCAGCGACCGGATCGGCGTCGAGGGCAAGGTCGAGCAGATCGGCGGCGAGGGCGCGAAGCTCGGGGCGAGCGGCAAGGCCTCCCTCGAGGTCGGCAAGGAGTACCAGCTCTGCCCGCAGGGGCTGTCGGCGGACACTTCGCGGACGCGATGGCCGCCGGTCGGTCCGCCGGGCCGACCGGGGCGGGGCGAGAGAGGGCGGCGGGGCTCTACCCTTCGGCCGGCGGCGGGGAGGCAGCGCCGCGGCGTCGCGAGGGCCACCAGCTCCACTCCCCGACGGCCGCGGCGAGCGCGGGCACGAGGATGCTCCGCACGATGAAGGTGTCGATCAGCACGCCCAGGGCGACCGCGAAACCGATCTGGAAGAGGATCAGCAGCGGCGCGGTCATCAGCGAGCCGAACGTCCCGGCCAGGATGATGCCGGCGGACGTCACCACGGTCCCGGTGTGCGCCGACGCCCGCCGGATGCCCGCCCGCAGGTCGCCGGTCGCGCTCTCCTCCCGGATCCGGCTCGTCACGAAGATGTTGTAGTCGGACCCCAGGGCGACGAGCAGCACGAAGACGATGAGCGGGAGGTAGGTGTTCATGCCGGGCTGGCCGAGGATCTCCTCGAAGACGAAGCCCGAGAGGTGGATCGTCGTGACGTACGAGAGGAGCACGGTCGCCACGAGGTAGAGCGGCGCGACGAGGCTGCGGAGCAGGAGCGCCAGGACCGCGAGGATCCCGAGCACGGTCAGGATGGCGACGACTTGGAAGTCAGCCTCCATCGTCGTGTGGATGTCGGCGAACTCGGCCGTCGGACCGCCGACGAGGGTGCGGACGCCGTCCACCGCCGGGAGCCCGGCCAGCGACGCCCGGACCCGACCGACCGTCGTCGACGCCGCGCTGGAGTAGGGGTCGTCGGCCGCCACCGCCGAGATCCGGGCCACGCGCCCATCGGAAGCGACGAAGGCCGTCACGAGCCGCTCGACCTGCGCGCCGGCGTCGCCCGCCAGGCCCCGGGCGAGGAACCAGTCCTGGTCGGGTGTCGCCTGCAGGTGCGCCGCGGCCGCGCCGAGCGCCTTCGCCAGGTCGCCCGCGGCCCCGGCCGCCTGCACCTTGAGCCGGGCGGCGGCCTCCGCCGGGGTTCCCGGCATCATCAGCCCCGCGAGCGCCTCCGTGAGCGCGGTCCGCGCGTCGGTCGCTTCAGCCCACGAGGGGTCGGCGGCGGCAAACGGGTGCCCGACGCCGAGCGCGTCGAGCCAGGCCCCGCCGGTGGAGAGGCCCGCGAGGGCACCGGGGTCGGCGAGCACGAAGTCGATCGCGCCCGGCAGCGCCAGGCGGGCCACCCCGTCGGCGATCGCTTGCAGCTGGGTCGACGGATGGAGGTCCTTGGAGATGCCCTCCCCGGTCGGCGCGGCCAGGCTGCGGACCGTGGCCACGCCCTCCGTCGCGGCGATCGCCTCGGTCGCCTTCGCGATCGCCACCAGGCCGGCCGGCGACGTGAGGTCGGTCGCCGGGGCGTCGAGGTAGGTCATGACCGGCATGAGCCGGCCCCGGTCCATGTGCTCGGCGACGCGCTCGAAGCCGACCCGCGCGTCGGAGGTGACGGGGAGCTCGGCGAGCATGTCGAAGCTCGTCGTGGGCGCCGGGATCGCGAATGCGGGGATCGCCAGGACGGCCACGACCACGGTCGCGACGAGGATCGGGCGGTGCACGATCCCGGCGGCCAGCCGGTCCCAGGCGGAGACGCCCGCCTCCTCCCCGATCGGCTTCGGGTGGCGGGGCCAGAAGAGCACGCGGCCGAAGACGACGAGGAGCGCGGGGGCGAGGGTGAGGCCCGCCGCCAGGGTGACGGCGATCGCGAGCGCCATCGCCGGCCCGATCGTCTGGACGAGACCGAACCGGGCGACCGCCAGGGAGACGAGGCCGACGATCACGGTCGCCGCCGATGCCGCGATGACCGCCCCGATCCTGGCCACCGTCCGCTCGGCCGCCACGGCCCGCGAGGCCGCGCTCCTGCCGCTGTCGGGGGTCCGGGCCAGCTCCTCCCGGTAGCGGCTGATGAGGAAGATCGTGTAGTCGGTGCCGACCCCGAAGACGAGGACGACCACGAACGATTCGATCAGCGTGCTCACCTTGACGCCCGCCTCGGCGACCCAGCCCAGGAGGCCGCGCGAGACGAGGTAGGCGGCCCCGATCGTCAGGAGCGGGACGAGGGCCGCCAGCGGGGCCCGGTAGATGGCGAGCAGGATGAGCACGACAAGGAGGATCGTCACGATCGTCGTTCGGTCGGTGCCCTCCAGGATGGAAGCGACGTAGTCCGCCCCGATCCCGGCGGACCCGGTCACGTGGACCGCGAGCCCGGCGAGCGCGGTCGCTGCGGCGTGCTCGCGGATCCCCGAGACGGCCCCGTTCGCGCCCTGCTGGAAGGCGACGACGTCGAGCCGGACGGAGGCCAGCTCCGTCGTGCCGTCCTCGCTGCGCATCTCGGGCGTGCGCATCGGGCTGGTGGCGACCGTGACGACCCCCCGCACATGGTCGCGAACGGCGGCCGGGGTTGCCGGGTCGGTCAGCCAGGCCGCGAACGCGTCGCGGTAGGCGGCGTCTTCGACGGTCAGGCCGCCCTCGCGGAAGAAGACGAGCGTGGCCGTCGCCACCGCGGCGTCGGCCGGGAACGCCGCGGCCCCGATGCGGCGCGCCTGCACGGACTCGACGTCGGCCGGGAGGAAGCTCGTCTCGTCCGCCGAGCCGACGCGCGAGAGCGACGGCGCGAGCAGCACGCAGAGGCCGGCGATGACGATCCAGGCGGCGATGACGACGAGCGGGGCGCGAACCACGACCCGGCCGATCCAGTCGAACATCGCCCGGCAGCGTGCGCGTGGACGCACCGGTGCCGCCAGTGCCGCCCGTCACGATCGTCCCGGCCGGACGGACGGCTGATCCACCCGGCCGTGTCGCTCGCCCGGCACCGGCGCTACCCTTCGGTCATGAAGCTGCGGGGAGTCTCTGCGGCTCTCGCCGTCGTCGCAGTCGTCGCGACGTCCTGCGGCGAGCCGGCTCCGCCGACCCCGCGGCCGCCCGACGCACGGATCGTCGCGGCGGCGATCACGGAAGCGGGTCTCCGCGGGCGCCTCGAGGCGCTCGCGGCGGCGACGGCTGGCTCGGACCGGTACCGCGCCGTCGGGACGGAGGGCTACGACGCGGCCGCGGACCTCGTGGAGCGGGAGCTCCGCGCCGCCGGCTGGAGCGTCAGCCAGGACGCCTACGGGGGCGCGGCCTTCTTCGACGAAGGCGGGTCCTTCCTCGCGGTCGGCGGCCGCACCTTCCGCGTGGCGGACGTGCGCCCCCTGATCTTCGCGCCGGCGGGAGACGTCGAGGGGCCGGTCGTCCCGATCGACTGGGCCCTCGACGCGCCCGCCGGCACGGCCAAGGGCTGCGCCGTGACCCACTACGGGACGCTGCCGCCGAACGCGATCGTCATCATCCGCCAGGGTCCCTGCCTGCTCCGCGACCAGGTCATCGCAGCGCAGAAGGCCGGGGCCGCGGCGTTCGTCGCCGTCTACCCGCAGATGCCGCCGGGCGTGGTCTACCGTCCGACGCTCATCGAGTCCCGCCTCATGGAGATCCCGGCGCTGGTCGTGTCGCGTGAGGCGGCGGATGCGCTCCTCGCCGCGGCGGCCGACCGAGCGACCGCTCACCTCGTGACGCACGCGCGGACGACCGCGGCGCCCACGCGCTCGATCATGGCCGAGCTACCGGGAAGCGATCTTGGCGCCGTGATCATGCTCGGGGCGCACCTGGACTCGGTGATCGACGGGCCCGGGATCAACGACGATGGCTCCGGCGTCGCGGCGTTGCTGGAGATCGCCCGCGCCCTTGCCGGGACCCGGCCGCGCGCGACCATCCGCCTCGCCTTCTGGAGCGGCGAGGAGATGGGCCTCCACGGGTCCTACCGGTACGCGTCCACCCTCACTGCCGACCAACGGCAGGCCATCCTCGTCTACCTCAACGTCGACATGATCGCCTCCCCCAATGGCTTCGCCGGCGTCTATGAGGAATCCGGCGCGCCCGCGGGCTCGACGGTCGCCCACGACCTGCTGGTCGCGGCGGTCGAACGGGCGGGCGGCACCCCGGTCGGCATCGACCTGGGCGGCGGCTCGGACCACTACGGCTTCGCCGAGGCCGGCGTGCCCACGGCGGGGGTCTTCTCCGGCGCCGGCGAGCCGGTCGCGGCCGAGCAGGCCGCCGCGTCGGGCGCGGCCGCCGGCCAGCCCGCGGACGCGTGCTACCACCAGCCCTGCGACGACCTGGCGAACGCCGACCTGCCGCTGGCCCGGCTCCTCGCTGCCTCCCTCGCAGACGTCGTCGTCCGCGTCGCGAACAACCCGGAGCTGTTGCGCCGCTGACCGCGGCGTGGGCGTCTATCGGGCAGCGTTCGTGCGCTATCTTCCGGTCGATGCCACGACTCCACCCGAACCCGCCGCGCATGATTACCATCGGCCTCGCGGTTGCGCTCCTGGTGGTCGGTGCCATCCTGGCCCTGCCGATCCCGGCGGCCGTCGACCTGCTGGAGCCGCTGGCGGCGATCGTCACACCGTTCGGCCTGGCGTTCGATGTCGCCTTCGGCTACCTCTGCCTGTTCGCCGGCAACGTGCTGCTCATCGCCGGCTCGCTGCTCCCAGGGATCTGAGCGATGAGCCGGACGAATCTCGCCCCGACGTCTCTGACGATCATCATTGCGCTCGTGCTCGTGCTCGTCGGCCTGCTCGCGACCTACGGGCCCCTGCTGACGGACACGATCGGGGTGCTGGCGTTCATCGCAGCCGGCGTGCTGCTCCTGCTCGGGATGGTCTTCCGCCGCGTCTGAGCGCCGGCGCCGGCCGACGCGCCGCCGCTGCCCGGCCAGGCGAGCGCGGGCGCGGCCTCTGCTACCCTTCGGCCTCCGACCGACCGCCCGCACCCGGAGCCGCAGCACCGTGTCCGACCTCCGCCCCGGGGCGCCCGACCCGCGCCCCCGCACCCTCGTCGAAAAGATCTGGGACGACCACGTCGTCTCCGAGGACCCGGGCGCACCGGCCGTCCTCGCCATCGACCTCCACCTGGTCCACGAGGTCACCTCGCCGCAGGCTTTCACGAGCCTGCGCGCCCGCGGGCTCCGCGTGCGTCGCCCCGAGCGAACGGTCGCGACCGCCGACCACTCCACGCCGACCGCGCCCCGCGGCCTCCCGATCATGGACCCGATGGCCGCGGCGCAGGTGAGGCAGCTGGAGGCCAACTGCGCCGAGTTCGGGATCCCCATCCACGCCTACGGCTCGGAGACCCAGGGAATCGTGCACGTCATCGGCCCGGAGCTGGGCCTGACCCAGCCGGGCATGACGATCGTCTGCGGCGATAGCCACACGGCGACTCACGGGGCCTTCGGCGCGCTCGCGTTCGGGATCGGGACGAGCGAGGTCGAGATGGTCCTCGCCACGCAGACGCTCCTCCAGCGGCGGCCCAGGACCTACGAAGTCCGCGTCGATGGCCGGCTCCGCCCCGGCGTCGGGGCCAAGGACGTCATCCTCGCCCTCATCGCCCGGATCGGGATCGGCGGCGGGACCGGCCACGTCTTCGAGTACCGCGGCGAGGCGATCCGGGCGCTCTCGATGGAGCAGCGCATGACGGTCTGCAACATGAGCATCGAGGGCGGCGCCCGCGCCGGCCTCGTCGGCCCCGACGACACCACCTTCGCGTACGTCCACGGCCGGCGGCACGCCCCGCAGGGCCCGGCGTGGGACGCCGCGGTGGCCCGCTGGCGGACGCTCCCCACCGACGACGGCGCCATCTTCGACACGTCGATCACGCTCGACGCGAACACCCTCGAGCCGATGATCACGTGGGGCACGAACCCCGGGATGGGGATCCCGGTCGGCGGCCGGGTGCCGCGGCCGGAAGACGCCGCCGACCCGTCCGCGCGCCGGGCGCTGGAGCGAGCGCTCGAGTACATGGGCCTGCGGGCCGGCCAGCCGATCGCCGGCCAGCCGGTGGAGGTCGTCTTCATCGGCAGCTGCACGAACTCGCGAATCAGCGACCTGCGCCATGCCGCCGCCGCCCTGCGGGGACGGCACGTGGCGGACGGGGTGCGCCTGATGGTGGTCCCCGGCAGCCAGAAGGTGAAGGCCCAGGCCGAGCGGGAGGGCCTCCACGAGGTCTTCCGGGCCGCCGGCGCCGAGTGGCGCGAGTCCGGCTGCTCGATGTGCATCGCCATGAACGGCGACCAGCTGAGCCCCGGCCAGTACGCCGTCAGCACGAGCAACCGCAACTTCGAGGGTCGCCAGGGGAAGGGCGGGCGGACGCTGCTGGCGTCGCCGCTGACCGCCGTGGCGAGCGCGATCGCGGGCGTCGTCACGGACCCCCGGACGCTGCCCGGGGTCGAGGAGCCGGCGACCGTCGGCGGAGGGTACTGAGCCGTGGCCGAGCCCTTCCGCCAGTTCACCAGCAAGGTCGTCCCCCTCCCCGCCGAGAACGTCGACACCGACCAGGTCGTCCCCGCGCGCTACCTCAAGATCATCGACAAGGCCGACCTCGCGGACGCCCTCTTCCACGACTGGCGCTTCAACGACGACGGGACCCTCAGGGACCCCCCGTTCGTCCTGGACCGGCCGGAGATGGCCGGCCGCAACATCCTGCTGGTGGGCGACAACTTCGGGACCGGCTCCTCGCGCGAGCACGCCCCCTGGGCGCTCACCGCGTGGGGGATCCGGGCGGTCTTCTCCACGAGCTTCGCCGACATCTTCCGCAGCAACGCCCTCAAGAACG
>Ga0315285_10002069_pt1 | contig 21001 bp, 18 predicted proteins | sample YL17G09_36_MG_FD_203698 | JGI IMG/M metagenome (GOLD analysis project Ga0315285, IMG submission 203698) | Sediment microbial communities from Yellowstone Lake, YNP, Wyoming, USA - YL17G09_36 | ecosystem: Environmental > Aquatic > Freshwater > Lake > Sediment | place: USA: Wyoming | collected...
TAATAACTTAGCCATCTATATACCCTCCTTTTGAAATTCTCTTTTTAAATCCAAAAACTCGCCCCATTTCTAAATTAAATTCGAAATTCTGTCAAGAAATTAAAGAGAGAGCTCTGAGAAAATATTTCACGCTCTCTTGATGACACGGATTTCAAAAAGAGATTACACAGATTTTAAGGTGCAAGAAATGTATACTGTATACAAAAACTGGATTTTTTTGTCAAGTCAAATCTCAGTTCTTCCTTGGAGTTTCCATCCTCACCCTGGTTATTTGAAGTGACAGCATATCTTCGAGCCACTGTTTACTGCTCTCCCTCCGAAGCTTTAGCATAGGAGGGCCTTCTGACTACTGATCACTGACCACTGTTCACTGATCACTGGTTCCTCAGAAAATTGCCATAAAAATAAATTTTTGGTATAAATAAGTCAACCCTTCGGGGTGATCAAGTTGTTTTAGAAACTACTTCCCCCTCGTTCGACTGACGAGTGGATGTTCTATGCTCACGAAAGAAGAGGCAGATCTCTGGGTCCGTTCAAGATCGCAAATTGCGATCTTGAAACGTGGCAAGAATATCAAATATCTCCCATATGCATTCACTGAGCATGGGGCAATCATGGCAGCGAATGTGCTGAACAGTCCCCAGGCGGTAAAGATGAGTGTTTTTGTCGTTCGGGCCTTTGTGAAACTTCGTGAAATGCTGGCAACGCATAAGGAGCTGGCTCACAAACTGGCAGAGTTGGAGCGAAAACTCCAAAATCACGATGAATCAATCCGATCGCTCGTGGTTGCTATCCGACAGCTAATGGCACCACCGGAGCCAGAACCGCCAAAGAAAAGAATAGGTTTCCTGGTGGAAGAACCCCATGTACCCTACAAATCTTCAAAAGGATCTAAAAAGCAGAAAAGGCAATGAGCCTTTCTCGGGAACCGCGTGAGGAATAGAATTCTTGGGATCAATCGGTGCAAGAAAACCCTCAAGCGAACTTACGTCTCACGCCTGACGACTCACGCTTTACGGTAGGGTGCTCTACGCGTTAGGCTGGTGTGCTTTGGATACGGAAGACGGAAACGGACACGTTTTGATGGGAGAAGACCCCAGAACAATTGAAGGGTGAGGGTAGATGAGATTTCCGAAAGGAAAAATAAGTGAAAGAATTCAACTACGTCCCGCCCCTGTACTAATTGGGATTGGCAGTGTTTGTCTTAGGATTTTTTGCAGCGAAATAACGATGGCCGCATATGCCCAAGATCCAAGAAAGAGCATGGTCTCTACTTCAAATTGGCGTCAACCGCCTGCTTCATCGCGGTGACAACTCCAACTTTCGAAAGACCTAAAAAATGAGTTGACATTCAACTCAACATCTGCTAATATATCTAACATGCAGCAGACATTTGGCGAAAAACTCAAACAAACCAGGCGGTTAAATGGAATTAGTCAGAGAGAACTTGCGACCAAAGTAGGGGTAGATTTTTCCTACATCAGCAAGGTGGAAAATGATCGACTGCCCCCTCCTTCTTCAGAAACGATTGAAAAAATATGCGCGGTATTAAGCGTGCCGGTGGAGGATTTGTTAGTTTTGGCAAGGAAACCCCCTACTGGCGTGATAGAAATCATGAGTTCAAGCTCGGACGCGCTCAAATTCTTTCGCGACGCAAAGGACATGAACCTCGATGAGAAGGAATGGAGAAAACTGGGTGAACATCTAAAGAGGTTGAGGGGTTAACGTGTTGTTATTCCGGCTAATGACACATACGCCAGTTGTTGAATGGTCGTACTCGAAGCGTGACCTCCTATCAAAATGCAATCGGCGCTATTACTACCAATACTACGGCTTTAGTAAGAAAGTTGCTCCTGAAGAGCCGAATAAACAAGCCATCCAGTCACTAAAGAACCTGGATAACGTCCCTCTGCAAATGGGGAACATCCTCCACCTAATAATCCAAACGTATTTCAAGAAAGCCCAAAGAGGTGAGATGTGGTCTCTCGACAGACTACTCGGTTGGGCAAGCAAGATTTCAAAGGAGGAATTAACTTACAACCGACAATACAATCAGAATCATCCCCCTACAGAGATCGACCCTTACAAAAAGCTCCTCGTTGAATTCTATTACCAACTCAAAAATGCTGAAGAATTATACGCTGACACATATTCAAAGCTCACGAACGGGCTCACGCACTTTTACGACAGCGAGATTTATAAAGATTTCAGAAATGATGGTATCCGCCCAGAAGCCTCTGTAGAAAAAAAGTTTTCTCTCGACAGGTGGCATTACAAAGTCAGAGGGAAGATAGACCTAACCTACAGAAAAGGAAACAAGATAGTCATTGTTGACTGGAAACTTGGAAATTCAGGCGGAGGTGACGAAAGCCTCCAACTGCTCTCGTACGCTACCTCTGCTTCGAACGAAGAAAGGCTCCCTCCTGAAAAAATCGAAATCTACATGGCACACCTGAACGCAAACGTGGCAACGACGTTCCCGGTCACGAACGAAAACCTATCCAACGCTGAGGCCAGAATCGCCCAGGATGTAGAGACCATGACTTATCTGGATAGGTACGGAAGGGTTGCGACTGTAAATGCCTTTTCCAAGTGCGATCAGCTCAAAATATGCGTCTCATGCCAATATCAAACCATATGCCATGGGAGGGTGATCAATGGAGATGCTTGAAACAAACATCAAGCTCATCAAATACGGCATAGGGCTGCGACTCAAAACCAGGGTCGCCTCACTCAGAGGGCAGATCCTAACCCCAAAGGTATTACAAAAATGCTGCCGAACCCTCAAAAATGAGCACGGTGTTGCCGCCATTCCCTACAACCTCTCCGGTCAACCCAGCCTCCTAGTCGCAACCGACAAAATCAGAACTACAGAAGCACGCGACGACGAATGGTGTGTGGAAATCTCTGATAGCGGACAAACGAAAACACTCAAATTCTACCAGCAGGAAGACCAGGAGTTTATATCGAATCTCGTAGAGAGGTGCCTGCTAATAGAAATCCCCAGAAGAACTAATTTCTGGAAGATTGACAGCCCAAGAATCTGGTACGAGGAAGAACCATTCGATACCGAGGGAGACATCGAGGCATACAGAAGATATAGGGCTTCAGCCATTCCCATAGAAGGCGTCGGCATAGGTATAAGCTTACACGTAGCAACATCCTTTTTCACCAGACGTTCAGTTGACGAATACCTCGGTGATCACCTGCCCGATGATGTCAAACTGGAAAGGGAAAGAAGGTTCAATTTCCTCAGTCAACGACAACTCGGACAAAAAGGAACGCTCATATACGACGCGGGAACATCCAAGGTCAAGTGCTACTTCGAGAAATTCCAAAAAGGCGTTACATGTGCCACCACCGGGCCTTTGGTGATTGCCGGATGCAGATATGATTCTCTGATAGAATATTATCGGAAAAAAAGAAGCAATTTGCCAGTTGAAGATGGCAGCCGCGTCGTCTACGTGTCTTTTCCCGACCTGCCCACCCCGAGACCTGTAGCAGCTAATTTAGTCCGGCTGCGCGTGATGAAGGAAACTCTACCTCGACGGCTAAACAATCTTGATAAGATTCCTCCTCAGAGAAGGAACAGCTACATTGAAGATTTCTGGAAAAAACTTGGACCGGACCCCTTGGGTAAAGGTATGCCAGGCCTTGAAGAAGGACTGTGGATGCCTGAGAGTAATAGACAGGTCTTTTTCACAATGCCGGGAATAAGGTATTCAAACGGAAACATCCTCGAACCACCCAAGAAAATTGATGTGAAAGAATACCGGAATCATTTTTGGCAGAGGCGCCAGTACCTGAAAGAGAAGAAATGCTACCACATACCAACAGCGATTGACAGGGAAATATATTTCGCACTACCCAAAGGCATTGATGAGGACACGGGTAAGAGGTTAGCCGATGACATGGTCGAATACATCTCAACATGTACAGAAATGGAATTCGACAGACCACTCCTCCATTATTCGACCATCGAAGAGGCGATCAAGACGTTATACCCGAAAAGCGGATCCCTGGTGTTCGTTTTTGAGAAAGAAGACCCATCCACGTATTTCAACATCGCCTATCAGCTTAAGTCATGGAGAATCAAACACATAACCCGTGACACCCTGCAGGAAAAATATGCACAGTTAAGAGAAGCGTTAAAAGAAGCTCCGTCCGAAAAAATTCCTCAAGGATTGCGGGACTGGAACTCATTCATCGAGCTGTCGGCTCAGGATGTTATGCAGATAATGGAAATCATTCCTTTCGTCGTCGCCCAAGAACTTCCTTACGAAGGCCAGTTAGCGATAGATGTCGGGGAACAAAAGCGTTATTTTGCCGTCTCACTACTCATATGCCGAAGCCAAGGTCAACCGGACTTCTACCTGCGAACCGTCGTCCCCCCTAAAGCGGATCATAAGAGCGAAGCGATTAACAAAATACATCTCGCCGATGAAATAGTGGGTCTCTTCAAGAAGATAGGATTCAGAAAATTTGACCCCCTCAAATCCTTCCTCATCCTCCGGGACGGAGGAATATGTGGCGGAGAGTTAGAGGGTATCAAAAACGCAATCTCAGAGTTAACCTCATCACAATTCCTGGAACAGAACGCAACAGTTCACGGAGCCGACTTCCGCAAATCAAGCGAAAAGGAAATACGATTTTGGGACAGAATCGAAGATTTCACCACCAAGAGGATCAACGTAATGGAGGGAGCCGGGATAATAACAGGACAGAAAGACTTGGTTCTGTCAAACACCGGAAGGAGTACGATAGGTCAAGGTACTACAGAACCAGTTGCATTAACCATCTGGGACGACCCAATCAATCAAGCAGCGGACCTAAAAACAATTGCATACACGATATTCCTCTCGACGCACTTTAATTGGTCAAGTCCGGGAAAATCCCAGAGGCTCCCTATCTATTTCAAGAGAACCGATGATGAGTTGAAGAAAAAACAAATGCAGGACATTCGCCGCATAACCTAAACGAACATCATGGCAGGAGAAAAAGCATGAGCACAAACTGGTTGGCCGCTGTAAGCTTCCAGCAAGGCCAAGATATTTTGCACGCAATCAACATCTTATCCATCCACAGAAAGCTACGGCTGCGCGGAATTACGGACGAGGAAAGAAATGAGAAAGCAAATGAAGCCAAAGATTACCTGACCAACTTCCTCAGAAGCTTCGGATCCCTCGTCAGAGAGGTACAAAAAGGAAAGCAACACCCTGTCACAGGAGTCAACCCCCGGATGAACCGCCTTGCACACGAATTCGTATCCTCCATCCGGAAAACTAAGCACTTCCGTCAACTGTCCTCGATATCAATCCAAGAGATAATAAGCCTGATGGATTCAGAAAACGAAGAAGATCAGAGACTTTCAATAAAATGCCTGTCCGAACTTCGGTTATTAATCGAACAGCACATGTACACTGACGCCAACCAGATTCTGGGGAAATTCTAATGAGGGAAATTCTTAAACAACAGAACTTAGACCTACTACGAGAATTAAAAATCTTAAAAGAGTGGATTTCAAACGCAGATATAGCCGAGGAGATGCACGTATATCACAAAGCGGTTTCAGACATGTGTGATCATCTTTTGGCCCGCATATGTCGTAATCTGGACGACCTGGACAGCGACGCGGATGAAATCATAGACGACGTGAGGAGCGAGACCCAGAACGTTATGATCCTTTTTAATCTGCTCAACGAGCGGTTAATAGGACCAATACGACGCTTCTTGCCCTCAGACCGCATCTGCCTAAAAATCCTAGGCTGGCTCCACAACACTCACCCCCAGACGAAATCCTTACCCCTAGCCATCAACGATGGATCATTCGCCGTATGGCCAATGAACATTCCGATATACTTCATGCCACCGTCCCGGCAACAAGGTCTGCTTCTGTTACCCTTATTCTTTCACGAATTCGGACACGTTCTCTACTGCGCTCACCAGCAGGAACTCGATAATCTTATAAGAGATTTTCAAAATGGAATCACTGAATTGCTGACACCCAAGTCTATTCGTGATGACCTTTGGACTGACAAAGAGACAGAGAAGCGAAACAGGATCGTTGAAATCTGGTATAACTGGATGGTAGAGATATTCTGCGATGCGGTAGGTTACACAATCGGGGGACCGTCATTCCTAAACGGTTTCTCAATGTATTTTCGTTTAAGAGGCAGCTGGGAATTCCACATGCCAGAAGAAGAGCTTTGGAAAAGTGAACATCCAATTTCAGTTCTTAGAATGAGATTGCTAACAGAACGTGCAAGAAATCAAGGCTGTCCGACAGAAGCAGGACTTGTCCAGAAGGACTGGGATAAAATAGCAAACGTCTTAGGAGTTAAAGAAGACCACTATGGCTTTCTAAACCAAGAATTTTACGAACCGATCCAACGAACCGTCGACGATATGCTCGTTGAAACATCCCCTCACAAATTCTCCGGCGAAGAAATCTCAGAAAAAGAACGGAACCCCACCTCTTCAACTCCTGTGCATTTGCTTAACAAGGCCTGGTCCGTTTTTTCCAAAGACCCGCAAAACTACCCCAACTGGGAACGTCGTGCGATCAAAGACCTGTTAAGCTCGAAATAATCTTCGTTTCTTTAACCTATATAGCAAAACTCTACCCTTCCTGTAGATCTGATCGTGATTCAGCGTGTTTAGAATTTTTTTCTTGACATTTACATTAAATAGTGTTAACAGTTCTTTTTATGGACATTTGTGAATTTGGAAAAAGCTCCCGGAAATTCAACATTGAAGAGCTAGTGGAGCATGCGGCCAGAATAATTCCTATCTTGGTACCAAAACAAGAACGATATAAAGTGACCGATTTCCCTGATGTTCGGACAGTTAGGTTCTATGCCACAAGGGGATTAATCGATAAGCCAGACCGATATGATGGCCAGCAGTCCATCTATACATTTAAACACCTACTTCAACTAATTGTAATCAAATATTTACAATCTCAATACCTGACGATAAAGAAAATAGGTCAAATCGTTGAAGGCTTGTCTGAAACGGAGCTTTTGAAACTAATCAACGTTCCAACAAAAAAGAATTTTCTATTGTCCAGTTCAAAAGGTGAGGCTGTAAGTGTAAATTCCCAACCTTCCTACCAATTAGAGTTCCAAAACTGGCATGAAAAAAATAATGAAAAAATGTGGAAGCATTACAACATTGAATCAGGAGTTGAAATCAGCGTTAGAGAAGACTTTCAACCAACAAGTCCGTCACACATCGAAGTTTTGGCCAACAGAGTCAGGATTATCTTAAAAGAGATGGCCCACAGGAGAGGAGGCTAATAATGTCAATCGTAGGGGTATGGAGAGATAACTTAAACGCGGGAATTTATCTTACAGAATATGGACCGCAAGGATTGGACACGGTGCTTCAATCTATAGGCTACATTCCTGGTGCAGCCGATCGATGTGGTGATCACGATCATTTTTACGGAAGGTTGAGAAAGGCAATCGATATTGGGGCACAAAGGTATACTGATCGTGAACCTCAATGGTTTTTCATGGGAGCATTTCAGTTTAACGGAGCATTCTTCTACCGAACGCTTTGGTATGTGAACCGCTACGGCCAATGCCTTCCACTTGCTCTTGACCATTTTGTTAGACGGGTAAAGGATAGGAGAGTAAAAGACACGTCAACCCGCATCGCTAGAACCCGCGCATCTGTGGCTGCTGACGCTTTATACCGGATTCGTAGGGCAATGACAAATGGTGACCCAGACGAGTTGAATGCAATAATGAGGGAACTATCCCAAGACGAAACTTATGGGCCGATCATGGAGATAGTTACCGGACACTATGGCGTTGAATATGTTGAGCTTATGCCTCTAATCTATTTCTTGATGGATCAATCAAATTACTCTCCGGAAAGGATCGGTTTGGGGAAAGCTATTAAAGAAATAAGGAAAGGGCGACAACTTGTAGAAAGAGGCAGAGATTCAGCAGCTCTCACTTTAACCAACCTTGTAATGCTAAGAGCAGGTAACAGAAACCCCAAACCACAAGCGTTGTCAGATGCAAGAGATAGATTAGCGAGTCTACCGGCGGCCTGAGAATTCATGGAGGGATCAATGGAAACGGAAATTATTAAGTGGGAAGATCAGCCTGTTGAGAATCTAATCGGAAAAATAGTACTCATTCCTGTGGATCGGATCAGGCCTGATCCCAAGAACCTTAGAGAGGAATTTGATGCAGAAGAAATAGCCGCTCTGGGGGCAAACATCCACGAGATAGGTCAGACAGATGAAATTAGAGTCTTTCCTAAGAGAGGGGAAAACGGTGCATGGACAGGAGCCTTTGATCTTAATGACGGTGAGAGAAGATGGCGAGCTGCAGTCAGTACCGGAATTAAATACTTAAGGGCCGTCGTGGAGGAAAAACCCTCTGAGGAAGATTTGACTTTTAAAAGAATCGCAAGGGTAATGCAAACACAAAGTTTGAAGCCAGAAGAAAAGGTGCGAGCCCTGGAGAAAACATTTGTTGATCTCGGTATACTAGACGAGCCTCATAAGTGGGACAAATACAGAGAGAGGTTGGGCCCCAGCAAAGAAAAGTTCTCGGAATTAGTTAGGGTCATTCAGCTGCCTCAGAGGCTCAGGCAATTGATGGAATCAGGTGTTATGAGCTATACGATTGCCCAAGGTATAGGAAAACTTCCAAAGAGTCGCCAGGAAGATGCTGCGAAATTTGTTTTATCAAACAAATTATATGGGAGATATGTCGTAACAGAATTTATTCCTTATCTTCTGGAACACCCAGACGTCTCATATGCTCAAGCGTTCGAATATACCAAGGTGGGTGGTTGGCGGCAGTACACCAAGCAACCATCCAAGCCTGAACTGGAAAATAATTATGAATCGGTAATTGAAGAATTCTTAGAGTCTTGTGTCAAATGGGAAAGGGCTTGGGAAAAGCTGGTTTCCAGTGGTTTGACTCAGAAACTGAAGGGGAAAAGCCTATCGCCTTACAGACTCAAAGATGGATTGAATAGGGTTATCGAGCTCGCGGAAAGGTTACAGATAGAAATTTTCGATACAGGAGGTCCAGCCATAGGTTTTCCTTCTAACAACCGAATTGAGTTAAATAACTGTAGAGGGTCAAAAGAAATCACCGATTCTTCAAGGAGACAAAAAAGATCACTAAAGAAATTGAGATGAAATCTGTAACGCTTTGGTATCAAAGAAGAAGTACTGCAAGAGGGTTCGATGATGCCAAACTCACTTTACGGTCTATTTCCCAATTAATAATCCAAGGGCAAAAGCGGTCAGCCCCAGTAGCTCTTTGAAGCGAAAAAAGGGGTCAGTCCGGGAATTTATAAAATTCTCCCCAAACACTTCTCTAATCTTTTGAGGATGATATTTTAATTTCGATTTACCCCGTTAGGAATAATGCCCCGCTGGATTTTCTAACGGGGCTTGCGTAACCATTAATACATCTTCTGTAAAAAATTCCTCCGTTCATGGACTGACCCCGTTTAGCATGACGGCAGCCTTGCAGGCGTGCCAGAGTCGGCGCGAACTCTTATGAATCCTTCGAGAATGTGAGAGCAAAAGTGAAAGAATTGAGCAACGCCCGCTCCGAAACCAGCACTCCAAATGAATCGCTAACGCCACGCGCCTGGTCCAATCTTCGGGGATCTCAGCGCGTTTATGCGGGCTTATAACGCAACGCTGCGTTAGGCCCTCCTGATGCCTCACAACCGAGGGCGCAAGTCAATCTGGTCAACAACCGCCTCGAGTTTTTTCACTATTACTGACCCGTTCTCATTTCTAGAGTTCCAAGAGCACTAACAGCATTCAACAATTCTTTTGTGTAATCCGCCGCAGGAGCCCGAAGCAAATTGCGCGTCGGCCCGTACTCAACCAATCGCCCGTGTCGCAAGACTCCCAGATTGTCAAACCGAGAGGCCACGCGTAGGTCGTGAGTTACGTACAGCATCGCGAACCCATGTTGTTTCTGGAGGTTGAACAGTAAGTCGAGGATCCGCACCTGGGAAATTGCATCAAGAGAACTGAGCGGTTCGTCTGCGAGAAGGAGGGCCGGCTGTGCAGAGAGCGCAAGTGCGATCATCACCCGTTGACACATCCCTCCTGACAGTTCGTGGGGGTAACAGGACAATACCCGCTCCCGGTCGTCGAGGCCGACCGCATCGAGGAGTGCCCGACTTTTCTTTATCAAGTCGTCTCTACCGGAAATGCCCAATCGATATTTCAGTGCCCGTGCCAGTTGAGTACCGACGCGTGTCCCGGGCACCAGGCTTCCAACGGCATCCTGGAATATAACACTGACCTTTCTCCGTCTCAGTTCATAGAGGTGTTCTCTTGGCATCGTCAAGACATTCAAGCCCAAGAATTCTAACTTTCCTTGAACCACCGCTGTTAGCGGTAGGAGTCGCGGGATTGCAAGTGCGAGCGACGTCTTGCCGGAACCGGACTCTCCCACAAGACAGAGGGTTTGCCCTTTCAGCAGCGTTAAAGACAGACCGTCCACGGCACGTATCAGCGTCCTGTCCTTAGCGTAGGAAACTTGTAATCCTTCAAGGGATAGAACAAATGGCCCGTTTTCGTTGTTCACGTCTAACTTTCCCATGCAGAAACCCATCTAAGCTGGCAAAACTTGAATCACCGTTCCTATAGCCTGCACAACGGCCTGTCGGCTTCGTTCCATGAATTCTTTCTCTCGGATTTTTTTATTCCCCGTCGCCAACCCGATCAACGAGCTTCCTAACGCCCATGTAATTGATTTGACGCAACTCCGCAAACCGCGAACGCTCAACTCCCGCCTTTCGAGATGCGGTGCCAGGTTTTCAGCGAAGAGTTCGGCAATTTCTTTCACTGGCGGAGAAATCTTTAAAACGCCGCCTCTCACCTTGCCAATGGCAAAGTCAAAAACTGCATTCCCAATCTCTTCTGCAAAGGGGTGTATTTCAAAAACATCCTTCCAGTCTAAGTACGGCATGCCTACTACCCCTTCAACCCAGCGTGAGACCGAATCCCACCAGAAGTGGCGGAAGAAGCTGTCGATGACCTTTCGTCGGTCCTCGTTCGTCGGTGCCATTAACGGGTCACCAACCTCGATGTGGAATTCCATTCGGGTCCAGAAGTCAGGTGGGTTCTCATTCCTTAAGGCATTCAGTCGCTTTCCAGCACCGACTACGAAGGTGATCTTTTCACAATTAATTTTATCAGCTTTTACATTTAGTGGTTGATATTTCTTCTCTTCTAGAAGACGAAGGAGATGACTACGTACAGTTGGATCAGACTTATCAGTTTCGTCGAAGAAGACAGTCCCGCCATCGTCCTTGATGTGATTTAGCTCTTGTGTTAGCCATTCATCCAATTTCCTAACATCGATACTGCCAAGCGCGCAAATCTTGTAGCAATTCGATGCGGCCTTCTTCGGTTCCGCTTTTCCTTCGTCCCAGTTCTCTACCCGCCCATAATGCAATGCCGCAGCGTAGGCTTCTTTCCCAGAACCCGGTAAGCCCGTGATTAGGACTAACGGTGGTTCCCCAGCGGCGAGCGCAGCGCTAAGACTCTCCAGAGCTTGCCTGGTCGTCCCTGAATCGATGCACCGCCAATCCTGATGGTTCGAGGGAATCGAGAGGGCTGAAGAAAACTGTGGCCTAATTCGCGGTCTATACTCCGCGCTAACAATCCATGCCTTCGCTTTCGTAAACGGGTCTTCATTATGTTTGACATTATAACGCAGTTCAAGATCCCACTCATATGCCTGCAGATTTTTCCCTAGTTTCCGCCTGTCCCATCCTAGGCATTCGCAAAGTTTGTCATTGTCATTTTCCAGCGCTTTGACGTCTTTTCCCTGGCGAAATACATAGGAGGCATTTAAGGACCCCGTTGGATAAACGAATCCCCCAAATGAACTGTTGCTGAGAATATGGACAATATTGGTTTTCTGTCTATATATTTTATCGGGATCGCGGGTCAGGGCGGCAACGGCAGATATCCGGAAGATCGGCCTATCATCAATCATCCTCCAATGCTTAACAGGACAGCCTGCGGGTATCTTTTCGCGAGAAACCACTCTTTTCCTTTTATCCTCTCTATTCTCAGCAATCCAATCAAAAAGTCGTGTTCTCCCCATGATTCCCCGACCCCGCTTCAAGACCATGAAGGGAAGGCTCCTCAAATCTTCAGACCTCTCATCAATAAGCATATCACGCTAAGAAATAACACAGGAAAAAGTACCACCCACCAAGCCACAGTTCCGTAGGCGAGACCGTCGACAAGCAACCCTCCTATGGTTGGAGTTGGCGGCTGGGCACCAAGGCCAAAGAAGGAGAGCGCAACGTCTAGGGCCAAGATCTCCGGTAACACGGACAGGGAAGCAGTCACTACGGCTGGTAGTACTTCAGGCACCAGAACGAAACGTATCGTTTGGCTCGGCCGAAAGCCGAGAGCCAAGACGGCTCGTACGTGGGTAGCGTTGCGAAGGTGCCTTACGATGGACATCGTATGTCTAGCCGGAGCGGCCCAAGCGAAAAGCAGGAGCACGACATAGGCGTTGACCGTCCCCGGTCCCAGGAGGCCGAGGATCCCGACTAGCACTACAAGAAACGGTGTGGCATAAGTAATTGCAATCAATTCGTCTATTGCCCGCGCTACGGGCGAAACCTCTATATAAGCGGCCGTAGCCCCGATCGCGATACCGACTGCCAGAGCTACCGCCCATGCAAGACCGGATACGAGCAGAGACAGCGCACAAGCTTGCAGCAATCGCAGCCCGAGGTCTCGCCCCAATGCGTCCGTGCCAAACCAGTGCACAGCAGAGGGGGGAGTCAAAATGTTCGTAGTATCCGGTTGCCCCACACTTCCCAGCGCGAGGCCCAATGTCACGATCGAGACAAGCGACAAGGCTGCGAGAATTCGTTTCATATGTCCGGTGACACCTATAGAATCAGCGGTGAGTCCTACCGATGACCCTCTCCGATAATGATCGGGTGGTCCAGTCAAGGAGAACGAAGCCGAACACACTCGCCACGACGATGCCCTGGACCATTGGCAAGTCCCCCCGGAGAACAGCCTGTACCAACAAGCGACCAAGTCCGGGCAAAGAAAACACTGCCTCGATGATGACCGACCCGGCAACCAAGGAGGCGGCGATGTTGGATAGATGGCCTATCCAGGGCAAGAGTGTTAGCCGCAGTGTGCAATACCGAAAAACCTGCAGTTCCGTGTAGCCAAGGCTTCGAACAGCCATCGCTGTCTGGGAAAAAGCCGCCTTTTGCCTCGCTCTGAGCGCGATCTCCGCGAGCGAGAAAGTTGGGTATACAGCAAGGGATACAGTCGCAAGCACAAACCCCCACCCATGAGCCAGGCCGTGGCCCCCGAGAAGACCGGAGCGAACGATTATTACACCAACAGAAGTTGCAACCACTAGGCTCGGGAGACTGGTTAATGAGATGGAAACGCGCAAAATTCCTTGCTGCAACACCCGCGGTCCAAGAGCGCCTAAGACGAGAAGACCCAAACTCAATGCGACTCCAAGCCCAAGCGCGGCGCCCACATATCCCAAAGTCAGTAGGTAAGCACGACCAAACTCAGGCCCGACCGGCCGGCGAGTAACCAACGATTGCCCAAAGTCCCAGCGAAAAAGAGAAACAACGAAGTCGAGGTATCTCGCTGGCAAAGGCCGATCGTAACCCAGTTCATGGCGGAGGGCCGCTACTGCTTCTTCGCTAGCGTTTATGCCGACGATACTGCGGATTGGATCGGAAGGGAGGGCGGAGAAAACGACGAACACGATGGTAGAAACAATAAGGAGAAGTCGTGCCACACGGAATAGCCACCAGGCAAACCTCTTTGCATGCCAAGCCATCAACTCAATGCTCGTCCTCCTGGCAAACGTAGCTTCAGTTTCCTTCGGCACGAACTTCCGTGAAATCCCAGTATTGATGTCCATTTATAGAGAAACCCGAGTATCGATTCTCTATCAGGAATGCGCCGTCGAGATGGTAGAGTGGCACCACAGGCGCTTCGGAGGCTGCAAGTTTCGAGATCTGCTCACACAACCTGTTAATCTCGGAGCGATCTGTTGCGCTCAATGCCTTGGCGATCAGCTCATCCACCTTCGAATTGCGATAACCGGTCAGGTTAGGGTTGGGGAAACTTGTCGAACGATACGACTCAAGAATCAACTCCGGGGCACTGAATACCCATTCCGAGAAGGCGAGGAACAAGTCCGGTCGTACGGCGCTGAAGAGGCGCGAGATTAGAGTGTTGAGGTCGACACGTTGAAGTTCAACCTGGATTCCAACTGACTTTAGCTGACTTTGTAAGAACTGGCCAACTGCCTCGTGATTTGGCGCATCACTGATGAGCAGTGACAATTTCTCTCCTTTGTAACTGCTCCGCGCCAGTTCATCTCGGGCCTGAGCGGGATTAAACTGCAGCGGCGAAGGCGCGCGAAAGCCCTGCAGTCCCGGCGGGACCAGTTCGTCCGCAGTGCGCGCGAGACTTCCAAGGAGGCCTCTTACGATGGCCTGTTTGTCAACAGCCATGGCAATCGCGCGCCGCAGATGAACGTCCGGCACACGTCGATTATCTATCCCGAGATAGTGAACGTTGAAGGTCTCGGCTCTATAGAATTGATAACGACGAGTCCACTGGGGAAGGAGTTTGCCATGGGCCAGAAAACGGGAATGTAATGCGGCCGGAAGACCCATTATTCCGTAGACCCCTTTCTCGAACTGAGCAACACGTATCTGGGCGTTCTTGTCAACTCGAAAATTCAACCTCCCGAGGCTTCCGGAGACAGCCCTCCAGTAAGCTGGATTAGGTTCAAGTACCACTTGAGTGTCGGTTCGATTTCGCAAGCGGAAGGGGCCCGTCCCAATTGCTACCGTTCTGCCGAATGCGTTCGGGTCGCTTTCAACCACCTCCCTGGCCATAATGCTCAGGTACGGGCTTGTAATTCGAAAGATAAAAGCCGGGTCTGGACGTGTCAGACGGACGACGAACTCGCGTTCGTTCGATGCAACGAAACCGCTCACGTTCATGCTACGGCCGGATAGGAAGTCGTCCAGACCCTCCACGAGGCCCGAGAAAACAAAGGAGCCGAATCCCTTCGCAAAGCGCACGTAACTGTACCTGACGTCCTCAGCTGCAACTCCACGGGTCCTCTTACCCGATCCGAACGCCTCGCTTTCATGGAAGAAAACGTTAGGGCGTAGCACGAACGTCCAAACGCGATGATCGCTCGATGCAGACCACGACTTCGCCAAAAGGGGAATAGGGTTGCCGCTCAGGTCCAGCCCGACGAGTCCCTCATAGATTTGCCAGACGATACGGCTTGTGAAGGGATCCGAGAGTTGGGCCGGATCAAGTGTCTGAATGTCATTCTCGATTGGAACTACTAACTCTGCAGTTTTGGTTTTCGCCCCCCCGGCCTCCCTGGTGCAACCGGCCCCTATGAACGTGATCCCCACGCAAATTACGGTGATTAAGACCAATGAAAGGGGTGCTAAACGTGCATTCATGCGGCCATGTCCTTTGGGACACGAGACTGAGTCTCGGAAACCATCCCGGAGCAAACTGCCCTTGGGGTCCGGCTCGCTAGCGCCACCAGCTCGTCTAGACGGGGATGCCGCAAACCGATCTCGTAGGCGCGACGTGTATCGTAGTCGCAGGACCGAAGGTTCGTTACTGCTCGCTTAGCATAGTCGGCAGGAACTAGTAGGTCCTCCGCAGCCAGCCAGTAGCCTCCAGAACTCACACGTACTGAATGCCACAAGCCTGTTGGGATCGAAATAGAATTGATGCGAAGAACGAGGCCATTGCAGAGCAATCGCAAGTCCGAGGAACCCCCTCGGGTCGGTGGCTCCCATTCTAATCGCTGAAGAGCCTCCGCTTCCGCGCCCTGATCGTAACCTAAATCAAGAATGACCTGGACAGAGCCTTTGATGGTGATCCCTCCGAGTCCCTCGATGGCTTCGCCGAATCGGAGGAGATGCCCCCTGAGAGAAAGAGATGGTTCCCCGTGGGGCAGATCTCGGTAGAGGCCCAAAGCGAATCGAGATAGGCCGAACTCGTGGTGCAGGAATTCTACGAAGGACGGCAACTCGTCGATGTTGCTGCCAAAAAGAGTGTGAGTGACCCAGACACGCTTAGGCAACTTGGCGGTTAACCACCTAAGATTGGGCGCAAGAACAGCGAATGCACCAGGCCCCCTGATCCGGTCATGGCTCTCTGGGAGACCGTCAATACTAACATCGATGTAGTCCGGTGGTGCTGCAAGAATCGCATCACCGTGCCTTTCGACGAGGGTCCCATTGGTGATGAGGCCGATCGCGGTCTGCCGCGATTCAGGAGGCTGAAGTCGGTCGCGTAACCCAATCGCTGCCGACCAGAGCGCCACGCTTTCAGCATCTACGAGCGGTTCTTGACCGGCTATACAGAGGACCGAAGGCGCCAAGTCGCTAAACACGCTGCTGAAAAAGCGCAGCCACTCCTCGAACTGCAGGTGCCGCTCTGAATGACTGTTGAGGTAGCAGTGCTGGCAATGCAGGTTACAGATGTCATTGATAAGAACGCTCAGGACTTCGAGTCGATTCGAGCTTAAGTCCGGGAATCGCCCCCCAAGGGATCCAGCCATTATGTTCATTATCGCCTCTCCTCCGAAAAGAACTGCGATTCTTTTCGAACTGAAAAAAAATGACAAGAACTCGCTTTGGGATGAGCTAAATATAACGAAGAATAGAATAGTATGTCAAGGGTAATCGACCACAAGAAATAGCAGTGTCCTCCTCATCCGTTCGAGCGCCAGTCCTGAAATAACAAGAGTGAAGGAAGAAGCTGTGAATCAAGAAAGGGGGCGCTGATGATTGCCAATTCAAATCGTGCACAATTTGGCAAAATGCTAGGCCATGGATTTCAGAAGGAGGGAACACACTGAAGTCAGGGTTCTTCGACCCAGGAAGAAGTTCGTCCTCCTGCCTTTCTCATTTTTATTCTCTTATAACACGATTGATAGTAGGAGGAAGAAGTTGCCACGACTGTTCACTTTTTTTCTAAAGGCAAATCTTATTCTAACCCGGGGTCTGCAAGATATAGGGGTCGATATAGGCGTCAGTCCATGAATTTAGGAATCGATGATTGATCGTGGTCATCTGGGGCATATGCGACCAGTTTTATTTCCCTGCCAAAAATCCCAGGAGAAAGTGGCCAGTCCCAGTAAAAAAAGGGGGTGAGTCCGGGAATTTATGAAATTCTTCCCAAACACTTCTCTAATCTTTGGAGGGTGATATCTTAATTTCGATTTACCCCGTTAGAAATAATGCCTAGATGCTCTGCAGCGGGGTTACATTTTAAATAATTCCGGCAGGGTTTAATGCCCCGCTGGATTTTTTAACGGGGTGAACTCAACTTGCTGCTTGCGTTACCGTTAATAGATCTTCTGTAAAAAATTCCTGCATTCTTCCTGCATTCATGGATTGATTCCATCTAGACAGCCTTCTCCCGTCTGATTCCTACTGTAAGAGCAATAACGAACTTGGGACATTTTTGTCAACAGATGTGATATTTTTTATCAATAAAGCTGAAGATTGCCATAAATTCTTAAATAGGCTTTATCAGATAATCTATTGAATATATTATTAAAATAATTATTATTAAACTTTGGTACATTTCTTGCTTTTTAAGTAGGTCTTATAATCAAAAAAGCACAAACCCATATAGCTGTCTGGTAGCACCAGTCCGGAAAGTTTTTAAAAATGAAATGGCTATAATTACTTTTTTACGTAATTTTATATTGTTGTGGCTTTTTCGGCTTAAATCGCAGCCAAAATCAAAACTGTCAGATCTCAGTAACCATATTCAGAATTAAGTATGCTTTTGATTGATATCGTTCAGTCCACTTCAAGAGGGCTACCGCATGCCTCCCGCTCTGCGGGAGGAGATTCACTATATTAACTCTTAAACAGATAGGAGGAACAATGTATAGTAGACTGAAGGCATGGCAAAATGCCATAAGAGATGCAAAAAACAATCTTCCCGGCAGGGGTGACCAGCAATTCTCTTCGTTTGAGAAGGAACTCATGGCAATGGCCAGGAATGAGGCGCGACAAATAACCTCTTCATATGGCCCGAAATTAGAGGTCCTCAACGGAAAATACAAACCCTTGCTTCAGGATTATGAACGCATCTCCAAAGACTATGACGCTCATGCTGCCAAGATCGGTCGCAGCGAACCAAGTGTAGAGTTGAGCAGGATGAAGTACTATGTGCTGATGCTTTTATTTGTCCTGGGTGAAATCCCCATGAATTCGCTTGCCTTCGCTGTGTTTGGAGAAAACCAGATTTTCACATGGATCATGGCGGTCGGCGTGGCGGTAGCGATTCCATGGATTGCCCACTCCATGGGGATTCTTTTCAAGCGTTGGACTGTTCCATGGTGGAAGAATGCCATTGGCATCGGAGCACTCCTTTTCCTTACCATCGGCGGCCTGGTTGCAATCGGCTACGTACGTGTCCAGTACCTGGGTGACCTCAGCAAAGCGGGAGCAGTGAGCAGCTTCGGCAATAGTACTCTGATCGGGGCCGCCTTTGTTGGACTGAACCTGGTCATTTTAGCTGCAGCGACACTCTGCTCTTATTTTGCACATGATGCGGATTCCATGCTGGAGCATTTACATCGTAGGACAAACCAGCTCGATAAGGCCACGCGAACCGCTGAAGCAAAGTATAGGAAAACCCTAACCCAACAACAACAAGGACTACACCGGATTCAGCAACGAACCCAGGAAATCATCCATTACTACCGCAAAATCAACCTGCGCAAGCGCCCAGACCATGAAAAACCCAAATCCTTTGACCGGGATCACGAGTTGGGCGTAGAGTTTGGAAATGAAGACGAAGGCACGAAATCGGAACCCGAGACCACCCCTCTGAAAATGGTGGTAGCCAAACAAACCCATTCGTAATGATTGAGGTGGTATATCCAAATGAAACAGCGGCAACTGAAATTACTGGGGCTTATCATTATTGGCACACTTCTCTTGTGCAACCCATTGAACCGGAGTGATGAAGCTTTTGGAAAATCCGAAAACTCCCCCCAACAGCCACGGGTAGTCATTATTCTTGTGGACATGTCGGGCAGTGCGGATCAAGCTCGGCGTACGGTCTGTAAGGAGGCGTTTGAGAAGATCTATCGAAACCTTCGGCATGGGGATCGCGTTGTCGTGGGGACGATCGCCAGTCGTTCCTATATCGATTTCAAGCCAACAGTGGATGAGGAAATTCCGAAGAAAACTGTTTGGGATAACCGCTTACAGTTTGAGAGAAACCTGACCCATGCCAAGGAGAAAATTCGAAGGGAGGTAAATAAACTCTTATCGCACAGGGGGGGATCTCCGCTGACGGAGATTTTAGATTCGCTGAATATTGCAGATACCATTTTCCATGACGAGAAGGAGCGTCAAAAGATTTTGGTTATCCTTTCTGATATGATTCAGGATTCAAAGGAATACAAATTTGATAAGGACAATATTACAGACGAGTATATTAACGAAGTCATCAGGTATCGCCAAAAGAACAACCTCATGCCAAATCTTACCAATGTCAAGGTCTATGTAGCAGGGGCCAGTGCGGCTGATTCCAATACATTTCGAGCGGTACAAACATTCTGGGCTCGTTATTTTACCGAAAGCGGAGCAGATTTCTCCCCTCATCGGTACGGACATTCCCTTATCAATTTTGAAAATGGATCCTAAATGGACCCAGTCCTAATATGAAACACGCTGTCCTGGAATTTAGAAAATTCTTCCCAAACACTTCTCTAATCTTTTGAAGGTGATATCTTAATTTCGATCTGCCCCGTTAGGAATAATGCCCCACTGGAATTTCTAATTGTGAGCTACGTCCCTATCTTCTACCCACGGGGGCCTGAAAATACAATTAGCCAAGAAGAATGTCCACCTAAATCCGGAAGTGAGGATTACTGGTAGCAGTCAATCCGATTGAACATAGCAAGATGCTATCGCAACTCCCATCCACCAGTTACATGCACTCAGTGGGCATGATGCTCCTCTTCAGCTTTGTCCGCCTCGGCCTTGGTTTTGTGCACCGTGCCGTCAGGGTGGTTTGGCGGTGAATATATAGTGTATAGCTTCAACTGTCCCTTCCCGGTGTTTATCACGTTGTGGAAGGTTCCTGCTGGGACAATAACCGCCTCGCCGTCATGGACAACATGCTCCTCTTTTTCATTGAAGATGAATTTTGCCTCGCCTTGCTCAATCCTGAAGAACTGGTCTACCTTATGGTGGACCTCGTCTCCAATTTCCTCTCCTCGTTGAAGGCACATCACAACCAGTTGAGCATTCTTAGCCGTGAACAAAACCTGCCTGAAATAATTGTTCTTCAATGTCTGCTTCTCGATGTTTCCAACATAGCCTGTCATTCTGGCACCTCCTTCATTGATTAAGCAAACTTCGTTAATAAATGTCTTTACCTTGGGTCTATCATTTCCATCAAGCGAATGATCCATTAGATTATGGTTTAGCGCGAGATTGGCTTTTACTACAGCCTCAACAACCGGGCCAAGCGGCTTGGCAAATCGCGTCGGCGTTTACCAAGTCCGCTCTGAGCCCTTTGTTAGCTGGTTGGTCTGTGTCCATTGATTGTGTATAGATAGTTCTCCTGTTCGATTCGTTCCCGGGTGGCCTTGACTCGCTCCTCTCGGGACATCTGAGCCCCGGTGCGAGGATGACTTTGTGCCTATTTGGGTAGTTCACCCAACGGGATGCCCAGTGCGTCGGCCACCCCTTTGCCGTATGCCGGGTCGGCCTTCAGGCAGTTGCCAATGTGGCGGATCTGAATCTCCCGCGGTGCCCCGCCGATGGCGCGGGCGGTGTTGGCAAAGAGGAGCTCTTTCTTGTCGGTGGTCATGAGGCGGAAGAGCTTGCCTGGCTGGGAATAGTAATCGGTGTCTTCTCTATGATTCCAGTGGTCGGCAGCGCCCTCCAGGCGGAGGGG
>Ga0315285_10002070_pt1 | contig 20997 bp, 20 predicted proteins | sample YL17G09_36_MG_FD_203698 | JGI IMG/M metagenome (GOLD analysis project Ga0315285, IMG submission 203698) | Sediment microbial communities from Yellowstone Lake, YNP, Wyoming, USA - YL17G09_36 | ecosystem: Environmental > Aquatic > Freshwater > Lake > Sediment | place: USA: Wyoming | collected...
AAATACGGCGAACGTAGTTTAACCGCTTAACCTTTATCCGGCATTAACGGTAAACAATTGATCCGACTCGAGTATATTTACAAAGAAAAACAAGCATTTCACTCCCCATCGGTCTCCGGTCTCTTTCTCATCTGCTTTTTCCTGCTCCGAAGTTTTTTCGTCTCCCGCCTTTTTGTTTTCTGGCGCTGCGGGACTCCTGTGGCGATGCGCGGTTTGGGCTTTTCATGGAGTTTCGCAAGTTTCCCTTCAAGAATTTCAAGGCAGCGCAGCTTGTTCTGGTGCTGGCTCCGCTCGTCGCGGCAGACCGCGGTGATGCCGGTCGGACAATGGACGAGCCTGACAGCGCTTTCGGTCTTGTTCTGGTGCTGCCCGCCTTTTCCGCCCGATCTGAAGGTGTCGACGTCGCAGGAGGAGAGGAGGTTTAAAAATGATTTTTTCATAAAGATTATTCTCGCTCTTTTTTGCAGGCGGCGAAGGGCCGTTTTTCCGAGCGTTTCTGTGCTTACATTGTTCCGGTACCGGAAAGTTTCCACATTCAGTTACTTTTTCTTCTTTACAGCGGTTTGCAGGAATCACGCCGGCAGAAACGCTCTCTAAACCGGCCCTCCACCGCCTGCTATAAATGTCTGCACGTTGCGGAAAGAGAGTAGGCCATAAACTATTCTCGTTTTTTCTTGAGGGTGTCGGGGCGTCAGCTTTGAGAGCGTTTCCGAAAGCGTGTGCATAGGAAACCGCCAAGAGACAGAATAATCTCCTGTAACCGAAAAACTCCCGAGACCGGAAAGAAGCGAGCCCAGAAACGTTTGAAAAGTTGGCGCCCTGACACCCCTGGAAAGTTACTCTTTTTTTATCTTCTTACCAATTTCCCCAAGCGCGAGCCCCACGGCCTGTTTCGCGTCGAACGCTTCCAGAAATCTGGCGCCTTCGAGAGACCCGGCTTTCCGCAGGTCCCATGCGCCGGGCAGGAACACCACGCTTTTGCCTGAGTCAAGGGCCATGGCGATTTCGGAAAGCGTCCCGAACGCGCCCGGAAACGCGATGACGACGTCGGCCGTAAGCGCGATAAGCACGTTGCGGGCCATGCCGAGGCCGGTCGGCACGGCAAGGTCGACATACGGGTTCGCGTCCGCCTTGTCTGCTGTCGGTAAAATGCCGACCACGAACCCCTCGTTCTCATGCGCGCCTTTTGCCGCCGCCTCCATGATACCATGCAGGCCTCCGCACACGAGCGCCGCTCCGCGCTGCGCTGAAAGCTTGCCGACATCATACGCGAGCTGGAACTGTTCCGGTGATACTGCGCTACCAGAACCGATGACGCCGATAACCGGCCGTGCTGCCATAAGTTAATCCTTTCCCGTTAGCAGGTGGTACGCTGTCATGCGCCCATGACCTCCTTGATCCGTTTCGCAAGGCCCTCACGCTGTTTTTCAAACCCTTTTTTACCGAGCAGCGCGAACATGTTTTTCTTATAGGCCTCAACGCCGGGCTGGTCGAAGGGATTGACGCGCAGCAGGTAGCCTGAGAGCGCAATCGCTTTTTCAAAGAAATAAAAGAGCTGGCCGAGCGTCTCTTCGGACCTGCGGTCGAGGAGCAGGGAGGTGGACGGCACGCCGCCGTCGAGATGGGCGAACAGCGTTCCCTGGTATGCCCGCTGATTGATCTCCTCAAAACTTTTATCCGCCAGATAGTTGAGTTCGTCGCTGTCGTCAGCGAATTTCGGCACCGAGACCGTATGGGCGGTTTCTCTGAGCAGGATGAAGGTCTCGAATACCGAACGCACCCCCTCCTGCATCCACTGGCCGAGCGAATGGAGATCGGTGGTGTAATCAAGCGCGGCTGGAAAAATGCCCGTGTTGTTCTTCCCTTCGCTTTCACCTGCCAGCTGCTTCCACCACTCGCTTACAAAATGGAGCTGGGGCTGGAACGACGCCATAACTTCGGCGGTGTACCCGCGCTTGAAAAGGATATTGCGGACCACCGCATACCGCCCGGCCATGTTGACGTCCGGGGTAACGCCCTTGCAGAAATGCATGGCCTGCGCCGCTCCGTAAAGAAGCTTTCCTATGTCAATACCCGCCGCCGCGAGCGGGACGAGGCCTACGGGCGTGAGCACGGAAAAGCGGCCGCCCACATCGGGCGGTATGTCGAAGGTGGCGTAGCCCTCCTCGGCCGCAAGCTTCCGTAAGGCGCCCTCTTTCGGATCGGTCGTCGCCACGATCCGGCCGGCGGCCGCTTTGCGTCCGTAGCGCGTTTCCATCCACTGCCGGATCACCCTGAAGGTCACACCCGGTTCGGTCGTGGTGCCGCTCTTTGAAATCACATTGACCGCCACTTCCTTGTCTTTGACAAGAGAAAGAAGGTCAAAGAGATAATCGGAATTGATGTTATGCCCGGCGAAGATGACCCGGGGTTTCCGCCGCAGCTCCTCGAACGACGGCGAAAGGAATTCGATGGCCGCCCGCGCGCCGAGGTACGAGCCGCCGATGCCGATGCAGATAAGTATGTCGGCCTTGTCGCGGAGATCCTGTGCCGTGGCCGTGATCGCGTCGACAAGCTTCTTCGGGGTCCTGGTCGGCAGATCGAGCCAGCCGGTAAAATCGCTTCCGGGCCCGCTTTTGTCGGCGAGCATTTTTTCCGCGGCGGCGAGCGCCGGGGCATAGGCGTCGATATCGGCCGGTTTGACGATTCCGTCAAGAAGCCGGTCGTCAAAGATGATCCGTTTGTGGGGCATGAAGATTCTCCCTTTCAAAAAACGCAGTTCACATTTTTATAAGAACCGGTGCACCTGGTTCTTGTCATGCGTCACCTGTCGTGCCAGGGTCATCAAGGCCGCGCCGTTTTTGAACAGCGTCACCATGCCGGTCGATTCCGACACGACGATGGCAAGCGCATTGGTGCAGGCCGTGATACCGGCGGCAGCGGCATGGCGTGCGCCGAAACCGCTGGGTATCGGTGCGCGGTCGTCAACCGGCTGCGGCCGGAGATAGCTGCCGGCGGAGAGCACGATGCCGTCGCCCGTGACGATGAACGCACCGTCGATCGCGGCAAACTCCTTGACCGTCTCGGCAAGACTCGGGTCGAGGATGTTGCGCTCGATTTCGCTGTACCCGCGGAACGGATTGATGATGAGCTGCCGCACGTGCACGTTGACGGAATTGGTGTCACCCACGACAAAAATCGTGCCGATCGGTTTCCCTTCGCGTCCCTCAACCGCGATCTCGCCGGCGATCGCGATGAGGCGCTCGAGCACCTCCGGCTTGACATCGGACGGCACAATGCTCTGGGCAGTGGTGAAGAAAAAGTCGTATTCCTTCTCAACGTTGATGACCACCACCGTGTCAAAGAGATTATTGTTGGGATTTCCCGAAATGCACACGATCTGGTCTTCACTCTTGATAAGGTTCCGCGACAGGGCCAGCAGAATGCCCATTTTTATCTGCCCGGTGCGTGATGCCGGGATTGACGGCACCTGCAGAAAGCCTTTTATGCGCCGGTCGCTCTTGAGGTCGAACCGCGTGCGGTTGCTGCTCACCACGATGAGCCGGGCCTTGGTTTTGATCTGGTCCAGGAAATCGTTCTCCCGCACCGCGTCCGCGAATACCATAACGGCGCTTGCCTTGATCTCGCGCGCCAGGTTCATGGCCGTGCGGAGAATGGGCACGACCACCCTGCGCTGTTTCCGCGCGGCCTTTTCCTGGGTCGTCGTTCCGCTCTTTTTCAGCGTTTTAATGATGGCGCGTATGGCAACGGTTTCTTTCGGCGAAAGGAGCGATTCGCGCACCGCATCGGATTTGAAAAAGTCGGCCATTTCGGCCAGAAGCTGGATCTGGCGGTTGTTGTCGGCGTCCTCACGGGAAACAAGCAGCACAATCACGTGGGCAAGCGCACCGCGCGCGGCGTCGTACTCGATGCCGCGCATGCTCCGGCCGACCACGATGGCGAACTCCTCCTTTATGGGCCCTCTCGCCTGCGGTAGAGCAAGGCCCTGGCCGATAAACGTCGAGGCCGCCTCTTCGCGCCGCAGGATCTCGCTGCTGATGCCCTTTGATTTTTTTATGTCAAGTTCGCTGCACAGGGCGGCGGCAAGCTCCTTGAGCGCCTCAACCTTGTCGTCGCTTGCAAGATCGACGACGGTCGGAATTGCCAGATACTGTTCAAACGCCATGGCTCACCATCCTTTCATGTCCTCACCGGGCCGCCCGTGGTTTCGCAAACAGGCGCCGAGCAATAATCGAGCATCGCTTGTTTCCGCACAAAAAGCGCCCCGTCTTTCCGCGAGAGAGCTTTCAGGCGGAGCAGGTTTTTTTGCCCCTGCGCGACGATTTCAGCAGGCGTACACGTTTCGATTGATTTCAGGTTTCGGCCGGCTTTGCGTAAGGTTTCAAGCAGCGGCGGCAAAAATTTCTCCGCTTCTGCCGGAGTGACGGTGTTCTTCTCCCGGACAATGGCCGCGAGCAGATGCTGCGGCAGCAGACGGAAAAGGGCCTGAAAACGTTCGTGCATGAGGTGCGCCAGCCGCTGCATGGAAGCGCGGTATTTGAAAAAGTCGTCCTTTGCGTCTGCATCGGCATCGGCTTCCACGTCGACGAGCGAACGCACTGAAACCGGCGCGTCATAGTCGAGGTATGCCTTGCCGTACGTTCTGCCGGTCCTTCGCGCGGAGAGAAAGGGCACGAAAGCCAGGATATCGGCGCCGAAGTAGAAAAGGTTGCCGAGTACCCGTTTCAAAAAAGGCTGCGACCGTTTGCGGAGCCGCTTTCCTTTTAATAGAAGGCTGAACCAGGGGGCGTCGGGCGGGTATTCGTACGAGATCGCCATGGGCAGGAGCTCTACGTTCTCTGCGGGACGCCGGGCCTGCACGAGTACCGCGGCGCCGAGAATGCCGCTTTTTACCTCAAGCGTTGCTCCGGAGTAACTGCGGCCGCCTTCCGGAAAGACAATCACCGCTTCTTTGTTTTCCATCATTTCCGCGACACCAGAGCAAAGCTTTTTCACATAGTCCCGTTCGAAGGCGATTTCACGTTCAACCGTAAAGGCGCCGAAGCCCCGGAACCGGGGCCCGATATAGGGAAGCCGCGTCAGATTGCCGCCGGCGGCAAAGCGGAGGTTCTTTATGCCACGGAAGATCATGACATACCCTGCCAGGAAATAGTCGACGTGGCTGCGGTGCGTACTCACGAGCATGTGCGCGTGACGCTGGAATTCTCGCATGTCAAATTCCGGACCTTCAACCGTGACCGAGGTAAAAACCCGACGGAAAAAACGGTCGATGCCGCCCGAAACATCCATCACTGATTGATGGTACGATTGCATAAATCCTCTCGGTTAAAAATAGGATGTGAGGGCGGGAAAGTCCAAGCAGTAATGGGTGTCACTCGAAAAGCGCGGTCATGGTTTCCAGAAAAGCCAGGGATTTCAACTCGTTTCGTATGTCGCAATGGTAGCGGCAGTAGTCGGCCAGTAGCCGTGAAATTCGCATCTGTTCATCAGGAGCAGGAGTATTCCCTCCGGCCGGTTCCCCGCCGAGCAGAAAAGCCGTGACCCGGCCCGGCAGAAAGGAAGGGGATGCGGCGATGCCCGCGCCGCCGCAGGCCGAACAGACAAGACCGCCCTGATTCGCCACGAGCAGTCCGCCCTCGGAAGCTACGCGGGAATGGCCGCACCGGACGCACTCGCGTACGTTGAGGAGAAAGCCTAAGCGCTTCGCCCAGCCGTGGAAAAAAAACCACAGCTCGTGGATAGGGAACGGCGATGGGGCAAGCGTTTCGAGGCGCGCGAGAAACGCGGCGGCAAAATCGAAAAGCTCGCCGTGCGTCTCTGACGCGGTAGCGGATTTGAGCATGAGCTCAAAGCATGCGTCGCGCAGGGCGAGCTTTCCCAGGTCGGCGCGGATCGACGGGAAGTAGTTGACAACAGAAATAGCCCCGATGGTATGGAGATCGCGGTGCGGCTTCAGGTACAGCACGAGCTCGACGAGCTGGCCGCGCTCTAAGGTCAGGGGAGCCTGCGGCGAGCGCCGTACGCCCTTGGCGATGCCGCTCACGCGGCCGAAGCGCCTCGAGAGCAGCGTGGCGATCGAGCTTGTTTCCCGGTACGGCATGACCGAGAGCACGAGGTGTACCGCCGTTTCGATGCTCATCCTTTTCCCTAATCACGGAGATCATTGAGGTTATGAGATCCGGTTTTACGGGATTTCCATTTAAAGATATCCATCCAATTCCACCGCTTCTCAAGGGACAGAGATTCGAATTTTTCCGTGCCCAGAAGCCCGGCGGAAACAACAAGCTTGAGCGCGGTCTCGACCGGCATATCGATGGTGGTGAGCTCCTCTTCCGGAACATACAGAAGAAATCCCGTGGTGGGATTGGGGACGTTCGGGACAAACACGGCGACCAGTTTTCTTCCCGCTTTCGCGGAGAACAGTTCGTTGCTCTCCGAGGTCACGAACCCGACAATAAAGCAGTCTTTGCGCGGGAATTCCAGGAGCACGACGCGTTCGAACAGCTTTTTTTTGTCGATCGTCACCGTATCGATGATCTGTTTGATGATAAGGTAAATTTTATTGAGAAGGGGAATGCTGACGATGATTGCGTTGCCGGTGGCGATGATTTGCCTGCCGAAATAGTTCTTTGCCGCAAGGCCGACGACATAAACGATGAAAATCGATACGAGGAGCCCCACGAACGGCGGCCAGTGCACGCCGAGGGTCCTCGGAAGCGCCTTGTCGGACCAGTCGAACAGCTTCCAGACGATGAAGACCGATCCGATGACCGGAATCAGAAGAAAACTGCCGGCGAGAAAATTGTTGCGGAATTGTTTCACCAACCGTTTCACGAAGGAGGATACCATAGCGTTTATTACGTGCTTTCTATTCGAGGCACTATCGACAGTCATAGTGCGTTGGTTGAACGTGAAACCACGCGCTTCGCGCGTGGAGCACATGGTCTACTTACGGCGCTGTCGCGCCTTCTTTTCTTTTCGGCCCGTGGCCGCCAAGAAAACCACCGCCACTGGCGGTGGTCGTTTACTTCCTTTTTTCGACAAATTTGAACACCTTCTCGTCCGGCCGGGCCATGCCGAGTTTTTCCCGGGCGATCCGTTCGATATAGGCGGTATCGTTAGTCAACATTTTTATTTCACGCTGCAGCGAATCGATGACGCGGCGGTCGTTCCGGATTTCCAGCAGCCGCTCCTGCTGCTGCCGGTACAGATAATAGACGCCCTGTTTTCCGAAAAAGAAAAATAATCCCCCTCCCGCCAGCACGGCAATGACGAGTCCGATGACCGCTTTCTTTTTTTTCATGAAACAGCGATCTCCCTTTCAGGGAATTTACGGCCGGACATAGCGTCCGCCGCTCATCTGCCGCGCCAGGCCCTTGAGTTCGAGATTGAGCAGCAGGTCGAAAAGCTGCATGACCGGACGGCCGGATATTTCCGAAAGCTCGTCGATGCGATGGGGCGTCTCCGAAAGCGTGTCGTACACCGCCCGTTCGGTTTCCGAGAGGAGCGAAAGCGGGGCGCTCAAGACCGGCCCGGAAGCGGCCGCCGACTTAAGGTGCGGGTGTTCGATAAGCGAAAGCGATTCCGCGATCTCATGGCCGCTGCGCGCCGGGATCGCGCCCTGTTTGATCAGGTTGAACGGACCCGTGCTGAGCGGCGAGGTGATGGGCCCCGGGACCGCGAACACGTCGCGTCCCTGCTGCAGGGCGTAGTGGGCCGTGATCAGGCTCCCGCTTTTTTCGCCGCCCTCCACGACGAGGACGCCGGCCGAGAGGCCGCTTATGATCCGGTTCCGGCGCGGGAAGTTATAGGCTTCGGGCCCGGTGCCCATGGGAAATTCGGAAACGATGGCGCCGCCGGAGGCGCATATTTTTTTGGCGAGCGCCGCGTTGCTGTCCGGATAGATCCGGTCGATGCCGCACCCGAGAACCGCGATGGTGCGTCCCCCCTGCTCGATGCAGGTCTGGTGCGCGATGGTGTCGATGCCTCTCGCCAGGCCGCTCACGATCACGAGTCCATGCTCCACAAGTTCCCGGGTTATGGAGAGCGCAACGTTTTTTCCATATACAGTCGGGCTGCGCGTGCCGACGATGGCAACGGCATGGAGCGAAAAAACGGAAGTGTCGCCTCGCACAAAGATGACCGGCGGCGGCGCAAAAATTTCCTTGAGATAGGTAGGGTACTTTTCCGATACAAGCGTGAGCACCGCAACACCCTCCTTTTTCGCCCACGCGCGCTGCTTCTCCGCTTCAACGAAGAGAGTTTTATCCGCGAGGCGGGCAACGCACGCTTCAGGGACCAGGCCGTTCCGCAACAGCTCGGACGCCGGCCGCTTGAACACCTCGGCCGCGGAGCCGTAGTGGTCGACAAGTCGTTTGATCCGCACCGGCCCGAGGCCGGTGACGGAATTGAGCGCGATCCATTCAAGGGGCATGGACCGATAAAATAGTTTTTGACTGTACTATAAAAATTGATGGGGAATTGGAGAGAGAATTATTAAAATAATTTTCTTGAGCTAAAGGCTCCTGCGGAGGGTGGCGGGTGGGCGCCGTCGGTACAGCTTTGAGCATCCGTTACCCGCACCCGCAAGCATTTTGCTGTTGAAAAATTCTATAATTTTTTTAATTTCATCGCAACTGCTGTTTAAGGGTGAGGGTCAAATACAGTTCAATCCTGCAATAATGGTGCCCACCTCATACCCAATCAGGAGCCTTTAGCCAAAAAAGAACATATTAATTGTAGCGTGCGCCTTTTACTATTATATCATCCGGGATTGTATATTTTATCAAGAGAAGCAGAAGGAGGTACAACAATGTCGCCAGACCTAAAACAGTGTGAAGAGCGGGCGCTTAAATTGTCCCCCAGGGAACGGGCCGCTTTGGCCGAGCGCCTTATCACGAGCCTTGACTCGCTCGACGGCTCAGAAAACGAGCATCTCTGGGTTGAGGAGGCGGAGCGACGCTATAAGGAGTACCGGAAGGGCAGGATCACGGCGCGGCTGGCCGGGGATGTCCTCCGATCCGCCCGAGCGGCCATCAGATGAAGGCTGTTCGCTTTCTCAGGCCCGCCGAGATGGAGATGCTGGACGCCGCCCGGTACTATGAGCAGCAGGCACCGGGTCTTGGCGTTGACTTTCTGGAGAAGATCGACTCTGCCGTACGCGACATTGGCGAAGATCCTGAGCGATGGCCCGTCCTCCGTCTTCAGATCCGTCGCCGTCTCATTCATCGTTTTCCTTACGGTCTTCTGTACCGTGTTGATCCCGATGAAATCATCATTCTAGCGATCATGCACCTGCACCGGCATCCCGATTACTGGATCGGCAGATGAAGTGAGAACAGAGCATATTAATACCTTATCACGAGACTTGAAACGGTATTTTTATTTTACTTTAGGAAAAAGAAGCCTGTGATAAATCACAGGGCACACAAGACATTAAGAGTGTTTATCAGATGGTCACAAAGACCACCCGTCGACGGGTGGCAAGGTCAAGATGGGTGTGACAAGGATGAATGAAAGGTAAAAAATAGAGGTGCGTTATGAAGATGTTCCATGTAAGTATAATTATTCCTGTATTGCTATGTGTAGCTAATTGTGCGGGGCAGTATACAAAGAATGGAATTCAAGTTGGCAGATTTATATATGTCCCTCCGCCAAATATAAAGAAGGAAATGATTGAGGATGAAAAATATTCTCCGAAACCGATCAACGGTAACAAACGAGCATTTAGAGTATATGTTGATAGTTGTATCAATTTTGATGCTTATTATCGCGAAAACCCAGATACAGGGTTAATGTGGCCTCCTCTTGATACTTCAATTCAACCAATAAAAGAATTTAATTGGAAATGTCCAATAAATAAAGTTAATGCTCGTTTTTATTGGATGTTCGATTTCTCTGAAGGTTATACAGCCTTTTTTGTCTCCTTTTTTGATGATTTAGGTGAGAGAGAGAGGATTACTTTTGTTTTTGCATGTATTGGTTATGATCCGAGCAAAGCAGTTCCTAAGAGCATAAAAAACTTTATAATGTCTCAATAATGTCTCAAATTGCTTGTTTAAAATTATCCAACAAATAAAAACGCGCGCGGGTGCCCTGATCGAGAAAGAGGGTGTGTCAAGGCGGAAGATAAAGATTAAAAGAGTTTGTGTGTCCTCCTCGTGTGACCGATAGAAACATAAGATACTGATTGCGTATACGCCTGCCTGATGGCAGGCTTGTCAATGAGCCGCTAATAGTATTTTTCGTTAATGCCCTCCGTATATTTCCAGACCTTCGGCTGCCAGATGAACGTGGCCGATTCCGACGCGCTCCTGCGCGCGCTTGCGGCGCGGGGCTACGCGCCGGTTTCCGCCCCGGACGACGCCGACCTCATCGTGGTGAACACGTGCAGCGTGCGCGAACACGCGGAAGCTCGCGCGCAGGCCCGCATCGCGGAATTCGCGGCAATCAAAAAAAAACGGCCCCGTGCGCGGCTGTGGGTCGTCGGGTGCATGGCGGAGCGGCTGGGTAAAACGCTCAAGGAAAAAATCCCCTGTATCGATGCAATCATCGGCGCGCCGGAACTCGCGGACGCGGAAGCGGTGGTGCGGCGGCATTTTGACAAAGAAGATAATGCGGACGCCGTGAACCACGTTCATCTGGAGCACGGCGTCAGCGAATTCGTTCCGGTCATGCGCGGATGCGACAACTTCTGCGCCTACTGCGTGGTGCCGTCCGTGCGCGGCCGCGAGACTTCCGTTCCTGCGGACAGCGTGGAGCGCGACGTCAGAAAGCGGGTCGAGGCCGGCGCGCGCGAGGTGACGCTTTTAGGCCAGAACGTCAATTCCTATAACGACAACGGCATTGATTTTCCGGACCTTCTCAGGCGCATCGCCGCTATCGACGGTATCTTTCGGGTACGGTTCACCACTTCGCACCCCAAGGACCTTTCGGAAAAGCTTATCAGGACCATCGCGGAAACGCCGACGCTTTGCCGCCACCTTCATCTGCCGGTGCAGTCCGGATCGGACCGGATATTGTCGCTCATGAACCGGCAGTATATTGCGGCGCACTATCTTTCGCTCATCGAAACGATACGGAAAGCTATGCCCGATGCCGACATAACGACCGACCTGCTTGTGGGGTTTCCATCAGAGACCGATGCGGACTTTGCGGCCACGCTGGAGCTCGTCGAGCGGGTGCGGTTCACCACCGCGTTCATGTTCGCCTATTCGGTACGAGAGGGCACCGCGGCCGCAAGGCTGGACGACGATGTGCCGCGCACAACCAAAATCGCGCGGCTCAACCGGCTGATCAAACTGCAGACGGAAGTGACGCGGAGCGTCTACGAGGCCATGATCGGCCGGACGCTCGCGATGATGGTATCCGGCCGGCTTGAAAAGCGCGGAAGCGAGTTTCTTAAAGGACAAGACACCGGATGCAAACGGATACTCCTTCCTTGCGCCGATGTAAAAGCGGGAACGATTTTACGGGTACGTGCCGTACGGTCGAGCGGCATGACGCTCATAGCGGAAAGGACATGACCATGCGAACCGTGACGTGGTTGTTGCTATTTATGATCGCTCTTTTTATCGCGCTGGTGATGGTATTGACCTTCATGCAGCCGGCTTTCAAGCAGGAGGTTGGCGCCCGTATCCTCACCGTTACAACGCACGCAATTCCGGTGTATATGTACGTTCTCGGCGCCTTTCTGGCGGGTCTCCTGTTCGGCGTTCTTTCCATGCTTCCGGGAGGAGTCCGCGCGAAGTTGGAAGGCGTGCGTAAAGGGAGGCGTATCCGGGAACTGGAACAGAAACTTGCTGAATCGGAAAATACGCCGAGGGCCGTCCAATCCGGAGCGTCTGACGATGATCGATTTCTCCCGCCCGAAACAGAGGAACAACCGTGAGGGGCTTGACGACGTACCGCGCGAGGAGGGGGCAGAACCGGTTTAAGGTAAGTTTGCCGGCTGCGCTGCTGGTCAGCGCATTATTGGCCGGCGTCAATGCGGCGTCCGACAGCGGCAATGCCGTACCGAAAGATCCGGCAGCGAGGCTTGCCGCCGCGCGAGTCGAGCCGTGTTCCACGTCAGTGCGCCTCTTTCAGGAATTGTCGGCCGATTCCACGGTCCCGGATTCGCTGAGGATGGTTGCGTCCGGATGCCGGGCCGATATCGCGTTTGCGCTCCGCGAATATGAGACCGCCCGCGACTACTATAAAATAGCCATGGGGTTCGAAAAAGGGCAGGGCCGTTACCACTACCGGCTTGCCCTTGCCGCGCTGGCAAACGGAGACACTGCCGAAGCGACCGCGATGCTTTCGCCGATTATTGACAGTGGAGAAACAACGTGCCGGCACGAAGCCGAGGTCATAAGGGGCGAACTGCTGCTCGGGCAGGAGGACTACGGCGGGGCGATGGCATTATTCCAGAAGACCGGCCCGTTTTCATTCAAGAACAGCTGGTCGGTCCCGGCCCTGCTCGGCAAACTGGCGTGCGCCCGTTTCTTGGGGCTTGCCGATTCCGCCGCGGCGTACGATAAAAAGCTCTCAGTCTACCGGCTGACAATTCTCGAAAAGCAGCGGCTGCGGAAAACCAGGGAGATTCCTCTCGCCAAGCCGCGAAGCGGCGCTGCGGACAGCGTTCTGGCAACGGCACCGGCAAAGGATACGGCGGCGAAACAGAGCATGCCAACCGATATAGCTTCCGATAAGCCTGCGGCCGATAGCGCTTCCGATACGACGTTCGCGTTGCAGGTGGGGGCGTTCGGGTCAAAGGCGAATGCGCAGGCGCTCATAAAAAAGCTGACCGCGCAGTACAAGAACGTTTCGTGCGTTTCGGCAATCATCGACGAGCGAACTTTTTACCGCGTATGGGTGGGAAATTTTGAAACGCGCGAAGCGGCCGAGCGTTTCGGCAAAGAGAAGCTCATGCGGCAGGGGCTGGTGTACCGGGTAGTGGTGAAATAGCTATAACAAGATTTTTTTGTTTAAGCTAAAGGCTTTATTTTGTACAAGTGATTTCGGTACCCACGCCGTGCCTTCCTGTAAGAGGCCTTTGGCGGCCTGAGCGAGGGAGGCGGTAGTTCACGCGAAGCGTGGGAATTTGGCAGGATGCTCTAAGTTGGAAAGCCGATCGAGCGAAGGGTGTTTCGCATTAAAGGACTCTGAAAGGAAGGTAGGGCGTTGAGATTTGGCTCAGGCAAAAACAACGAAACCTAAAAATGACAAAAGGGATATTTTAAATGGAGTACGAAGTCGTTATAGGGCTTGAAGTACACGCCCAGCTTCTGACAAAAACAAAGCTGTTCTGCGGGTGCACCATGCCGTTCGGCGATGCGCCGAACACGCACGGCTGTCCGGTCTGCCTGGGGCTGCCGGGCGCCCTGCCGGTCTTAAACCGCGAAGCGGTCGACATGGCCCTACGCACGGGCCTTGCCGTAGGCAGCACCGTTGCTCCCAAGTCGGTCTTTGCGCGTAAGAATTACTTTTACCCGGACCTTCCCAAGGGATACCAGATTTCCCAGTATGATCTTCCGCTCTGTAGTGGCGGCACGATCAGCGTTGCGGTTGACGGCGCGGTAAAAACGATCGGCATCACGCGCATCCACCTCGAGGAGGACGCGGGGAAACTCGTTCACGATCAGGACGCGGATTCCCTCTTCGACGTCAACCGGTGCGGCACGCCGCTCATCGAGATCGTGAGCGAGCCCGACCTGCGCAGCCCGGCCGAGGCGTACGCCTACCTCACGGCCCTGAAGCAGCTCCTCGAATGCCTCGGCGTGTGCGACTGCAACATGGAAGAGGGGAGCCTGCGCTGCGACGCCAACATCTCGGTCAGGGTGAAAGGCGAGACAAAACTCGGCACCAAGGTCGAGATAAAAAACATGAACAGCTTCAGGAGCCTGGAAAAGGCGCTCGAGTACGAAACCGGCAGGCAGACCGAGACGCTGCGGTCCGGCGGCACCATCGAACAGCAGACCTATCTCTGGGACACGGCCGCCGGCCGGTCCGTGCCCATGCGCTCGAAAGAGGACGCGCATGACTACCGGTACTTTCCGGACCCTGACCTCGTGCCGCTCCTGGTGGACGCTGCGCGCGTCGAGGCGCTCCGCGCGACCCTGCCCGAGCTTCCGGCAGCACGCAGGGCGCGGTTTGAAAAAGAGTTCCGGCTTACCGCCTATGCGGCCGGGGTACTCACGTCGACGCGGCCGGTCGCCGATTATTTTGAGGCGACCGTGCGGCACGGCAGCGACGCCGCTACGGCGGCGAACTGGATCATGGGCGAAATATTACGTATTGTCAATGAACAGAAACTCGACGTTGCGAAACTCTCCATAACCCCGGCGCGACTGGCCGCCCTGCTTTCCCTGGTCGCCAGCGGCGCCATTTCCGCGCAGGCAGGCAAAAAGGTTGTAACCCTGGTACAATCCGAAAACAGGGACCCCGAAACGATCATTAAAGAGAAGGGTTTTACGCAGATTTCCGATTCCGGAACGCTGGAAGCGGCCGTGCGGAAGTTGCTTTCGGCAAATCCCGAAGAGGCGGGGCGCTTGCGGGCCGGAGAGAAAAAACTCGCAGGTTTTTTTGTGGGTCAGGCAATGAAAGCTACCGGAGGAAAGGGAAATCCCAAGGAGATCAGCGCGATTCTGGGAAAATTGCTCGGTTGACCCGGTTGGAACCGGGTGATCGTGGCGGTGCATCTGGGCTGGGTAGTGGGGCGCGAAAAACAGCAGCTGGACAGAATAGAAAAAAACTTGACGAATCGATAAATAAAAAGGACAAGCAGATTACTTCGTCAGGAGCGAAAGGATACTTTTCAGTTCTTTCTTTACATCGCTGATTTTTTCATTTTCCGGCGCGGCGACGGCGGGCGCACCTTCTGAAAGTTTCTTTTTCGCTCCCGGAATGGTGTACTGCTGTTCGTAGAGCAGGTTTTTAATGGTTTTGATGATTTCGATGTCTTTATCGCGGTAGGCCCGGTTGCCGGCGCGGTTTTTTTTGGGGCGCAGCTGCGGGAACTCGCTCTCCCAGTAGCGCAGCACATGCGGCTCCACCCCGATCTGGCCGCAGACCTCTGAAATGGAATAGTAGGTTTTTCCGCTGGTTACCATATCGTCGCCATCGATTTCTTCGCAGTTCTCCATAGTGTACCGCTCCGGAATGAAAATGTCAAGCGGCTGTTTAATTATTGCCGCGTTACCACCACTCCGGCTTTGACTCGCGGCTCATGAGGTCCCGCGCCGCGAGGCGGGCGTTTTTACCTTCGAACAGCGTTTTATATACTTCCTGGGTGATCGGCATTTCGATCCCGTGCTTTTCCGCAAGCTGACGCACCGATTTCGTGGTCTCGACACCTTCCGCCACCATGGTCATTTTCGAGAGCGCCTGGTCGAGCGTAAGTCCTGACGCGATGAGTTCGCCGACCTTCCTGTTCCGGCTGTGCCGGCTGATGCTGGTGGTGATCAGGTCGCCGAAGCCGGCGAGGCCGGAAAACGTGGAGGCCTCGGCGCCGAGTTTTTTCCCGAGCCGCATCATCTCCGCAATACCGCGCGTGAGGAGCGCGCCCTTGGTGTTGTCGCCGAACCCGAGGCCGTCGCACATGCCTGCCGCAATGGCAATGACGTTCTTCACGCTGCCGGAAAGCTCAACGCCCCGCATGTCGGTGTTGGTGTGGATGCGGAAACTTTCGCACGAAAAGGCCTTCTGCACCTTGACGGCGAGCGCGTTGTTTTCGGAGGCGGCGACCACGTTGGTCGGGATTTCGCGCGACACCTCTTCGGCGTGCGAAGGGCCGGAAAGCACCACCAGGCGGCCTGCCGAAATTCCCGGCACCTCGTCGAGCAGCACGTCGCTCATGAGCTTGAGCGTGTTGACCTCGATCCCTTTTGCGACGATGACGAACCCGGTTATCGCATCGAGCCGCGGTTTCGGCACGGACGCGGCCAGGTGTTTCATGGTGGAACGCATGGTCTGGGCTGGCACCGCGCACACCACGATTTCTGCCTTGTCAACTGCCGCGGCAATATCGTTCGTGATCAGGACTTCGTCCGGCACCCGGATGCCCGGAAGTTTTGACGGGAGCTCGCGTTCGGCCGCCAGTTTTGCGGCGTCGGAAGCGTTGAATTCCCACATGGAAACAGCATGGCCGCGCTTGTGCAGCAGCACCGACAGAGCGATGGCCCAGCTTCCGGCACCCAGGATTCCGACGTTCATCCGGCCTCCGCAATCCGGCCGGGCGGGAGCGGGTGCTGATGGCGCGGCCCTTTCGCGGCCCTGAACTGCAGCATGACCGGACATCCCTCAAAGCCGTACGTATCATAAATCTTGTTTGTCAAAAATCGGACATACATGGAAACAACCCCTTCGGGATTTGTGGTAATAAAACGGAACAGCGGAAAAGGCGCATTGAGCTGGCGCGCGCCCAGAAACCTCACAGGGTCTTTGGGTATTGCCGGATGCGGGTGCGCCCGCACCCATGAAAATACGTTGTCCTCAAACTCTGCGGAAGGAACATGGAGCGTCATGCGTGCTTTGATGGCGAAGGCGTTATCGAGCACGCTGGAGAGCCGCTGCCCCGTCAGGGCCGAAATTGCGACCATGGGCACGGGCCGGAGTTCAAGGCAGTGGCGCTTGGTGTCGGCGACAAGCCGGTCGAACGTCGTGTGCTCCTTTTTGATCAGGTCCCATTTGTTCCAGGCCAGGAGCAACCCCTTGCGCAGTTCGACCGCCTTGTTGACGATGCGCATGTCCTGGACGCCGAGCCCTTCGATTGCATCGACCAGCACCACGCACACGGTGCACCGTTCGATGCTCTCGATGGCCCTGAGATTGAAGTAGTGTTCGAGGTCCTGCTTGACATGCGATTTTTTCCGCAGGCCGGCGGTGTCGATGAGGATGACGGGGCGCTCCTTCCAGACCATCTCGGTGTCGATGGAGTCGCGCGTGGTGCCGGGCTCGTCGTCCACGATCATGCGGTTTTTGCGCAGGAGCTTGTTCACCAGCGACGACTTTCCGGAGTTAGGCCGCCCCACCACCGCCACCCGCAGCGTCAGCGGATCAAAAGCGGTCCCGGGCAGGTCCGGAACACCGCGCTCCCGTATACGGTGGATCGCCGCGTCCAGGACTTCGGCCACGCCCTTGCCGTGCAGGGCCGAGACCGGCCAGGGGGCGCCCAGCCCGAGCTTCCGGTACACGTCGATCTCGTACCGCATCCGCGGCGACTCCGTCTTGTTGACAATTAATAAAACTCTGTCGACCGCCCTTTTCCGGAGCAGACGGGCGATCTGCTGGTCTTCGGCCGTGATCCCGCAGCCGGCCTCGACCACGAACAGCACCACGGCCGCCTCGTCCACCGCGATATCGATCTGCGCGTTGATCGACCGGCAGAGCGGGCCGCTGCCCGAAGGCATCATGCCGCCGGTGTCCACAAGGAAAAATTGCTGGCCCTGCCACTCCGAAGGCCGGTAGTTCCGGTCCCTGGTCACGCCCGGGATGTCCTCGACGACCGCGGCGCGGCGGCCGAGTATCCGGTTGAAAAGGCTTGACTTGCCGACATTCTGCCTGCCGACAATGGCGATGACGGGAACCATAGGATAAAAATGTTTTCTAAAAAGGAATGGTGATAAAATTTACAGGCATTAAAGATACATAATAACCCTTATTGCAAAAACGGTTTCTCAGGGAAACAACATGTTACTGCACCATCGCACTCTCTTTTGACAGCGATTCTATGAGCCCTTCAATAGTTGTCATTTTGACGGGCATGTTGCGCATGGTACGGCTGTAGGGCCGCGGGACATCGGCACAGACGACGTAATTGTTGCCCTTCGCATGCCGGCTGCGGAATGACGACAGGTTTTCGGGAGAAAACGCATCGGCCGACCATTTGCATTCAATCGCATCCACCGTTCCATCGCGATGTTTTAACACAAAGTCAATTTCATGGCCGCGTTTATCGCGCCAGTATCCGGCTTCCCGCAATTGCAGTCTGCCGAAAAGTTCGTTTAATACGAAATGTTCCCACAGGACACCCCGATCGTCGGGCCGCAGTTCGTTCCACCCGTTATGATAGGCGACGAAGCCGGTGTCGAACCCGTATACTTTCGGCGCAGACACGATTTCGCCGCTTTTTTTTCCGCCGAGCGGGCGCAGAATATACACCACGTGCGTCTCTTCAAGCGCGGCAAGATACCCGGCAATAGTGGCACGGCCGACTTCACAGGGCGCGGCGAAACGGGTCGCCTCGAACATCCGGCCGCTCTGCACAAAAAGCAGTTCGGTGAATTTCTGGAATGAATGCTTTTCTCTGAACCGGAACAGTTCCTGAATATCCTTTGCCCAGAAGTCGTCCATCCAGTCCGCATAATCTCCGGATTGCCGCGCTGGTGTAAGGAAAAACGGCGGCAACCCGCCGTACAGCAGGCGGCGGTCGAGATCCGTGTTGCCGAAGTCTTTCTGATCATCCAGGAGCATCGGCGTCATACGCAGGACTTTTTTCCTTCCGGTCAAGGTGTCCTTGAAACGGCGCGAAGCGCCGAGCGTCGAAGATCCGGTGGCGATTATCTTTTTCTTTGGAAAGTAATCGGCGGCGAGCTTGAGCAGTTCCGAAGGATTGTCCAGACGGTGGATTTCATCGAAAACCACGGGCCTGCCCTCGGGCAGCGACTCCAGAAAGCGGTAGGAATCGGCCATTTCGCGCCGCACATGGCTGACCTCGCAATCGTAATAGACCGTATTGTCAAGCGTTTGGCAGAGGCAGGTTTTGCCGCACCTGCGGACGCCGGTCAGCCAGATGACGTTTTTTTCTTTCCACAGATTATTAATGAAATTCAGCCAGAAATGCCGTGTTATCATACGGTGGTGAATATAACATACGGTGGCACTAAATGCAAGTGCACATAGCATATGGTGACACCAAATGCTAATTGCACATTACATATAGTTGCACAAAACGAGGGAAGATTATTTGAGGCCGGATATGATTACTGCTTTAAAATCAATGCACTATAAATTATATGTACCTCTTGGCTGGCCGAATCTGACGTTCACCGCCTAATTAATGGCTGTCGTACAGTGTCGTACAGGCCGATATCCGCGCCGTTAAGACCGGTGCCGAGACAGGGGGAGAATTAAACGAAGCTTCTGAGTTTAAATAAGCGAGAAGCAATAACCATTCGGGAAACGCAGGCCAGGCAGAGTGAGGGGTGCGGTCTTTTTTATCTCCCTGCCATGACCACGATCTCACGCTTGACAAAGCTCCCGGCCTCGAAGACCAGAATGAGCGCGCCATTGGCGCCTATGGCATTTCCCGGCCGCACCGTGTAATACCCGGCCGTCTGCTCGCTGTTGACAAGTGAAGCAACCAGCCGTCCCCGCAGGTCATAATATTTAATACTGACAAAACATTGCCGGGGCAGGGCATAGGTTACTGCGTGTGATGAGGTATTGCAGGCAAAGCTCTTGACCGTAAAGGAAGCCGGAAGGACCGAAGTGATTGATATGGTAAAACTCCTGATTTGGCTCCATGCGCCGTTTCCTGCGGCATTGGCCGCGCGCACGCGCCAGTAATAGAGCGTAATGGGTAAAAGGCCGTAAACAGAGTCAGCGGTGGCGGTGATTCCGCTGCTGTCAAGGACGAGCGTTGCAAAGTCAGAGACCCTCGAGACCTGGATGTTATAGGTTAAAGCTCCGGTTGACGCGTTCCAGATAAGGGGCGTCGGGTTCGCCCGCACGTTCAATTCGCCGTCTGCGGGCGAAGAGAGCGTGGGCGCGGGCGGAGGGAGAGCGTCGATTGTCCGGAAGCGCCATACGGTGGACCAGTCGCTCGGACCGCCCTCATTTAGAGCGTATGCCCGCCAGAAGTAAACCGTGGAGTTGGCAAGACCGCTTATGTTCTGAAAAGTATCAATGAGCCCGGCGCTGTTAAATACCAATGAGTAAAAATTGGAATCGATCGCTACCTGCAAACCGTATGAGTTCGCGCCAGGCACCCTGTTCCACAAAAAGGTCAGCGCTATCGGCTGGTCAAGGGCGTTATTGGCCGGCGACACCAGTACCGGCGGTTGCTGGGGCGGTGTTGCCGGCGGCCTGATACGGTATATGGGGTAAACCGTCACATTTCCGGTAAACGGAGTGCCCACCCCCTGATTGTCCGTTGTGGCGCATTGCGAGTCAATGGCGGCAAAACACAGGAAATTTTCTCCCCACGCAAGCGAGTCGCTCCCCCAGTTCCACGACCATCTCACTGAATCGGTCCCGGCATTACCGGTAATGGATGCCGACGCAAAGGGATACTGATCGGTATTCATGTATTGGAGCACACTGCTGATGCCGGTATGCCCCGGCCGCAGGCGGTTTACCGCCTTGCCGGTCAAGGCGGGACGGGCAGAATAGGTCGCGTTATTCGGCAATGAATCAATGAATGCCCGCAGATAGGTATTAGACTGCGGCGTTTCGTCGATTACACAGGGATTTATTTTCGCAATACTATTATATGTTATTCCCACATAACTTTTATTAGTCACAGGGTTCACCACCGCAAACGGCCTCGATCCAGTAGTACATATAGTGATAGCAGCATTGGTGGCGCCGTCGATCATCACAATGTTACCAGTCTCTGAGCAGCAATGAGTATTTCCCCAGTAGATTTTATTGGTCACAGGATTCACTGTTATGGTAAAAGATTCAAAAGGAATCCCACCCATGGTGCCTGCGGGAATCCGTGCAATAATAATATTAGTCGCGCCGTCGATTATCATGGCGTTATGATAATTTCCCACATAGAATTTATTGGTTACGGAATTCACTGCAACGGCACAGGAATTGGTATCAGTGGCAACCGTAGCGATAATAGCATCGGTAACGCCGTCGAGTATCGTGACGGTGCCGCTTGTAACATAGTTTGCCACGTAAATTCTATTGGTCACCGGATTCACTGCCACGTCATAGGGACTGCTCCCTGCGGCAATTGTCGTGGTCTGATTGGTGGGGCCGTCAATCATGGTAAGGGTGCTGCCG
>Ga0315285_10002071_pt1 | contig 20995 bp, 35 predicted proteins | sample YL17G09_36_MG_FD_203698 | JGI IMG/M metagenome (GOLD analysis project Ga0315285, IMG submission 203698) | Sediment microbial communities from Yellowstone Lake, YNP, Wyoming, USA - YL17G09_36 | ecosystem: Environmental > Aquatic > Freshwater > Lake > Sediment | place: USA: Wyoming | collected...
CTTTAAATGTAGGAAAGAGATTACCTGCGGATAAAGTCGGGTTGTATCGTCGTCCAGAAAGCCGTGACCTGAAACCTAAAAAACGTCCTGTGCGGCGTACTCGATCAAATAAATCACCGTGCCATCGGCTATCGCAGTGCCCTCACGCTCTTGTAGATTATTGTGGAAAGAAAAAGAGATACAGTAGATTTGGTTGCTACAAGCCATCGACACGGGCTGCAGTTCGTGGTACTGTGTAACCGAGAAAGAGCGCTTCGTATGGGTTTTCAAAGCACTCTTTTGATTAGAAACGATTGCCTGCATGAGATTGTTTCGGATAAAGATTTCGGGAAGAAGATATCTAATGCGATTACCCAGGGGTGGGGACGTCTCCCGGTGGATATTTCTTCCGGACACTGCTGCAACGCGAGCACCGTGGTCGAGAGCCACCACAGTGACGGTATGGTGGTGCTGGTAGCGGGCAGAGGCACGATCTCTCGCCTGGGGTACAAAGGGGATTATCCTACGGATCCTCAGAGTATAAAGGATCTCAAAGTGTTTCTTAATAATGTGCTGGCTGAGTACGGATTGAAGGTAGTCAAAGCTACAAAGAAAGGTCGTGCAGCATGAGATACTTTACGATGAACATCAAACCTAACCGAGAGCGGTGGACGGCGTTTGTTACTGAGGATGCTACGGAGCGGCGAGTGACAAAGACGCTCCCGAACGTGCTGGGATTCTATCACTTCCCGAGTACGGTGTCAAAGGAAACGGCGTTCAGTAGGCTGAAGCAGCGCCTGGTGAAAGTGCATGAAAAAGAGATCGTGAGGTTGCAGCGGTCTCTCGCGGCTCTTAAGAAGCTGACCCTGAAGTAATCGACTACGAGCAGCGGGCTCTCACCCCTCTGATCAACCAGGACGGCTGCCTCTACCTGGAGGATGAGCGTGTGGTACGGTACGCGGATCTGTTCAGCAAGAAGTGACTTGCCTGCTACGGTATTCCCTCTCTGAAAATTTCTTTAGATATTCTTATTACATAAAGGTATATTAAGTAGTGAGGAGGTATCCCTGTGAAAAAGAGATGTGTCATATGCGGGAAACGGTTACCGTTAAAGTACCCTACGCAAAAAACCTGCTCAGTATTTTGCAGAAAAGAACACCTAAGACGATACAATAAACAGTTTAAACTCTCTATACAGATACAAATAATCGCGAAGCGACCTAAAAAGAAATGTGTGATATGCGGGAGACGGTTCCCGTTAAAACACCCTTTGCAAAAAAACTGCTCAGTAGTATGCAGAAAAGAAAACCTAAGACGATACGCTAAACAGTTTAGTCGCTCTATACGGATACAAATAGTTGCAAAACGTCCTAGAAAGAAATGTGTGATATGCGGGAAACGGTTACCGTTAAAGTACCCTAATAAAAAAACCTGCTCAGTAGTTTGCAGAAAAGAAGACCTAAAACGATACGCTAAACAGTACTATTTCAATATAAGACAAGACGCAAGTCGTCTTGAAAAATTTAAGGCCCGTCATAGGAAGAATGTTCATACAAGGTTAGTAACAGACCCGGAGTTTCGGAAGCGCCTTCATGCTTACCTCAGAAAACATAGGGCTGAAAGAAAAAAAGACCCAGAATACGTCGCTAAAAATCGTGCTTATCAAAGAAAATACGATGTCAAAAGGAGAAAAAATCCGGAATACTTAGCTAAAAGGCGTGCTTATGATGCCAAAATGAGAAGTAATCCGGAATATTTGAGAAAAAAACGTATCCGCGGAAGATTGAAATGTGTGTCTGATAATCTTGTTGGATGCATTGTCAGTATTCAGACTGTAGCGTCCACAATTGGTAAAGTTCTATCGTTTACAAAAGGAGGCGAAAATGTCAGTAGCAGTAAAGAGCGTGGAAAGTAGCATGCCTGTGCAAGAAGTGATATCTGCCATTAGGGCATGTCTTGTAAAGGGCATCTCAGAGATTGAGCGTGCAGGAAAGCTGTATGCTCAAGCTATTACCAAAGACCCGAGCATGAAAGAAGCTATTCAAGAAGCGCTGCCTGAAGTGAGCCCTTCATTCTGGGCTAGGTTTGAGCGCGTGGGTCGAGGCCATGCTATAGCACAACTCGTCTACGATACATCACTTCCAGCAAAGAATCTGATAAAGTGTCCGCTCTCCGATCAACAAAACTACTACTCTGATCCTCTGCCCTACCTGTCAGAAGACGGGAGTATCCTGAAAGTAAGCCTACACTATCTTGGTAAAGATCAGATCAAGCAACTGTTCGCTCCTGACCACGTCAGAAACATCGCGGAACAGAAAGCATGGCTGGAACAAGCAAAGAAAGATGCAGCAAAGAAAGTGAGGGACTTCAGCCCCGATGCCCCGTCCTATGAAATCGTGAAAAAGAAGGTACGGTTTCTAAAGGACACAGAGTGGGATAGAAAAGAACTCACGCAGATCCTGGCAAAGCTAGCGTAGTCTGCCGCCTATGAGAGACAGGTTACTCGGTAAGGTAGCCTGTCTCTTAATAGCTTATTTTCCAGTACTCTTTCGCACCTCCCCGTAAGCGTCCTACCGCGTAGGAGCCCTCCCATATGGCCACCCGCTCTCAATACAAAAGGTACTCTAACCAGGAGTACCGGGTCCTCGCTGAAGTCCTCGAGGTACACTACCGTAACCTCGATCCCGCAACCATCTATCGATGGACTCCTAAACGAGCTAAGCAATGGATGTGGCTATATCCTAAAACATCAGAAGCTAGAGTGACAAGCAACCTCACAGCTCAACCTTTAGAGAATATGCCCCTCCTGATTAATAGCACGCACTACCTGGAAAGAATAATTTCCATCTGGCGTTTAAAAATAGGGAGATGAACTAAAATGAAAACTTCCCTCTGCGATGGATATACCGACGAAGAGTTCTCAAAACTAGGTGAAGTGCTCGCCGCGAATGATTGTCATGACTCACCTCGGTGGTGGTTAGAAACCTTCGATAACTACGCCCAATGTAAATGGTTACTAGAGCGCCTGGATATGCCCATAGAAAACGTGCCCCTACACATCAATGACGATAATTTTTTTAATAGAATAATAGCTACATGGCGACTCAAGATCGGGAGGTAGCGTGGTAAAAAAGCACATCGACATGTTCACGAGTGATCAATACGATCTACTGGGAGATATGATAGGAGCTCAAAAAGTCGCCGGTAACTCTCGGTCTGGAGCTATCAGATGGGTGTGGTTCCGATGGAGCCCTAAAAGTAGTATCTCCGCTCTACAAAACTTACTCAAAGTGACTCAAATAAGTTTTGCCCAAACAGAACTACCTGTTTGATTTAATTCGTCCACACTCTCCTTTTGAGAAAGTGTGCCAGTTACTTTCACCCTACATGATATAGGATTCCAGTAAACAGTGTACATGAATCAGAGAGACTCTAATCCACGTAGTCTGAGCTAGACAAGTTTGATTTTTTATGTGCTTTCACACATAACTGCTTTGTTCGTTTAGGATTAACTCTTACGACTAGACCTGTACGCTCTAGTCAGCCCCCTAAAGCTAATGTCAAAGAGCAAATGCAGAAAGGATGAAGAACTCATCCCATGAGACAATATACCACATTCCAAACTGAGAGTCAATAAGAAAAAATTATATTTTTCGAGGAGGTATGCATAATCTTGTATCATTTTTCATTAACAGTTCGGAGCCCCGTTCTTGAAGAAGTTATTTGCGTACACGCGACCGAAGACGGTATCTGCGAGAAGTGTGAAAAAGTTAGAGAAGAAAACGAAAAGCACTCTTACTGGGTAGCTGGTGATTGGTTTGAGATACTAGCACCTTGAAACTGTGGAGAGTTGGCCGAGTGGTCTAAGGCACTACATTGCTAACGTAGCGGGGTGTAAAAGCCCCCGCAGGTTCAAATCCTGCACTCTCCGTATTTTTACAAATAGTATATTGATAAAGGATATCTATCATGCCTGACTTTCCGCAACCCCTCGGCTCTCTCCCTTCGGGAGGCAAGCCCCGGGTATTCAACCCATCTCAGCTCAAGAGACCCGGGGAAGAGCCCCCCACGGAACTACAGTACGAAAAAGCCACTACTGAGGAAGAGAGAAGAGCTCTTTTTCAAAAAGTGGTAGCAGAATGTGAGCGGGAAAAGGCAATAGCTCGTATGAACATCTGCTGATGATCTTTTCATAAAAAATGCAACAATATGAACACAGACAGTGTCAGCAACAAACCTCGAGCAAGAGTCGTCGACTGCATAGTCGTCACGTCCGAGGTACACAACAAAGACTCTGGAAATAAAGAGGCTCCCTCTCGTAGTGAGCCTCCAAAGAAACTATTTCGCCCGTCAAAAAACAGGCCCGAGTATACAGATACCATAAAAAAACGCGTACAGCTTTTGAATAAAGACCTGTCTCTAAAAAACAAGTCTTATAGGTACAATACACGACAAGATGGCGACAAATTATTTGTAGACATGTTTGTGATGGACTCTCACGGTGATATAGTGCTACAATACACAAAGGAAGTCACCCAGGATAATTATAGAGTGATACTGGATAGCATGCAGTCAGGCAGCGGTTTCTTGTTTGATGATTGATACATATCCAAATAACATCCACATAGGAGTCCCCCATGGAAAAGTTCACGTTCTTTTGGTCGGGGCCTTTCTCCAATTGGTACCCCTTTCCTTTCAAGATAGACGGTATGGTCTACAACTGTAGCGAGCAATTTATGATGGCGGAGAAAGCTCGCATATTCAAAGACGATGTAGCTTTGAACCGAATCATGAATGCCGTAGACCCCAGTGACCAGAAACGCTACGGACGCTGTGTGTCAAATTTCGAAAAAGACAAATGGGACGCAATAGCCCGTGACATCGTTTTTAAAGGCTGCTATGCAAAGTTTACCCAAAATCCAGACCTGAAACAGGCTCTACTGGATACTGAGGACACGACTCTCGTAGAAGCAAGCCCAAAAGACTGCATATGGGGAATAGGCCTACACAAAAGTGACCCTAAAGCTCAAAACAGGGCTACATGGCGTGGTACGAACTGGCTCGGAGAGACTTTAACAAAAGTCCGTGAAAAGATTTTGGAAGAAGAAAAAGCACACCAAAACGACAAAGCATGATATATTTTATAGATACGTAACAGGTGTGTATACTTTTCAAAGGAGTCAGTTTTTGGCAGCAAGACAGTACTTTTATACTGATGAAAAAGGGATAATCCAAAAGCATGAGTATTGCACCCTCTGTGGAGAGGGTCCTTTCAAACAAGAAGAACAGGATACCAAGTATAAAAACGTAGGGGGAGGTCGTCCCATAACATACTGCATCTCCTGTTTCAAGAATCTAGGTATTAAAGATACACCATCTGTAGAAAAGCTTCCTTCAGAAAATGAGTTGGACCACATAGAAAAGGCACTCCCTATAGGCATACTAGAAGAACCTACATCAACTACAAAAATTTCTGCTACTCCTACCAAAAAACCGAAAACTCGACCTATCCCGGCTGTAATAGTATCAGAAAAAGAGCCCGAGGTCAAAGATATCCCTGTAGAGCTCAAAAATCCTTTAGCACTACCAGTGCCAAAGATCGTATCAGAGGAAGAACACAGTAGATGCCTGAGCATACTTCAGGATGAATTATCAGGTAAAAAGCCTATACCTACCAAAGGGCCGTACTCAATCTACATTGCTCAGAGTATAGACAGATCGTATACATGCGGAGTGACCACTAATCTAGAGATCGAGAACAAAAAGATCAATAGCGGTGAGATAAAAACTGTATCTCTGCCTATTGAGATAGTATATTACAGGACGGAGAAGAAAAAAGAAGATGCCTACTGTATACGTAGAATTTTATCGAAATACAAGCGAGAGCAGAAGGAACGTTTAATACAAGTTTTTGAAAAGCAGTTCTTTGCCTCCTAACATAGGGGCATGTCTATGGAAACTGAATTGCTGGAGAGAAAGTTCGATACGATCGGTGCCCGCGTTAAACTCGGGAGCCCTCGTGGATTCCATTCCAGTGTAGGGTCAGAGTTTACCATAGACATTCACAATGATGAAGACGGCCCTTTTTTCGATATTCGAGCCACCCCCGACAAAAAGCTATCTGTACTCGATATCCAGAAAAGGGACCGGCATCTGCTGCTCATGACACGGGATACCCGCGGTAATCCCCTACGCTACCTTTGTGGGCACGATGAGAGGCACTGGTTCACGTGCGCGGTGCCTGGGGCTATCACTACGGTAGCTCAGGCGAAACAGGCCCTGAAGCCTCCCGAGGTGGTCCAGGCAGAGATCGCCGGTGGGGTGCGTAGGAAGAATTTGCAGAAACGCCGTCGGAAGCTGGCGTCGGGCGGTAAAATCATTCGACAGGGCGAATTCATGTTCATCCCTGACCCGAACATGATAGTCAAAGAGACTGGACTCTCGACCGTACTCCGCAATGAACCCATGCGCCGAGGGCGCGGAGGGAACGCCCACTATGCTGAGTACCTATTCCGTAGGGGTGGGGTGACCGTACATGTATGCCGAAAGTTTCCTAATGGATTGACCGATACTGAGTATGCAGAGCATATGAAAAGGAACCCCTCAGACAAGACCGTGCCGTGGCAGATCATGAGAAGGGATCCTGAGGCGTTCGTGAAAGGGCGTATCACTCACAAGGAGCACAGTACGGTGGATCTCAAAAATATTTGGCACAAAGTGGCTCTCAACACGGAAAATTTGGCTGCAGGGGCCCGGCACGTAGCGTTTCTTGATTGACAAGATGGTTGTTGACTTTTCTTTCGCACGATGGTATATTAAGGGAACACAAGGAAATTATCGTGAACAAGCCGTTTAACATCCCTACACTAACATGTACCTCCGCGGCACCAGCCGTCTGGGCACTGTTACGTTCACATTTGTATCTTACCGTGAACGGAGTGGGGACCTAAACGTAATCAAAAACCAAAGATTACTGAAACCCCTGCTCCGGACAACCGAAGCAGGGGTTTTTGCTTTTGGGGCCGCAATGGAATTCAATGAAATAGATCCAGTACTCATCCAGGAGCTAGTGGACAAGAGAGTCTGCTGCTCAAAAGGAGAGGCACGTAGACTAGTGTGCTGCATGCCCGCGGACGAAATCAGGAGACGTTTGGATCGAATGAAGATCGTTCAGCAAGTTTCATGTAATCGACCATAGCGTTACTGCTATGTATCGTTACACAAAAGTTCTTTGACATCGCCGGTTTTCTCATGTACTACGCACTTTGCAGCATGAAATAGTTATTTCTGTTTTGATATAGTGGGAAGGAGGGCATCGCTCCCCGGCGTGCCTTCCTTCCCTTTGCGTCGATGTAGCCAAGTGGTAAGGCAGGAGTCTGCAAAACTCCCATCCGGGGTCCAACTCCCCGCATCGACTCCACCCTACAGCCCGAGAGGCGGTACCCATGCGGGAAGCTCAAAACATCCTCTGAGTGTCTCTGGTAAAACACCAGAGGGTTTGACAGTGTGGAAAGGCGTATTCGAGGTAACCTTTTCTATGGGTTTGCCTTTGATAATAGTGCTCACTCTTTTCAAAAATCGAAGATACGTAGTGGACTGGATGGATTACTATGAGTCAGCACTGCGACACGGCATGCAGTCTGAGAGAGTGCTGTCAAGAATAGAGAGCGATGTCTCGGACGTGTACGGGGCGGAGTATCGGGATAGGGTTTTTGAGAGACTGAGGTTTGTTGTAGAACACCCCTGTAGCTCAACGGTAGAGCACCAGTAAAAACGAACTGGCACTGTAACAGGAGCATCGAACCTTGATCGGGTAGACCCTAAGGTTGCGGCAGAACTGATACGCTGCCTGGGATGTTTCAAAACACTGCGCTGATAACCGTTCCTTGAAACCTATGCAAATCTATGTACGAGTACAAGAGATTTACAGGAGTACAAGCTAAAAGAAATGCCCTTGAAAATATCAAGGTCAAAAAGAAACCTATAACGGGATTTAGATTTCTTTAACGATAAATACAGTCTCTTCCAACTCTTGATGCCTTCTTCCTTCGCCCTTTCCTTCCAACGGGTAGGCAAGGCACTAGCATCAAACGCCGGATAAACTATACCTCGTGGCTTTACACTCTCTTTGATCGCCTTATTAAACAGGTACGCTCTTCTTGACAACTCTAACGACGCTGCGACAGAATCGCACTCAGCCTCATTAGTCATCTGTCCTATAAAGCTGGAGTACATCGCCAGCACTCCCTGATATTTAATTCTTGCTATCACGCACCGCTTAATGAGATTCTGTAGGAGTTTGGTTCTGTTCCAACAGTTATTTACAAGTTTATTAAATTTACGCCCTCTGCTGTGATCCTGCGCCTTTATGTCTAATTTCTCGAAAGCAATAAGCTCGCACTTGTAGTGTTTAGCCAGCTCGATGATGTGTCTGTTTACTTCAGAGGTCTCATAATCACGCTTGTGCCTTTTATATGTGTTTTGTTTAAGGGCCGTGAGCTTAGAGAGGTCTACGATCTCTTTGTAGACTATCTGTTTAGAGCCTTCTCCCGACCAGTCACATATAGAGAGACCTATGTAGTTTGGGTTTAGATCTATTGAGAGTATGCGACTATCTATGAAACTATGTGTTGCTCTCTCCTGGACGTATTTCTCTTCAAAAATGATGTAGACATACTCATTGTTTATCTCTAAAGAGAAACACCCTTTGTTCTGGTCACAGAGATCCTGGAGCTTACTAAGATGCTCCAAATGTTTTTTGTTAAGCTCTGGCAGCTTTATTTCTATGTGATCATCCCTATTGAGTTTAAGGATAACTGCATTGTTGTCTATGATATCTATCTCAGCCTTTCGATTACCACGACAGTCTCCACAAGCTCCTCTGAGAAAGATAGGCTTGTTGTATCTCTTAGTATGGAAACGCCCTTTAAGCTCATCTAAAGGGATTTTAGGATTCTTCTTGGAGGTGAAGAACTTTATAGCGTTAAAGAGTTTTCGTCCTCCAAAAATGACTTTTTCTTTCTCTTTCATAGAGGAGGCTTTGAGTACAGCATATCGGATAAGTGTGAAATCGAGCACCTCTATATGTTTCATGTTCTTCTGGACTATACGTACTATCTCATCTATAGAGGGATTATCTCCTGCGTTTAGTAGTTCCCGGTAGCGATTATAGGCATATCTTACCACATTGTTGTATGGCTGTAGATACTTTGAGATATCTATCGGGTTCTGAATTTTATACTTGTAGGTGATCATGAGAATAAAAACCGAGGCGGAGCCGGAAAACTCCTACAGAAACAGCATCCCTTGGAAAACGCTATCTCTGACTCTCGGTTATGTTCATTTTTAGGTATCCAAGGATGAAGAGGAGCAGGAGTTTCCGGACCTCTGCTATATAAGTGTTTAATATTAATAGGTTATTATGAAAGTTTCCCACAGATATTAACAGGGTTGCACAGATCTGTACTAAGCTGTTTTATTTTTTAAAAGAACGTTTACATGGTGGCGGTAGCTCAATTTGGCAGAGCACTGGTTTGTGGAACCAGAGGTTGCGGGATCGTGGCCCGTCCGTCACCCCATTTTTTCTGGAGGTCATATGTTAGTACCTTTTGGTGACTTCGATGTACGAGCATACGCTCGTAAACATGCACAAACGCAGAGGCACCAGAGAAAACATGAAAGATTGGATGCGTGGTACAGTAAAATGATGCCTCCTCCTGAGCCTCTTAAAAAGACTCATTCGAGCAGGCCTGATTTAACTCCTGTGGGAGAAAACAAACCGCCGCCCGTTTTACTACGTAGGAGACCTGATCAGAGCATCGTTTGAGTATCTGATAATAAATATGCACCTATGGGGAAATTGGTAGACCCAGGAGAATGAGAGTCTCCCGAGCGCACGCTCATCCAGATTCGAGTTCTGGTAGGTGCACCAAGTCTGTGGGCTGTACTCTTAACTGCACGAGCTTACACTAAACCACTCTCGGTTCGAGTCCGAGTGTCCTCGCCACAAGTGGGGATATAGCCAAATTGGTAAGGCACCTGTCCGAAAAACAGGCCGGTATCAAAACCAAGCGCGTACGACTCGAGTACAGTTCACTTTTTGTTTACGCGGCGATGGTGGAATGGGAGACACGTTAGCCTCAGGCGCTAATGGGGGATACCCCGTGCTGGTTCAAGTCCAGTTCGCCGCATTTGTCAATTTATGGTAGGGTGTCCGAGTTGGTCAAAGGAGGCAGACTGTAAATCTGTTGGCCCCGGCTTACGAAGGTTCGAATCCTTCCCCTACCACCATTTTCACTTGATGTAGAAATCAACGAACGCATTCAAGAGCATCGTATTCGCCTGGACTCGATCCTCGAAATCTACCGATCCGGGAGTCTCTGTAGTAGCCACTACAATGAGAGTGCGTATTGAGGCAATTCTTTCCTCAACTTTTTAGTTTCTGCATCATTTTTCTTTAATTTTGAACTTGCCTGCTTACAAATAAGGGCAAGATCCCTTCTTGAAGCTGTGCCGCTTGCGGCTGCCCATACAATACCCAAGCCATCGAACTCCTTGATTCGCTCAATTGGAATGTTTTTCATCGCTTACTCCTAGGTTGCCTATTTCTTCTGTAAAAAAGCTCCTTGCTACAACAAACGGAAAAAATACTGGTGAGACCCCTTTTAAAATCTCATGGAAATTTGGAAAAATCACGTTATCGAAAGATTGATGTTGAGCGATTGCCAGTATAATAAAAGCAAAGTATGAAGCTTCAATTTCTTGTATCTCTGTTGCATCACCAAACACTATATGTTGTTCTGTGTAATGTTTCAAACAATAATGTCCAAGTTCATGAAATGCGGCGAAAATTGGGATGAGTCCTTTAGTTCGACGAGTAAAAATCGTTAAAATTTTACCGACATCCAGATGACGCATCAATATTAGGGCTTGTTGTTCATTTGCACCAAAATTATCGAGCTTTTCCCAGATAACTTTTATTCCTTCTACTTGTTCAAGTAGACAGCACAGGGAGCACTCACTATGGATGCAGGCTTTAGCATACAAATTGGCGATGCGTCGAATTTTATTAATCCTTTCTAAAGTAACACCTCTATGAAGCATTTCCTGCACTAGGCTCGTAGCTTTTTTCGTTGCTTTCATGGTATTCATTTCGGAAAATAATCATTATTAAGTATCTTACTTGATATAAAAGTCAACAAAAGAATTTAATAGCATCGTATTCGCCTGGACTCGGTCCTCGAAATCTACAGACCCAGGAGTCTCTGTAGTGGCTATGGAGGGTATACCATTTTTATCCAACCAGTCCTCAAAAGATCCCTCATGACGATCCCATATGATACCTTTTTTTAGCTTTTTCCCTTTTTCATTGGGCATTGATGGACGCTGCTTGAAAAACATCCTATCGACATCCAGAAGAATCTCCCCGAGCTCCTCAGCGTTTTTTCCATGATACATGTATATGAAACAGACTTTTGCTTTAGGATCTTCGTGGACCGTTATCATACCATCCGCAGCGATCTCTTTTAGAAGGCTTAGGTTCCCCTTAAAGATCTTACCCTCTCTCGATATCTTTTTATCGTCGTCGTAGCTTCTATTTGTTTTCTCACCCCACTGGTTGTCTCTGGTGAACTTTCTGAAGCCCGTAGGGTTCAGCAATGGGATAAAGGACAGATTGACCATCTTGAGAGTCTCGTCACTCACGCGCTCCAGATAGCGCAGCAATCCAAAAGGTCCCGCGACCTCGTCCCCGTGAGTACCTGAAACGAGCAGGATATGCTTACCTTTGTTCTTTTTGGCTGGCTCTACCACCATTAGCTCTGAGTCACCCACGTTTCCAAGTGACCGCGTCTTGAAACCTTTTTCACCCGCTACCTGCTTAATTTTTTTCAGAAACGCTTTGTCTATGTCTTCTTTGCCTATGCCAAAGTCTTTTCGCAGGACCTGAGCTGATGGGATGGACGCCAGCTTTTCTATCGTGTTGGATACAACATCGATACTCGTAGCCTGTTTATACAGTCCTTGAGATTCGAGTCTGTCCGCTATATTGTCGAGGGTACTGAGGATGATACGATACATAGTCACGGTCTCACGGTCACGCGTACTGATACAGCTTTTCCTTCAAAATACATCTCAGAGAATTTAACCATCTCTTCGGGGCTGTACTCTTTACAGGAAAACAGATCTATGTAAATAGACCTTGTTTTCTCAATGAAATGGCCGGATAACAAAGAGGTCATGATGAACTGAGAGAAAGAGTATCCGAACAAATCCCCCTCACCAAACTTTTGTAGCTGTAACTCCCCGACCGCCTGCATATCCATGAGCTTGATAAGAGCTGATACATACTTACGTATACCTTCACCGTCTTGCATCTTCTCAAGGCTGCATTCTTTAAGGTCAATAGCAGTACACAGGCCCATAGCACCAGATTTTTTATACTCTTCGACTATTCTTTCCTGAGTTTTTTTAGCAGTACGTTCAAGCGTGTTGGCTATTACATCCAAATTCTCAGCCTCCTTTAAAAGGCCTTTATGCTCCAGACTGTCAGCAGTTTTTTCTAGTAGGCTAATTACATTCATACTATCCATCCCCGAGTACAGCAAAGAATATTGATAAATTATTAGGTCTGTAGCTCAATTGGTAGAGTAGCGGTCTCCAAAACCGTTGGTTGGGGGGTTCGAGCCCCTCCAGACCTGCCAGTATTATACGCCCGTGTAACTCAGTTGGTAGAGTACCACTTTGGTAAAGTGGAAGCCACCGGCTCGCTCCCGGTCACGGGCTCTCTACATAGCCACAATCATTTTACTCGATACCCTACACCCCATGCTAGTGAGAGACACAGATACCGTGTCTTCTTCATGGATATCTACGTGTGAAAACGTCAGGGTGTCCTCAGGATTTTCTTTATTGAATACTATCGCCAAAACTTTAGTGTCTTCTGCTGGCTGGATCTTTACAGCGATGCTGTCATTTTCCCACACCTGGTTTTTCATGGGACACCTCTTTCAATGCTATACCGCGGTCTCCACGTGGTTTTACGCCCAACTTATTTATTAATTTTTCCAGTTTATACAAATTATTGTACACAGCCACCTGTACGAAATCTAAAGACCCATCTCGCTCTGAAAAAAACACCACGCGATACAAAGAGGTCCCCCTACAAGCTATCTCCAGGACAGTGCCCTCACCCACCCATATTTTATTGGCTTGTAGTTGTTGCTCAAAAGTAACAATGCCGTCCATAGTGTAGATCCAACCATAAAACAAGTCTCCTGTATCATATGTTTGTTATTTTATATGGGGCTGTAGCTCAGTTGGGAGAGCAGGTGCTTTGCAAGCATCAGGTTGGAGGTTCAAATCCTCTCAGCTCCACTATCATTTTTCTGATACGAACTTGTCTATCCAGATAGAGAATTCTTTATGAAATCCCTCTATTTGAGCTTGAGATTCACGTGTGATCTCTTTAGCATATTCGAAACACTCTCTAAGGATATCGTGCATCTGGGGCATAACAAACATTGTACTTGACTGAAAATCTAACGCGGTGACTGTCATACCCTGAGAGGGATACATACTTTTAACATGCTGTACTATAAGGTTTACAATCAATCTGTTTTTATCTTTTATATACATGGAGAAATCTGAATCAGCCATATCAAAATAGTCATTATCTTTATATGACCTCCTAATCTCATTTTTTGCTATCATCAGGGCATCTTTCAAAAGCTCTGTGAAAAATTTATACTCTATATCCACACTTTTTCCAGCAGCTACTATAGCTGCTTGTCTCTTAGTAGATTCCATAAGATCACTGAATACTTTTTCAATAAGTTCCTGGATTTCTACCATTTTCTGCTCAAAAAAATTCATTTGATTCCGGAGTACTTTATCCTGCGTGCTGGATATTTTCAACTCATATTTCTCCCGCTCTCCCATGATGATCAAGATGCAGTCACCACAGCCACGCTTAGGCATACGTAATAGGGCTGTAGCAGTAGGGGGAGACACAGTGGACTGCTCACTTTCTATATCTACGGTACCCTCTTCTGACGTCTCAGTGATTTTGGTTTTACCTAGCCCCACCAGATTTTTACCCCACCGTACTACGGCAGTACCCTTCAGGGATATGATCACTATAGAGGTCAGTCCCAAAACGATTACTGTGACGGACAGGGCACTAGGCAGACCAGTGAGATACTCCCACATAGAGGTTATTCCTTTTGGGCGTTTAAATAACAGGGCAATTTACATATATTAACAAGATTAGAAGAGTATTACCCATACTTTTGGAGATTTGTTTCAAAAAGTAATCGCAAAAGAGTATATTGTGTGTAGAATAGATTACGCCCAGGTGATGGAACGGCATACATTTGGGTCTTAAAAACCCATGCCTTCGGGCATACCGGTTCAAATCCGGTCCTGGGCATTTTATTTGGATAATCCTATGTTTATAGACGGAGACGCCCTGCAGCAAATAGAAGAGGATCTCACCACGTTCCCTTTGAAATGGACGCTGTCGTCATATACTGAGGACGAGCTGAAAATATTGGAGGATGTGTATACTCCCTACGAGGAGCCCTATCTACATTACCCGTACACAATAAAAGTGATTCCGATAACGCTCCACATGGACAAATCTACGATAGAGGATGCAATGAGCACCCTAAAAAGGCCCCTGGAAGACATGCCCCTGCTCATAAATGATTTCACAGACGCACGGCTGGCTTTCGTAAAATGGCGTCTGATGATCGGGAGATAAAGAATGAAACTCGTAATGACATTACTAGTACGTAATGAAGATGACATCATCGAAGATAATCTCCTATTTCATAAAGCTATGGGAGTAGACACTTTCGTAGTCACAGACCATAAATCTACAGACGGGACTACAGAGATCCTACTCAGATACAAGAAAAAAGGATGGATAGACCTCCTGTTTGAAAACACGGATACCTACAATCAAGGCGTATGGGTGTCTGAAATGGCACAGAGAGCCTACACAGAGCATGGAGCAGACTGGGTGATAAACAATGACGCGGACGAGTTCTGGGTGCCTCCTACCGGCACTTTGAAAGAGTACCTGGAGAGCATACCACCAGATGTAGGCACTTTACACGTAAACCGTTTAGATTTCCATTACAGGCCTTTTAACAATGCAGCTTTTTACGAGGCGCTCCTGTTCAGGGAGTGGGTCTGTAAATGGACTAAATGCTGTCACAGAGGCGTCCCTGACGTGACTGTAGAGATAGGGAATCATAACGCATATTCCAAAGAGCTCTCAGACAGGCATCCTCGTAACATGCCTGCCATGAATGGTCTACGGGTGTTGCACTACCCTATACGATCATACGAGCGCTATTTTAAAAAGATGGTAGATGGAGCAGGAGCTATGTTGAATACCCCAGGGATATCCGCGGAGTCGGGGTTTCACTGGAAAAATGCCCTCAGGCAGATACAGGAGGGTACATTTGAGAAAGCTTTTGAGGAGAGAGTATATTCTCAAGACAGGATCATGCAGGGCATAAAAAACGGTAGTATAGTCATGGATGACAGCATCCAGCAGTTTTTCTTGGGCAAGAAACTATAGTGCCGATGTAGCTCAGATGATAGAGCAACTGACCTGTAATCAGTAGGTCGGGGGTTTGAGGCCCTCCATCGGCTCCATTTTAGAAAGGCTTTTACAATGAATTTTTCTGTTGGGTGTGATTTTCACGGAGTGCTCGACAGATATCCAGAGTTTTTTTCTTGGCTCACCAAGATACTGTATGCTTATGGGTGTGAGATCCACATCATAACCGGTAACAAGATCACTCAAGAGTTTCTTCAGCAATTAAATGGGTATGGTATCAGCTACACTCATATTTTCTCGATAGTGGATTACCACGAACAGATAGGTACTGAGGTGCTATATGATGAAAGAGGGCCGTGGATAGATGCCGATACCTGGAATCGTACGAAAGCAGAGTACTGTGAGTCTTATAGCATTACGGTACACATAGATGATTCTGATGTGTACGGGCAGTATTTTACGAGCACCCTGTATTTACAGCTGACCAATGGAAAATAGGGGCTGTAGCTCAGCTGGGAGAGCGCGTGCATGGCATGCATGAGGTTCGTCGGTTCGATCCCGACCAGCTCCACCATTTTTGAAAGGAGTACGTGATATGGCATCCAGTACATAGCGGTCCCATAAAGACCGCGTAACAAAGGAGCAGGCCATGTCACATCCGTGCAACAAACGGGAGCGTTTTCTTATTGGAGACCGTGAAAGTCGGAGGCGCTCTAAAGGCCGTTGTAATTTTAGGACGGTAGAGGAGCGTCAGAGATATCAGGATACATTCCGTAAAAAGTACCGGGACACTACTAAGCTATGCAGCTGTGAAATGTGCGGCAACCCACGCAGACTCCGCGGTGAGCTGACGATGCAAGAGTATAGGTACGGTACTGATTCAAAAGAAATTTTTGAGGAGTAGCCATGGCAGATCGTACCTGGATGAGTTACAAGATGCCGTTCGGAAAGTACAAAGGTGATACTCTTGCTATCATTCGCATGAACGATATAGGGTATCTGGTGTGGGCCGCGGAAAACATAAAGCAAGCAGAAGTTAAGGAACAGTTGAATAAAGCTATAGCCTATATAAACGAAGTAGATCCATGGGCTTTATCCGCGGTACCTCCTATCAGCCGAGAATGATCATCATGGTCGAGATTACCGCCTATATAAAGAGCAAGTATGGCATACATGTCCGTCCCGCAGCAGCAATAAGCAACGTGGCGAAAGAGTTCAGGGATACAAAGATAGTATTGGTAAGTCCTGATAAACCTGAAGAAGAAATAGATGGAAAAGTTCTTCTTGGCATCATAACTATAAACAGGAAATGTGGTGACTCTATAATCGTTAGGACATACGGAAAAGGCGAGCAGGCAGCAGCAGATGCTGTGGCTAAGGTAATTAACGAGTTTGAGGTTACTGAGTGAGATTGTGCGTGGGTGGCGGAACTGGTATACGCGCAGGTCTTAGGAACCTGTAGGGTAACCTATGAGAGTCCGAGTCTCTCCTCACGCACCATTAAAACATTTAGAGAAAGGTAGGTAATGCTCGAGTGGTGAAGTTGGTAAACACGATAGTCTCAAGAACTATTGAGAGCAATCTCTTGTCAGTTCGAATCTGACCTCGAGCAATTAAAATTATGCGTATCCTAGTCCTGGACGACAGCAGTGAGCGCCTAAATATATTCAGGAAGAATCTTACAGGGCATGTAGTAGATTGTGTGAAAACAGCACGAGAGGCTATTCATATGCTAGACACTAATACCTACGAAATGGTTACACTCGACCACAACCTCGGGGACAAAGTCATGGTAGCCTCTGGGCCCGGTACCGGCTATGAGGTAGCTGAGTGGCTCAATGCTAATCCAGATAAGCAACCGAAAATGATATTCATACACAGTTTCAATCCTGCGGGAGCTCAAAGGATGAAGTTAGTGCTCGCGAATGCTGTTGTGGCTCCAGGGATATGGACGAAACTGGCTGGAATGATTAGATGATTACGGAGGATTAGGATAATTGGTAATCCAGCACTCCTGAAAAGTGTCGGGAGAAATCCCTTAGAAGTTCGAGCCTTCTATCCTCCGCCATTTTGGAGTATACACTATGTCACACGATCTCGACAACACAGCTTTTGTAGCCTGTAGTGGCTGCAAACAAAAACCATCCGTGTTCGTGAACCTATCGTATTTTGACATGATCACCTGCCGATGTGCATGTGGTGAGAAAGACTATCCTACTGTCATATCTGCACAAGACGGGTGGAATAAAGATAACGGAGAGGTGTCTTGCACACCAGGAACGGAGGTACAGACTGTGAATGGCAAAATTTATGGGGATCATCCTGATAGTTTGGCACCAGGTAGAGGTGGGTTCACGGGTGTTGTCCCGCCTATAAATAGTACTCGACGACAGTTTGCTAAAAGTAGAGTTAAGAAAGTTAAGAAAGTCTAAAAATCTCAAAAAATAATGGAGAGGTGACCGAGTTGGTCTAAGGTGCAACCCTGGAAAGGTTGTGTGCAGCAATGTACCGGAGGTTCGAATCCTCTCCTCTCCGCCATTTTGTAAAGAAGTAACATGGACATACACGATCTCAAAAAAGTCACGGACTCCGTGCAGGACGGCCTCGTAAGTCTCGTGCGCGACAAGAAAATCGTAGACTACTCAGCCACCGTAAGATTAGGCGAAGAGACCGTGATAGACGTAGCGTACATCCTGATTAAGCCTGTAAAGTTCATCAAAGTAGACGTTAAGTTACCGAGAGCCATTTGATTAGCTCGATACAAAACAGTATATTAGTACATGAGAAAACCCGCGATCGTCTTGGGAGGAGGTACTTTGGGATACAAAAATCAGATAGCATATTGTTTCGACACACAAAATAAGGAGTGTACCATGAACAGGACAGGAAATCATCTGTTGTGGTTGCATCGTATCCATTTGTTCTATCTCGACCACTTAAGTAGATAGGAGTTGTATCATGACCGGCGTTGTTGTTCTTACGAAGAACTGGGCTTATTGGGGAGAGCGATCCTTGGAAGACGCAATCAAATTGTACTTCAGGGGTAAAATCGAAATCGTAAAGGCCGATGAGAGCCGCGAGATCCATGCTGGTATCTCCCGGGACGGCGTGGTATTCAAAATGCCCGCACCTCTCGTCATTCGCCTTTTGAATTTCGTGGGGTACAAGATCAAAAAGGAAAAGATCCAGTTCTCGGAAGACGCCGTCTTTAATAGGGATGGGGGAGTTTGTCAGTACTGGCATTACGATGAACATGGTAAAGCTTTTAAATATAAATGTGATAGTGAAGAAAAAACTCTTGATCATATCACCCCTAGGTCCAGAGGAGGTGAGAATTCTTTCATCAACTGTGTACTCGCATGTAGGTACCATAACATCACGGTGAAAAAGAACCACACTCCTGAAGAGGTAGGATTGAAACTCATTCGGAAACCTGAAGTGCCTCGATCCCGTAAAGGGGACATGGCTATCATGACGTTCTCGTTCAACCCTCATAACAAGGCGCACCTGGCTTTCTATGAGGCCATGGGAATGTCGTTCAGTCACGTGGCTCAGTGAGAAGAGGCGGGTGCAAAAACCCGCTTTTTTCATATCTACATAAAATAGAAATACTCCATGGAATACGCTCCCGAACAAAAGGTCAGCATATTCGATAGGCTCTCCAGTGCCCTATACGCTGCCTCCTGCTACAAAGACACAGCTATATGTAATCTTTTGTCTTCCCATCTGATATCCTTATATGATATACCTCATAGAGCATACCACAGCATAGCACATATCGAGCAATGCCTCCAGGAGCTCGATGCTTTTGTTTATCCTATATGGGTCGAGTTGGCGATATTTTATCACGACGCCATTTACTTTCCTGCTGAGAAAGACAATGAAAAAAGGAGTGCTGACTGGGCGGAGCATGACCTAAAAGCTATATGCGTCCCTGAGGAGTACATCCAGGAGGTCACAAAGCTCATACTGGCCACCAAGCATGACGTGTATCCAAATGGGTCTGAAACCGAAAAAATGATGGTAGACATTGACCTGTCCATTTTAGGTCAGGATCAAAAAATATTTGATAGTTATTGTGTACGAATCCGAGAGGAATACTGCCATATAGATGATTATTGGTACACCAAAGGCAGAATGAGTTTCTTGGAGAAGATACTATCACGGCTCTCTATCTACCAAACAGAGCTTTTCTTTAACAAGTATGAACAAATCGCCAGAGAGAACCTCGGGTGGGAATTAAAAAGGCTACAAAATATGAAATACAGAGAATGAATATGGACTACACAGAACAAGATATTCTGGAGTTCATACAATCTGTAGAGTGGTCATTAGCTTTGGACCATCTGCCAGCAGGAGAAAACAAAGAGACATGTTGGATACAGATGTACGGGGAAAAATATAGGATCTATAAAAAGGATCTCATTCATGTTATAAAAAAGGAGACCTACCAGTCGGGATTAACCGATTTTTTGCACATGACTCCTTTAGAGCAGGTTCCTTTGTTCATCCATGATTTACCTGAATTTGCCTGCTGGCGGCTAAGGATCGCAAAGTGACACAACTACCCTATACAGCAGAAGAATTAGAGCTACTTAGTCATAAGCTATCTGCAGCCTATGCTAATGTCCCGCCACCGTACAACGTGACGTCAGAAGAAGATGCCTTTGTAGAATATTTGCATAATCTATTCCAAATAACAAAGACAGTAGAACCGCGATCTTGGGGACTAAACGAGGTCTTTAATCAAGATGAATCTATATATGAGCCAAAAGACATCTCTATTTTAACGGACCCTCTGTGGAAAATGCCCCTGAACATAAATGATCCTAGAATGTATATCTGCGTCGTGGCTGCTTGGAGATTGGAAATAGCACGATGATTTTGTATTACAAATTAGTATATTAATAGCATGAATACGGGGCTCCTATCCAGGGACGAATTCAAAACCGCGGTCTTAAAAAGAGACGGCGGACGGTGTGTGCTGTGCTCAGAGAAGGCTGTAGACGCTCACCATATAATAGATCGCAGCCTGTGGCAAGATGGGGGTTACTACACCGAGAACGGAGTGAGTCTCTGCGAGAAGCATCATCTCGACGCAGAGATGACTTTGGTAACCTGCTCAGAGCTCCGAGAAGCTGCGAGTATCAAGGCGGTACTCCTGCCTGAGCATTTCTATGCCGATGAGCGATACGATCACTGGGGGAACATCATCCAGCCCTCAGGCATGCGCATTAAAGGGGAGCTGTTCGGGCAGGAGAACGTTCAGAGAATACTGAAGCAGGCTGAGGTGCTCGACCAATTTCTGGAATACGTGAAGTACCCGAGGACGTATCACCTTAGTTTTTCTGAGAACCTTCAGAACGATGACAAGAAACATCCTGACGACTCTTTCTTTGACGGTAAAGAGATTGTAGCCAGTGAAAAAATAGACGGAGAGTGCTC
>Ga0315285_10002072_pt1 | contig 20990 bp, 25 predicted proteins | sample YL17G09_36_MG_FD_203698 | JGI IMG/M metagenome (GOLD analysis project Ga0315285, IMG submission 203698) | Sediment microbial communities from Yellowstone Lake, YNP, Wyoming, USA - YL17G09_36 | ecosystem: Environmental > Aquatic > Freshwater > Lake > Sediment | place: USA: Wyoming | collected...
TTCACGATATAGGCGCTGATACTTTGAATGCGGTGAATATAACCGCCAATATGATGGGGAAGAAGGAGTATACGGAGCGAGCGGAAGGCTATCGCTATTACCTGCAGAAAAATGATTTAAGTGCAGCTTCTGCCGTGACCGATGTAAAAGGAGACAGAATGCTCCGGCCTTCCTCACCCAAGCAGGCTCACCCGGACTATTATGTCAGAGTTGTAGATAAGGATGACAAAGGGATAACAGTCAGAGGTGCTAAGGCGCACATCACTGCGTCTGCGTATTGTAAAGAGCTCTTCGTTATTCCCTGCCGGAATATGACCGAGGAGGATAAGGACTACGCGGTTGCCTTTGCTATTCCGGTAAATACGAAAGGGATTAAACAGATATGCCATCCCATCACCTGGAGGCTGGGCTCGCTGGAGTTCCCCATTGACCTGCCTATCAGAAACCATACTGACTCGCTCATTGTTTTTGACGACGTGTTTGTTCCGTGGGATAGAGTATTCCTGTGTGGAGAATGGCAGTATGCCATGGCACTGGTGTATAACTTCGCCTACTTGCACCGACACACAGCTGCCAGCTATAGAATACCTGTATCCGAGGTTATGGTTGGCGCAGCTCAAGCCATGGCCGAATACAACGGCATAGACAAGGTGCCCCACGTAAGAGAGAAGATTACCAATCTGATAATCTATGTTGACACACTCAAATCACTGGCTCGGGCCTCTTGTATGGACTTCATTACTCACGGGGGCATTCCGATACCAAATCCGGTAATTTCGAATATAGCCAAGTATCACTTTGCCGAAAATATTCATAATTGCATCAAAGCAATAGAGGATATTGCCGGCGGGTTGCTGATAACCGTACCTACCTATAAGGACTTTCAGAATCCGGAGACAAAGGAGTACATAGAAAAATACCTGGGCGGCAAAGCAGGTATACCTACCGAACATAGGCTCAGGATGCTACAGCTAATTCGGAGGAGGCTGGCAACATTTGAGACGGAGGTATTAGCCCTGCATGCCGAGGGCTCACTTCAAGCGCAGCGGATGACAATATATGGCGAGTCACAGGCCGAGATTCAAAAGTACAAGCAGTGGGCCGAGATGGCGGCGGGAATAAAGAAGTAGTGTTTCGTGGAGTTTGCACTGAGCTATACGAGATCCTTCGCTTCGCTCAGGATGACAAAGAGCGAAGGGCTCAGAATGATATAAAAGCCTTCACCGTACCTTGCCGCGGGCCAGAGAGGCGAAGATGCCGCCGAAGCAGAGGACGGCGGAGATGATGAACACCATGTTCACGCTGCTGATAAAAGCCGGATAATATGGGGGTGTAATTTGTACACGGCCGATATAGATGCCGAATATCAGCATCACCATGCCCATATTGAACGTCATCCCGATCTGCCTCATCGTTGACAGCGTTGCCGAGGCTACGCCGTAACATTTCCTATCTACAGAGCTCATCACCGCGTTAGTGTTGGGAGAGGAGAAGAGGGCGAAGCCGAGGCCGAGAATCATTAAGCCGGCTATGATGAACCACAGGCTTGTTGCTTTGCCTAAGAAAATGAAGAAGATAAGGCCGATGACTGTCAGGCCCATACCTGCCGAGGCTACAATCCTCGGTTCAATTCTATCGGAAAGCCTGCCGGCAATCGGTGAAAAGACAGCCTGCACCACCGGTGCCGCCACCAGAACCAGGCCGGCGTTCTGAGGGCTTAGACCTTTTATATACTGGAGGTAAAGGCTGAGGAGAAAGCCGACGGCAAACGTGGCGCTGTAGTTGATAAGCGCCGCCACGTTTGACAGTGCAAATACTGTGTTGTTTCTAAACATGCCTATATCAAGTACCGGACTTTTTACCTTGGTTTCCCATCTGATAAAGGCCATAAATCCTGCGGCGCCAGCCAGAATCAATACCACGCCGATAATATCCGGCAGCATGGTAAAGCCGTACATTATGGCCAGTAACGTAAGGCTGTAAATTATGGAGCCTATAACGTCGAATTTCTCTCCTCTGGCTTCAGCCCATTCGCCTTTCAGTTTCCAAAATATGAGCGCGATTACCATTAAACCGAGAGGTACATTTGCCCAAAAGATGGCTCTCCAGCCGAGATATTGGGTTAGCAACCCTCCGGCAAACGGCCCAAGTGAAAGACCTATATAGACTGCGGCAACATTTATCCCCAGTACTCTACCTCTGTCTTGAGGCGGAAATACCGACGTTAAAATAGCCACGCTGGTGCTGAAAATCATGGCGCCACCTATTCCCTGCAGGACCCGAAAAGATATCAGCATGGCCGCCGAGGTTGAGGTTGCCGAGAGAGCTGAGGCAATGGTGTAGGTGAGCATGCCATAGGTAAAGATCTTCTTCCTACCGTATATATCGGCTATCCTGCCGATGGGGACGAGGAACATGACTGCTGCCAGGAGATATGTAGTCGACACCCATCCCAGCAGTATGGCATTCATTTGAAGTTCATCACCTATTGATGGCAGCGCGATGGCTATGGAAGAGCCCATAAATGGGGTGAGGAAGGCGCCTACCGTAGTCACCAGTAAGGCCGCTCGCCGGCTCACCGGCTTGTCTAAATCTGTATCGGTCTTTTGAATTTGCATAAACTTGTAAATTCTACCATTTATTTATGCAGCTATGAAAGTTAATTCGGACTGATGCAGTAATGATCTTGCGGGGTCGTCCATCTCCATATATCTGCAGACTCGACCCTTTAGGGTCGAGTTCTGCGAGGCTAAAGCCTCGCAGCTACATGTTCTTTTTAGAGAAAGGGCTTAGATGAAAGTAATAGTGACAATTGGTGTCTTGGGTGCATGCTGTGATAGAATTTTGGCCGAAGGCGGAAGCATAAGCTATGAGACAAACGGCTGATGCCTACCTCGATATAGAGACCACCGGCTTATCAGCATTTTTTGACTACATCACCGTAGTCGGCGTTCTCCGTTGTGATGGTAGAAACAATGAGCTGGTTCAGTTAGTCGGCGAAGAAGTGACCAGGGGCAACCTGATTACGGCTCTCAGGGACGTAAAAAATATCTATACCTATAACGGTGCCAGATTCGACCTTCGCTTTATTTCTAATTCTCTGGGCATAGACCTGGCAGCACAATACTCTCATCGTGATCTGATGTATGACTGCTGGAGGTGCAATTTGTACGGTGGCTTCAAAGCAGTTGAGCGGCAGTTGGGCATTCCCCGGCGGCTGGTTGGAGTTAGCGGCTATGAAGCGGTGCAGCTATGGTGGAGCTATGTGAAGGGTGGCAACGAAAGAGCCCTGGCTACGCTTCTGGAATATAACAAGGAAGATGTAGTAAACCTTAAGGCACTGAGGGAGAGGCTGGGCTCTGTCAGGTAAGTTAGCCATCCAGCACAGAAAAAAATGCCTCGCCTATTGGCGGGTCTCATCTGACAAGAAAAGCCTTACCACCCAGCTAATGTAGCCACGACCTTTTAAGGTCGTGACCACGAGGCTGAAGCCTAGTGGCTACATGCCTTCACGAAAGCTCTATTCTCCAAAATAAAGACCGAATAGATTATACACTAACTAAATTCCTCCAGACATGGGTTGTGGTGATATAATAGGCGGTTGGTGGTTTAACCTATTAGACTGGAAAAGGGACTGTTATTTTGGCCACTAAGACGAAAACAAAGGGTTTTTACGGTTGGTGGCTGCTATTTTTCCTGTGGATTGTTTATACAATTCCCATCGGATTTGCTTTCTATAGCCCGGCGGTGATTTACCCGTTTATGATTGAGGGGATGGGATGGTCGAGAGGAGAGATAATGATAGGCGCTACTGCGATGGTACTCCTCTTTGGCATAAGCGCCCCGCTCAACGCCTGGATGATACGCCGTTTCGGCGCACGTATGACGCTGGCTACAGGTGGCATCATTGTGGTGGTATCTACTTCTTTGATGGGCTTACTGGGGCATACCTATTCGATGTTCCTCGTTTTATCTCTATTCGTCGGCCTGGGTGCGGCGCTTGCCTCAATGATTCCATGTCAGATGGTGATTATTTCGTGGTTTAGTGCCCGCCGTGCCATGGCTATGGGATTGGTTTTGGGAGGTGGAGCTATCGGCGGTTTTTTGGCGCCCCAGCTTATCAGCGCCGTGATTCAAAATGCCGACGGTAACTGGCGTATCGGCTGGTTTATTATTGCTCTGGCATCGGTTGTGGGGATAGTTACGGCTCTGATTACGGTGCGTAACCATCCATCCGATGTTGGTCAATACCCTGATGGGCTGGCTCCGTGTGAAGCCGAAACAGTAAGAGGTAGCAACCGGAAATCCAGGACCTATCGTACGGCGGTTGATTGGACTTTGCACGATGCCGTAAGGTCGCGTTCGCTGTGGTTTCTAATCGTGGCTGCGGTCTTCGGTCTCTTTATGTGGCAGGTGATTGTCACCCAGGGACCTCTTCACCTGCAAGACCGGGGGTTTGACCCGAGTATGGCGGCCCTTTTTTATAGCCTGGCTATCGGACTGAGCATTGTAGGGCGTTTTACCATCGCCGCCCTGGGCGATATTATCGAACCGCGCTATCTATTCGCCTGCGGCATTTTCTGCGTACTAATCGGAGGGATTCTATTCTGGTTTGTGTCACCGGCAGCTATGTGGACAGCTTATATCTATCCCTTGCTGGCTGGCTTCGGCTTCGGTTTAACCTATATCTGCCTGCCAACCATGATCGGCAACTATTGGGGGGCAGGTTCTTTCGCTGGTATCAGGGGAATCGACTCACCTATTGAGCTGACGTTTTCTGCAATGGCGGCACCGCTGGCGGGATTTTTTTATGACCTGCAGGGTACCTATTTTACTATTATGGTCATCTCGTGGATTGCAGGGGTTGTTGGCCTGGTAGCTATTCTACTGTGCACACCGCCTAAGCCCAAAGAGGTAACAGGGGTAACTAATAAATCGGTTTAGAGACGCTTAACTGTTTACACTTATTTTTATACGGTGTTCTAAGCCTCTAAAGCCCTCGCTGTTTGTAGCTCTGCGATAATTCGGTGTAGGTAGCGGCGCCGAGTTTTAGTTCGTTCTGCTGTGCTTCAGTCAGCTGGCTTTTCACATGTCCAGGTACGCCGACAACCACTGACCTTTCCGCTATTTTTGTATTCGGCGGTATGAGGCAACCGGCTCCGATAATACAGTAATCGCCAATCTCGGAGCCGTCGAGAATGGTAGCGTTGTTGCCTATCAGCACATTATTACCGACCCGACGGCAATGGACAACAGCGCCGTGTCCAATAATATTGTCGTTGCCGATGTTGACATCGGTGGCGCCGTGAATAACGGAGTTATCTTCAATGCTGGTATTGTGTCCGATTGTGGTTTTACCGAAATCCGCCCTGATAACGGCTCCAGGCCAGACGCTCGAGTTCTCACCGATTTCTACATCACCCACGACGTAGGCGGCTTCGCTGACAAATGCTGAGGCGGCAATTCTGGGGCTTTTACCTTTGAAATCTCGTATCAATTTCCGCTGCCTCTTATTTGCCGGGCTTTACTGCATGCACCTTTATGCTCTTGATTGAGCTGCCGAGCTTTTTCAAATCCACCTTCGAAATTCGGAAATCACTGGCCAGCGCCTGTATGGTAGGGTCTGTCACCGCATAATCACTGGGAAAAGAGGTCTCATCGACTACAGTTACTTCCTTGAATCCAGCAGCTTTAATATTCTCCATGTATTCATCTTTAAGTGCGGCACCAGCGACACAGCTGACGTAAGCCGCTACAGACTTCTTTATCGAATCCGGAAGCTCATTCATTAAAACAATATCGGAGACCATCAATCTGCCGCCGGGTTTTAATACCCGGAATGCCTCCCTGAAGGCCCTGTCTTTTTCCGGTGATAGATTGATAACGCAGTTCGAAATGATTACATCAACGTAGTTATCAGCCGTGGGCAGGTTTTCTATTTCGCCCAGCCTGAACTCTACGTTTTCATAACCGCCTTGGCGAGCATTTCCTCTGGCTTTTTCAATCATCTCCGGCGTCATATCCACGCCGATAATCTTTCCTGTTTTGCCGACAATATTAGCCGCTAGGAAGCAATCGAATCCGGCACCGGAGCCGAGGTCGAGTACAACCTCGCCCTCTTTCAAAGAAGCCAGAGCTATGGGGTTGCCGCAGCCGAGGCCTAGATTGGCTCCTTCCGGGACTGATTCTATATCTTCATCGCTATAGCCTATCCTTTTACTGATATCCGTGGCCATGTTCGCTGAACAGCCGCACGAACTCTGCGGTGCACAGCAAGAGCTGCCGCCTTTGGCAACCTGGGCATAGCCCTGTCTGACAACTTTCCTGACTTCTTCTTTTTTCATTTTCCGACCTCCTGTGTTAATAAAATTAGTAACGTATGATGTCTTTGTTGACCGTCTGCTGCCCGAACCGGGCAGTGATGCTAGCCCCCTCAGCCTCCAGGGCCGCAAGAGCCCCCGTTGGAGGGGGGACATGGTGGGGCTACCGGAATGTCAAATAGCGGACTGGGCGGTTCTTTTACCGAAAACTGCCCGGTAAGGTCGCCAAGGGCGACTTTATAGGTCCCGGGTAAACCCTTTGATACCTTGAAAACCAGCATGTAGTCGGCCCCGGCAGATATAATAAGTTTCTCCGCCTGGTTGGTGATACCATCTATATTCAACTCAGCAGTGTAGCTGCCCTGGCTGCCGCCAACATTGGCTATCATGGCAGTGATGACCACGTTTTCCCCGATATTAACCTCGGTTGGATTTATTTCCAGGTTGGAAAGGCGCCAGTCCGGGGGCGAAGGCTTCTGTACTGTAAGCGTTGATTCTTTACTGCCTACCGAGATTTTGTAGATTCCGGCGTGGTTTATGGTAAGCACGAATGATAATTGCTCGGTTGCCCCTGGAGCGAGTGTAACGCTCTTCCTGCTATCAGCTACTCCGTTTACCATTAAAGGAATGATGTACATGTCCGTCTCGTCGTTAACGTTTCTAACCTCTACTTCAATAGTAGCCGTCTCACCGGTGGCAATCTTTGTCGGTTTCATGTTTAAAGACAATACTTCGTAGCTCGGATGAGCCTCAACGCACGCCAGCAGGAGACTCGACATTATCATCAACGCGAGTAAACACATTACGCTTGCAGTTCTATTATTCATAGCCACCTTGCCCAATTATAATTCAATTGAATTCGTTACTTCCCATAAAGCATGAATCCGGCTTGCTTTAATTTTTCTTTGCCGATTAGGTCATCAGCCAGGAGCGGAAGCTGTAAAATCGGCGCAGAGAACCGCTTGTACATTTCCTTCAGATATTTATCTTGCATTATACCCCTTTGTTTCAGGTAGTTGTTAGTTAAAATATAGTCTGGCAAAACAAGATTGGCAACTATTAAACCTGTCTGGATATTTATGGTTGCCAAGTCTGCCATTGCTTGGCTGGCTTCTTCTATAGGGGTACTTTCCGGGTACATGACAAAACTGAAAGTAGACTGATTGGTATCCTGCATCATATCGATTACTTCTCTGAACCGAGCTTTGGTAATTCTATCCGCTTCAGTGTCATCGGTAGTTGTGAAGATTTTTATCTCTAATTGTTTACTCCACTCAACCGGCAGTTTCAAAAGTCGCAGGGTATGCCCTGTCGGAGCCGTATCAAAAACCAGCACCTCGAAATCTTTCCGTGTGGCAAACTCGATAAATTTCTCAAAGGTTGCCATTTCCTCTGTGCAAGGCGAATTCAACTCTTCTTCGATCGCAATAACTCTTTCTTTATCGTATTTTTGACCAACTTCGGCGAGTACCTTTTCCTTATACTCTTGTGCAGCTTTTGGCGCATCAATGTGAGCCATCCATAGATTTCTTTCGCCTTTTATCCTTGTTGGCTCATCAGTGATTGTTTGTTCGAAGATCTGTCCTAAATGAGATGCGGGATCTGTAGTTAGCAGCAGCGTTTTATATCCCTTGTCTGCTATCCAAAGGCTGGTAGCTGCTGCAACTGATGTTTTTCCAACTCCACCCTTGCCGGCAAAGAAAATTGTTCTTCTCCAACCATTTTGAGGAACAAGAAGCTGGTTAATGGTGCTATTTACTGTCGGGTAATCTTGGATTGGGAACTGATGTCTGGCTTCTATTATTTGAGGTGAATAATCGGCCAGTTTTACGGGTTTCTCATAAAGCTTCTTTCCGATCTTAAACAATGATTCCTTGCCTTTGACTTCATTTGCTTCCAGCTCTATTAGTGTCACAGGTACTGAGAAGCCGCGTTTTATTTGCACTAAGAACTCTTGTTGTTTGGCAAAGCGGCGTAGCATAAACGGGTTATCGCATGCGCTTTGAGGGTAGATGCCGTTAACAATCAACTCTTGTGATTGAATTCCTAGCTTTGTTAATTCAGTAATGGACCGTTTAGCTTCGTAAATAGGCGTTGCCTCCGGCCTTAAAACGAAAATAAAGGTAGTCTGTTTTGAATCACGCATAGCATTGATGGCGCGGTCGAATTTTTCTTTTGATTCTGCCAGGGCCGCAGCCGGCCCGATACATGTTTGCCCGCTGCTCCCATCTTTGGCAGCCTTTTCGATAACACCGCTCCAGGCGACTGGAAGCTCCAGCAAGCGCAGCGTGTGACCTGTAGGAGCAGTATCGAAAATAACTATTTCATAATCAGGTTCCTGCAAAAAATCCGTGAAGCGCTCAAATGCAGCCATTTCAGCAGTGCAGGGTGAGTTCAGTTGTTCCTCAAGGACAGCAAAGCTTTCATCTGGAATTAGTCCTTTCAGGGGTGCTAAGGCTTTTTCCTTGTATTCATCAGTTGCTTTATCAGGGTCAAGCTCCAATGCAAAGAGGTTTGGCAGATTCTGGATTGGAGTAATTTGGTAGCCGATAGGTTGCTCAAATACATCAGCTAAATTAGAAGCAGGATCAGTGGTTATAATGAGCGTTTTTTTACCAAGACCTGCGAGATAAGTCGCGCTGGCGGCGGCCATCGTAGTTTTTCCAACGCCGCCTTTGCCAGAAAAGAAATAGAATTTAGTTCTCATACTATTGTTCATTTTTAAACTTTCTTGTAGTAAGCTGGTGGTTTCCTGAATTTGAGTATATTAAGAGTGAGTTGTCATTAGCAGCAATTGCCTCCCGCATCGCTGCGAGCGCCATCTCTGTAACCATGTGCACAGCGGATATCGCAGAAATCTTGTCCGGCACAACAGCCTTGTTCTGAAGTCGTCTCCGCAGCAAGAACGAGGCCAGGAGCGACGCCGTCTTTTAATAATTTTTTTAGTTCCTCTAATGTGGGATAATTGCCAGATTTCACAATGTTCCCGTTAAAGGTAGTGATCGGCAAGGCTTTCAATTGTTGTTCTTGAATCAGTCTAATCACCTGAGGATTTTCCCTGAATTTCTTGGGGCTTTGTGTGATACTATAACGCTCAACTTCAGAACCCAGGCTCTTTATTTTTTCAAGCGTGTCCTGTAATTCAAGCAGGGCTTGGTCAGGGCTGGGGCCGCAGACTCCACTGGAACAACACATTGCAGATTCGTAGAGGATAATTTTCTTGTTCATAAATCTCTAATTCTCATTTCTTTGTATATTAATTACATTGCTTTTGAAAAGTTTTACAGAGTTAGCAATAGCCAGGCGCCTGCACCAAGTAGCAAGATGCCGGACACTATGCGAATAGGCCCTGCGATTTTATTGGCGATTCCAGTCAATTTGCCAAGTCCTATACCTAATATTGCCGCCACCATAGGTAGACTGTAGCCAATGGCAAACGTAGCGAGTATTAGGGCGCCCCATCCCCCTTGTCCTTTTAAAATGGACAATCCCAGTACTACTGGTAGCATCATTGGACCACAGCAGGCCATGGTATAGGCTGTGCTGCCACCACCGATAGCTAGACCGAAAATTGAGGCTCCTAACAGTCCTGTGGGCAGTTTCCGCTTGATAGGGCTGAATGTTGGAAGGCGAAATGGGAGCAGATTCAGCGCTGCAAACCCGAAGAAAATCGTTATGATGGCGATGAATATCTTGCCGTAAAGGCCAAACGTACTCCCCGCCGCCTGTCCGATGTAACCGACAAGGTATCCTGCTGCTGTTAAGGAAAGGACTGCTCCCAGCGTAAAAAAGCCGGCTATGACAAAGATATCCCTCTGCTGTTGCTCCTCACGGGAGCCGGCATATCCGATGACAGCAGCCATCAGGGGAGCAGAGCAGGCAAGGGAACCAAATGCGGTGATTATGCCTAGGAGGAATCCGGCTGGCAGGACTAGGACGCTAAATTGCGAGGCGTTAAAGACTTGTTGGATCCACTCTTCCATAGAAAATCCCTTATGGGCAACAGCCGCTGGAGCCGCCCGGTGCACAAACGGGCTGGGAAACCGTCAGATATGTCTGCAGAAGCTTTCCTTCCGTTATGTCGCCGGTGATAATTGCTCCGTTGCCGCTGATGGCAATGGCCAGGACGGCTGGTAACTGACCAATAGCCAGGCGCTTCATCGTAATTGAAAGTTCCGGGTCGCTGGGGCTCAAGGTTATAGTCTCGACACGTGCACCTCTGGACTCGATTTTTGCTGATGCGTCGGACACCCGTTTAGAAAGTGTTTCAGTAAAATTGCTGTCATTTTCTGGCAGAATCACGAAAATGAAATCGTGGTCAGCAAATTTAGCAGCGAGATTTTTTGCCCACTTCAAGTCTCCGATGCCCATTGTACCAGGAGCACTTTGGCTCGTGTTTGACCCTATTGACGGCACATTGCCTGGAAGTCCGCTCGAAGCGGCGCTGTTACGTGTTGTCAGGGCATAGGTTGTGGCAGCTGCAATCAAAAGTATGCCTAAAGCGAAACCAGCGATCTTCCACCACTGTCTTTTTGGTGTCTTATCAGAAGCTTTGTGTTTCATTACCTAGTCTCCTTTTTACTATTATTCGGCATATTTCAACCCCTTTGTCAGAAAATCAAACGGGGGTAGGCTGTTTGAAAAACTCGGCTAGACTATCCAGCGTCTCCGGGTCAACCCAGCACTCGACGGTCTGTCCTCGCCTCTTCATTTTTATCAGACCGGCCTGGTAAAGCTCCTTGATATGGTGGGAAATAGTTGAAGGTGCAATTCCTAAGTCTCTGCCAAGCTTACCGACACACTCGTACATCTCGGTTTCCGTATTGCAGTCACCGCCGGGAAGACAGCATGAAGCCAGGCGCATAAAAATGCTCAAGCGGTGTGGATTCGACAGCGCCTTGAATGCTCCGGCGAGTCGCTCCGAGTCGTTATTTCGAATATTCGACATGTTTCGAATTATAGCCAAGTCCATAGAGCTTTGTCAAGTATTCCTAGGCTTTATGTTGAATGCAGTGTTTCAATATCTATCTTGGATTTGAGGTACTTACCCAAGAAAATCTTCGTTTGAAATACAGAGCTACATTGACCAAACTTATCAATACCGGCACTTCTACCAGTGGGCCAATAACGGCAGCGAAAGCTTGCCCTGAACCGATGCCAAACACTGCTATAGCTACGGCAATAGCCAGCTCAAAATTGTTGCTGGCAGCAGTGAAGGCGATGGTCGCCGTCTTGGAATAATCGGCTCCTATTTTCTTACCCATGTAGAAAGATACCAGGAACATTATCACAAAGTATATGAGAAGCGGGATGGCGATACGGATAACATCGAGGGGCAGCTGGACAATGATTTCACCCTTCAGAGAGAACATGACAACGATAGTAAATAATAGGGCGGCCAAAGTCACAGGGCTAATCCTGGGTATAAATTGAGTATCATACCACTGACGCCCTTTGGCTTTGATGAGAGCAAATCGAGTAATCATGCCGCCGAAAAACGGTATCCCGAGGTAAATGAAGACGCTTTGAGCTATCTGCCCAATGGTCACATTTACTGCTACGCCTTTTAGTCCAAACCACACTGGCAACACCGTTATGAAAATGTAGGCGTAAACCGAGAAAAACAGTATCTGGAAAATCGAGTTAAAGGCTACCAGTCCGGCAGCATACTCGGTATCGCCTTTAGCTAATTCATTCCAGACTATGACCATGGCGATGCATCTGGCCAGGCCTATTAGAATTAGGCCTGCCATGTAATCAGGATAGGCACGCAGGAAAAGGATGGCCAGCAGGAACATCAGCACCGGGCCGATTAGCCAGTTCTGTATCAAGGACAGGCCAAGTACTTTCCAGTTGCGGAAGACCAGTGGCAAGTCCTCGTATTTTACTTTGGCCAGCGGCGGGTACATCATCAGGATAAGTCCGACGGCTATGGGTATGGAGGTGGTATCAACTTGAAATAATGAAATGAAACCGGAAACAGAGGGCACGAAATAACCCAGGCCGACACCGAAGCCCATTGCCAGGAATATCCAGAGCGTCAGGAAACGGTCTAATAGCGAGAGTTTACGGGTCATAGATTCCGGCTGGTTTGCCATAGTTTTCACTCCTCACTCTAAAAGTTTGGCCAAAGCCCGGCGGTTTTCGGCAAATTCAGGCTGCTCCAAATAAGGACAATCCTCAATATGAAGCTTCCCCTTTGCCAGGTCTATGGCGAAGGCAAGGCAGGTCTTTTTGCCACATTTCTGGCAATCTGTCAGGGGCAGTAGCTTATGCAGCACCAGTCCCAGGCCCATCTTCGATTTACCCGGTTCGATGGCTTGCTGCGGCTGGCTTAATTTAGCTGCAATTTTATGGACTATAGCTGGCTCGGGATAGGCTCCCACGTCATAAAGTGTGTAGCCCATAAATGCCACGGGATTTTCTTGGTAGCAGCTCCGAACCGCCTCCTCTACCACTTTTGGATTTAACCCGGGGAATTTGGTGTCTCTTTCTCCCGCTTTACATAGCAAGTTAATTATGGTGACTAGTTGCTGGTTAAATCTGTCTATTAGCTCAGTGGGGATATTGGAGAGGTGTGGGGTAAGGGCTTTTGAGCCGATAATGCGTTTAGCTTCGTCGATGCCGTTTTGTTTAAGTGCCAGTAGCGCTTCGCCGGGCAGATGGCCGGATGATTCTCTACCGCAGAGTACGATGTAACGGATATTCGGGTTAGCCACAATATTGCAAATCATCTTCTCTAAGCCTATATTCTCTGTTTGCAGCATCCCGGCAAGTGCAGCTCCTGAATCCGTGCCGACCATAACCAGCTCGTTCAATTCGGGTGGTATGGCGAAGTCGAAGGTGTCTAGAATTACGCAGACGGCTACAGGAGAGTAGTCGTTACCCCGCACGTAGCGACCTGCTTCGGGAGGATAACCATCCGGCGGTTTTACTTTAAGCATTAGCTTTCAACCTACCTTATTCATTTCCCTCCAGGCTTTGTCGGATTTTGCTCTTGACCAGTTCCTCTAGGGCATCGCATTCATATCGAATGGGCCAAATCTCAGGTACAGTTATAATGTGTTCAGTATCGCCTCTCACTGTATTGATGAACAGGGAGAACGGAGTTGCGTTATATTTTCCAGCAATGGTGGCATTATCCTCATCGTCTAGTTTTAGCCTTTGGAAGGTCAGCTTGCCGCTACCCAGTTCTTCATTAAAGGTGAGAAATACGGTCGAGTGGATACAATCACCCATCGGATCCATGCAGTGGCAGGCCTCGCCTACATGAAAATAAACAACGTCTACTCTATCCGGAGGGCCTAGTGATTCCTTCGGTGGATTCGCTGTGGGGGCTGGGCTAGAACAGGCGCACAGTAAGCCAAGCGCCAGCAGAGATAGCAATAGAAGGTAAGTCCTATTAGCTTTACCAAATGTACTCATATTTTTAGCATATGCTTATAATTTTCTAGGATTATATCCACAGCACCACGTAGTATATTCCAGCTCCTATGAAGATGAAGGAGACTATTATGCGAGTTACTGAGCATATCCATTATAGTTCTCCACTGAGGCTTTTCTCGATTTTATTCTTCAAGAATTCTTCAAGGTTGTCTGTGCCACCACCGGTGGGTAACCAGATTTCTGGCACGGCGACGATGTGTTCAGAATCCTCTCTTATTTCGTTGATAAACAGAGAGAACGGGGCAGCATTGTATTTTTTAGCGATAGCAGCATTTTCTTTCTTATCCAAATCGATCATTTGGAGAGTTAATTTACCGCTAGCCAGTTGTTCCGAAAAATAAACGACCGTGATAGCTTGAATAGTCTCTCCCACCACTGCAATGCAATGACAGGGCTTGCCTTGCTGGAAATAGACGATGTCTATCCTGTCGGGAGGGCCCAACGGTTCTTCTGGCGGATTTGGCGCTGTAGTCGGGCTGTCACAAGCACACAGCAATACAACCACCGATAGAACAAGCAACGGAAGAAATATGTTATTAGCTTTAATAGGGATGTTCATATTTTTAACGAAAGTTTATACATTTCTAGGATTGAATCCACAGCACTACGTAATATATGCCTACTCCTATGAAGATAACGGAGACTATTATACTATACGGATGATTCGTTCGGCGCGGGAAAGGGCATTAAGCCAGTTAGCAACTCCAGCTACACCCAGGGAAAGAAGCGTGCCAAATACTAAGACCGGCAACCCGGTGCCGACGGCGAACATTGCTGGCAGGACAACGCCGCCTGTAGATTTTAGAGCTAAGGGTATTAGCACCATAAAAAATAAAGTGGCGCTGACCGGGCAAAAAGCTAGGGCAGAAAGAGCCCCAAGAGGAAAGCCACCTATCATCCCCCAGTCGGCAACTCTTTTACCCATCAGAGCTTCAGTGACATCCCCCCTCAACCTCCTCTGTATGTGTTTGGTATGAGCCCTCCTCCCATACTAGTTCATTCGTATTATCATGGAAATACCAGGCACGGTTATATTCTGAGTTGATGGGGCAGACCTTGCTTATACTCCATATTCTGTTACCCAAGTACTCAGCGGTAAAAATTGGGTCAGCCTCCTCGTACCGAGGAGTAGCGGGACCTCAGCCGATCTGTTGCTGGGCTACCTGCACTCTACATTGGGGGCTGAAGCTCTTGGCAATTGTTGCTACCTCTTCGGCTGTATGACGAGGCGTGTCATTTATCAGAGTACAACCCCCAGACAGAAGTACAAAAAATATGATGGTTAACTGGCAGATATGTTTCATCGTGATCTCCTTATTTGTTAAAATAACTAGATACCCCTTGACCCTCCACCTGATTATACAACTTCTGATGGTGAAATAAATAAGTAAAATGGTCTCTTGTATCCGTTGCTTAAGGCATTAGGTTATACACTCGGTCTACCATTCGACGAGGTAGCAATCCAAACTTGTGTTCTCAGGTGGCCAATCTCATGAATGGTCATCAGCTTATGTTAGTTCTGAGACTCGATGCATCCGCGTCACCAGGAAACCAGTTGCTACCACAAACACCACCAGGGAAATGATTTGTCCTTCGTTGAATATGCCAGCAAAGTTACTGACATCTCCCCGCAGAAACCTGATTAGAAAGCTGCCCAGAGAATAGAGGGCAAGATATGCTGCAAATAGTAAGCCAGGCTGCTTTAAGTGTCCGCGAAGCAGCCACCAGAGTATGGCAAAGACCAGCAGGTCCCAGAGAAGCTCGTAGATTTGCGTTGGGTGTACTGGTAAGCTTAATGGTGCGTAAGTATTGAGATGAGTCCAGGCGACTGCCCAAGGCAGAGAACTGGGCTTTCCGTAGCAGCAACCGTTGATGGTGCAGCCAATCCTTCCTATGGCCTGAGCCAGGATGATGCCGGGCGTAATTGCATCTGCCAAAGGAGCAAAGGGAGCACGTTTTACACGGCAGCAGATATATAACCCGAGAGTACCTCCGAGAATAGCACCAAATATTGCTAGTCCACCTGGATTCAATATCTCGCTGGGACGAGCAACGTAGTAGCCCAGACTGTCTACAACATGAACTACCTTAGCACCAATGATACCGAAAGGTATTGCCCATAGTGCAGCACCAAACACGAAATCACTGCTATACCCTGCCTTTTTAGCGAAATGAACACTCCAGATGGTCAGAAAAGCAATGGCAGCAACTACCATCACTCCGTACCATCTGATGGAGAAGGAACCTGTGGTAAGGGCTACGGGGTCAATGTCTATATGTAGCATGTGTCACTACTCATGGTGAATTCTTCGAAATATCTGGTAGAAGCTGACTGCGGTAAGCATCTGGAAAGCGAAAGCTACTGCTATTGGAAGCATCTCCAAGCCCTTGAAGCTCATGGCCGCTATGCCAATAGCAATGGGCAGATTTTTCATACCCGATGAATAGGTGATAGCTATGTTCTTGCCACTTGGAAACAATCTGATGCTCACCAGATACGCCATCATGAATAAAATGGGGAAGATTAATACTGTTGATATGATCAAGGGTGCTATGAGACCTATGTTTTTCATGATTGGCGAGATGTTTGTATTAATAGCCATGAACATTAACAGCACAGCCATAGTAGCCGAAATGGCAGGCATCGATGGCAGGTATTTTTGAACATTAATCCGCCTTTCAAGAAGTTCTCGTAAAGCGACACCACCCAATACCGGTAAAAGCACGGTGTAAATAAGCTGCTGGAACATCCCCCAGGTGCTGACAGTGACGAACGTACTAGCAAATAGTGCCATAAGGAGTGGAATGAGGAACGGAGCCAGAATCATGGTGGCAGCATTTATTACCGTGGCTAAAGGAACATCCCCTTTGAGTAGACCGGCCCATACCAGCGCCATGCCGGCACATGGGACAACACCAATCAAAATGAGACCGGTGGCCAGGTCAGTGTGAGAAGACAGGAACAACCGGGCTAGAAGCCAGCACAGAAAGGGAGCGAAAAGGAAGTTCAATATCAACCCAAAAGAAAATCCCTTCCAGTCCTTCCCTGCTATCGCCAAAGACTTGAAAGTTATGGTGAAGCCCATGGCTGCTATCATTATTACAACGAGTGGAGTGTTAAACTGCCGGATGAACATCCCGGGGCTGGAGGTGAAAAGCCCCACTATTATGGCAATGACTAAGATGGTCAAGATTATGTAGGTATACTTTTCTCTGACAAACTTGGCATATGTCAATATCGCTTTCATGCTCTACCTCTTTATGACCAGGACCGGTCTCCTGCAGTGCCGGATGAAGTTTTCTGAAACGGAGCCAAGGAGCATTTCCTTGATATTGCTCTTGCCGTGAGAACCGATGACAGTAGCCGAGACATTTTCCTCTTCTTCTATCCTTAATGTCTCCAGGAAAGGGCTCCCTGATTCCAGCCGCATCCTGACATTGAAGCCCAGTTTCCTCAATTCAGACTCTATAGTGTCCAACTCCTTCTGTGCTTTTCTTTCCATTTCCTTCCGAAGTTCTGCCTCAGCCTTTTCCACATTCTTGGCTAACCAAGAGACACCTGCCCCAAAGCTCACAATCTCCCTTTCGTCGATTACGTGGGCGACCACAACCTCTTTTGCTCCCGCTTCCCCCAGCTTCTTAACGTACTCCAGGGCTTTCCTGGATACATCGGAAAAATCCGTCGGGTACAGTATTTTGGTGAACATTTTATCCCTCCTGCTATTTATCTTTACGTTTTGAACAAATAACCTAGCACTTACGCATGTCTTTTAAAATCACCCTTCGGATAATACGGGCACTCTTCACCTGAGCACTCACTATTTCCTGAGAAAAATCTACATTCAATCATATCTAAAGGTAATGCATAATTATGCAAAGAGAGATATTTCACCGCCTGTTCAATTCCGGCAAGATTACTTCTTTTACAGCAGCGCTTTTTGAATTTAGAGATTTCGATAAGAGTGTCAGCGGCAATCGCCAGTATGCCGCCGCGCTCATCATGCATTGGCGTAATTCTATTGACTATGCTGGCAACGATACCCACACTATGGGCTGCTCCGGAAATTCCCGTAAATCCACAAGAATGAGCTGCTAGCATGGACCCTCTTTTCATCCCTTCCTCTATGTCTCCATCGGTCATCTTGTAGCCATTGTTTCGCAGGCAAGACAAAATGACCCCGGGGAGAATATAGTGATGGAAACCGCCGCCTATGGGGAAGGGGGTACTTAAACTCCAGATTCTGTCAATCTCATCAAATACCGAGTTGAACATTATTACCGGGTCTTTTTCCTTCGATACAAGAATATACTGTTTGATTGCAGGAGCAATATTATTCAAGTCTTTATCCGATATACCCTTAATCCTATTTGTAATCGCATGAAAGTCATCCCAATAATAGGTCTTCTTTGCTTCTTCCTTCAGTTGCTGCTTGTTGTTCATTTCACTGCATCCAATTTTCATCATACTTCTTAGCTGCTTCCCTGATATCATCTTCGGTAACGCCAAAATCGGCTGGGTTAGTGGCTATTGCTACCAGGATATCTGCTTCGGGAAGGCTACCGATGATTGCCAAAGTGTCCCCACAATAGACTAAAGGATATATCCTATCTCCAAAATAGTTTTCTGCCATAGAGGCCAAATTATCCGGGCGCCAGTTCTCCTGCTGCTTGTCTATCACCTCAACTTCGACCTCAACTTCCCCCGCTTCCCTGAGCCAGCCGGCGACAATATCACGCACATATTCCGGCGGATAGCTGGAGCAGCATGATTTCAAACCGCCGTCTAACACAATTGTCATCTTCATTTTGTCTCCTCCTCACAGAGTCGTATTATTTCATTCACAGTTCTCTCCAGGTCTTCCTCTTTATAATCAAAAGGCTTGAACGGCCCTATTTTGGGTATCTTCAGATCTTTCAGTAGGTTAAGGGTCTTATCTATCTTGATGCCATCCTTTTCCAGAATTTTCGTGGCGCATTTGTTATAACAGCCATCAACAACAATTATATTTTTAGCTTGCTCAGTCGTCTTTCGGTGCTTGGGCACTCCAGCTGCTATAGCTGATGTGCAGAATAGACCATTTTTCTCTTTATCCAGCTTTCTGTAAGCCTCAAGCACTGCCACACCGGTCAGCGTACCGACGCTGGACATGCAACCAAAACAGCAGAATATTGCGTTCTCTGGAACGCGTTCTTCTTTCATGTCATCTCTCCTTTTTTGTCCTTACTATCTTTGCGTTTATTGATAGGTTGTCACCCTATGTCTACCTTTTTCTTTGGTTCCACGTAGGCAACGCCTTTATCGCCAACAGGATGCCCGTTTCGCTATATCATCGCAATAGATCCCAGATCATTTTAATTGCGATTAAATATAGTATTACACCTATAGCCAGTTTAACCTGCCTTGCACTTAATTTTTTCGTCATTAAATAGGCTCCTAGTAGTGCACCTGAAATTGAACCTAATGCGCATAAAGATAGAAGCCAGAGATTTATATTTCCCAGGCTTACATGACCCAAAAACCCGGAAAGGGAAGAGAATATTACGATGAAGGCTGTAGTAGCCGCCGCTTTCTTAGGATTAAATCCCAGCCAGACCAGGACCGGCACAATGAAATTTCCGCCGCCTACACCCAAGAGTCCACCTAGATATCCCGCCAGGGAGCCAACACCCACTCCATAACCGACTGACTTCTTGGTGCTGGATTCAACCTGCCTCTCTTTTGCCTTGTAGAACAGCATCATTGAACCGGCAAAGATTAGAAAGCCTACAAATAACCACTTGAGTAAATTTTCTGGCAAATGTTCCGCGGTTCTCGCTCCAAGTGGCGAAAGTATTGTAGCGACGATTAGAATGGGAATTGCAGTTTTAAAAACAATTAACTTTTCTCTAGCATAGCTTATGGAGGCAAAAATCATGGCAACTGAATTTAAAAGAAGGGCAGTCGACATGGCTGTAAGGAGCGGAATTCCCATGGCTAAAAATACTGGAATCAGGATGAAGGCGGCGCCCACTCCTGCTATAGTCAAAACTGTGGTAAAACCGAAGGTGACTATTCCACCAATTATATAGGTTAGCATCGTACTTCGCCTCGTGGGAATGACTCTTTCCCAGCCTCAAGTCCATTGCTGGACAAGAAGCAACCGTTGCTTTTGGATTCTAGCCGGAATAAGAGTTTCGATTTCTTATCTTCCATACCCAGAGCAGGGAATGCATACAAGTTGCCCGTCCTTTTGACGTAAATACCTCTCAAACACATACTCGCCGCAAATGCTGCATTTTGCTTTGTTAAAGGACCCTTTCACAGGATTAAACTTGAAATCCGGACGCTTCTCTACTTTAAAAACTTTTTCATGTGGCTGTTCATAAAACCAGTCAATAACCTCATTTGTTACTGAATCAGGAATCTGCGATGGCTCAATGCCGCGCTTGCGATAGGCAAAGAATTCAAATTTACCCATCTCGTCTATGAAATCAGGTTTTAGTGAATAGCGCACAGCTCCTTTCTGTGGGTGATAGAAAGTAGCAGCAAGTTTGCCGTAAAAGGTCTTTTCGATGAGTACCTTACCATAAGTGGCACCGGTGGCTATCTGTATTCCATCCACCATGCAGGTCTGCGGATGTCCCTCACCGATTTCAGGGAATACAAAGAAGCCATGATCCTTTTCACGTTCTACGCCGAGATATTCCATTGCCAGTTTGCCCATCCGGTAACCAATGGGCATAAACGGACAGCGATGCCCATGAAACTCGAATGCCCATGCTTCAGGGATATCATGTTTGGTCATGTCTTTAGTCCTCCTTTTATTTTTTCTAAGTTACGCGGGCGTTTTATGCCCCGTATACAATGTGACTAAACCTGATACGATTCCTTTGAATAGCGCTACAACACCCATTTATCTCCTTTCTCAACCTAATTTGGTAACGATGATCAGGTCATATTCTTTCCATTGTCCGGTCACTCCTTTCTTACGAACTATCATATGTAGCCGTGCCTATTAAGCAGGTCCAAAAGTCTCCCCCTTTTTTCATCATATTTGCTTGAATAAAGAGGAACGCATTTGTTTATGTCTATTCCTTTTTTGATGAGCTTGGCAGCAAAGGCAAAGCAAGTTGGTAACCCACACTGCTTGCAGTTTGTTCCTGGCAGAAGGTTGTAAATATCTCGCACCTTTAGTTCAGTGGCACCTTCATAGTTGGGCCTGATTTCGCCTCTTCTCTTATATG
>Ga0315285_10002073_pt1 | contig 20988 bp, 27 predicted proteins | sample YL17G09_36_MG_FD_203698 | JGI IMG/M metagenome (GOLD analysis project Ga0315285, IMG submission 203698) | Sediment microbial communities from Yellowstone Lake, YNP, Wyoming, USA - YL17G09_36 | ecosystem: Environmental > Aquatic > Freshwater > Lake > Sediment | place: USA: Wyoming | collected...
AGTGGGGCAGGCTTTTCAGCCTGCCAGTCGTTCCAGAGCGGTTTCACTTCGGGCGGATGGTGCTGGGCGAACTGCGTTTGATGCTCAAGGGGCAGCGCTGGTGGTGGTACGCGGTCGCGTTGGGGTTGGTGATCGCCGCTCTTTTCAGCCCGCTGGAGGTGTCTCGGCAGTGGCTGCTGCCGGTTGCGTGGATCTGGCCGCTCTTGGTCTGGTCGCCGCTGGGCAACCGGGAGGCCCGCCATCGCACCGAGCAGATGGTTTTTTCTGCCGCCTTTCCGCTGCGCGGCCAACTCCCCGCGGTTTGGGTTGCGGGGCTGGTGGTTGCTATGGCGACCGGCAGCGGCGTCGCGCTGCGTCTGCTGTTGGCGGGGCAGTGGAGCGCGCTGCTCGCCTGGGCTGTTGGGGCCGCCTTCATCCCGGCGCTGGCGCTGGCGCTCGGCGTGTGGAGCGGGAGCAGCAAGTCGTTCGAGGTTGTGTATTTCCTCCTGTGGTACGCGGGCCCGATGAACCAGGTCCCGGCGTTGGACTATCTGGGCGCCACGGATGAAGCGGTTGCGACCAGGATACCGCTGGTCTACCTGGCGCTAACGCTCTTGCTGCTGGGGCTGGCATTTGCGGGCAGACAACGACAGATTCACAGAGGAACCTGATTCGTCGTCGGTGGACTCTGTGGGTAGGTCATTTGTCGTAGAATGGCCTGCATGTTTGACCGAGAAAAGGCCGCTTGCAAAGCGGTCTTTTTGTTCTAGGCCGGTTTATCTTTCTGGCCGATGTGTGCCGGGCCGGAGAATGGTATGATGTAGCAAGAGACAGGGAGGAACGGACTATGAAACGGAAACTGTTTATCGCTGGTTTGTGTGTGTTGGCTGTGCTGATCCTGCTCGTCGCCAGCGGGCCGTTGCTGGTGCGCTTGGGACTGCTGAAATCGGTGTTTTACATCCAGAACGACGATTCGGGCCGCGTCCGCATCGTGTACGCCACCGTTGAGCCAACGGCGCTGCCCGCGCTGGAGCCGGGCGTCGCGCCGCCCCTGGCCGCCGACGCGCTGCCGGTGATCATAGACACCGACATGGCCCCCGACGACTGGATGGCGATCCTGGTTCTCTTGCAGCGGCCCGACGTGGACGTGCGGGCGATCACGGTGATGGGGACGGGAGAGGCGCACTGCGGGCCGGGCGTGCGCAACGCGCTCGACCTGGCCATGCTGGCAGGGCGGCCGGAGGTGCCCGTCGCCTGCGGGCGCGAGACGCCGCTGGCGGGTGACCATGCCTTCCCGACCGCCTGGCGCAGGAGCGTGGACAACCTGCTGGGGTTGGCGCTCCCGCGCAACCCCAACCCACCTGCCGAGGAATCCGCCGTCGAACTGCTGGTCCGCATTGTGCGGGAATCGTCGCGCCAGGTGCATCTCATCGCCGTGGGGCCGTTGACCAACGTGGCGGAGGCGCTGGAGGCGGATCCCACGTTGGCGGACAACCTGCAGATGATCACCATTATGGGCGGGGCGGTGAACGTGCCGGGCAACGTGCACCTGGCGTTGGACAATGGCAACGAATGGGCCGAGTGGAACATTTACGCCGACCCGCACGCGGCAGCGCTGGTCTTTGCTTCGGACGCACCCATCACCCTGGTACCGCTCGACGCCACCCAGTACGCGCCGGCGACGATGGACTTTTACCGGCGGCTGGGGCAGGACCGCACGACGCCCGCGGCCGAGTTTGTCCACCGCGTGCTCACGCAAAAGGAGAGCGACCTGCGCGCGGGCTGGTATTACTTCTGGGACACGCTGACGGCGGCCATCGTCACGGACGAAAGCCTGGCGACGTTTCAGGAGATGTCGCTGGTGGTGATTGACGAGGAAGGCCCGCAAAGTGGGCGCACGGCAGTGAGCGATAGCGGCCACACCATGCGCGTCGCCACCTTCGCCGACCAGGCGCGCTTCGAGGCGCTTTTCCTGGATGCGCTCAACGGGCGGGCGCCCTGAACAATACCCGTGTGAGGAAGGAAAAGAAATGCAGAAACACATCACCGTGATCCTGCTGATCATATTCCTGGGGCTGACAGCGTGCAGCCGGGGCAACAGCAGCGAGGTGGACGACATAGTCAACATTGGCACGCACAGTCTGTACATCCGCTGCACGGGCAAAGGCAACCCGACTGTGGTGATTGACACCGGTGTTGGCGATACGTCGGAGCGCTGGCAATCCATCCAGGCCCAGGTCGCGCAGGTCACGCGCGTGTGCACGTATGACCGCGCCGGCTACGGTTCAAGCGAACCTGGGCCGCTGCCTCGTCACAGCCAGCGAGCCGCCGACGAGTTGAAGCAACTGCTCGAAAATGCCGGCGTCGGCGAGCCTTACGTGCTCGTGGGGCACTCGCTCGGCGGCCTGAACGTGCAGGTGTTCGCCAACCGCTATCCGGACCTGGTCGCCGGCCTGCTCCTGCTCGATCCCGCGCCGCTACCGTTCATCACCGGGCAGGCATTCCCCGAACTCTACCGGATGTTCGAGCAGCAGGCGGCAGAGTCACAGCAGATGGCCGAGGCGGCGCGCCAGTCCACGGACGCCGAAGCGCAGGCACAGGCGGACTATCTGGAAGCGGCGGCCTCTGAACACGCCGCGCTCGTCACCGAGAGCGCATCGCAGGTCGCGGCTATCGAGTCGTTCGGCGATATCCCGCTGGTCGTGATCGGGAGCGGCAAGCCCAACCCCGCCTTTGGGGCGGCAGCCGAGGAATTCCAGCAGTTCTGGATCGAGCAGAGCCGGGCGCTGGCGGCCAAATCAACCAACGGCACGTTCGTGTTGGCCCAGGAGAGCAGCCATTACCTGCACGAGGATGCGCCCGATGTGGTGTTGGATGCCATCCGCCAGATGGTGGAACGGGTGAGAGAATAGCTGGAAGGCGCATCAAGAAGCAATTGCCCAGGTGATCCGGTCAGAGATGGTGTTTGTGGCTGAGGATGATGGCGAGATCGTGGGCGTGCTGAGAGGCAGGCAGGAACGGCTGGCCAGCCTGTTTGTGAGAAGCGACCATCACCGCCAGGGGATCGGGCGGAGACTGGTCGAGCGCTTTGAGCAAGAGTGCCTGCGACGGGGGACACGAGTGATTCGGGTGGCGGCGACGCTGTACGCGCTCCCGTTCTATCTGGCAATGGGGTACAAGCGGTCAACGGGGGTGCGGTCAGGGCGGAGTTTTGAGGGCAGAGGGCTTCCGTTTCAGCCCATGCGGAAGGTTTTGAGGCGAGGTTGAACCTGGTAGAGAGGGCAACGGAAGTAGAGATGGACGACTATCTGAGTGTCTTTGAAACTGTGTGACATAGGGAGGAAAAGCAATGGCTAAACAAAAGAATGCTCAATCGGACCTGAAATATCTCGACATGCAGGCTTACGTCGGCATCACCAAACACAATGGCGGGTTTGCGGCGACGGACGAACTCCTCTCGCTGTGCCACATTGAAGAAGCCCGGGAAGCCCTGAATGTGGGCTGTGGCATTGGCGTTGGATCCGCCTACATCGCCAAAAAGCACAACTGCCGCGTGGTGGGCGTGGATATTTCGGAAAAGATGCTCGCATGGTCACGGCTGCGCGCCCGGGAGGAGCGCGTCGAAGACAAGGTCGAGTTCCGGCTGGCCGACGTGCTCGACCTGCCCTTCGAGGCGGACCGCTTCGACGTGGTCTTTTGTGAATCCGTGATCGCGTTCGTAGACGATAAGCGACGGGCGATTCAGGAACTGATCCGTGTGACCAGGCCCGGAGGGTATGTGGGGCTGAACGAGTCGCTCTGGTTCAAAGAGCCATCTCCCGAAATGGTAGCGCGGGTGCGCGCTTCGACCGGCGCGGACATTCCGCTCGCTGCGACCTGGCAGGCGTTGTGGGAGGAATCCGGATTGCGCGATAGGGTAGTGAGACTTTACCCGAATGGAAATTCGACGTACATTACGGAAGGCAATCTCAGGGCGTCGCACCGCTCCCTGTCCGAGCCGCCTTTCGATAATGTTGGCTTGCCCTACCATACCTACTTTGAGAGCAACTTAGAGCCGATCCCCGCCGGGCAGCCGGTCGAACTGGTTTTTGATTTGCTGCCCACCGCCTATCAATTTCCCAAAGGAAACCGTATGCGGGTCACGATCACTTTTGCAGACAGCGACAGTTTCGAAACACCGAGGCTTGACCCGGCGCCGCAACTCCGGCTGTTGAGAACGAGCAATCATCCGTCTTTCATTGAGATACCATTCGATGCGACGACCCACACTTTGTCCAGTCCCAAGATTGCTCGGATGGCCGATGCGCCGGTGCATTGGTTGTGTTACACTGTGTGAGGAGCGGGGAAGGAATACCGGTTCGGAACAGGTTCATAAAGGCAGGTCATACCACTGGAATAGAGGAGATAAGATCATGGCCGGGTTCCCTGTTCTCGAAACGAGGCGTTTAATGCTGCGGGAGTTTCGCCCATCCGATGTTCAGGCCGTTTTCGACATCTTCTCGCGGGACGTCGTGACCCGCTATCACAACCTGGAGACGATGCAGTCGCTTGAGCCGGCAGAAAAGATAGTGGAAATGCGCGCCAGCATGTTTGGCAAAGGATGGGGCATCCGCTGGGGCATCGTGTTGAAAGCGCAAACGGATACCGTCATCGGATCGTGTGGCTATTACAACCTCAACAGCGGCTATCACTCTGCCGAGATCGGCTACGATCTCCATCCAGATTACTGGCGGCGAGGCATTATGACGGAAGCCCTGGCGGCGGCCATCGCTTATGGGTTCGGCGACGGGTTCTTTTTCCACCTCAACCGCATCGAGGCCGTCACCTATCCGGAGCACACTGCGTCCACCGCGCTTCTGCGCAAGTTGGGCTTCCAGGAAGAAGGGATTCGGAGAGAGGGCGGGTATTGGAAGAACCAATATCACGATCTGCGCGTCTTTTCGCTGTTGCGTCGGGATTGGGAGATCAGTTTGGCTGGCGAAAAGATTGGACATTTGTCCAACCGAAAAACCCGTCAGGTGTCTGATGCGCCTGGAGGGTTTCTGCTTTATTATGAGTAAGCGAATAGCCGGAGGTCAATATGCCAGATGTGATAGAAGTTCAGAATCTTGCTAAGAGTTATGGGAGCGTCGTCGCTGTTGGCGGCATCTCTTTCGAGGTGCACGCAGGAGAAATCTTTGGCATGGTCGGCCCCAACGGGGCAGTGAAGACGACGACGATCGAGTGCATCGAAGGTCTGCGCCGGCCAGACGATGGTCGCGTGGCATTGCTGGGGATGGATCCCTGGGACAAGCGAGGGGCCATCGCCAGTCGTATCGGCATCCAACTGCAGGAATCGGCCCTTCCACCGCGCCTGCGCGTGGCGGAAGCGCTGAACCTGTTCGGCTCCTTTTATGAACACCGGGCCGATGCCGAGGAGTTGCTCAACACGCTGGGATTGGCGGAGAAGCGCTCTTCAGCCTTCGGCAAACTCTCCGGTGGTCAAAAACAACGCCTGTTCATCGCGCTGGCCCTGGTCAACCGGCCAGAAGTCGTCTTCTTCGACGAATTGACGACCGGGCTCGACCCACAGGCCCGCCGCTCCATGTGGGACCTGGGTCCGGCAAATCCGGGAGCGCGGCTGTACGGTGTTTCTCACCACGCACTTTATGGAAGAAGCCGAGCGCTTATGCGACCGCGTGTTGATCATAGACCGCGGACAGATCGTGGCCCTGGACACACCCGAAGCGCTGGTTCGATCTCTGGGAACTGAGAAACGGTTGGTCTTCACGCTTCCCGAGAATCAGGTTGCCCCACCGCTGCTCCGCCTGCCTCAGGTCCAGCGGGTCGAGCAATCGGGTGAGCGCATGGTCGTTCATGGTCACGGCGAGCGCTTTGCCGGCACGGTGCTCGATGCACTGGAGGACGCAGGCGTACGTTTTCTGGACCTGCGTACGGAACAACCGAACCTGGAAGATGTATTCATCGCCCTGACCGGGCGGGAGATGCGGGAGTAGTGCCATGCGAGGTTTCAGACAACTCACTTTGACCAATCTCAAACTCTACTTGCGGGATCCTATCACCACTTTCTTTACCCTGGCTTTTCCGCCTTTGCTGATCGTGCTTTTCGGAGCCATATACGGCAACGACCCTTTACCGCTCTTTGGCGGGTATGGCTCGATGGATGTCTCGATGCCGGGTTACACGGCCCTGATCCTGGGGTCAGTCGGTCTGCTGAGCGTTCCGATCAACATCAGTGCTCACCGCGAATCCGGAGTACTGCGCCGCTTCCGGGCCACCGCCTTGCGACCTCTCACCTACATTTTGGCTGACGTGATTACGAATTTGACCATGACATTTCTTGGCATGGTGGGCCTGGTGGCTGTCGGCTGGCTGCTCTACCGCGTGCGATTCGAGGGGCAAGTGATCGGAGTGGTGATGGCTGTCGCTTTCGGCGGTCTTGCCATGTTCGCCGTCGGTTACCTGATCGCCAGCCTGGCCCCGAGTGCACGCGCAGCGCAGGTAATTGGGATGGTGATCTTTTACCCGATGATGTTCATCTCCGGCGCAGGCATGCCACTCGAGTTGATGCCCGAGACGATCCGTCGCGTAGCCAACTTCCTGCCACTGACGTACGTGGTCAAATTGCTGCGCGGGCTCTGGTTCGGGGACGCCTGGAGAGACCATCTCCTCGAGACTGCCGTCCTCGGGGGCGTCCTGGTGGTGTGCACTGCCGTGGCTGCCCGCTTCTTCCGCTGGGAATAGCAAGAGGTTCCTCTTATGGAAACGCTGGAAGCGATTCACACCAGAAGAAGCATCAGGAAGTTTCTGGACAGGGAAATTCCGTTAGACGTCATCCGCAGAATCCTGGAGGCCGGCATCCGCGCCCCCTCCGGCGGGAACAGGCAACCCTGGCGATTCCTGGTCGTCACCGATCGCGAAAAGATCAAACAGTTCGATCCCTACGACCACCAACCGTGGGTCGAGAACGCGCCGGCCGTGATCGTGGCCTGTGCCAATCCCCACGACACCTGGGAAAAATACGATGAGAGGGACACCTGCTACATCCTCGACACCGCCGCGGCGATTGAAAACATCCTCCTCGCCATCCACGATATGGGCCTGGGCGGGGTGTGGATCCTCACCTGCAGCCAGCGCGACATCCGGAAACTCCTGAATATCCCCCTGCACTGGCAGATCATCTCGATCATCCCGTTTGGCTACTACGACCAGGCAGATCCGGCGAACACCCACGTGCGGAGCAGGAAGCCTCTGTCCAGGGTCGCTTTTCTCGACAGCCTGGACAACCCGATTGAGTCTGGCAGGCCACTCACCGGCGACTCGACGCTGGAAGATATGGAGGAACATGATGATGAGTACCAATCGTAACCCGCTACAGACCCACATCCAACCTACTACCAGCGCAATCACGCCGGCGAATCGTTGGGACCATTTTCTGGCACGCCTGGGCGTGAACCGCATGAGGCACCGCGTCACACCGGGGCTATACGCGCTGGGCAACCCCACCCCGGATTCGCCCGTCTTTGTCGCTGCCAACTACACGCTCAGTTTCGACGCGCTGCGCTCGGCGTTAGCCGGTGTGGACGGCTATATCATGGTGCTGGACACGCGAGGCATCAACGTCTGGTGTGCCGCCGGTGAGGGGACCTTTGGCACTGACGAGTTGGTGCATCGGATCGAAAAAACTGCGCTCCACGACGTCGTCAGCCACCGCGTGCTGATCTTGCCCCAATTGGGCGCACCTGGAGTTGCCGCGCACGAGGTCAAGGAACGCTCCGGGTTCAGAGTCGAGTACGGCCCGGTGCGGGCAGCCGATCTGTCCGAGTATCTCAAGGCGCGCCGGGCCACGCCGGAGATGCGCCGGGTGCGCTTTACACTGCGCGACCGCGCAGTCCTGGTACTGGTGGAGGTAGTGCACGCCCTGTTGCCAATGTCCATCGTGGCAGTGGTGATGCTCTTCCTCAGCAACCTCCTGGCGTCTGCGGCCGTGGTCGCCGCCACCCTGGCCGGCGTGGTCTTGTTCCCCATCATGTTGCCCTGGCTCCCGACCCGCGACTTTAGCAGCAAGGGATTCATCCTGGGTGGAGCAGTGGCCCTTCCCTTTGCGCTGGCAGCATTCTTGCGTAGCCCAGATGCGGCGTGGTGGCTGCGGGCCGGTCAAGCGTTGACCTACCTGTTGCCCTTGCCACCGCTGACCGCTTTCCTGGCACTGAATTTTACCGGTTCGACCACTTTCACGTCCCGGAGCGGGGTCAGGCGCGAGATATTCACTTACATCCCCATCATGGCCTGGTCGTTTGGGATCGGCATCGTGCTGGCGATCGTCTTGTCTCTGATTCGAGTGGTGGGAGGATAACATGGTTCGCGCTTATGAGTTGAACACGCTCCAATACGATCCAGCGTTGTGCACCGGTTGTGGCATGTGCGCTACCGTCTGCCCACACGCCGTGTTTGCGCTGAACGGCCACGTGGCCCAACTGGTTTACCCCGCCGCGTGCATGGAATGCGGGGCCTGCCAGAAAAACTGTCCAACGGGCGCGATCGCGGTGGACAGCGGCGTGGGATGTGCCACCGCCATGATCATCGCTGCTTTGAGCGGCAAGAAAGAGGGTACCTGCGGTTGTAGTTAGCACTTTGCGCTACTTTCCCAATCCGGACCCGCTTTCACGGGAGCGGGTTCAGCAGGTGATCGCCAGGCAACTCAAGCACTGGGAGGAGCATGGCTATGGCTGGTGGGCAGTCGAGTTACACTCACAGCCTGGGTTGCTCGGTTGGTGTGGCCTGCAGTTCCTGCCGGAGACCGGGGAGACCGAGGTGGGGTATCTCCTGGACAAAGCCTGCTGGGGGCAGGGGTTGGCGACGGAGGGAGCCCTGGCTTCGCTGCAACTTGGGTTTGAGACGCTGGGGTTGGAGTGCATCATCGGCATCGTGCATCCGGAAAACAAGGCTTCCATACGGGTGATCGAAAAGATCGGGATGTCGCTCGTGGATAGAAACAACTATTTTGGGATGGACGTCTACCGCTACTCGAAAACGAATCGGCGCTCGTCATCGGCTCAGTGAGCGCAGATGGGGGGGCAATCTCCCGTAGATGATGGGCCTATGGCATAACCCCAATTTTCGCAAACTATGGGTGGGACGGACCATCTCGGCCGTCGGCTCGCAAATCACTTTCATCGCGTTACCGCTGACGGCTGTGTTGCTGCTCAATACCTCAGCCGTGCAGATGGGCATCTTGACCGCGGCGGTGACCTTACCCTACTTGCTGGTAGGACTACCTGCGGGTGTGTGGGTAGACCGGCTGCGCCGTCGCTCCATCCTGATCACTGCTGACGTCTGCCGCGCTGTTCTGCTGGTAACCATCCCGCTCGTCGCCCTGCTGAACCTGCTGCGCATCGAACATCTCTACCTGGTAGCGTTCTTGAGCGGCATATTCACCGTATTCTACGACGTGGCCGAGGAGGCCTTCCTGCCGTCGCTGATTCGACGCGAGCAATTGGTCGAAGGCAACAGCAAAATGGCAGCGATGGGCTCACTGGTGGAGATCACCGGCCCCAGTATCGGGGGCGGGCTGGTGCAGTGGCTCACTGCACCGGTTGCCATCATCGCAGACGTGTTGTCGTTCGTCGTTTCGGCGCTGTTTCTCGCCTTCATCCGCGTGGCCGAGCCTGCGCCTGTTTACCCCGAAGAACGCCGCAACCTGGCGGCAGAGATCGGTGAGGGGCTTCGCTTCGTACTGCACCATCCGCTCCTGCGGCCCGTCACAGGCACAACCGCCACGTTCCAGCTCTTTGGCGGCATGTTCGACGTGCTCCTGGCGCTGTTCATCACGCGCGAACTGGGCCTCCCGCCGGCGACGTTTGGCCTGGTCTACGCCATCGGCAGCGCCAGCGGGCTGATGGGCGCCGCGTTTGGCGAAAGGCTCACCAGGCGTACAGGCATCGGGCGGATGATTGTGATGGCTGCCTGCGCCATTGGCGCTGGCTGGCTGACCATGTCGTTCGCGCAGGGTACGCCCGTCACCGCGTTTGCAATTCTCGCGGGCGGCTTTGTCGTAGCAGGGCTCGGCAATACGCTCTACAACATCGGCGTTGCCAGCCTGTCGCAAGCCGTCACGCCCGATCGCCTGTTGGGCAGGACGAATGCAACCAGGCTGTTCATCGGCTGGGGCACCTTGCCGATCGGCTCGCTCATCGGCGGATTCCTGGGCCAGGCAATTGGCATACGACCGACGCTGCTCGTCGCGGGCATCGGACTGGCGTCAGGGTTCTTGTGGGTAGCGCTCTCACCTCTGCGCAAGTACGTTTCGCTTCACTGACAGCGCACCGATGCCTTACTCATCCTCTACAATATCCTCCAATCCGACCAGCCATACGTTCTCACTGTTGGCCTGCGCCGTCAGTTGTTCGGTGAAGCCACTGCGGGAAAAGAGCGCGTAGTGGACGTGCCAGTCGGAGGTGGGCAGCACGGCGGACGATTTGGCTCGCAGTTCATCCAGCGCCTGAACGCCCAGCGGGCGGGAAGTCCAGCGCGCTTCGCCCAGGAGTGCGGTTTGCTGGCTCCAGTTCAACCCGACTACGTCTACCTGGGTCTGGCGGTCCCAGTAACTGCCCACTTGCTCGGGTACGAAAGGCAGGTGTCCCCGTCGCCCGCGGCGGTTGACCCATTGCCGGCAGAGGTCTTCAAACGCCGTTGCGCCAACGAAAGCGTTGAGTTGCTGGTCTATCGCCTGCCAGGCGCGGTCCACATACCCCTGTTCCAGGTCTTCCCGGCAGGGAGCGACGAAGCGGAAGTAGAAGTTGAGGTAGTTGTCGCTCAGATCATAGAGTCCCCGCCGGCTTCGTTCGGGGTAACGCTCGGTGACAGGTACCCGCCGCTCGACCAGGTGCAGATCGCGCAAGGTCTCCAGATAGCGCGGCAGATTGGAGCGCGGCACGCCCGACGCAGCGGCAATGTCCCGCATCTGCCGATGCCCCTGGGCGATCGCGTGCAGGATGCCCAGATAGTTGCGCGGTTCGCGCAGTTCCTCGTAGACCAGAAACAGCGGTTCGAGATAGAGCAGGTTGTTGGGACGCAGGATGCGCTCCCGGATATTCGCTTCAATGGTGTGCGTGGGCTCGAACTGTTCCCAGTACGACGGGATGCCCCCCAGCACAGCGTAGGCCGTCACCTGTTGCACCGGGTTCCAATGGGGAAAGAACTGGCGCAAGGCGGCAAAGTCCATCGGGCGAATCAGCAATTGCCCGCTGCGGCGGCCGTAGAGTGGCGCACGATAGGTCATCAACTCGCGCTCCATCATCCCGATGTGGCTGCCGCACAGCACCAGAAAGAGTTGCGTCTGCTTCAGTTCGTGGTCCCAGAGCCTTTGCAGCAGCGAGGGCAACGCCGATTCTGCTTCCACCGCGTAGGGAAACTCGTCGAGCACCACGGCCACGCGGCGCTCCTGCGCCAGCCGGCCCAGGGAGCGAAAGGCCATCTCCCAGTCGGGATACGTGAAATCTGGGGAAGGGAACGCACCGGGATGCTCCAGCCGGTAGATCGCCCGGGACAAGTCGCCGAGGAGCGTCGGGGCGGGGAAACGGTTGGCGACCCAGAACAGGTGCGGTTTGTCTTGCACGAAGCGGGCCAGCAGTGTCGTCTTGCCGGTGCGCCGCCGCCCGTAGACGATCACCAGTTGTGCGCCGGGACGCTGCCACAAGTCCGCCAGGTCGGCCAGTTCTCGCTCGCGGTTGATGAATTTCACGACCGTCTCCTGTTAGTGTCAATAGATTATGATACTTGACTGACACCATTCTATCACCGGGCGAGACAAAGGTCAACTCGAGCGCCTACACCAGATGCCAGCCTGGCACAAACTGGCACTGGTGAGTGAGATGGACCGCGCGGTACGAGACCTGACGCTGGCCGGTTTGCGCCAACGTCACCCAGACGACACTCCTGCCCAGCGCCGGCTGGCCGATCTGCTATTTCGCAAGATAGCTCCGCTCAATACGTCAAGCATGTAGCCAGCCTCAAAGGTCAGGCTGCCTTCTACCTCGGCTGCAAATGGGCCGACAGTACTCTTCAAAGGTGGGGAGCACGTTACGCCTCGGTCAGCGCTGCGAGGTGCGGGCGCAGTGAAATGGGGTGGCCAACACTGGCACTGCGCAGGGCCAACAAGCGCTCGCGCAGGGCTGTGGCGTACGCACGCTGCCGTTCCTGGCGCAGCTCATAGTAGCCAACCCAGCGGATCAGGTCACGGCTCTGCTCCAGTTCGCCCAACCGGTACAACGTGTATAGGTCTTCGGAGAGCATCCAGTATTGCTGCTCGAGTTTCTGCAATCGCCTGTCCAACCCGTGAATATCTTGAAGGATCTCTTCTAATGTCGGGTCTTTGGGACTTTGCGGGGTGAACACCTGTTCGACGCCATATCTGGCCATTCTACGGTGATCTTACCCAAGATGTGGCGGCAAAACGCTGCGAACTGGACTGTTACCCCGCGAAATCCCAGAGAGCCCTAATGTCATTATAGAGCAAGCCACAATAGTACGAAAGGGAGTATGTTTGACGCTAAACAACTACGCCATTGCTTGTTGTATTTGCTCGGCAAGTTTCTGTTGTAGCCACAGATTCACCAACGTCTCAACCTGCACGCCCCGCTTCTGTGCTTGCCTCTCGATAGCAGTGAACAACTCCACTTCGACAGGCACAGCACAAGTAATTTCAAACTGGACATCGGGCATATCAGGATTGTCGAAATCGGTAAAGTCGTGCGTGTCCCAGAACTCACCGATTTTTTCATCGGTATCCGCTTGTGAAATGCTGCTGAGTTTATTTGCGTCCATAGGTTCTACGCTCCCTATTGCTCATGTCACGCGCGCTGATGATAATCGCGGTCTTGGTTGTAGGCTCGTAAACGCAAAAACATCAACTCTGACCGTGCCAGGTGCTGAGGATCCACGAGGCCGCGCGGGACAGGTACCGCTGCCGTCGCGTGCAACCTGGGTGGGGGAAAGACCCTCACGACCGCCGAGGGACAAACGATCTGTGCCCAGTTGGTCTCGGAGGGCTTGTTCATATCTTGCCCGCCGACCGGGACTCAGGCGCGATCCAGAACTGGAACTGGATACCGGCAAATCGAGTCGTCAACGGTCACGATGGTTAAGCCGTGTTGCATAGCCTGGCATACCAACATGCGGTCAAATGGATCACGATGAATTGGCGGGAGATGGGCAAGTTGAGACACACTGGCTTCGTCCAAAGCCAGGCTGGCAATCTGGTGTCGTTCACGCTGCGTCGGTAAGTAGACCTCGGGTGGCTGCGGCAGTGGCAGCCTGCCGATCTGGTGCTTAACCATCGCTTCCCATAGCGACACCACACTCAGATAGACCTCGTTGTCGGGATCACGAATACTGTCCCGCATGGCCTCTGGTAGGCGCTCGTCTCTGCTGATAAACCAAAGGAAAACGTGAGTATCTAAGAGGAGCCTCATCGTCCCTCGAACTCTTGGATAATGTGTTCCGGCAGGGGATCGTCAAAGCCGTTAGGTACGGTAAACTCTCCCGAGCATAACCCGAACGGTCGCAATGGCCTGGGCACTGAAACCACGGGCTTGATCTCTGCCATTGGCTTACCAGCCTTGATGATCACGAGCGTCTCGCCCGCTTCTACGCGCCGCAGATACGTTGGCAAATCTTGTTCTATTTCTTCCTCGCTAACCCATACCATAACGTGACTTTCAACCGTTGTCTGTCCAGCACGATAGTCCTCGCGTGCTTCACGCGCCACTTCACGCATCACGCGCTTTGCTTCCGGTGTTGCCTGGAACTCGAGAAATCGCGCAAAATCAACGAGTTGCAGGACACATTCGGGCAGCAATCTGCGCATAATGTTGAGCACTGTCTGCTCGTGTACTGAGGGCTGATAAGTTGTTTGCATTTCCATCGCCTCCCGCCGGACGAAAGATGTCTGCTACGGATTTGCCCTTACAGTCTACAACAGAAGCGCAAAAACATCAACTCCGGCCGTGCCAGGTGCTGGGAAATCCGCGAGGCCGCGTGGGCCAGGTACCGCCGCCGTCGCGTGTGCCTGAGCGGGGGAAAGACCCTCACGACCGCTGAGGGGCAAACGGTGCTGATTGTGGTGCTCGACAACCCGCTGGCCGAGGGCATCCTGGCTGTGCGGCCGGGCCGCGCGGTCACGCTGAACGGTGAACGGTCACAAGAACGAGATGAAGCACAAGGTGGTGGGCATCCGGGCCGTCGCGATCCGGGCGGTCAATGGGAGCTAGGCAATGGCGGGTAGCTCGATGCTACCCGCCTTCTCTATTGGGGGGGCAATGCTACCACTTCCCTATTTATCTCTTATCGGCTATAGAGCACGAAGTTCCGAACGAACGGGACGCACCCTGGCAGTTATCACGACCAGACTTCCACTGGCTGGCAGACAATGACTTTGCGGGGCACACCAACCCCTTGTTGGGCTGCGGTCACCCTTTCTTGCCCCTTACATCTTCTCTCCCAACAATCCCAAGAGAAGAATCAATGTCAGCCTTTACTGCGCCGGTCTTCCACTTGGTTAGCAAGTATGATTTCAGCCGGTATTATGTCTCAAAATCGGTACGCGCTGCATCGCACTACCCATCTCTTAGGTGTTGACGGTTGATCTGAAAGTGAGGATGCTGTGCATCGCTATTGTCAATGACGAAATCAGCATGATTTTCGGGGTGACACTGTGCTAGATACATGCGTTGTGTTGGAACATAGCGGGTGAGGTATGCAGCCATAATTTCCTCAGCACTCTCCCAGCGCACAAGTTCTCGTTGACGTACACATGCTCTTTTTATAGCTTCCTCCCAAAACACAGACAGAAAAAAAAGAATATCCCAGTAATTCTGAAGTTCAGGACGACACAGGAAAATGCCATCATAGAGAAGAATAGCATCGCGTGAAGCGGCACAAGCCTGGATACCTATGTGAGAGTCAGTTTGTGGGTCATAAACAGCCGAGACATATTGACGATCTCCCGAAGGACCGAGTGGCTCAAGCAAATAGAATATTAAGGCAGGGTAGTTGTCAGTTCCATAGAATTGTTGTGGCGCGTTGAAGTTATCTTGCCATCTTCGTTTACGAGGGTACAAAAAGTTCTCGCCGGTTACTCGAATAACTTTTCGTCCCCGATGTTGGATTATTGCGCTTAGCTCATCAGTAAATGTGGTCTTCCCTGCGCAATTGATGCCATCGATCCCAACTCGCGTTGGATGAGGTAATACAGTGAGGCAAATATGCTCTGCGACAATGAGGAGAAGCTCATTCCGGTCCATACCGAACCCTGTAAGCCTCAATATCATCATATATCAACGGGAGAGGTGTTCACCAGCCGGACATGTTACAACATAATTCTGGTATGACACCGCATCTATGCCAGAATCATTGAACTCATTCAAAAAAGTGTCAAACAGAACAGAAGGGCTATTGGAGATGGCCCACGGGCGCATAGGTAATGCGGACATTATCGATGTCGGCATACGTGTTGAACCAGCTGTCCTTGTTAATCAAGCTGAACCTTAAAGTCATCGGCACTCCATCGACTACGGGGATAAGTGCTTCATTTGTACCGGCCACGATCAGTGGAGGCCCATCACAACCATAGCTAGTTGGCTCATGTCCACAACGAGTGCTAGGTGTGGTATAATCCCCGGCATGGACTTTCCAATCGTAGACCTATTGGATGACGATCTGAGCGCAGCTTGGCTGTTGAAGTACTTTCACCAGAACGAGTTGAAGTGCCCACATTGCGGCAGGAGCGTGGAGGAGGCACGCGCGTTCCGCATAACCAAAAAGAGCCGGTTGACGGTATACCGGTGTCCTTGTCAAGGCCTCTACAATCTGTACAGTGGGACCGTGTTCGAGGGAAAGCACTTCCGGCCAGCGCAGACCATTCTACTGCTGCGCGGGGTATGCAAGGGTGAACCGACGGCCGCCATGGCCCGCGAGATTGGATTAGCGCGCCAAACGGTTCACGATATGCGACACGTCGTTCAGGCCAACGCGGAACGGATGCAGCCTGGTGATCCCTTGCCCGATGAGCGGACTGAAACAGACGAGATGTTTCAGAACGCGGGGGAAAAAAGGTGAGCTTCACGCCGATCCAGATGATCCCCCTCGTATACGGGCTAACAAACGGCCTGGACACGGCACCTACGACAATGACCGCCCCCCTGTGGTCGGCACAGTTGGCCGTGAGAGCGGGCAGGTGCGTTTGCGCGTGGTCCACCACACCGACGAAGAAACCTTGGTTCACCACGTCCACACCTTCACCTTGGCTGATGCAGTGGTATTCACTGATGAATGGCAAAGTTACGATCACATCATTCGCACACACGCGACGGTCTGTCATAGCGAGAAGGAATGGGCGCGCGATGACGATGGCGATGGCATCCGCGAAGTGCACGTCAACACCGCCGAAGGGATGTGGACGACAGTGCGCAACTTCTTGCGTTCCTTCCGTGGCGTTCATAAGAAATATCTCAGCGGCTACGTTGCCATGTGTGAGTTCAGCATCAACCTGAAGCGGATCACGCCAGTGTTCATCTCAGCCTTGGTAGCTCTGCACTAGATCTGGACATGAGCCAGCTAGTTTCCGGTACAAAACTCCAGCGAGTTCCCACATTGCAGTGTTGAGGGGCCAGTTACAGGGCGCATTCCCCCATTCATAGGGCCAAATGCGCCCATATCGGGGAATGATACCCCACTGCCGATAGTTTTGTACCGAGAACTAGCTAGGGTTTGGTTTCACGACTGTTAGGATTGGTGCGTTATCAACGTACACCTTAAGAGTATCGTAGGGATCCCAGAGAACATCTTGAGTGTGAATTCGATACTCGAAGCTGAGCGTCAAAACGCCGGTTGTCGTCGGCGCAAAAGTCTGTACCAATTCAGTAACGCCGGGAGTCAAACGCCCTGCGCATTTGCTATCATCTGCCACTGTCCCTAGACGGGCAACACAACTTCCAGAAGAGCATATTCTCTCAACTGGCGGGGTAGCCGTATACATCCAGCATGGTGAAAGTGCGTCGGCAAAGTCCCCATTACAGAATGGAACGGCCTGTATATAGGGCGTTATCACAAGAGGTGTTAGAGTCAGTGGAGGATTGAAAGATGTTGGACCAGTAGGCAAAACTACAATAGTTGGAGTCTCGACAGGAGGTGGAGTTCTGATAGGTTGTGCTATCTTTAACATGTCAGGCACTATCCCGATGATAGCAGAACAAACCGCACCAAGCGCGGCGATCATTGCCCCGATGATCGCCGCCAAGATGGCACTTTTTTTGCTATCAGAGAGCCGTTTCCACATCCGAGCCTCGCTTATGGCTTGTAAAGAAATAGGTTCCGATTTTCCACGGTAGTTGTTTGCACCTAACAGGACGGCATATGAGGCGCGCGAAGCGTCGGCACGCAAGCGCCGACGCGAGATTCAGCTTCATCTGCGGATTGGCCACTCCTTGTTGGAAACATATACATTGTAGCACAACTTTGCGCGGAAGTCAATACGTACCCAAACTCACACTCAGGCCACGTGATCGGATGGCTGGCTTTCTGCCAACCTCTGCCGCAGAAGTTCCAATGCCACACGACGGCGCACTATCGTCTGTCGAGGAGGTGCAACGTGATGGGGCGACTTCGCCGTGTTCGTCCTGCCCACCGCGATCGTCATGGCCGGCTGGGCTTCTCCAAAGTCCCGTGCGACGCCCCATACCGGTGCAGCCACACGCGCGCTGCCCCGATCAGCCCTGCCTCGGGGCCGAGGACGGCGGAGACGAGACGCACTTTCTCCGCCGGCACCAGGCCGCACATGGCGCGGATGGTGTTCAGGATCGTGTCCCAGAACAGGTGCCGGCTGCGCATCAGCCCGCCGCCGAGCGCGAGCACGTCGGGCACGAAGAGCGTGATCAGGTTGGCCAGCCCCAGCCCCAGGTAGTACCCGGTGTGCGCCACCGCCGCCTGGGCCAGCGGGTCGCCCCGTTCGGCCGCTGCGCAGATGCTCCGCGCGTCGCCTTCCAGCGCGTGCAACCCGTCCCGGGCGTTGTCCCTCAGCCAGCGCGCCATGCTCGGGCCGCTGGCCAGGCTCTCCCAGCAGCCATGCGCGCCGCAGAAACAGGCCGGGCCGGCCGGGTCAAGCACGTGGTGGCCGATCTCGGGATGCGCGCCGTCCACGCCGCGGTAGAGCTGCCCGTCGAACACCAGGCCGCCGCCAATGCCGGTGCCCACGGTGACGTAGATGAAGCGCTGCGCGCCGCGCCCCGCGCCCCACATCGCCTCGCCCAACGCCGCCGCATCCGCATCGTTCTCGATCGCGACGGAGACGCCGAACGTGTGCGACAACTCGCCGGCGATGTCGGCCCCCTCCCAACCGGGCAAAAATTCGACGTTGCCGATCGTCCCGGCCATGGGATCGACCGGGCCGGTGCACCCTACGCCGATGCCGTCCAACTCTCCGCCCGCGTGGCCGGCCGTCTCGCGCAGCATCGTGGCGATGCGGGCCAGGCCGTCGGGCCAGCCGCGCTCGGCGGTGGTCGAGCATTCCGTGCGCGCCCACACGCGGCCGGACTCGTCCACCATCCCCACGGCAATCTTCGTGCCGCCGATGTCCACTGCTCCGATCATTGTTTCACTGCTCCGGGAGATTCCTCGCTCCGCTCGGAATGACGAGGGGCCGATCATTGCTTGACTGCTCCGGCGGTCAACCCTTCGATGAACTGCTGTTGCATCAGGAGGAACACGAGCATCATCGGCATGGCGGCGATGGTCGAGCCGGCCATCGTCTGCGTCCAACTGACGGTGTGGTATGCTTGCAGCAAGGCGATCCCCACCGGCAGCGTGCGCATCTCCATCGAACTGGTGACGATCATCGGCCACAGGAAGTTGGTCCAGGAGCCCACGAAGGTGAAGATGGCCAGCGTGGCTATGCCGGGCAGGCTCAGGTGCGCGACGATGCGCCAGAAGATGCCGAACTCCGAACAGCCATCCACCCGCGCCGAGTCCAGGAGTTCATCCGGGATGGACAGGATGTATTGGCGCATGAGGTAGATGCCGAAGACCGAGGTGGCCCCGGGTACGATGAGCGCCCAGTAGGTGTCCAGCCACTTGAAGATGTCCATCAACTTGTAGAGCGGGATCAGGTTGACCTGGAAAGGCACCATCAGCGTCAGCAACAGGACGAAGAAAATCGGGTCACGGCCTGGGAACTTGAGCTTGGCAAAGGCGTAGCCGGCCAGCGTCGAAAAGAAGGCGCTGACGAGCGTGGTCATGGCCGCGACGAACACGCTGTTGAAGAAGAAGCGGGCAAAGGGCAACCCACCCGTCCACACCTCCACGTAGTGCACGAGCGTGGCGGGGTGTGGAATCCATTTGGGTGGGGAAGCGAATACGTCGGCCTCCGGCTTGAACGAGGTACTCACCATCCAGTAGAAGGGCACGAGCATGACAATGGAACTGGCGATCAAACCCAGGTAGAGCGCCGTGCGCCCTATCACTCTCAGTACTTGTGTGTGGCTGCTCCCCATCGCAGGTCACCTCCCAACCCCCGTCATTCTGAGCGTAGCGAAGAATCTCTCTTTCACAGCGGGCTCGCTCGACGCTGATGGACCTTTGCTATCCCGTCATTCTGAGCGTAGCGAAGAATCTCTCTTTCACAGCGGGCTCGCTCGACACTGATGGACCTTTGCTATCCCGTCATTCTGAGCGTAGCGAAGAATCTCTCTTTCACTCTTCCCGGCCAAACAACTTGATCTGCAGGTAGGAGAACACCGCCAGTATGGCGAAGAGAACGTACGCGACAGCCGAGGCGTATCCGAACTTCATGTAGGTAAAATTGGAAAAGAGGTGCCCCACGATGGACTGCGTGCTTTGCAGCGGGCCACCTCCGGTCATCACGTAGATCTGGTCGAACACCTGGTAAGTGCCGATGATGCCGATGATGTAGATCATGACGATGATCGGCCGCAGGCTGGGCAATGTGACGTGCCAGAAGCGGTTCCAGGCATTGGCCCCATCGATCATGGCGGCTTCGTAGAGTTCCCGCGGAATCGCCTGCAGCGCGGCCAGAAAGATCACCGTCTCGAAACCAAAGCCCTGCCACACGCTGGCCACGATGATCGCCAGCAGCGCGGTCTTGGGGTTCATGAGCCAGCGCGTGGTGGGCAGGCCGGCGCCCCGCAGCACGGCGTTCACCAGCCCGCTCTCGCTGTAAAGCATCTTCCAGACCGTGGCGACCACGACCATGGACGTCATGTAGGGCAGGAAGTAGATCGTGCGAAAGCCGGCCCGGAATTTGACCTTCTGGTTGAGCGCCAGTGCCGAGAGCAGGCCAAAGATCGGACCGCTGCCCTGGCCCAGGATGACAAAGATGGTGGTGTTGATGAAGGCGCGGATGAACTTGCGGTCTCCCAGGATCAGTTTCTGATAGTTGGCCAGGCCGACGAATTTGGGCGGCTGGATGCCGCTCCAGTCGCAGAAACTGAAGACCAGCGAACTGACCATGGGGATGAAGAGAAAGATCACCGTGCTGAGGACGGGAACCAGGATAAAGAGATAAGCGACGTAATATTTCTTGACGGCCCGGCCAAACCTTCGTCCCATGGAGACCTCCCTTCAGTCGAATGTCGGAGTCCCGAACTTGTTCGGGCTTGTGGCGAAAGACCCCAACAAGTTGGGGACTCCGGCCCCGGGTATGAGTCGAATATCGGAGTCCCGAACTTGTTCGGGTTTCTGGCAAAAGACCCCAACAAGTTGGGGACTCCGGCCCCGGGTATGAGTCGAGCATCGGAGTCCCGAACTTGTTCGGGTTTCTGGCAAAAGACCCCAACAAGTTGGGGACTCCGGCCCCGGGTATGAGTCGAATATCGGAGTCCCGAACTTGTTCGGGCTTGTGGCGAAAGACCCCAACAAGTTGGGGACTCCGGCCCCGGGTATGAGTCGAATATCGGAGTCCCGAACTTGTTCGGGTTTCTGGCAAAAGACCCCAACAAG
>Ga0315285_10002076_pt1 | contig 20973 bp, 20 predicted proteins | sample YL17G09_36_MG_FD_203698 | JGI IMG/M metagenome (GOLD analysis project Ga0315285, IMG submission 203698) | Sediment microbial communities from Yellowstone Lake, YNP, Wyoming, USA - YL17G09_36 | ecosystem: Environmental > Aquatic > Freshwater > Lake > Sediment | place: USA: Wyoming | collected...
GACAAAAAAGTCAGCACCGAAGATTTTTACAAAAACCCCGCCGCAATCAACGCTGCTATAAACTATCATTTCTATAACACAGGAAAAAGAATCTCGGTAATGATGCCATACAGTTATGCTCTCAAAGACTTATCTGATTGGTACCGTCAACTATGGGCCGAGAGTCTTGGAAAGGCGTACGCTCTGGATGGCAGCGAAGTACACATCGGCCCGACGCCGGTAAAAGCGTTAGGCACTACCGACCAGCACAGCCAGGTTCAGCTCTACCGCGAAGGACCCAACGATAAATTGTTCACTTTCCTGCAAGTCAATAATTTTGATAAGGACATCGAAATAGGTCCAGCCCCTGATTGTGCCCCGGAGTTCGGTTTCCTTGCCGGCAAAGATTTGAGCTTACTGCTCAACAGCGAAAAGAAGGCCACAGAGTATGCTCTTTTGCAAAGTAAACGTCCCTGCCTTACAGTTATCTTTCCCCAAGTAAATGCTTACACCGTCGGCCAGTTCATTTATTTGTATGAGGTAACGACTTCTTTTGCAGGCGCACTATTTGGCATCAACCCTTACGACCAGCCTGCTGTCGAGCTGGGCAAGGAAGCCGCCTTCGCTCTTATGGGAAAGACCGGCTTCAAAAAATTGGCACAGCAAATTCAACCTCTAACTGAAGTTGAAGGAGACTTCCTGGTCTGATGTATTCATATCTATCCGATTATTTGGCGGATTTGTCTGCTTCGCACATTGCTCGTCTTCGCCTTGTGAGTATGTTAGCGGTGTTGGTGGTCGGCCTGGTTTCAGGTTATCTGGCGGGCAGTCGATTTGGCCTGCCGGAACATTTCGCAAAAAAAATAATGACCATAGTTTTGGTCTGTTTCAATTGGCTCATTGCTCTGCTCGTAATCTGGCCGATGCAGCTCAGCCGACAGCTAATTTGGCTCCCCATAGTTGGCCTCACTCTAATATCGGTAATCACAGCTCTTTCAACAGGAATTTTTTATTTCCTCGAACCTGACCGAAAAAGTCGATTGACCCTCATACTCGCAGCAGGTCTGAGTAATACCGGATATACAGGCGGCGCCTTCGTTTGTTATGTCTTGTTTGGTATGGCAGGACTCGCTATGGCAAACATTTATCTTCTGCTTAGCGTACCTGCCTTTTATCTTTTTTATTTGCCTTTCCTGAAGGTTCACGAACTTCGCGCAAAAGACCGCACCGCCGCTTTGAAGCTCGATTTCCTGCTGGACTTCCGTATGCTCGTCATCCCCGCCGTAATAGCAGCTATAATCTTGAATTTGACCAACATAAAATCGCCTGCTTTTATAACGAAGTTCTACATAATTGATATTCTGGTTTGCATCGCTTCCAGCCTGTCTTTTTTTGCAATCGGCCTGCGCGTAAAATTGTCCCGCCTCAAAAATTATATAAGCTTGTATTTTCTGATTGCTGCGGTAAAATTTATTTTAACGCCGGCCGTGGCCCTCTTGATTATTGCTCTGCTGGCGCTGGCCGGACAAAACTTAAATGGTATGGTTCAAAAGGTTATAATAGTTTTATCGGCTACTCCCAGCGCTGTTCTTATGGTGACGATGAGCAATGTTTTCGATTTAGACGGCCCATTGGCCAGTGCACTTTGGGTGGTTACGATGGCGATTTTTGTTACAATCGTTGTCCCTGTATTATTCTTTCTCTTTGCTTGAAAGGCCTTTGGCGATGGATTATGTAGTGGTAATGGCAGGCGGCACCGGAAAAAGATTATGGCCTCTCAGCCGCGAAAAACACCCGAAACAGGTCTTGAAAATCCTCGATGGCAAAACGCTTCTTCGTCATTGTTTCGAGCGTCTCTCCCCCGTATTTGACCAGAGAAATATAATTATTTTCACCAACGCAGGTTACGCAGACCTCGTCCGCGAAGACCTCCCCGAGCTGCCCTTTAATAACGTCGTCGCAGAGCCGGTTGTCCGCGATACCGCCGGCGCCATCGGGTTGGCCGCAACCGTCCTGACCAAGTATGACCCCAACGCCACAATGGCCGTCGTAACTGCCGACCAGCTGATAGAACCCCCCCAGGTGCTCCAGCAGGCGCTTAAAGACGCCTTGGTCTTTGTGAATAACAATCCGGACGATATGATTACTTTCGGCATTCAACCAACCTTCGCCAGTACCCAGCTTGGTTATATAAAATGTGCCGCCGCCGAAAAATGTCCCCATTGTAAAAGCACAATATACCCCGTCGAAGCATTCAAGGAAAAACCGGACGAAAAAACCGCCAATAAATACCTCAAAACTGGCCGGTACCTTTGGAATTCCGGTATGTTCGTCTGGAAGGCCAAAACAATTTTAGTCAATCTGGAAAAGTTTCTGCCCGAAGCTGCCGAGCCTCTCCGTAAAATTCGAGCCGGCTGGGACAGCCCCAATCAGCAGTCGGCCATCGAGGAATGGTTCCCCAAGTTGCCCAAAATTAGTATCGACTACGCCGTTATGGAAAAGACCGACAAAGTCTACGCAATAAAGTTGGACTGTCGTTGGATTGATATGGGCTCTTTTGCCGCTCTCGCTGATATTATCAGTTCCGACAAGGATAATAACATCGTCGTAGCAGCTCAGAGTGAGCTTCTTGACTGCAAAAACAGCATCGTAGTTACCGAAGACAAGGAACATCTAATCGCCGCTGTTGGCCTGGAAAATATAGTCGTTGCCCACAGCCCCGATGCCACACTCGTATGCCACATCGACCAGGCTCAGAGACTAAAGGAGCTGCTCGAGTTAATAAAGCAGCACACCGGCGAAAAATTTCTATAACCTCTTGCATTTATCGTGAACAATTATTAATGAATAGGCGATAGTATTTAGTGGATAGCTGAACCAAATGCGATACTTGGCAATAGATTATGGCGATAAACGCACCGGCCTGGCAATCTGTGACCCAACAGAGACAATCGCTTCCCCCTTTGCTGTAATAGAGGGTCAAAAAGACCTGATAAAAAAGATTACTGATATAGTCGGAAGCGAAAATGTCGAAGCCGTCGTCCTCGGCCTGCCTTTAAATATGGACGACTCACAAGGTTTTCAAGCCGAGCGGGTCATCCAGTTCGCCGAGCAGTTAAAAAACCATCTGCACATTCCAATACACTTTCAGGATGAGAGATTAAGCACTTTTGGTGCCGAGGGAAAATTAGCTCCTGCCGAATTTACAAGAAAGAAAAAGAAAAAGCGGCTCGATGCCGTCGCCGCCGCAGAAATCTTAGAGGCCTTCCTCGAACAAAAAAATGCCTGATAACCTTCTTATTCCCTCTAAAGCTCAATCGATACAAGAATACCCCTGCACGTGCAGTGCTCTCCCAGATGACATAAAGCAAGCTTTGACGCAGTAAATTTCATCGCAAATGAGCGGTTATTCAGTTCGCCGTATCCAATCGTTATATGGGGGAAAAATTTGCCGAAACTTGATTTTTCCCGATAGTTTTTAATCCACAGCAAAGCGGACTCTTCAACTTCGTCCTCGGCACATACCATATCACTGGTTACATCACAGCTTAAATATGGTGCCAGTTTCTCCATAACCGTTTTATGAAGCAGTTGAAGCTCTTCTGTTTTTTCCACCTCAAAAGCCGATACCTTTTCGCCGGCCGAATTTCCTGCGCTCTGCACGCCGGAAATTGTCAAATCACTCAAGGAGCATTCTTTTGCGATTGACTGTAAAATCCTCTCGACCGAAGCAATGTCCTCTTCATCGATACATCCCATAGCTAAGGAAATATGCGGCAGGCAATTCTTTTTATTCAGCACTATTTTCTTGCCGAATTTTTTCACTAATTCAGCGTTCGCTTCAATTGCCTCCTCCGTCATCGCCTCGTCCGGCAGCAGCACAACATCAACTGCTTTCTTACCCATATCTCTCCTTCATCAATTACAGATTCCTTGTTCACTGCCGAAGATGGACGTGGCAATCTCATCCCTAATCGTAAATTGCGAACTTAAGACCCTAATTCATTCTTGGACAGCGAACCGCAGCTCAGTCGGTAACCTTATAAACTGTATCCCGCTTTCTTACCCGCTCGCTGACCTTCACTCCGACAGAGTCGCCTGCCTTAGCCTCTTTAACATCCACATTATCAATCTGCATCGAGTCAACAATCAGCTCAAGGTCGGTACCATGACCCTTAATGCGGATTTTATCTCCCACTTCTAAAGGTGCTTTTAGCTCGATAGCGGCCACTACAGGTCGGGCAAAGAAATCCGATACCGTTCCAATTATCTCCTCAGGCATCTTCATATCTCCTTTAGGTTTAATTGCTTGCTTCCGAATATAAGTATACACCGTCTGCTATTGTAACCGAAAGGTTTTTAAGTGCAACCCCCAATTGTTTTTTGCAGCGGGTATTGAAATGTTTAGCCCCCAAACTCGTCCTGAGCATAGTCGAAGGATTTATTTGGGGGTTATTAAGACTATCTAATCGGTTTCTTCTATTCTCTCAACTAAACTGCTGCATCCGATTCCGTATTTGTTAGGCCCTTTTTTGACAAGGAAAAAAATTACAGTCTTTTCATTTTCTACGTTGCCGGTAAATTTTTCCCTTTTAGCATCTTCAAAAAACTCTCTTTCGACATCTGCATCGAAGCAATATGTTTTATCTAATAACGAGGAAGGATATTCTTTTATAAGTTCTCTGAATTTTTTCCTCGAAATATGAATTCCCCCCACAAGCGGCTGTATTTCTCCGTCTTTATCCTGTTTAATCCAGAGTTCTTTGCCTCTTTTGCCTGTCTGGGTATAAACACTTCCCTTTTTTGTAAAAAACTTTCTCTGCATAGAGATTATTTTACTATATTTTCTTTATAATTTCTCAAAAGAATAGACTTTTTTTGTGGGGGGCACGTCTTAAGAAAAACTTGGCCCTGCCATTCACGGCAGGGGTCATTATTTCGGTTAGCCCTGCTTGCCCCGTGAGATGTGTCGTTCACTATCTAACTGGGGCCATCACTATGGCAGGGTTTCCTTTATGTTTAATCCACGGCTCTGCCGTGGGTTTCCTACTACTTCCAATAAGCTTCTGGGGCCTGTTGTACTTTTTGCTCCCAGTTCTTGCCTTTCTCGCTGAACTTAACGCTGTCTCTATATATTTCGACGACCGTGGCGCCGTATATTACGTCCCCTTCATGGACTATTTTGCGGTCAATGATAGCGGAAGGCTTGTCCGCGGAATAGACTATCCCGGTTACCAGTCCGTGCGTTGGTGTAGGTTCAGGTTTTAGCAGGTCCTGCTTCAGTCGTTTTTCAAGCTCCGGTAAGGTAACAGTTAAGGCATAGTTTTTTCCCCTTTCAAGGTCTGCGGTTTCGTACTCTAACTTCGCCAATATCTCGCTCTTTCTTTCGGCTATCCGCGTCTGTACCACCGTAAACCGCTCAGGTGATTTTAATTTGTTGAATTTATCTTTAAGTTGCAGCATTCTTTCAGTTTCAGCTTCAAGATACCAAGGGGCTCGATATCCATAGTTGTTGATGTGCAACACTACTTTAGCCACTTCAGCCTGCCCAGCGAGGCTGGCATAGGCCGGCTTGTCAGCGACTTCGAGCAGTCTAATCTCTGCCTCTGCGCGCTGGTTCAGTTCAATAAGCTGGTCTGCGTAATAGTTTTCTATCTCGCGGTGGCGGCGCACAATGTATTTTTCTATCTCTTCTAATTGCTGGTTAGGGTCTTTAAGCTGCTGTTGGGTTTGTTCAGGTTGTTTTTCTGCTGCCTGAGAAGGTATGACTAACAGCAGCAGACAACCGAAAATTAAGGTTAGGGTTTTCATTTTGGCCTCCTTCCGGGTAATTTTGTTATTTATAATATTATATAGTTTTTCAGGCTGTAAATCAAGAGAAAATAGGACTAAATATCGCTTTTTATCCCTTCCGCTACAAGCCATGTTCCGGATTTGTGCTTGAAGAAATGTTTTTTTCTTGGATAATTGCTGTAAGATTACTGCCTTTATAAGGTTACAGTGGCGTAAGCCATCTTAACGATTATGAAAATCGCTTATTTTGATTGTTTTGCCGGTGCCGGCGGCGATATGATAGTCGCTGCAATGCTTGATGCCGGGCTCGATGCCGAATTTCTAAAAGCTCAGCTCGCAACGCTCGGTCTGAAAAACCTCGATATAAAAATAACCGAAACCAAGCGTGCCGGCTTACGGGCGCTCAGCTTTCTGCCCGTTGTGCCGAAGCAACAGCACGGGCGAAATCTCGAACAGATAACTAAAATCATCACTCAAAGCAAAATAAGCGAACAGGCCAAAAAAACGGCAATTGCCGTTTTTGAAAAAATCGCCCAGGCTGAAGGGGCCGTTCACGGCAAAGACCCTAACGATGTCCACTTTCACGAGGTAGGAGCCCTCGATTCAATTGTCGATATTGTCTCTGCATCCATTGGTTTTGAGGCTTTAAGCCTTGATAAGGTATATTGCTCAGCCTTGAGTGTGGGCGGCGGCACCATTAAGTGTGCTGACCACCTGATGCCGGTCCCCGCACCTGCAACAACAGAACTGCTCAAAGGCGTTCCAATTGTCGGTGGGCCGGGGCAGCTTGAGCTGCTAACTCCCACCGCAGCGGCAATTTTGACAACTGTGGTTGACCGGTTCTGCCCTCTGCCATCGATGAAAATCGAGGCAATAGGGTATGGGGCAGGCTCGTTGGAATCGGAGGAATTCCCCAACGTTCTGCGGCTGATTCTGGGCCAAACGGCGGGTGAAATGGAAGCTACTGCCGATTCTGTCTGTCTTCTTGAGACTAATATCGATGATATAAGCGGCGAAATAGTTGGTTCCGTAACAGAGAAACTGTTCAGCCGTGGGGCATTGGATGTTTTTACCACGCCGATTTATATGAAACACGGCCGACCTGCTGAGCAAATATCTGTTATCTGCAAAGTCGAAGATGTTCAGCAATTGGAACAAATCCTTTTCGAAGAAGGACTTACGTTCGGGGTCAGAAGGCAAATTCTGCAAAGAAGCAAATTAGCGAGGGAGTTTGTTACCGTCCAGACTGAATTCGGCGAAATAAGAATAAAGACCGGCACATTAGGCGGGAAAATTGTGAATGCCAAGCCGGAGTTTTCAGACTGCATTTCCGCTGCAGAAAAGCACAATGTGGCCGTAAAAGCCGTTTTAGATGCTGCAATGACGGCTTACAGAACTGGTTAATTGGTAATTGGTTAACTGGTAATTGGTAATTTGGGGTAGAACCAAACGCGCAAGTTTTTGTAAGAAACGTTCGAAAACGTTTGAAAACTGTATAGAAACGTTCGAAAATTGATATGAAACGTTTGAAAATAGTATAGAAACGTTTGAAAATATTCGAAAATTTTAGACTCCACCAAGTGGCGGAGGAGTTCATAGTTGATAGTTCGTAGTTCATAGAGAAATTAGGCGCAGATGAACGGGCTTGCACGGTTTTTAATCTTTTCTGCCCCAAAAACCATCCACCTAACCAAGGGATACGATGTTCCTTTCCCATCCCAGACGATTATCAGATTGCTCTTGACTTGCATACAATTGACGATGTAGTATACGCTCATTACTCATTTCAAAATACATGCCCCCTTATGAAGAGGGCGAGAGGTACGCGATGATATAAACAGCTGAGCGCTATCAGGATGTAGATATTTTGGGTTGGAAATGCCAGCCAGAAAGGAAGGGATAGATATGAAAAAGAAAATAATAATTATTACCACTATGACAGTATGTCTTGTGCATCTTTTATCTTGTGCAGCTTTTGCGATGAAGCTTGATGTGAACAGCATTGATGAGATTACCACTTCTCCGAGCCATCAAGTCAACGGATACCAAGGCACCTTCGCGGTTTCGGGTGAAGTATCAGCGTGGGTCGATGGTCGGGATTCCAATGGGATACCGCGAGTTTATGGCGTAAATCTTACAGACCCGAATTATGTGGAGTTTGTGGTGGACATAAATGCCCCGGGCTGCTGGGTACTGGCTATGTCGAAGCCACTGGTGGTTTACAGAGTGTATGATGTCAATGGGTACGAGAAAATGAGGGTCGCAGATATCACAGACCAGAATAGTCCAGTGAAACACGAGTTTACGCCACTTATCCCGTGCGTGTCATATTTCGATGTTTCAGGGACGATGATTGCTTACAGCGGCAGCGACCCTTGCAATGAATGGCGCGATGGTGTTTACGCGGCGGATGTCACGGACCCCTGCAACATACAACAGTACTCCATTTCGCTGGAGCCGACAAATCGGTCGATTCGGGGTTTAGCCATTGATGAGGCTGTGATTAGCTGGTCTGTAGAGAATTACGATGCCAACAGCTATAGCTATGTGCAGGTGGCAGATATTACCAATCCGAATGAGCCGAACATTGTGACGGCGGAGTTGGCGACGGACACTGCGTTTGAGTATATTGATGCTTCGGGGCAGTGGCTGGTCTCACATGGGCGGTCGAACTGGCAGTACCGCATTTTTGCCGTCCAAAACTACCGTGACGTGAACAACTGGCAGGTGCAGACGGTCTGGAAAGACGGCCAGGACGGGGAATACTATTTCAGCGGGCCACGGTTAGACGAACCGGTGATGGTTTGGGTAGTTACGACGCGGATGCCTGCACTGAGCGGCGGCGGAGCGGAACCAACGCAGGACTTGGAGCAATATATGCTAAAAGCAGCATACCTGACGCCGACAGGGTTAATCACAACCTCACAACTGCGAACAAGCGACTACCGGATAGGGGGAGCGGACATATCGGGCAAAGAGGTTGTCTGGTCAGAAGAAAATGCTTCGGCGGCGATAGATTTATACAAGGGCACATTGATGTTTGAATGCGGCGACTGGGGCTACATGCACGGAGACCTTGACCGAAACTGCAAAGTTGACTTCAGGGATTTTGCAATTTTTGCAGAAGACTGGCTTAAGTGCACAACGCCTGACGGTCAGGACTGTGAAGCTGGGTCTTTCGGTGGCAGCGAAAGCTATCATGGCCACCCTGATTAAAAGGGAAAATATCATCGGTGCACCAAATGCAGGTGCCTGATACACGATTGTTTCCCAGGGCGGCGTGGGTAAACAAACAAGAAACCTGCGGCCGGAGACAGGATGAGTTTAAGATGGCGACTGGGTTCCCGTCAGCAGAAGACAGACAACAGAAGATGGAGGATTAGTTTTTTCGCTTGACAAATTCGTGGGTTAGATGTAGAAGTAGGCATCACAATCAACAGGGCTGGGTAATATCGCTTTTTCCTCTCCCTCCGCTCCCAGCCCTGCTTTTTTTGTATTTTTAGACACAGATTCCACAGATTCCACTGATTCCACTGATTTAATAGTTTTATTTAGCCACAGATAAACACGGATTCCTTCGACGGTTCGACAGGCTCACCGCAGGCTATGCTCAGGATAAATAACACAGATTAAAAAGCAGTTACATTAAATTTTAAAGTACCCTCGTCTGTCTTTGTGAAATTATTATTCATTCTGCTTGAAATGTATAAATATTTGTGGTAATAAATTGCCGCAAAACGATAAAATGGATTCCTGCTTGCGCAGGAATGACATACGCAATACGATATTATGAAGGTTCAAATTAGAAAATTATTGGCTGCGGCGGTATTTGGCATCGGTCTTATTTTGGTAGAGTGTTGCGTCGCCGTGCCGGCGACGGCTAAACAGAATGAGGCGGGGCTGACAGAGCGAATCGACGGTATTATCAATCAGTCTTCGCAGAAAGATGTTAAATACTCCATTGTCATCGTAAAAGCGGATTCGGGCGAGGTGGTGTACAGCCATAATGCGAAAGAAGCAATGGTGCCGGCTTCAAATATGAAGGTAATTACTACGGCAGCGGCATTAAAATACTTAGGGCCGGATTACGAGTTTAAAACAAAGGTCGGTCTTTGCGGCGATACGTTAGTAGTAATAGGCGGCGGCGACCCGCTATTAGGCGATAAAGTTACGGACGCTAAACACCTCAGAGAGGTCGGCTGGATATTTAAAGATATAACAGCGGCACTAAAACAAAATAATATAACAGCCATCAAGGATATTATCGTTGACAGCAGTATATTTGATAAGGAACGGGTGCATCCGAACTGGTCTAAGAAAGAACTGAACCGGTGGTATGCCTGTGAAGTGAGCGGCCTTAATTTCAATGACAATTGCATTGCGGTAACTGTTAAAAATATTGGCGGCAACGTGACAGTTGATATCGAGCCGGAAACCGGCTTTATAAAGATAACCAATGAGGTTGTGCCAATAACGGAAGGAAAAAGTGCGAAAAGCGCGGTAGGGGCGTATCGCAATCAGGAACCGAATAAAATCAGCATAAAGGGCAAATGTGAAAAACAGGAAGGGCCGTTCGATGTTGCGATTGAAAATCCTGCTGAGTTTTTTGGATTTTTGCTGCGGGAGAATTTAGCCGGGGTGGGAATTAAAGTAGATGGACAAATACTTGAAAAGCCGATGGATTCGACAAGCTCACCACTGGTGGGCGAAGACTGCAATTTCAAAAAGCTCACCGAATACAGCACGCCAATATCAGATTGCCTGGCCCGCTGCAACAAGAACAGTCTCGGCCTGGCGGCAGAGGCGCTTTTTAAGACCATTGCGGCCAAAGCTGCACCGGTGGGTTCGACTATGCTCACCACAGGCGGTAAAAACGGAAGCTGGGCAAAGGGGCGAGAATTAATCAGCGGGTATATGCTGGAACTTGGGATTGAGAAGGAGGAATTTTATATCGACGACGGGAGCGGGCTGAGCAGAGGAAATAAACTCAGTGCAAATGCCGTCACAAAGGTGCTGTTAGATGTTTACAAGGGCAAGAACTGGGAGGTTTATAGAAATTCGCTTGCGACAGGGGGGGTAGAGGGGACAATCGGCAAATATTTCAAAGAAGAAAAATACAAGGGCAAAGTTTTCGGCAAGACCGGATATATCGCCGGCGTTACATCGTTTTCGGGGATATGCAGCGGCAAGGAAGGGGAATATATATTTTCCATTCTGGCCAATAAAACCAAGGGGGGGACACGAGAAGCAATCAACGATATAGCAAAAGCGATTATTGACGATTAGGGGGCATAGTGAATCGCAAGATTAACGTCTGAAGTAGACTAAAGGGCCATTTTCGTAAATTCTTTCTTCCCAATTTTTTCTGTCAGGCTGGACGGTCATCTGGAAAAGTGGGGCTTCGAGAAATTCGAATTCTACACCAAGTATGACGGCGGAAGGCGGAGATTTTTCAACCAGATCCCTGAGGTTTCCCGGGCCTACGGTATGCGTGAGGCGGCGGTCGGAGGGGAAGAGGTAATCAGCAACTCTGTAAACAAACGGGCCTGAGGAAAATTCGGTATAGATATCGCAGCCACCCTCGAGGGCGTAAAGAGGGGCCAGGGTAAGTATTAGTTTTGGGCTTTTAGTTTTCTCGGCAATATCTTCCGAAATCCGATGCAGGCAAATCGGGGTCCAGCTTTGCGGACAAAAAAGTTTTGGGACTCTGTGCAATACAAGAGGGTATGATGCCACTGCTGCAACTGCACAGGCAATTACTAAAACACGAGCCACCTCAAAATGCTTATTGGGGCCGGTATCAGAGTTAAGTTTTCTCAAGTACAGAAGTGGGAAAACAAAGCTGATTACTATGAAAGGGACCGGCATCGCGAGGTGTTGTTCCAATGTTATCGGCATAGTTAGAGCAATTATAAAAAAGACGAAAGCCAACAGGACAGCAAGTAACAGATTTGGTGCGTTTGATATTGTTAGTTTGCGACGTTTCCAAGCAACTGTCAGGCAGAGGTAAATCGCTATCAAGATAAGGACAAAGCAGCCTCGTGTCGTCAGGAAGAGGAATATTATATCAAGCTTGCTATGAAACATACCGGTTTGGTGCACCCATTCATTGTTAAGTATAGATATCCGGAATAGGTTTAGAAAGAATGCCCGTGGCGCCAGAGCTATTGTCCAAACCGGCCAAATCGCAACAACAGCCGCAGCAATTAAAAACGGCAAGATGGTTTTAAATTTTTGTTTTATTGAATCAGCTGGCTGGGTTAGCAAAACAGCGAAAAACAACAGCTGCACGAGGGCTACAGTTATCCGCATACAGGTTGCCAAGGTTAGTAAGGCAGCGATGACGGCAATCCGCCAATATTTTGACTTTTTCTTAAAATCAATAGATATGAACAACCAGAAGGACAGCACGACACATAAGATTACAACATCGTTATTCCAGGCGAAGCCGTTGGCATAATCGACGAAAGGATTGAATACATACAGGACAGCGGCTGAGGTGCTTAAAAGCATTGCGGAAATTGGAAAAGAGCTAAAGATGCGCCAATATATACCGACGATACAAACGGCTACGAGGATATCGCATAAACATGAGAAGATTCGAGCGACAAGCAGGAAGTGCGTTGTGTTCAATATCCTGAACAGGGCGGCGTAGAGCAATGGGTGGTATGGCATCTGTGATGGGTACGAAAAATCCCTGTAAATCATTTTGCCCTGTGCCAGCAGAATGCCAGCGGTGCAGTACATTTGTTCATCGCGGCCAAGAGGCTTGGTCATACTATTGGCAAAGATTACAAGCGAAAGCGCTACAAGTATTAAGAAAATAAAAGTATTAGTAACTTTTGGCGACATCATATTTAATTTTAGATTTGCGCTCCGGGGATTATTCTACCAGCGGTAACCACTGTGGCCATTACACCGATTTGCTGTTCGAGTCTGACCGTAAGAACGCTGGCGACGGTTTGGGCAGTGTTATTTTAAATGTTGTTCCGCTGGCCGGTTTGGATTCGACCGAAACGCAGCCTCCGTGGTCATCTATTATTCTTTTGACAAAGAGAAGACCGAGTCCGGAACCTGAGCGCTGAGACGGTGATTTTCCATTTGCCTTTGTAGTGAAAAACGGCTGAAAAATCTTTTTTAAGTTGGCTGGTTCAATTCCGCAGCCGGTGTCGGAGAGCTCTATTTTAACGGCATCAGCAGTGTCCCAAGCTTTGATGGTTAGAATGCCGCCACGGGGCAGCATTGCGTCGCGGGCATTAAGAATTAAATTCATTAAAACCTGCTGAATCTGAATGGGTATAGCCCAAACTGTCAAATCCTGTGGAATCTGCATATTTACAGTTATACCATCTTTTGCAAAATCCCGGCACAGACAGGTAAAAATGTCTTCAACCAAAGTAATCAGGAGGGTGTTTTTCTGCTTTTGCGTCCGGCCATTTGCTACGGCGAGCATACTTTCCATAATTTTGGAGGCGCGTTCGCAATTGCGGACGACTTTTTGAAGCGCCTTTTCGGATAAGAGTTTATCATCGGGATTGTTGAGGGCAAGAGTTGCGAAATTAGCCAGAGGTGTGAGTAAATTATTGATTTCGTGTGCGACCATATAGGTAGCGGTGCCGATGTTGGCAAGGGCCTGAAGGTGAGTGAGGTGGGATTTTAAGGCGTCGTTCTGCTGTTGTTGATTTGCGAGGTGTTTGTGCAAAGAAAGGCGTTTTTCGATTATCCTTGTCAACGTTTGCTCCTGCTAATAGTGTTTACATAGTTATTATCCACAGGATACCAAGTATTTATATCGACTTTCAAAGCGGTTTTTCTTGAGCTATGGAAAAAGATGCACAGATTGACAATCTTTATAGACGAAAGGGCCCTGCAGCAATAAGTCTGCAGGGCCCTTGAACTTTACCAAGCACCGTTGCAAAACGCAACTACTTACTCAAACTCCCAACAACTAAGGAGCACTTTTAAGCCAATTATTGGCCAGGATAGCAAGGTCATAGAAGTTGACTATCTTGTCGCCGTTCAAGTCTCCGGGAATTGGGTTATCCTTGTACGTCGGCCTGTTGGTTGTCAACTCGAAAGCCACATCCCACGACGTACTCAGGTCAGGCCAGAAGATTGGGTCTCCCATAACCCAAGTGGAGCCGACTTTTGGCGGAGTCGGCGGCCACATAGTTCCATCAACAGGATTGAACGTATTTGTGATACGCACCGCATCATCGTTGAAGAAGTGCTCCCGCGTCTTCCAGCCCCAGGGACGAAAATTGGGGTCAGTGTAGTCGTTGGGGTCATAAATCGCCGCGATACTTAACCAGTACACCCTTGCACCATTGGGGTGACAGGGGTCATTCGGCTCCTGATAGAACCACTCGTCCTGTGACAGAAGCTGAGTGAACTGGAAACAGCTATCATTCATACTCGGTCCCCGTGGGCTCTCGTCGAAGCCAGCGAAGTTCCACACCCAGTTGTCGCAATAGTTTTCCCATACCAGCGTATCCGGATGGCTAAAGTCGCCCGAGAAATCACAGGGGTCGTCGGTCCAGATACCGATGTGGAAGGCCTTAGGTAACACAGGCGGCACATGAGGCTGGTCCCATCCCAAGAAGGAGCCCCACCAGTGAATGTCCGTTATCGGCCGGTCGTCTTCACACTTCCAATCGTCCGCCACAATCGGGTTTGGTGGATTATTGTAGTCTGATAATTCATCCCAGCCGATAAACGTCGGTGGTTCTGCATTCGGGTCGATTGCCACCGGCGGCTGACTCCATTTCACGTACCACTTTGACCTTGCAGCAGCAGCACCCCCCGGCCCCGGTCCACCGCCGGTGTTCTTGGTTACGCTGTATGAGTCCCACGCGTTCCAGCCGATGAACGTGCCTGCCCCGCCCGGGGGAGGTGCAGGGAACACACCCGGAAAGTTGTCGTGATAGGTTTCGTTAACTATGAAACTCGCTACATTGCTAAGGTCGAAGTTCGGATTAGCCGCAAAGCTGCTTGCATTCGGGACCGCCGCCGCCGTGCCCAGTCCAATATTATTCGTGTTGATTGTTATTGTCGTGAACCCCGGCCCCGGAAGCGCCGCTGGAATATCCCACCGCCACGAGACGATTCTATTGGAGGTATCGCTAAGGCCGAACGAAACGAAATCCATCCCGGGAGGATAAACCCTCAAAGTTATTGTGCAATCGCGCAGGTCCGGGTCCTCTCCGTACACAAACTTCCACGCCCCGGCATAATTGACATCAGGCGCGTTTTGGTCGCCCTGTCCCCATGCCATCACAAGGCACGGATTATTTTGCGGATAACAGGGGTCATTGCCCTCATAAACGTAAAGTTCGGGGTAACAGTACACCGTGTCGTAGGGAATAGCATTACCTTCCTCCAGATATAAATTCCAGTGTTCCACATACTCATACCATTCATGCGGCATAACCGGCCCTATCCTTGACTCATTGGGCCCTTCCGGGTATAGAAGCGACTCCCATTGCATGTAAGAGTCAACCATAAAGGTAGGCTCGCCCAAAGCCGTTCCCGCTGCCATAAAGCAGCTTACAACAACACAAACAATCAATAATTTCAACTCCACTGTTTTCATAATTTATCCTCCTAAAAATTGTTCCTTACCAAATCCAATACTTACACTGTTATATTTTATCCTGCAGCAACGGCTGCAAGTGGTCATTTCACTGTTGTGATTTTGCGCGCGCAATCAGCGCACAGAAATTGGCTGCTCTGAAAACCTCCGGAGGCGTAACCAGAAATATGCACATTTGCCTCGCCCAAAAACCCTGTACAATGCCGTCTTTTCCCCTGGAGGAAGAGTTGAAACAAAAGGAAAAACATCTACACTCCTCGTCAAAGTCGTTAAAATCAGCATAAATACTAACAGGGTTGTCAACTTGAAGTCAAGAGAATTATTGCACAATAGATATTTTTTATAGGTTAGTGAAGCGCAACTTCGGTAAGTTTTTTATATCAAGCAAATACGCTTGTGCAAGGCAGCGTTTTTTTTATTTTTTGTAGATTTTTTCGGGGTCGTAGACTTTTTCTGCGATAAATTCGAGCTCTTCGCTGTTGCCTTTTTTTAATGCCCGGTAGAAACAGGACTGGTAGCCTACGTGACATTGGCCGGCATCGACGGTTACTTCGAGGAGCAGGCAGTCCTGGTCACAATCGACGAGTATCTGCTCTACTTTTTGGGTGTGTCCGCTTTCTTCGCCTTTTTTCCACAATTTTTGTCGCGATGTGCTAAAGTATGTGGCGAAGCCTGTCTGAATTGTCAAATCAAGTGCCTGTCGATTCATGAAAGCGGCCATCAGGACCTGGCCGGTTTTCGCATCCTGGGCGATTGTCGTAATTAAGCCATTGCCGTCAAATTTTGGAGTAAAGTCAGTACCTTTTTCGATATTCCGCTTTGTAGTCATCTGTCGGGTCCTCAAATAGTCAATTTTCGATTGTCAGTTATCAATTTACCGGTTATTATTTGCGAAAACAAGTTTTTTTAAGGTGAACTGCTTTAATGCCAAGGGCCAAAATTAAGAAAAGTATTTCATATATCCTGCGTTTTATCGTAGCTGCCGCGGCTCTATATATGGCATTTAGGAAGGAAAACCTGAGACAGGTTGGCCAAGACCTTCTAAAACCGAACCTATGGGTTGTTGCTGCAGCTATGGGCCTCTATATTATTAGCCAGCTTATCTTTGTCTCACGATGGTATTTGTTGTTACGAGTCCAATCTATCAAAATAGGTTATTGGCCAGCGGTCAGACTGCACTTTTTGGGCCTGTTTTATAACAATTGCCTGCCAGGTTCGGTCGGAGGTGATTTTCTTCGCGCATGGTATGTTACAAAACACACAGAAAAAAAACTGGAAGCTGCTTTGAGCGTCTTTGTGGATAGAGCCGTCGGATTGATGGGAATTTTTGTTATGGCTTTTGTCGGCTACTGGTTTATACCTGCAGAAGGGAAGAAAGAACTGCTCTCGTTTTCTTACAGCATTAATTTTTTACCTCGGCTTACTGAATACAAATGGGTTCTTGCCGCCGTTGCCGTTGCGTTTATTATGTGCGTTGCCGCTTTTATTTTGAATCAAAAAGGTCGTTCCCTGCTGTGTCGTGCCTATGTAATTATCCGCGAACACAGCGTCGCAGTGTCAGTCAAAACCTATATGGCTATTCGTATTTATCTTAGCAAGGGACCGGCCTTGTTCGCCGCATTATTGCTTACCTTCTGCTGTCAGGGTGTGTTTATTATAGGTATGTGGCTGATTGGCAGAGAAATCAACAGCAGCATACAATTTAAGTATTATTTAATTTTTTTCCCTGGTTCCTGGCTGTTGGGTACCCTGCCAATAAGTGTGGGAGGGACTGGCATTATGGAATGGTGGTTAAAAGTAATGTTTGTCAAAATATGCCTGATTTCGGGTGAACAAGCCGGGGCTCTGGCACTATGGCAACGTATCATCTGGCTGCTCTGGTCCTTGCCGGGAGCCGCGATACATCTGAGTGGCGTTCATCTGCCAAAAGACTTTTTTGTTGACCATAATAAGTCCATAGATTAAGCTATGGTGTTCCGGGCAGGATGCGGTTTTTCTGTCCGGCCCCGGTGTGCCGGGGTTAACCAAAAATCAGTAACTCGATAACAGCAAAGGACTTGTTGTTAAGAATATGCGTGCTACCAGACATTTTAGAAGCTACTTTTTGCGTGGTCTGGCGGTATTGCTGCCGACCATTGTAACAATCTGGATATTCTTCTGGGGCTACAAGTTCATCCAGGAAAACATCAGTGTCTATGTAAATCGTGGGATAGTTCGGTTGGTAATGTTTTTACAGGGTGAGCAGCAATACCTTACCAAAGAGGATATGGTCAAATTCTGGGTAGATGGGTGGGGGTCTATAGCTGGTTTTCTTATAGCCCTGGTTGGAGTATGCGTATTGGGTGTAGTGCTGACCAGTGTTGTGGGAAAAGCGCTATGGCGAATGATTGAAAAGTTCATAATGAATACGCCGTTTTTAAGGCAGGTCTACCCTTACGTAAAACAAATTACCGATTTTCTGCTAAAACCGGGAGAGCAGGAAAAGTTGTTTTCAAGGGTGGTTGTAGTTGAGTATCCGCGAAAAGGTTTGTGGTCGATTGGGATGGTTACCGGCTCAGGGATTAAAAAAATAGTAGATAAAGAGGAAAAAGAATTTTTGACTGTTTTTATTGCCACCACACCTTCGCCAATTACAGGTTTTGTGATATTGGTCCCGAAAGATGAAGTTATAGATGCCGGTATGACAATAGAAGATGCGCTTAGATTTATCGTTAGCGGCGGGGTTATATCGCCGCAGTTGAGCGAAGGCAATAAAACCGGGGCTTTGCCGATACCTGAGTTGGCAGCTAAAGAATAAAAACGGATTTTGTTGGAAGAAAGTTTAAGGAGATTGATTTTGCTTTTTACTATAACTGGTAAACATATTGAGATAACGGAAGCTATCAGAAAGTATGCGGAGGAAAAGACGTCCAAGCTTCCTAAATACTACAATGGTGTCAACCAGGTTGAGGTAATTATCGACGGTGAGCAGAGCGGCAAGACGAGCGTGGAGATACTTGCAAGGGGTGAACATAGTAAGATTTTCGTTGTTACCGAAACCAGTGAAGACATTTACCGTTGTATCGACGTAGCTGTTCATAAACTTGAAAGACAGCTTAGAAGGAAAAAGGGCAAGGAACGCGACAACAAACACGCAGGGGGGGCAGGGTCAGCATAACTTGCATTTTTGCAATAATATGTTTTGTGATTGTGACTTAGTCGGGCAGGGCTGTTAAGGAATAATTTCAGGGAGATAAGATGAAGTTTGCAGATTTTATCTGTTTTGAGGCGATAATTCCGGAGCTGAAAACCAGGGACCGCAACGGTGTAATAAGGGAGCTTGTTTCGGCCCTTTATAAAGCCGGCCAGCTCGGCAAAGGAAATTGTGAAGAAATTATTAAGGCGGTTATAAAAAGAGAAAATGAAGCAAGTACGGGCATGGGCAAGGGTGTTGCTGTGCCTCATGTGAAACATAAGGTGGTTAAAGATGTGGTTGCTACAATTGGTCAAAGCAGTGTTGGTATTGATTTTTCTTCGCTGGACAAACAGCCGGTTTATTCGGTGATACTAATAATCAGCCCTGTTAACAACCCGGACAAACATTTACAAGTAATGGAGAACGTTTTCAAGCATTTGCAAGAAGAGAAATTCCGCAAGTTCCTTAGACAATCAAAAGAGGCCGAAGAGATTGAAGATCTTCTCAGAGAAGCCGATGAAAATCCGTCTTTATAATAATACAAATTTGTGGATGTAATACAAAGGGCACGAAGCCTGCAAATGCGGGCGGAAAAAATACATTGGAAAAAGTGGTTTGTGAAACGGGAGTTGAGATAAAAAACGCGGATGGACTTCATATGCGCCCCGCGATGCAATTTGTTGATGTTGCAAACAAGTTTGAGTGTGATATTACGGTCAGCAACGATGAAAACAGTGTGGACGGCAAGAGTATTATGCAGATGAGTATGCTTGCCGCAACTTGTGGCACCAAGCTAAAAATTAAAGCTGAAGGTGCAGATGCACAACAAGCCATCAATGCTCTGCAAGAGCTTGTGGAAGAGAAGCATTTCGATGAGCCGACACCAAGCGGCCAAAAAGAACGTTAGGATTTGGTAGAAGTTTGCGATGGAAATAAAAAAAGGAATAGCTGTTTCGCCGGGTATTGCTATCGCCAAATCGCTGATTATCGATTCCGAAGACTATCGAATTCCGCGGCGTTCCATAAAGCCGACACAGCGGATGATAGAGATTCAGCGGGTGAGGAACGCTTTTAGGGCTGCGGCTGATGAATTAGCTCAACTGAAAGCAGAGCAAAAGACAATAGAACAACGTAAAATAAAAGATATCTTTGCTGTTCATTTGAGTTTTCTGCGTGACAGGAATCTGCGGAGAAGGATAACGGATTTGGTCCATTCGGAATCGGTGACAGCGGAATATGCAGTTTCGGCGACGCTGCGAGAGATTGCATCAAATTTTGCCAAAGTAAAAGATGCTTACATCAGCGAACGTGCAACAGATATTTACGATATTGAAAGACGTTTGCTCAAGCAGCTTGTCGGCGGCAAGCGTGAAGATATTGAGCGTTTGACCGAAGAGGTGGCGGTTGTTGCCCGAAACTTGAGTCCTACCCAAACTGCAGAGTTTAACAAGAAGTTTGTGAAAGGCATTGCTACCGATGCGGGCGGACGAACAAGCCATACGGCAATTGTTGCGCGGTCACTTGGGATACCTGCGGTGGTAGCGTTGGAAGACCTTACAGAGACCATCAGCGGCGGAGGCATCGTCATCATTGACGGGAATCGAGGCATTGTCATTGTAAATCCGGATGATGAGACAATCCGGCAGTATGAAGAGTATTCACTCGAATTTGCAGAACTTGAGCATAGACTTGATGCGATAAAAGAAGAGCCGGCTGAAACCCGGGATGGTGTGAGAATAACATTGTTAGGCAATATTGAGTTTCCCGATGAGGCGGAAGTGGTTTTGCAAAAAGGCGGGGAAGGCATAGGGTTATACCGGACGGAGTTTTTATATCTCAACAGGCCAAGCGAACCTACAGAAGAAGACCATTATCAAGCTTATGCTGAAACCGTTCGAGTTTTCAAGCATCGGCCGGTGATAATAAGAACTGTGGACCTTGGGGCAGATAAATATACACAAAGCAAACGTTTTGCACCCGAGCCAAATCCATTTTTGGGGCTTAGGTCGATTAGATTTTGCCTGCAGAACCTTACGATGTTCAAAACGCAATTGCGCTCAATTTTGCGGGCCTCGGTTCTCGGTGAGGTTAAGATAATGTTTCCGTTGATTACGAACCTTCAGGAATCGATGCAGGCGAAGATGATTTTGCACGATGTTATGGAAGACCTTGACGAGGAATCTATAGCATACAATAAAGACATTCAGATAGGGGTGATGATTGAAACGCCGTCTGCGGCTTTGACAGCCTCTACACTTGCAAGAGATGTCGATTTTTTCAGTATCGGAACGAACGACCTTATTCAATATACTCTGGCTGTCGACAGGGGTAATGAACTGGTCTCCACACTATATTCATCGGTGGACCCTGCGGTGCTGCGGCTTATCAGGACGGTCATTCAAGATGCGCACAAAGCGCAAATAGGACTTAGTGT
>Ga0315285_10002082_pt1 | contig 20949 bp, 11 predicted proteins | sample YL17G09_36_MG_FD_203698 | JGI IMG/M metagenome (GOLD analysis project Ga0315285, IMG submission 203698) | Sediment microbial communities from Yellowstone Lake, YNP, Wyoming, USA - YL17G09_36 | ecosystem: Environmental > Aquatic > Freshwater > Lake > Sediment | place: USA: Wyoming | collected...
ACGGCTTCGAGGCGCTCGACCATCCAGGCCGGACTTGGGCCGACTTTGACGCCGCGAATCACGCGGGCGGTGTAGCGAGGGCACAGATCGGGCGCAAGCACCTCGATGCTCGTAAGCTCGCTCGTCCAGCCGGAAGCGGAAAGCGTGCCGATTTGCGGCGGGTTGAATTGTTTGCCCGTCGCGGCCGCAAGCTCCCGGGCGACGCCAAGGTGGCCCAGGCAGTCGGGGCGGTTGCTCGTGACTTCGAGGTCCAGTACGACATCGGTGTCGGTGGCGATTGTCTCCTCTACCGGCAGGCCGATGCGCTTGAAAACCCCCGCCAACTCGCCCACGGGCAGCGAGACGTCCACGTAGTCCGTCAACCAATTAAGCGAGATCTTCACTGCTGATCCGTATCCGTCAGCTCTGGGCCAGGCCAATGATGATCGGCCCGATGCGGACCGCGGAAGCCCCGTTGGCGACCTGCTTGAGGGCCGTCGCGGCCGAGCCGTTGCCCTTCTGGTTGTTCAGGGAGTAATGGATTTCCTTGCCCTCGCGCCGGTTTTCGACCAGGCCGGCCATGCGCATGATGGCCAGGTGCCGGCTGACGGTGGGCTGGGGAAGCTTGAGGCCCTTGCACAGGCAGGTGACGTTCGACTCGCCTTCCTGGAGGACTTGAAGGATCCGCAGCCTTGTCTTGTCGCCAAGGATGTGACACAGTTCCGCTAGGTGCTCGATATCTCGATTTTGCCTGGCCATTTTGCACCTTAAGACAAGCGCAACAAACCCGTCCGCCGCATGGCACTGCCGACAGCTTAACGGACCAGGATGTGTTCGTCCACTGCTTACTTATCCCGGATCCGCCGGAAAAAAACCGCGCACCAACCGCGCCATCCTCGCGGGATGGCGGATGCCTGCAAAGGCGCGAACTTACTTCAAGCGGCGTAGACTCCGCACCGGCGCCGGGCGCCGACAGGCGCACATCAAAGAAAACCCGGTCCACGCCCTGGCCGGAAAACCGGGTCTGCGGTTGTGCAGCCGGATCGAGTCGGACGGCTGTGAACTTACGTCTGCCGCTTCTTGTTCCAGATGAGGAACCATACCAAGCCGATCAGGACCAGCAGCCCCAAACCCTGAAGCTTCGGGTAAGGGAAATAGTCGGCAAACTCGGCAAGCACCAAAGCCAGAGGAGTCAACATTGTGCATGTCTCCTAAAAAAAAGCAGTCGCCAACCGGCCGCGGTTCGGAATTGCCGCACCGGCCCAAAATGCCGGCCGGCGCCGATGAAAACGGTTCGCGGCCTCACGGGACACAAAACTGCAATCTATGACAACTAGCGGCGACTGGAATTGAACCAGTGACCCAGGGCTTATGAATCCCTTGCTCTACCACCTGAGCTACGCCGCCATGAAAGGCTCTGTTACTATTAGCGTGCCGCGCGGAAAATGCAAGCCCCTTTGTCGGTGAAAACTGTCGAGTTGTCAACCGCCGCAAAAGCCGGCGCCCGGCAAGCCGGTGCGAGTATTTTTCCTGGCAACTTGGAAGTTGTCGCTGGAGGTCGTCTTAGTCCCGTAGGGACGTTTGCGATTAGCCACGGGCGCAAGCCCGTGGAACGCCGGTTTCCAGGCAAAGAGCCCCAGCGGGGCGATTGACGGTCTCATTCGCCCCGCCGGGGCTCCGGATCAATGAATGCACGGTCCACGGGCTTGCGCCCGTGGCTAGACGCAATCGCCCTGCCGGGCTCAGGAACCGCACTGCCAGGATATTTCCTCGCGCCCGGCAAGCCGGTCAGCCGGGGCCGCTATTGCCTTGGCACGGGGAATTGGTATACTTACCGCGTCGTTTCCGCGAAGGCCGCGGAAATCCGTCAGTCAGGCGATGCAGCGTTGCCTGCCGGAGAGGTCGAGCCAAGGTCTGCGCGACGGCCAAGCCGCCGGCGGGCGTAACAACAGGAGATTCAACATGCGCGATTATCCCACCGTAAAACGATTGTCTCTGGTGCTGGCCGGCCTGGCTGCGGCCGTGGCCGGCCTGTGCGCCGTTGCCGTCGGCGACGACTGGCCGATCTACCGCGGCCCGGCCCACAACGGCATCTCGGCCGAGACCGGCTGGTTTGCCGCCGGGGCCCAACTGAAGGTTCTCTGGTCGGCCGACATCGGCCCGTCATGCAGCGCGGCGGCGGTTGTCGGCGATCGGGTATACGCGATGGGCAACAAGGCCGACAAGGACATCGTCTACTGCTTCGACGCCGCGACCGACAAGGAGACATGGAAGTTCAGCTACCCGGAGATGCTCGTGGCGAAGCAGTACGAGGGCGGCCCGAACGCCACGCCGACCGTTGACGGCAAGTGCGTCTACACGCTGTCCAAGACCGGCAGGATTTTCTGCCTTGACGCCGAGAAGGGCACGAAAGTCTGGGAAGTCCAACTCGCCGCCAAGAAGCCCACCTGGGGCTACGCCGGCTCCGTCCTGCCGCTGGGCGACAAGCTGATCGTCAACGCCGGGGATCACGGCACGGCCCTGGAAAAGGCCACCGGCAAGGTCCTCTGGGACAGCGGCGGGGGGCCGGGCGGGTATTCCACGCCCGTGCCCTACGAGCGAAACGGCGCGACGCTGGTGGCGCTGTTCTCGGCCAAGAGCGCCTTGGCCGTCAACGCCGCCGATGGCAAGGTCGTGTGGCAGCACCCGTGGCAGACCAGCTACGACGTCAACGCCGCCGACCCGGTGATCCTCGACGGCGGCGCGAAGGTGTTCATCTCGTCAGGCTACGACCACGGCTGCGCCATGCTCGACGTGTCCGGCGCCGAGCCCAAGGAGCTTTGGTCCAACAAGGACATGCGGAACAAGCACACCAACTCCGTGATCTACAAGGGCGCCATCTACGGCTTCGACGAAAAGACCCTGACCTGCCTGGACGCCGCCACCGGCCTGGCCAAGTGGACCAAGGCCGGCTTCGGCGATGGCTCGCTGATGCTGGCGGATGGCAAGCTGATCATCCTGTCCGACAAGGGCGAAATCGTAATCGCCGAGGCATCGCCAGAAGGCTTCAAGCAGCTTGCCGCCGGACAGGCCCTCAGGGGCCCCTGCTGGACGGTCCCCGTGCTTGCCAACGGGCGAATCTACGCCAGAAGCAAGACCGGCACGCTGAGCTGCTCGACGTTCCTGGGCAAGTGAGGTTCTATGATCGCCACGCCAGTGTAGCGATTCAGAATCAATGAACATTCTTCCGCCCGGCAAATCCGAAATCCGAAGCACGAAATCCGAAACAAATTCAAAACACGAAATTCAAAACTCCCCAAGAAGCGCTGGGGGTGGTCGTGATCATTGTGCCGGGCATCAGTGTTTTGAGCATTTGAATTTGGTCATTTGGATTTGTTTCGGATTTCGAGATTCGAGATTCGGATTTACAGCGTGACAAGTTATTACAGCGTGCCCGACGCACTGCCCTACAGCCGGGCCCGTTCGGATTCTTCGGGCGCCATGCCCAGCCGGACGTAGATGGGCTGCGCCATTCTGCCCAGCATCGGCAGGCGGGCGGCGAACAGGCCGCCGGCCAGGATGCAGCAGGCCCCGCTGACGATCACCGTCGCCTGCGCGCCGTACCGCCCGGCAAGCCAGCCCGCAAGCAGGCTGCCGAACGGACCCATGCCCATGAACGCCATCACGTAGAGGCTCATGACGCGCCCGCGCTTGTCATCGTCCACGAGCGTCTGGAGCAGCGAGTTGCTGCCGGCGAACTGGACCATCATGCCGAACCCCGCCACCGCCAGCAGGCAATACGACAGCGCCTTGTTGTGCGACATGCCGAAGCCGATCACGGACACGCCAAGCAGCACGCAGGCGACGGCCATGATGCGCCCCATTCCCCGGACGCTTGGGCGCATGGCCAGGAAGACCGCCCCGGCCATCGCCCCGATTCCAGTGGCAGCCATCAGGAATCCCAGCGTCCTGGGATCGCCGTGGAGGATGTCCTGGGCGAACACCGGCAGCAGCACGGTATGCGACGTGCCCAGCAGGCTTATAGCCGCCAGCAGCAGCAGGATCGCCCGGATCGGCGCGAAACGGCAGGCATAGGCAAGCCCCTCGTGGACGTTCCGCAGCACGCTGCCGTTTTGCGGGGGCCTGGCCAGAGGCCTGGTCCGCATGGCCAGCAGGGCCGCGATGACGGCGACGAAGGTCGCGCCGTTGATCGCGAAGCAAGCCGCCGTCCCGACGGCCGCGATGAGCACCCCCGCCAGCGACGGCCCGACGAGCCTTGCGCTGTTGACCATGAAGGAGTTCATCGCGATGGCGTTCGGCAAATCCGCCCGCGACTCGAGCATCTCGACGATGAACGACTGGCGGATGGGGATGTCGAAACCGTTGATCAGGCCCAGCACCGCGCTGAGCAGGATGATCTGCCACTGGTTGATCGTGCCGGTAAAGACCAGCGCCGCCAGCGCGAACGCCTGTAACATCGCCAGCGCCTGTGTCAGCACGAGCAGCTTGCGCCGGTCGGTGTGGTCGGCCAGGACCCCGGCCAGCGGCGCCATCAGGAACGTCAGTATCTGCCCGGCAAAGCCGACGATGCCCAGCATCAGCTTCGAGCCGGTCAGGTCGTAGACCAGCCAGGCAAGGGCGACGCGCTGCATCCACGTGCCGATCAGCGACATGCCCTGACCGGCGAAGAACAGCCTGTAGTTGCGGTGCCTAAGCGCCCGAAAGCCAGGCCCCAGCCACCGCCGCAGGGCCGGCAAGCCCCCAACGGAATCGCCGGGCCCGGCCAAGGATGAATCGTCGAAAGTCATTACGCCCTTCGCACACTGCCTTCCGCGCCCAGAGGCCCTTCGGCTTCGCTCAGGACACATCGCGACTTCAAACCCACCTGGGTTTCCTGCTCGCCGCCGCGAGTCGTCCCGGCAACAAGGACGGCATTCTACCGCGCAACAGGCACAAGCGCCAGCGCCTTTGTGCCCGCCTTTGCGCCACCTTTGCGGCCCAGTGGCCATCCCAAGTTTTAACGGAAGTTTTTTTGAAATTCCCGGAATTGTGTTGACAGCCGATGCACGAGGGATATGCTTCGAGTGTTCAGTGGGTCGCAAACGCGGCGGAAGTTGAGCAATTCGGGGCTTGGCAGAAGCTGAGCAATTCGGGATCCGGCCGCGGCTGAACAATTTTCGGGACCTTCTTCTCTTTGTTTTTTCTCTTCTTTTTCGGGAGAAGAGATGAAGCAAGCCCGGGGAAAGCGTGGAAGAACGTAGCTATGCGGGGTGTAAACGTGAAGCACGAAAGCGAAAGAGCGCGCTCGGTCCATCTCTTCAGCGGGCATTCGTTCCATCCCCGCTTGCGGGCGGCACTGGCGGCGGCTGTGATCCTGGCGTTTTCAACTCCAATTTTCGCCCAGGCTGCCAAGAGCAAAAAGCCCGCCGCCGCGCCGCAGCCCAAGAGCGAGCGGGAGCAAGCGAATGAGCAGGTTTTCGACCGGCTCGCCCAGGCCTGGGCGGCGGTGTTTTCCGGCAAAAACCAGGAAGCCATTGCCCTGGCCGAGCCGGTAGCGAAACTCAGCGACCCCGACTACAAGTGGGCCGCCGTCGAGGCCGCCCATCTTCAGGCCCGGGCCTATCACCAGTCAGGGACGGCCCAGGGGCGCGCCCGCGCCGTCCAACTGTGGAAGCAGATCGAGCGCCTCGACACGTCAAAGGCCACCAAGGCCCGCCTCCAGATCGCCAAGGCCCTCGAGGCCGAGGCCCGCGGCACGGCCATCCCCGCCGGGGGCAGTCCGCGAAGTGCGGACCCCGCCGTGCCCGCCGGCGCCGCCGGGCCGAAGCTCAGCGGGGACCCCTCCGCGATCAAGCAGGCCATCGACACGCTGGAGCCGCTGCTCAAGGCCGGGCGATGGAACCTCGTCGAGGTGGAAGCCGCGCTCGACCTGTCCCGCCTTTACGTCCAGGCCAACCGCTTCGACGATGCCAAAAAGACCCTCGACTACATCGTGGCCTACCTGGGCGTCAAGAAGAACCTCATCGTCCTGGAGATCCCTCCCGGCCTGGAGAAACCCTACATCGCCGCCGCCAAGGCCGCGCTTGCGCACTTGAAGTACGACAAGAATATCGGCCTGGCTGAGTTCGAGGCGGCCGAGAAGCTCCGCAAGGCCGGCAAGTTCGCCGAGGCCGCGCGGGCATACCAAGCGGTCATCGCCATCGTCAAAAACTTCCCCGAGAGCGATTACGCGCCGCGGAGCGATCTGCACATCGGCGACTGCCTGATGGGCCTTGGCCAGACCGCGGCCGCGATGGCGCACTGGAAGAAGTTCATCGCCCCCGCCCCGGCCGGGGCGTGGCGCGGCCAGGCGTACATCGGCATCATCGACTACTGCCTCGAAGAGCAGCTCGACCTCCCCGAGGCCGGCAAGTACGCCGACCTGGCCAGGTCGTCCCTCCCCGTGGCCCTGCGAAGCCCCGAATGCAAAGCAGGGTGGCAACTCGCCGCATTCGACATCCACCTCCGCGTCGGGCTGGTGAGCTTCTGCCAGGGCAACTCCGCCCAAGCCGTCGCCGCCTTCCAAGCCGCCAAAGCCGCAACCACCAACAAGGCCACCGCCGAATCCCTCGACGCCCTCATCGCCGCCGCGAAATCCGGCAAAGCCGTTATCCCCGAAGACTGCCGTGGCATGGGCGTCTCGCCCATGAGTCCCACGGCCGTCCCGGCCGTGTCTTCTTCGGACAAACCCGCCCTGGCCTTGTCCATGGGCATCATCCACCTCCTGGCCGGCCGATACGACAACGCCGACAATATGTTCGACCGCGTGCTGGGTACAGACGCTTCCCGCTCCCCAATCCGCAATCCGCAATCCGCAATCCGCAATCAGTTGCCGCCTTTAGGCGGCTCTTCCCCCGCCCAACTCGCCTTCGCCGCGTTTGGCCGCGGGGCCGTCCTCCACGCCCAACGCAAACCCGCCCCCGCGAAGGACCTCTTCCTCGCCTCGATCAAGGCCTTCCCCGCCGGCACCTGGCACGATGAAACGCTCTACCGCCTGGCCACCATCACGCAAGACGAGGCGGATGCGAAGTTTGGGAAAGCGGACGAACCCGCCAAGGACACCCCCAAGCAGGAAATCCGCGATCCGCAATCCGCAATCCGCAATCAGGAGCGCCTCGCGGCCTTCATAAAGGCCAAGGGTGCAGCCCTGCCTTACTGGCAGGAGATCATCAGCCGATACCCGAAAAGCCCGCGGTGCGAGCAGGCGTTCTACAACGCCGGCGTGCTGTTGTGCGAACTGGCCGAGGCGGCGGATGCCCCAGGCCTGCGTAGCTCGGAGAGCGAAAAGAAATGGAAAGACGCCGCCTTCATGCTCGGCCGCTTCACCGAGTTCTACCCCAAGAGCCCCTTCGCCGGCGACGCGTACATTCGCGAGATCGACATCGCGCTGGAAAGGATGTTTGATCTGGACCTCGCTCGCCAACTCTCGGCGGCGGTCGTGGAGTGGGCCAAGGCGCCGCCAAATCCGCGAGTCGAGGCATCGGTGCCCGGACTTGAGTCGTGGCGGGCAACGGTTAAACGCATTGGGCCGACTGAACTGCGCCCCGTGGTCTTCGAGGCGTATCTTCGGGCGGGGCTGGTGGCGTACCTTGATCGCCGGTACGAAGCCGCCCAGAAATTCTTCGAATCGGCCCAACCTCTCACGCCGCCAAGGGACTTCGTGGTGGTTGAAGGGCGAATTCCCACAGGAATCGAGTGCATAATAGCAGCTTCTCGCGATAAGCGGGCGTTAACGCCTAAGGAGGCGATGGAGGGTGATGGAAACGCACGGCTACTTCTTCAAATAGCCGATATCTATCACAAAGCCGGCGCGACGGATAAGGCGGTTGTCCTGTATGACTTGCTCTTGTCGGATTCTCGCCTATCCGGCGAACCGATGCAATGTTCATGGGCTCACTACCAGCGTGCCGGCGCCATTTACGCCATACGGGACTTTCTCCGTGCCAAGGAAGACTACCTGTTGGCCCAAAAGGTTTGTCCGGCGGCCCCATGGGCCGCAAGGTCGCTGTTGTACGCGGGCACGACCACCTACAACTTCGAGACCAATGCGGATGCCGCGTCTGAAATCTATCGTACGCTTGTGCGCCTATACCCCGCCAGCAGCGTCGCTCCGCGCGCATGCTATTTCCTAGCTCGACACCTTGAAGAATCAGGCCGGATCGACGAGGCTAAGACAACGTATCGTGAGTTCTTGAAGCGACATACCGGCTCCCAATGGGCCGAGTTCATGACGAAGAAGCTGAAGGCACTCGAAGACGCGGAGGCCTCCCGCAAGAAGAAGACAACAGAAAGGAACGGCTAGTATGACCACTTTACGCAAGAGCCTAACATCATGGGTCGTGTTCACTATAGCAGGCATCCTTCTCGGCACAGCCGGTGTCGCCATGGGCGACGATCCGATTCTTCCGATCTTTGTGAATATCGATCCGGGCGAGAGCAAGGAGAAGAACGTCGGATGCGGCTTTCCCCTTATTGAAATAAATGGCACAATACTTGAAATCAATCTTTCCAGCAGCAAGGGCCCTATCAAGAAGTCTGAGCGCGTCGAGTGCAACCCGGACAATGAGTGGCGCAAATTCAAGGTCGGTGGCGTAGAATTTCAGAGCAAGTGGCGGTGCGAAAAGCTGCCAGAAGATGAGCAGCTACCAGGCAACCCCGACTGGCGAGTCGACCCACATGAATCGTTCTGGGTCATTATCAGGGCCAAAGTGGACGCTGCTGCTGGGGGCAAGGGCACCGATCCCTGGCGCTACATGTCCGTCTCCGACGTTGATCTGGACGGGGACACCGACAATAACAGTGCGACCGCCCACCGGCCGCCCAGCGAGATCGACTCGGAAGACCTCAAAGAGTATCCCACCGGGCTATCGGACGACACGATCGGGATGATCGTGCCGCTCAACGACGACAACGACGTCTCTTGGGCCACCCGCGACTGCAAGAAGTCCATGGACCGGACCGTAGACGACGACATCATGGACATGAAGCTCAAGATCGGCGCCAAGAGGGATGGGGCCTTCTGCATGTACAATGAGACCTCTTACTTCTACAGATACGATGACGCCGGAGTCGAGGACGGCGATCCGGGTTTCAACAAACGAGTGACGGCGGGGGATTTTTGGAAGTGGATTCACGTGGAGCCGACATTGTCTATGGACACCGGCGCCGTTGGCCACGTGAATGCGTTCTTCACTCCCGATGCCCCCAAGGGCAGCGATGAATCCCGTGACAAGGTGCGATTCCTGCTGGTCGGTGTGGACATTGATGTGAACAGCGACAATTCGGGAGGGGCGAATCCGATCGAAGCCACGAATGACTACAATTCCGGCGAGGATTTCTATGAGAACCACCCCGCCTCCGAGTTGACGTATCACCCGGAGTTCAAGAATGGAATGCTTGTGGCTGTCAACGATGACAGTGACGACACGGATGCAGACGTCGACAATGGCTGGAACGGAACCTACTGGAGCGGCCCTGAATCGCAAATAGTGGTCTCTGGTGAAGACGACCTAAGACCGCTGGTGCTCCGAGCGATAAAACTTGGTGCCAACGATACCGACGCGCGGCGCAAGGGGATGAATGCCCTGAATCCAAGGGTGTTCATCAAGCAGATAGGCGGGACGGGCAAATTGCGTGTCTTTACCACAGGTGCCAGTCCGCAGGTGGCCTGGGACAATACTTCTATCGGAATCCAATACAAAATGCCGGACGATACGACCTTATGGGACGCGCTCAAAGGCAACTCTGATGTCAATCTTCAAGTTGAGGGCCTCAAGTCCGGCGAGGTCATTCTTGAGGTCTGCCTCCAACTCCAAGGCGACACCGGTCCAGAAATACATCGTGACAGAATTCGCATCACGGTGTGTGGCATTGATCTCGATGTCAATAGCGATGGAGACGCTGATGACCCCGTGGATGGAATCTATGGATATCTCCCGGGCCAGGAAGGCACAACCGCCAAAATCACCTACAATACCGCCGGAGCGTCGGTTGTGTATACCGCTGCGCAGCAGATGAATCTGGTTGTGACGGGCGGCCCGAATATCACCAGCGTGGAAGTCCGCATTACCGCATCGTCAGACGACCCCGGCTTTTGCATGAACTCATCCGATGCGCCGAATACCGATGATGACGACTATTCCTTCTCGGCAACTGCGGAAGATCGCGGCCCCAAGGCAGTGACGGCAACCAGTGGAAAAGCCTTACAGGCATTCTATTGCAAGGACTTTGGCGGATACTGTACCGTCCAGGCAATATTCAAAACGGGCACCACGGAGGTACTTACCATTCAACGGCGTGTTCCAAGAGACGGCAATATCAACCACGTAGCGGATGCGTACTCCGGTGACATAGGCCCGGGAGCATCGAATGCTGGCACGGATGATAATGACAATAATCCGGCCCCGGGGCGAATTGCAGGCGATGGTCTCACCCGCTACCAGGAATACCGCGGCTTCATCGTTAACACAGCGCATACCAGAACCAACCCGACGACGAAAAACCTGTTCATTTATGACGAGGACAGCATGGGCCTAGGCAACTTTGGTACTGTTGGGCTGGTTACGCATCTAATCAGAAACAACGAGTGGTCAGGGACAGGGGCCGGGGCTGACATGCGCGTAATCAACATGCGGCAAGACACAGACAGGCTAACACCGGACCTAAACCAACACGGCCTGCACCTGCGCGATGTCGACCTTGGGCCGGCGTGGTATTGGGGCCAAGCAACCGGCGCCAACGAAGGGCCACCGCGAGAAAGCCCGGAGATTCGCGTGGATTTGTCGCAGATTCGTGCAGACATGGCCTCGGAAAACCCAACAGGATCCCCGGACGATCGGGCCAACGAAGAGATTGCGCACATTATAGCTCATGAACTGGGACATGGCATATATGTTACGCATCACGCTCCAGATAACGGGGGAGAGGCCAACTGCATTATGCGGTATACATTCAACCAGATCTTCCAGTTTGGCCAACGCGGCGCCAATGACCCCGTAGGGTGGGCAGCAATGACAATACCTACGGGTATGTGTAATGCCGCGCCGGACACTTGTCGTGCTGAGGTTCAGGTTAGCGACGCGCCGTAGCGTGTAGCTTAACGAAGAACGGCCTGCCAGGTGCGCCTGTCTTGGCATAAATAGAAAGGAACACGTATGCGATACCGACTTCTGGCATATATTGGCGTGTTGATCATTGGCGGCCTGCCGCCATTACAGGTGCATGGGCAAACGCAACCGTCTGCTGCGCAGACCATAGAACACTTATCAATAGGGCTAACGCGTTATGGCGACCGCCGCACATATTATGTTGGGGAACCGGTGCTGATACGCGTAAATTGTGACCCAACGGAGACCATGCCGCCGGCCGTTAGAGATGGGCAGATGCTTTGGCATGACATGGTACGGGTGCGATTATGGAAGGTTGTGAGCCAGGCTACATCGGAGCCTGCCTCCAGTCAGCCGAGCAACGATGCGAATCGCACAACTGTCGCGGGAGGTTCGACAGAGCGCCAAGACCGGCCATACTTGAGGGCTCAGCCGTACAACAATGTCATGATCGTAAAACATGGCACGCAGCCGGGGAAGCAGCCCTTGAAGACTGGCCAGCGCTCTGTCTCGTATTGGGCTATAGATCCCAACCAATCGGATAAGTTGGACATCGGACAGTACATCGTAGAGGTCACATGGAAGGAGCAGCAGGGTGGGAGCCAGGGTCCAAGAACGATTACGGACCTCACGAGCAACATGGTTGAGTGCGAAGTCATAGCGCCGGTTGGAAAACAAGCGCAGAGTGATGTATTGTCCTCGAGAGCGGCATATTTGTTAAAGATACAGCAGTTGGATGCGGCGGAGACGTTGTATAAGAAGGCATTGGCTTTAACTCCGGATACAATGTCACTACATGTGGATATGGGCACCATTTGTGAGCGTAAGGGGGATGTTGACGGAGCAATCAGGGAATATAACATGTATGTTGAGTGGGTAAAGACATTGCCGCAGATGGATAAGGACGGGATTAAACAGCACGCTGAAACGATCGAAAGCAGAATCAGAATGCTGACGGCGAAAAAGGGCAAGTGAGGCTAAACGACACATAAGCCAACGACATGGAATAGGTTGGCGTGCGGGAATTGGCCTCAGGACAGGCAAGGGTTGGCTTGCCTTAGAGGGCCGTTGTGTTGCATAACGACGCGTTTGGCGGGCGAGGCGTTCGTGTTCGCCGGTGCGGAGTGGCTGGGTGGCAGCAGCCGCGCTAGTGTGGTCAGTCAATCTGTGTGCATATTTTAGGGATTCTGCGAGAACGGACGTTTGTGCGGTCTGGGCCTCGCCGTGCCTTGCCAGCATCCCGGAACCCTGGCCTGTTGTGGGTTAATGACATGCAGTGTTTGTGAATCGCTTCGCGAGTAGGCCGATGGGCAGGTGGAGAGATGCGATGACGGTACGATTGTCGAGACGTGTCCTCTTTAAAGCCTGTGTGGTCGCCCTTTGTCTCTGTGCCGTGCAGACCACACCGTCTCTGGTGCAGGCTGCCCCTCCCACTCCGGAAGAGTCCCGGCGGGCCGCCGATGAGAATCGCCGGCAGCAGGAAGAGCAACGACAGCGGGATAGAGATATTCGTCAACGATACAGGGATAAGTCGCTATGTCTGGCAGGGACGGACACCGTCTATAGCGTCTTGGAGAAGCTCTACGCCGAGTTTCGCAAGGACCGCGAAGACATTCCGATGTACCTCGATTACACGGGAGGCGGCGATGATGTCGGCGTGCGGGAATTGACCTCAGGTCAGGCGGAGGCGGCCTTGATCCGCGAGGCATTGAGGGACAAGGAAAAGGAATCGCTCGCGAAGGCATTCCCCAGCCCGGAGTTTCAGCCTGCCACGGTAGATATGGGGCGCGTGACCCTCATTATTATAACGAACGAGGCGAATCCCGTGTCGGGGCTGACGGTGAAGCAGTTGGAAGGTATCTATCGGGGCAGCACGCGGAAATGGTCAGATATAGGCGCCGCGGGCAATGAAATAGTGCGAATCGGCACGGATTATCCGCAGCTTAGCTGGGGCATGTTCCTGCGCGATGTGCTCAAGAACAAGCAGGTAGAGTTGGAGGACTTGCCATTCCGAAAAGAAGGGTATACCGAAGAGGCGTATCGGGATTTCCATCAGAAACTTCGGGAGAAGTATAAAGCCACCGGTGGAAAGCCGTTTGCGATGCTTGCAACCGACGATAAGGTCCTTGCCGAAGTGGCGAAGAACAAAGCCGCGATCGGCTATTGCATTCACCCGGCCGGCAAGGCCCTTCCCAAAGCCGTGCGATGGGTTCCCATAATATCCGAAGGAAGCCAGGAAGCAATTGCGCCATCGCCCGAGAATGTTCTGCTCGGCAAGTATCCGTTGCAGGTCAACATACGATGGTTGATCTCGCCTAAAGCTTCCAAGACGTGCAAGGAGTTTATAGCTTACGTCTGTAGTAAGGATGCCTCGCCGGTACTTTATGCGGTTGCGATCTTCCCCGGCCGCGCGAAGCTGGAATTGCTCACAGCCAATCACCTCGCCGACATGAAATCGGGCAAGGGTACTCGTGTTTCATCCGCCGGAATGGTTGGCGGGAGCAAGGCTGTCCCCGAGTTGGCGATCGAATACGTGAAGGCCAAGGCCGTTGTGCAGATGGGCTACGCGGTCACGGATTCAGACGTGGCTGCGGTTGGGGCGTTCTCCCGGGCTGGCGCGGAGGCGACCTCAATGCCGGCGGCGGCTGTTGGGGCGCCATCAACCGCGCCGGCAGTTGTGGCCCCGATGACGCCATTCGTTGTGGCCGGCGGCAAGGAACTGCTTTTCCTGGCCGACAAACCGAGCGCTCGGGCGATGGAGCTTCATGGCCAGAAGTGGAATGCATTGGGGCGGGATGCCAACGGTCTGCCAAACGGCACCGGGCCGGCGGAGTATCTGCTGGCTGGGCGGGCGGCGGCGGTGATTGTCAACCCGGCCAACAAGATCGACGCCCTGACGGTCGGCCAGCTCCAGGCCATCTTCGGCGGGGAGGTGGAAGATTGGGGGACGCTCGGTTATAGCAAATCTCAAATTGATGGATCTCAGATTAAGGGATCTCAAATTCAGGGATCTCAGATTAAGGCATATGGCCTGCGGGCCGACGACCCGGCCACGGGCATATTCGAGAAGGAATGTCTGGATCGCTACAAATGGCGGCGCGTGGTGGTCAAGAAGGACACGGCTGAGGCCGTCACGGCGGTCAGCATGGACCCGCAGGCGATCGCGTTTGTGGACCTGGCGGGCATTCCCGCGACTGGTCAGAACATCAGGATCCTGTCCATCAAGCTCGGCACCGGCGAGCGGGCCAAGCTGATTCAGCCCACGCCGGAGAACATCAAGAGCGCCATGTATCCGTTGTCGCAGCGGCTGTGGTTGTACGTACATCCGCAGGCCAGCGACACAGCCAGGGACTTCGTGAAGTTCATCGCCACGTGCGGCGCCAGCGAGGCCAGCCCTTACGCCGACACGGTCAGGTTGGTGATGGACACGTACCGCAGGCACGGCCTGGTCCCGCTGGCCGACGCCGCGCTTCAGCGGATGGCCAAGGACGCGATGGCTGACGCGGCCGCGAGGGCGAAGGCTGACGCGGGGAAGGGGAAAGTAGGAAGGCGGAAGTAGGAAGGCGGAAGTAGGAAGTAGGAAGGCGGAGGGCCGAGGCAGTCAAAGCCAAAGCCAGGGGCAAGGGAAGGGGAAAGAAGTAGACTACAGGCTTGAGGCCGGGGGGCGCATAAACCGGCTGTGCGATCACGCGGCCAGGCGAATTTGTCACCCGCATGCTCGCGGTCGTGGGCCTTCTGACTTCCCAAGCTCTTCGGCTTCGCTCAGGACACATCGCGACCTAAAAGCCACGTGGCTTTCCTGCTCGCTGAAGCGAAGTGAGCAGGCCGGGCAACAAGGACGGCATTCTACCGCGCAACAGGCACAAGCGCCAGCGCCTTTGGCGTCCCCTTTGCGCCGCAACGCTGACAACGCGAGACGGACCTCGACATAAGTTCATGCCCCATGGGCAGGCTCGAAGCAGAACCGGACCGGCCCGGATCAGGCCATCGCCGCATCGTCGGCCCGGCACGCCCGCCGCGGGGGGAGTTTCGCGCAGCAAGTCAAATCGCCCCATCCAATATTTAATGCGTTTTACTTAACCCGCCACCCCGGTATGACGAGGGAGAACATGGCCACTAGGTGGGCGTGGTCATAGCCGGCGGAGAATAAGAACGATCGCATCACGCTCATGGCGGATGCTGATAACTTCGCGAATCTTAAAAACGATGCCGCTTATGCAATGGGCGGATAGTGAGCGGCCCCGGGCCGCCCCAGCGAGGAGCACATGTCAGGACGATTGCTCATGCGAGATTCGAAGGACACCGTGGCGCGCGGCCCCGTGCGCAAGAAGCTGATGTTTATCTGGCCGGTCGTGACCCTCCTGCTGGCTACCCTGGTGTTCGCGGGCTCGTTGCAGTGGCAGAGCAATCGATTGGGGGAGTCGCTGCGCGAGAGCTTCCAGAAAAACCAGCAGGCGAGCGCCGGCGTCCTGGCCGCCGCCACGGAGCAGGAGTTTCGCCGACACGTCGATAATCTAATCGCACTGACCTCGTCGGACGAGTTTCGCCAAGGGCCTCCGCAGACTCAGAAGGTCCTGGACGACACATACCAGCGTTTGTCCCCTGCCGTTGATTACGTTGCCATCGTCGATGCGCAAGGCAATGCCCTGAACGCCAGCCCGTCCTCGTCGGCATATCCGCCTTCGCCGGGCGACGCCTCCGGTGCGCGCGACGAGCACCCGTCCGGCGTAAGCTATCGGGTCAGCCGGGCGCCGGGCGACAAGCGGATGCGACTGTTCATACCTTTGGCCGGCGGCCGGGAAGGTGGCGTGGCGCTGCTGGCCGTGCTCAACATCGACAGGATCCTGGGCCAGTGCTCCGTTGAGACCGCGGACCTTAAGAGCTATCGGTGGCTGATCGACGACGAGGGCACGCACCTGTGCGGCACCAATCCGGCACTGCCCTCCTCGTATACGGTCCTGGCGGTGGATAAGGCCACCGAAATAGCCGCCAAGGCCAATTCCCGCAACAACGTGGCCCGATACCTGGCGGACACCTGCGTGAGGCTGGGGCGCTCCGGGACGGCCAAGATCGCCAAGGCCGAGTCCACAAGCGACGTGAACCTGGTGGCTTTTACGCCGATCGCGCTGGGCGGCTGCCGGTATGGCCTTGTCGTAGGCCGGCCCGAGAGCGGCATCACCGTCCCGATGGTCTCCCACGTCCGCATAATCAGCGCGCTGGGCATCTGCACGGTCCTGTTGTACCTCCTGTCGGGGTACGGCGTCTTCTACCACGGGATCAGACGGGAACGCGAATTCCGGCGTATAGCCGAGGGCGCCAACAAGGCCAAGAGCGGGTTTCTGGCCAAGATGAGCCACGAGATCCGCACACCGATGAACGGCGTCATAGGGATGATCGACCTGCTGAAGGAAACCCGGCTCGATTCCCGGCAACTGCGATACATTCAGATCGCCCGCTCGTCCGCCACCGCCCTGCTGGACATCATCAACGACATCCTGGATTTCTCCAAGATCGAGGCGGGGAAGATGAAGCTCGACACGGCGGACTGCAACCTCTGGGAAATCGTCGAGGACTCGCTGGAGATCTTTTCCCCCAAGGCCACGGAAAAGGGCCTGGAGTTGACCTGCAACATCCACCCGGATGTCCCCGCCTACGTGCGGGCCGACAGCGGCCGCCTGCGGCAGATCCTGCTGAACCTGGTCAACAACGCGGTCAAGTTCACTCAGAAGGGCAACGTGAACATCGAGGTGTCCCGCGTGCAGGAGTCATCGGACCAAGTCACGGTCCGCTTTGCCGTACAGGATACCGGCATCGGGATCTCCAAGGAGAACCTGGGACTTCTCTTCGAGAAGTTCTCGCAGGTGGACCGCTCGACGGTGCGGAAATACGGGGGGACAGGGCTTGGACTGTCCATCGCCAAACATCTTTCCCACATGATGGGCGGCGAGATAGGCGTCCAGAGCGATCCCCCCAAGGGCTCCACCTTCTGGTTCACCGCCGTTCTGGAAAAATCTTCCAGTGAATTGTCCACGCCGCCTTCGACGGCCCCCGAGGCCTCGGCCGGGTGGTCGGGCCTGCGCGTGTTGGTCGTGGACGACGATGCCACGACCCGCGGCATAATCATGGAGCAACTGCGGCACTGGGGGCTGTCGGGTCAGATGGCTGCCGACGCGGAGGCCGGGATCAAGAGGCTCTTCGAGGCGGCCGCAACGGGCAAATCCTTCGACCTGGCCATCGTGGACGCCGACATGCCCGGCCCGGACGTGGTTCGGACAGTCCAGTCCGGCACCAAGCTCAAGAAAACCGCCTTGATCGTCCTGTCCATGCTGGCCAATCAGCCCAGGACATCGCAAGTCAAGGAGCTTGGAGTGAGCGCCTGGCTCGCCAAGCCCATCCGGCAATCGCAACTGTATAATGCGCTGCTGTCGGCCTTCCCGCTCGGGGCCGTCAAGGAGCCCCAGGCGCCCGCGGCATCCCAGCCGCAAGTCAGCCACCCCCAGGCCCAGACCAACTTTGCCGACCGGCACTTGCGTGTCCTGGTGGCCGAGGACCATGAGATCAACCAGGAAGTCATCCGGGAGATCCTGGGAAACTTGGACATCTCCTGCGACATCGTGGGCAACGGCAGGCTGGCGATGGAGGCCGCCGTCGCCAACCGGTACGACGTGGTCTTAATGGATTGCCAGATGCCCGAGATGGACGGGTTCCAGGCCACGCGGGGCGTCCGCGACCACGAGCGGCGCAAGGGCAACCTCGGTCACTCCGGCAGACCTCTGTTCATCGTCGCCCTGACGGCCCATGCGCTCCAGGGAGACCGCGAGGCCTGCGTCCAGGCCGGCATGGACGACTACCTCAGCAAGCCCATCGAGCCGGAACGGCTGATCTCCATCTTCCAATCCTATGTCTCCGGCCGGATGGCGGAGCCGTCAGCGCCAGCGAGCGGCCTGACTGGGCCGCCGGCATCGGTGGGCGGGACGCGGGATGCGGTTGAAAAGTCCCCCGCGGCGCCGGGCCCCGGTCCAGCCTGCCCGCCGCCGGGGTCAACAACGCGGTTTGACTTCGAGTCGCTCCTGGCGCGGTGCATGGGCAACCGGGAGTTCGTCGTCAGGATCCTCCGCAAGTTCGAGACCAAGGGCCAAGAGGACCTCAAGGCCCTGGAGGAGGCTGTCCAGGCGGGAGACATCGAACTCATCGCCTTCACGGCCCACGCCATCAAGAGCGCCGCGGCGAACCTCTCGGCCAATGTCTTGCGGGAGACCGCCGGAGATATGGAACGCATCGCCCGCTCGGGAGACCTTTCCGGCGTCGTCGGGCACCTGGAACGGGTCCGGCAGGAATTCGCGGCCCTGCTGGACTGCGTTTCTCAGGGGAACGGGTGAAACACCATGTGTGCAGTACAAGGAGAACATCATGCAGGTTCTTGTGGTAGATGACGATGAAGTTGCTCTGGAAATGCTCAACGCACTGCTGGAGCAGGCGGGGTACGAGGTCGTCAGCGCCGCCAACGGGCGGGAGGCCCTGGACATCCTTCGCGGTACCCGATGCCGGCTGGTGATCACCGACTGGGAGATGCCGGGGATAAACGGGCTTGACCTTTGTCATGCCATTCGTTCCGAACCGCTGTCCCGCTACGTGTACACCATCCTGCTGACCAGCCACGACACGCACGAGAAGGCGGCCGAGGGCCTGTCGGCGGGGGCCGACGACTACGTCTTCAAGCCTTTCCATCCCGACGAACTGCTGGTCCGGCTCCGCACCGGGGAGCGGATCCTGAGCCTGGAGACCCGCGAGGTGGCGATCTTCACAATGGCCAAGCTGGCCGAGTCGCGCGACCCCGAAACAGGCCGGCACCTGGAGCGGGTCCAGAATTACTGCCGGATGCTGGCGGAGTGGTTCAAGCTCAACGGCAAGGGCGAGTACAAGGTCTCCCCGGAGTTCGTGGAGATGGTCTATCACACCAGCCCCCTGCACGACATCGGCAAGGTGGGGATTCCCGACGCCATCCTCCTGAAGCCGGGGCGGCTCAACGACCGCGAGTTTGAGGTGATGAAGCGCCACACGACGGTGGGGTCCGACGCCCTGGGGGCCGCCGTGGAGCAGTTCCCCGACGCGGACTTCCTCCGGATGGCCAGGGACATCGCCGCGGCCCACCACGAGCGGTTCGACGGCAGCGGGTATCCTCTGGGCCTGGTGGGGCAGAACATCCCGCTGGCCGCCCGCATCGTCTCGCTGGCCGACGTCTATGACGCCCTGACCTCCAAGAGGGTGTACAAGGCCACCTACGGACACGAGATCTCCCGCGCCATCATCCAGGAAGAGTCCGGGGCCCAGTTCGACTCGGAAATCGTGACTGCGTTCCTCGAAACCGAGCCGGAATTCGTGAAAATACGCGAACAATATTCCGAAGAGACTGTGGAGATTGGCTGAGACGCGCAGAACCTGCGCCCCCACGTTTGATTGGAGATTCTCATGAAGCGGACAGATCGGGCATGCATTCTGGTCGTGGACGATGACCCCGCGGCGCTGGAGACGGTGGCCAACTGTCTGGCGGCCGGCGGCCACACGCCGTTCAAGGTGGCCAACAGTCTCCAGGCCATCGAGGTCATGCGGACCCGCAGGCCCTCGATCGTCCTCTGCGATTGGTTGATGCCAGGCATGGACGGCCTGGAACTCTGCCGCCACATCAAATCGCGGACCGCCGACCCCTTCATTTATTTCATCATGCTGACCGTCCAGTCCGGCAAGGAGCACCTCAAGGAGGCGTTCCAGGCCGGCGCGGACGACTTCCTCTGCAAGCCGTTTCACCCGGATGAGCTGTTGGCGCGGATCAACGCCGGTATTCGGACGGCGGACCTTTACGACGAATTGGCCGAACAAAACATCACCGCCCAGCGCCTCAACGCGGAACTGTCCCAGCTCAACGCCAGGCTCCGGCAGACCGTCAACACGGACGAGATTACGGGGCTGTTCAACCGCCGGTACGGCATGAACATGCTCAAGGAACTGTGGGCGATGGCGCACCGGTACGAACAGCCGCTGTCGGCCGCGATGATTGACGTGGACCACTTCAAACTCATCAACGACGAATTCGGGCACCTCAAGGGCGACGAGGTCCTCCAGAGCCTCGGCCGCATCCTGGCGGCGGGCATTCGGACCAGCGACGTTGCCTGCCGGATCGGAGGCGAGGAGTTCCTCATCCTTATGCCCGGGGTGACCTCCGAGCAGGCATATGTCTGCGTGGAGCGGCTGCGGATCAAGGTGGAGTCGTCCTCGCTGCTGGGGGGCGAGCCCCCCCGGCGCGTGACGGTCACCGCCGGCATCGCCCATCACACCAAGGCCATGACCAAACCGGATGACCTTCTGAAAGCGGCCGACGATTGCCTCTACGCCGGCAAGCGGGCCGGGCGAAACAGGACCGCGATGGGCTCGCCCGCCTGCGCCCCCGAGCCGGCGGCCGCCCAGACCACCCGGGGCGAGGCCCAGCCGGACCCGACCTCCCACCCTGACGACCTGAGGAAAGCGCTCACGCGGTTCTAGCCCGCCATGGCACCAGCGCCCTCGCCTTTGCGCCACTGTTGCGCCCCAGTGGACATCCCAAGTTTTCACGGAAGTTTTTTTGAAATTCCCGGAATTGTGTTTACAGCCGATGCCATGTTGCTAATCTGGCCAATCTGGGGATAATCTGGGGTAATCTGGGGGGGTAATCTGGGGACACCATACAGGGGGTAATCTGGGGACACCATACAGATTAATTTCCTTTGCCAAGCGGCGGCGTGATGATAGGATTCGATCATGGCCAGACTTGCACGAGTCGTTGTCCCCAACTGCCAGCACCATGTCATCCGGC
>Ga0315285_10002084_pt1 | contig 20940 bp, 23 predicted proteins | sample YL17G09_36_MG_FD_203698 | JGI IMG/M metagenome (GOLD analysis project Ga0315285, IMG submission 203698) | Sediment microbial communities from Yellowstone Lake, YNP, Wyoming, USA - YL17G09_36 | ecosystem: Environmental > Aquatic > Freshwater > Lake > Sediment | place: USA: Wyoming | collected...
CGCCTGCCCCCACCGTTCATGGTGCTGGCCACCCAGAATCCCCTGGAGTATCAAGGGACGCACCCCCTGCCCGAATCGCAGATGGACCGCTTCCTCCTGCGGATCCGGATCGGCTATCCCGATGAGATCCACGAGCGACGCATCCTTCGCGGCGCGGGGTCGGCCGTCCTGGACCGGCTGGAACCCGTTCTGAGCGGAGACGCGGTGCTGGACCTCCAGGCGCGGGTGGAGACGGTGAAGGTCGAGGAGAGCCTGCTGGGCTACGTGATGGCCATCGTCCAGGCCACCCGAAGCCACAGCGCCCTGGCCCTGGGGGTGAGCCCCCGGGGATCGCTGGCTCTGGCGCGGGCGGCGCAGGCGCTGGCCCTGACCGAGGGACGGCTGTATTGCGTCCCGGACGACGTCAAGCAACTCGCCGTGCCTGCCCTGGCGCATCGCGTGATCCTCCGCGCCCACTGGGACACTGCCGGAGGTGGCTCGGACGATCCCGAGGTGGTGATCCGGGAGATCCTCCAGGAGGTCCCGGTCCCCCGGTAAGATCCGACAGGGATAGCGACAGCGACAGGAAAAGACATACAACCGATTCGGCTTTGTCGGAGATCGCTGTCGGGTTTCGCTGTCGAAGCGAGGCAGGGGCCGGGGGTCGGGTGCTGGGGGTTAGGGATTCTCCAAAGACTGGACCGAGCTTACCGACCCTCGAACCTCGCAGGATCGTGATGTCCCCACCAGTGAAGCCCCCCAACCCCTCTGCTCCAGTGCTCCCCCGCTCCTCTGCACCGCAGCCCCCCCGCACGCATTACTGGCTTCCCCGCACGATCCGCCCCACGCGTGAGGGCTGGTGGTTCATCGGCGCCTCCTTCGCCGTCGGACTTGCCGCTACGAATACCGGGAACAACCTGCTGTATCTGATCGTGGCCATGATGCTTTCCTTCATGGCCATCTCGGGCGTCCTGTCCGAGCAGACCATGCGGCACCTCAGGTTGGAGCGGGAGCGACCGCGGCGCCTCTTCGCTGGCGTCCCGGCCTCGTTCGGGGTCCGGCTGACCAACCGGAAGCGCCGGCTGCCCTCCTTTGCTTTGCACCTGAGCGAGGCGGATCCCGCTGGCGGCCGCGACGCGAGCCACTTCTTGCTGAAGGTGCCGCCGCAGGGCCGCGAGACCTGGCAGTACAGCCTCACCTTCCCCCGTCGCGGCAAGCACTACCTGCCGGGCCTCAGAACACTCACCCGGTTCCCCTTCGGTCTGTTCGCCAAGGTGAGCCGACCCATCCTCCCCGACCCGGTCCTGGTGTACCCTGCCCTCCGCGCCCTGGCCCCGGGGGAGGTCCCGTCCGCCCTGGATCCTGGCTGGCGGGAGCGGGATCAGCGTGGTCATGGGGCCAGCCTGCGCAACCTGCGTCCGTACCGGCCGGGCGATGACCCCCGGTTGCTTCACTGGAAGACCTCGGCCAAGGCCGGCGACCTGATGGTGAAAGAGCTGGGAGACGAGGACCGGCCCCGCGTTCGCCTGGTGGTGGAGGATCCGACGCCGGGCACGCCACCGGACGTGATCGAGGCGAACTTGAGTTATGTCGCCTCGCTCGCCGCCCATGCCATCCGCCTGGGATCGCAGGTCGACCTCACGACCGCCGACGGGTCGAGTGGGTTCGGGCAGGGCGAGGCGCATCTGGACCGGATCCTGGAGCGGTTGGCGCTGTACGAGGAGCCGGCGGCGCCGCGCCCGCTGGCGATTCCGGCGGAGTCCGGGCGGGCCGTCCACGTCCGGCTGGACGCCCGGCAGACGTCCACTCCAGCGAAGGACTGACTGTGCCCTTCCCGCTGTTCTTCAAGCTGACCCTCTACCTGCTGGTCCTGGACGCCTTCGGCGCGCTCTACCTCACGGGGATCCTGGACTGGATTGGGCTCGTGGGCCTCCTCCTCACCATTCTGGGAAGCTGGTGGGCCGACGAGATCCGGGTCCGCACCCCCAACTATCGCCGGCTCTGGGACGCCATCACCGTGGTCTTTCTCGTCTACGCGGTGCTGGATTTGCTCTTCCTGGCCGAGTCGTTCATTGCCGCAGTGATTCACCTGCTGTTGTTCCTGCAGGCCTACAAGCTGTTCAACGCGCGGACCCACCGCGATCTTATGGACCTCTTCATCCTGACCTTCCTCCAGCTTGTCGCCGCGTCCACCCTCACGATCAGCTTCGGCTTCCTGCTGGTCTTCTGCCTCTACATGATCCTGGGGACCTGGGGCCTCATCTTGTTCCACCTGAAGCGCGAGACGGACCTCGCACTCCCGGAGCGGAGCCGAGAGCTTCTGGCCGGATCGGACCTCGTGGCGCCGGGCTTCCTGCTCAGTAGCGTGGGCGTGGCCGTCGCCTCCCTGCTCCTCACCCTGGCTATCTTTTTCGTCATCCCCCGGGTCGGGCGCACCTATCTCCCCCTGAAGGCGCAGATCGGGACCATGACCACGGGCTTCACCGATCGGGTGGACCTGGGCACCTACGGCACGATCCAGAACGATCCCACCATCGTGATGCGCGTGAGCTTTCCCGAAAGTGTGATGGGTTCCGAGCGCCTTCTTAATCTTCGGTGGCGGGGCGTGGCCTTCGACACCTTCGATGGGCAGAGCTGGTCGCTCCGTGACCCCGAGCGAACCCCAGTCCGCCGGAGCCGGGAGGGATATTTCCCGGTGGCTCCCCCGCGTTTGAGGGCCCCGTTTCTGACCTACGAGATCTTCCTGGAACCCATGGGGACCGAGGTGATCTTCGGCCTCCCGCGGGTCGTGTCTATCCAGGGCCGCTTCGCCGGCCTGGCAGAGGATGTCGCCAACGGCCTGAGCCTTGCCACACCGCCCTCTTCGCGGCTGCGCTACGTGGGGGTGTCCCAGCCGGAGCGCTTTCGCGAGGAGCAGCTTCGCCGGCCGGTCAGGGCGGGTGACTACCCGCGGGAGATCCGGGAGGCCTACCTGCAACTGCCGGAGGTCTCGCCGCGCCTGCGGGCACTGGCGCGCGAGCTGGCGGCGGGCGCCGCGACCCCCTACGAGATCGTCCAGCGGGTGGAGGCGTACCTCACCGGGAATCTGCGGTACACCCTGGAGCTGCGGCGGGAGTCGGGCCTGGATCCACTCGATGATTTCCTGTTCTACCGGAAGGCGGGGAACTGCGAGTACTTCGCCGCCGGCATGGCCGTCCTGCTGCGGGTCGTGGGAATCCCGGCCCGCGTGGTGAACGGCTTTCAGCGGGGGGAGTGGAACGAGGTGGGCCAGTTCTTTGCCGTCCGCCAGCGCGATGCCCACTCCTGGGTGGAAGTCTTCTTCCCCGAGGTCGGGTGGGTGACGTTCGACCCCTCACCCCGGGAGGCATTCGAGGAGCAAACCTTCGCCGCGAGTAGCTGGGTGGGAAAATACTTCGACGCGTTGCGGATGCGCTGGAACCGGTACGTGATCGATTACAACGTGGGAGACCAGGTCCTGTTCGCCATGAGCCTGCGGCGGCAGTCCATGGCCTTCCGGCAGAGCCTCGGCCGGACCTGGGACCTCTGGTGGTTCAAGATGTACCGCACCGTGCGCCGCCTCTGGCGGCAGTACGGATACGCTGCCGGCGCGGTGCTCGCCCTGGTGGTGGCCAGCCTGTTTCTGCTCCGCCGGGTGCCTGTGGGCGGCATCGGCAGCGCGTGGCTCTTTCAGGTGCGAGCCCGGCGGACCCCGGTCGCCTTTTACGAGCGGATGCTCCGCCTCCTGGCTCGACGCGGTTGGCCGCGGCCTCCCACGGCCACCGCGCGGGAGTTCGCGTCCGCGCTCGCCGGCCGTCCCCAGCTGCACGCCCTCGTGGTGGAGCTCACCGCCCTCTACGAGCGCGTCCGCTTCGGCGGCGAGCCCCTGACGTCCGCCGACCAGCAGCGCGCCGCCGCGCTGCTCCAGCAGCTCGCCGCCGCCCCCCGCTAACTTCGGGCGTTCCTGGCTCAACGTCGACCCTCAAAATAACCAGGGGGCCGGTTCGACGACACCGGCCCCCTGGGAATGCCTGCCGGATTCTCCGGCGTGAGTGTTATCCCCGATCCGAAATTCCTAACCGCCAAGGCGCCAAGAACGCCAAGCCCGGAACAGCCATTTGGCCAAACGACCAGAGATTCCGAAGCCCCTACGGACCCGGATTCGCGAATCTCCGATCGAGAGAAAGGAATATCCTGCCCTTGGCGGGCTTGGCGCACCAACGGTGATACCGTTGGTACCGGCGGTTCGCGCCGTGCCCCGGATTGGGGTCAGGGGTCGAGGGAGAAACCGCTTCACGACGCAAGTCGTCCAGTCCCGAGGACGCATCCCGCGCCTCGGCCTCATGTAGATCGAATCTCCTGCCGCATGAAGCACGCGTAACAGATCGCGAAGCACACGATGGTGATGGCCACCAGTGAGACCAGATGCGGCATCACGATCAGCGTGCTCTGCAGCAGTGGTAAGGGATTCTGGAATCGGCTGAGGGATAGCGCTTCCATGGGCCCCATGAGGATGAGCGACCGGGTCGTGTTCCGCGTCGGGTTGAGGATGGTTCCCGTCGCCTGGCTGTACAGCGTGATGGGCGAGAAGCTGGCGACGACCTCGCGCGTCCGCTCGTTCCGCATCCTGGCAGACGGGTCACTTGACTGCCCCGGGGGGATGGGCGAGATGATATCCGCGGCCAGGCTGGCCCCCAGCGCCACGAAGAACGCCAGGAAGATCCAGAGGGCCAGGGAGGCCAAAGCCGAGGTCGCCATCCCGCGGAACAGGATGGAGAACAGGATGGAGACCGCGAGCCAGAACCCGATGTAGACGATGCTGACCACCAGGTAGACGGCCAGACGCCCCAACTCCTCCCACCCCGGCACCACGCCCACCACCCAGAGCTCCATCCCCGAGATGAGCAGGACGATGGACAGCAGCATGAGGCAGATGATCGTGAGGCCGGCCAGGAACTTGCCGTTGATCACGGCATCACGATAGATGGGCTGGGAGAGAAGCTTGGAGAGCGTTCCCGAGGCCCGCTCCCGGCTGATGGCGTCGAACCCCAGGATCATCCCGATGAGGGGCCCGAAGAAAGCGATGAACTGCGCCAGCGAAAACAGCTTCCCGGGGACGGTGAAGAGCAGCAGGAAAACGAGCGACGGCTTTGCGGATCCCTCCAACGCCTCCCGGATTCCGGTTCCGACCATGTAGGTGATGAGCAGGCTGACCATCAGGATCACGGTCAGAAGCAGGATGAACCGCGTACTGCTGAAGTGATCCTCCAACTCCTTTCGGTACATGACGAGCAGTCCGTGCACGATCGTTCCTCCAGTTATCGGCTCACAGCGTTACGTGCAAAATGTTCGGCAGTTTGATAATTCGGCTGTTCGGCCACACCGCCGGCCGTACCGCCGTACCGCCGAACGGTCGTATGCTCTTCCCCCAGCCCCTGGCACCTAACCCCCGTTCCCCGTCATCAGGCGGCCGGCACGCCTTCCTGGAAATACTTCATGTAGATCTCTTCGAGGGTGTATTGCGCCTGGTCTATACCCAACTTTCGCTTGGCCAGGTCGTCCATCGGGCCGATGCCGACCAGGCTGCCCTGCAACATGATGCCCACCCGGTCGCCGATCCGCTGGACCTGATCGAGCTGGTGGGAGGAGAAGAACACCGTGATCCCCCGCTCGCGGCTCAGGGCACGAATCATTTCCAGCATGCGTAGCGTCCCGTCGGGGTCGAGGCCAAGGGTCGGCTCGTCCAGGAAGACCACCTGGGGGTCCTTCATGAGGACCTCGGCGATCCCCAGGCGTTGGCGCATCCCCCGGGAGTAGGCACCGACCCTCTTCTTTCCCTCGGCCAGGAGGCCGACCCGGTCCAGGGCCTCGTCGATCTTCCCGGCGAGGCCGCCGTCCCGGATGCCGTTCAGCCGGGCCACGAAACGCATGTTGTCCGCGGCCGTCATGTCATCGTAGAAGCCGACGTTCTCCGGCAGGTATCCCACCACCCGCTTGACCTTGAGCGCTTCCCGCGTGGGATCGAACCCGCAGACGCGGGCCGAGCCCGCGGTGGGCTCGCTCAGGCCCAAAAGCATCAGGAACGTGGTCGTCTTGCCTGCGCCGTTGGGTCCCAGGAACCCGAAGATCTCTCCCCGGGCAACCTGGAGGTTCAGCCGGTTGACGGCCGTCTGGTTCCCATACCGCTTGGTGAGATCGTGCGTCTCGATTACAGTGTCCATGAAATTCTCCCGAAGGCGAGCAAGCTTGCAAGCGAGCAAGCTGGGAGGCGTCCTAGCCTCAATCCGAAATTACTAACTGCCAAGGACACCCAGCGCTAGCGCTGGGTACCCGGAACGCCAAGGCCGAAATGGCTCGATTGGGGGAAACGAACGAAAGTTCTGAAGGCCCCATGAGCGCGCTTTCGCGTTCTCCGGTGGAGAGATCGGAACATCGTCTCCTTGGCGACCTTGCCGTCATGGCGGTTCAATCGTTTTTCGATCAGGGCTAGCGTGCCTGCCTTCCAGCGTGCCAGCGCGCGAGCTGCGCTCGCGCTACCGTCGGCCCAGCCAGATGAACAGGGCGCCCATCCCACCGATCGCCACGGCGATCAGGCCGACGCCGATCCAGCCCCAGGCCGTCGGGGCCCTCACCGTGACCCGCATCTCCACCATCTTGCTGCTGGCGCGCTCGCCATCCACGCTGAGGCCTACCGAGTAGTCCCCGACCAGGGCGGTCGCGGCCGGCGTGATGGTGGCCTCAACCTGCTTGATGGCACTCGGCTCCAGCGCCTCGATCTTCTCGGGCTTGAACTCGACCTTCCAGTTCTCGGGCTTGAACGAGCTCAGGCTGATGTTCCGGTTGACGGCCGAGCCGGTGTTCTTGATCAGCAGGGAGACGGTCGTGGGCTTGCCAGTCACGGCCTCCGCGGACAGGAGGCCCGTGGGGGTCGCCGCATCCAGCTTGTAGATGCCGGTGAGGACCACCCGCAGGGGGACCTCGGCCTTGGATTCGCCCGTGCTTATCCGGACGAGGATCGGATACTCACCGGCCGTGGCGTCCCGGGGAGGGGTGACCGACACGGCTACCGTCTGGCTGCCGCTGCCCCGGATGCGCAGGCTGGAGATCTGCTTGGACTCGTAGCCGGGCTTGAAGTTGACTTCCCACTTCTCCGGCATCTGGGCGGCCAGGTTGAAATTGCGGTCGTTCTCGCTCTTGTTGGCCACATCCAGGGAGAACTCGAAGCTGGCGTCGGTCTGCCCCCGCAGGACAGGGTAGGACGTCGTGACCTGGATGTCCTCGGTCCCCATGCGGCTGCGCTCGCGGGTGGTGACCGCGATGGTGTGCGTCGCGCTCAGCTTCTCGTCCGCCGTGATTCCCTGTATCTCGAACGTGTACGTTCCGGAGCCAAGGCCCTTGTCCGGTTCCGCGCTGAAGGCCAGGGTCCGGGTCTTCCCGTCGGGAACGGAGACCCCGGTGACGGTGAAGCTACCGCCCTTGAGGGACGCCCTCCACCCCTTGGGCACCGCTGTCAGCTTCAACGCGATGATCTCATCGCGCTTGCCCTTGTTCTCGACCGTGAGGTCCATCCGGACGCTCTCGCCAACGGGGACCACGACGCCGGAATACTCGGTGTACACCGCGATCCCCCGTTCGGGCCGATCGTCCCGCCTGGCTGGCTCATCGCCGGCCGCGAGGACCGGGGGTAGCGCGACCAGGACGAGCAGCGTTACCAGGAGCCCGGCAAGGAGCCCGGGCCGCCCACTGCACCAGTTGCGGGGAGACCCCGCGGGATTCACCCACCGTACGACCATGATTTACCCTCCTGTCTGCTCGCCTCTGGGGCGCGATAGGGGGGCCGGGCGACACCCGCCCGGCCCCCGGTTTCTCAGTACTTCTCTGGCGGGGTCGGAGCCCCTGCCTTTTCCTTATCATACACCAACATCTTGGCAAGCATAAGTCAACCTCGCATCCACCCCCGTGGGAGACCACGGGGGCCCAGTGTCAGGCGAGAATTCCCAGCATGTTCTCCTCGCGCATGATCAGGTATTCCTCGTCGCCCAGCTTCACCTCGCTCCCGGACCACTTGCCGAACAGGATCCGCTCCCCCACCTTGACCTCCATGCGCTGGCGCTTCCCATCTTCGGTGATCTTTCCGGGGCCCATGGCTATGATCTCGCGTGGGCTCAACCTTTCGATTGTATCACGATAAGCCAGGCGTGGCTGCCCCGGAATCAGGAGAACACCCAAGGCGGCCGAGAAAAGATCCCCGACGCTGGTCCCGCATGGCGCCCCGATCGCCCGTTCTTTCTCGGCGGGGAGGGCAGGAGGCCCTCTCGGCGGCCGGGCTCCGTCATGTCGGTTGGCCCTGCTCCTTCCAAAGAAGCCCGGCTGGCAAGTCGCGCGAGGGTACGGGGCTTCACCAGCCAAGGCGGCCCTGCCAGTAGGCGCCGGTAAGATCCTCCTTGGCGCGGGACAGCGGACGTGCTATGAGGGGAGGAATCAGCGAGGGTGCATCTAGAGGCCGGCCGATTGGCTCCAGGGGGAAGCGGCCGCGATGCTCTCCGACGACGTCGCGGCGTTCGAGGAGTTCGGCAGTTTTGCTCATTGTGGCTAGGCGCACTCCTCGCAATCCGAACGGGAATTTAGAGTCGTGGAAGAATTCATACGCTTTCATCTCCAAGAAATAGAAGCCAGTGAACACGTCAGGATTGTCTATGCCTGTGAGTCAGGCAGTCGGGCGTGGGGATTCCCATCTGCGGACAGCGATTACGATGTACGCTTTCTGTACGTCCGGACCGCGGAGTGGTATCTCTCCATTGACGAAAAGAGGGATGTCATCGAGCACCCAGTTGATGACGGCCTAGACATCAACGGGTGGGATTTGAAGAAAGCCTTGCTACTTTTCCGCAAGTCCAATCCCCCCCTCTTGGAGTGGCTTGGCTCGCCTATCGTCTACCTTGAAAAGTATTCCGTTGCCACCCAGATGCGGGAGCTTGCTTCGGTGTATTACTCGCCAACCGCTTGCTTGTATCACTACTTGCACATGGCACGCGGTAACTTCCGAGAATACCTGAAAGGCGGAGAGGTTTGGGTCAAGAAATACTTCTACGTCTTGCGCCCCATCTTAGCGATGAACTGGATTGAAAAGGGGCTAGGCGTTGTCCCGACTGATTTCAATATTTTGGTAGACAGACTCGTTAGTGACCCGAAACTTAGGGCAAAGATTGGGCGCTTACTATCGGCCAAACGCGCTGGGGCAGAACTAGACCGGGGGTCGCGAATTGAACCGATAAGCGAGTTCATCGAGCACGAACTCGAACGCTGGGAAAGGCGCGATATTGCAGACCACAAACGGACCGTGTCCAGTGATAAGCTGGACGAACTTTTCAGGGAAAGTCTAACGGAAGTCTGGCGGTCGTAATTTCATTCGCCGCGGCGGGGACGGAAACAGGCAGTCCTATTGCCATTTCGCCAGAGGTGTTAGCCCCAATCCGAAATTCTCAACCGCCAAGGCGCCAAGAACGCCAAGACCGAAATGGCTTAATGGGGGGGAGGAACGGAACTTCTGAATGCCCCATAAACCGGTTTTCGCGTTCTTCGGTCGAGAGTTCGAAACATCGCACCCTTGGCGACCTTGGCGTCATGGCGGTTCAATGGTTTTTTCGGATTAGAGTTAGTGGAAGCGCGGGTGACATGCATGGAAAGCGGGTCACAGGCAAGAGGAAAAATGACCAGATGCGGATAACATAAGTGCGAGGCGCCATGGGAGAGAACGACTGATGAGCGAGTACCAGTACTACGAGTTCCAGGCCATCGACCGGCCGCTCACCGAACAGGAGATGCGCGAGCTGCGGGCGTACTCGACCCGGGCCACCATCACGCCGACGCGCTTCGTGAACCACTACGAGTGGGGGAACTTCAAGGGCGACCCGGCCGCCTGGATGGAGAAGTACTTCGATGCCTTCTTCTATTTCGCCAACTGGCGCACATACGAGTTGATGTTCCGGTTGCCCCGCCGGGCACTCGACTTGGAGCTGGCGAAGCAATACTGTCGAGGAGGGGTGGCACGAGCGCGCAGCAAGGGAGACTTCGTCATCCTCGAGTTCCTACCGGAGGACGAGCAGAGCGGCGATGGGAGCGACGACGGCAGCGGATGGCTCTCCTTACTGCTCCCGCTCCGCGCGGATCTGATCAATGGAGATTTCCGGATGCTCTACCTGGCATGGCTTCTCTGTGTGCAGGCAGGGGAGCTGGACGATGGGACGCGCGAGCCACCCGTGCCGCCTGGACCGGGCGCGCTCACGGCGCCGCTCAAGGCGTTCGCGGAGTTCCTGCGTCTCGACCAAGATCTTCTCGCGGTGGCGGCCGCTGGCAGTCCGGCACAGGCGGAGGCGATGTCGGATGCGGATGTCGCCCGGTGGGTGGCCGCACTGCCGGAGTCCGAGAAGACGGCGTGGCTCCTCCGGCTGGCGAGCGGACAGGAGGCCCATTTGCGGGCGGAGCTGCTGAAGACGTTCCGAGCGTCCCGGGGCCAGGGTGGCGTGCCGCCCGACAAGTCGCGAAGCGTGGCCGAAATCATGGAGGCGAGCGAGCAGCAGGCGGAGGCGCGCAGGCGGAGGGAGGCCGAGCGAGAGGCCCGCGAGCGCATGCGTCGTGAGCAGGAGGCGGCGGCGGCGCGCGAGAGGCACCTGGCGAGCCTGGCAAAGCGAGAGCCGGACGCGTGGCGGGAAGTGGATACGCTGATCGCGACGAAACGGCCGCGCGATTACGAGGCGGCAGTACGCCTGCTCAAAGACCTTGCCGATCTCGGGCAGAGGCGCGGGCGACAGACCGAAGTGCGCGACCGCCTCGCGCGACTGCGGCAGGAGCACGCGCGCAAGCCGACACTAATCGAGCGCCTCAAGGCGGCGGGGCTTCTGGCCGAATAGAAAGAGCCAGAGGTGAGGCCTGGCCATCTTCATCTCAGCAACACAATCGGGGGAGGAGGGCGAGGGCCAGGCTGCTCGGGACAGGGGGCGTCAGGACGGGGAGAACACGACCACGTCCAAGCCCCGGATGATGCGGTAATGGGCGGCATTCCCCGTGGCGAGGCTCTGCTTGTTCACCAGGGCCGTGGCAGCGATCAGGGCATCCGCGGCTTCGAGTCCGTGAGACGCGGCGTATCGTTCGAGGAGGGAGGCTGCCCGGTGCGACACCTGTTCCGAGATGTGCAGGACGCGCGAGAAGTTCCGGGTGACGAATTTGCGGATGGTTCACGCATCCCGAGCGCCGGTGCAACCCTGGAGCAATTCAAAATAGGCCATTGCCGGAACCACCCGGCGGTCAAACGGGACCCCAGCCAGGAGCGCGCGAGCCCGCTCGTTCCCACGCAGGTACCAGATGAGGACGTCAGTGTCGAACGTCATCGGGCGAAGCGAGCCCGGCGAATCTTCCGAACCCACCCGGACACATCCGCGAGGTCCTTCCGTCCTGCCCACAGCCCGAACCCGATGGGCTCGAAGGCGTGACCCCTCCTGCCCGACCGGAGCGGTTTGACGACGGCCACGGGCCGGTTCCGATAGGTGAGGGTAACTGGGCGTCCCCGCTGCACCTCTTCCAGCACCTGGGCGGCTTTCGTCCGCAATTCTCTCGCACCAACCCTCATCTGCGCCTCCCATGATGTGTATACCATCATGTCTATACACTATCCCCGTGAACATGTCCACCAGAACATGAGTTCCCGGCCGGTGACCTTCGCACACATCGCCGTGGATCTCCTGTTCGAGTTTCAACGGCCGGCGGGACTGCTCGAATTCGTTGATGCGAGGGAATGTCCTGAAAGGCTACCAGGCTATCGGGTGGACCTTGCCACGCCAGACTCGGTGGGATCCGCCCTCCGCGAGAGAGTCCTCGAAAAAGCACGCGATGTCTCCCCTGAATGCTGAATTTCCTACGGGCCCCTATTATTACTCAAGTATACACGCGGAAACTCGGCTGAAGGTCGAGGAACGAATCAAGCCACCGACGGAGCTTTGCGTCCTTTGGGCTGGCCGGGTCATAGGATGCGTACACCCTGGCTTCATGCAGGACCAGGCTATCGGTGGAGCCGGCTGTCGCCATGAGTCGGCGCGCCTCTTGCGCAAAGACGAGTGGGACCTTTGGCCAATCCGGAAGTCTCTTGGCTGTTCGGTCGTTCCAGTTGAGCTGGAAATTCCAGAAGTCAATGAAGACGCGAAGCCGTTGCTCCATGGTGGACCTCCAAAAAGAAATCCGGGGGGCATTGCTGCCCCCCGGGGATCTGATACGGGCTCCGAAGAGCCCGGAGGTCTAATTCGCCCAGAGCCAAGGACCCCGGGCGGCGGTCTAATCGTGCAGAGAGTATTGCCAGTGCTCCCGTGTTTGTCAAGAACATTTCAAGTCCGTTGCCTCGACCCTCAACGCGCCGAGCGGGCTCCACCCTTTAATCTCCTCGCGTAGAGATGAATCCCAGACTGTCCATGCCGTCCCCGGAATCAGAGAAACACCTCGTCAAGGCACACTTCGTCCGCCCGGCGGTCGCTGGCTGGAAGGTCCTCGAACAGGAAGACCCTGAAGTACCGGCGGAGCAGCGGATCCCCCTCGACGAACGCCTTCACCGCCCGCCGCTCTTCCGGCAGCTCCTTCTGCACGCCGCTGACAAACAAGGACCCTATCGGCACCACGTGGTTCCTTCACCTCAGGACAGCCACTGACCGTCTCTTGCTCCCGCAGGACGCGGGTCGCATCCTCTCGCTCACACGAAGAGAGCGGGACTAGGCTCCCGCACCGCCGAGTTGATCGAGGAATTCCCGGGCCGTGATGACGGGCACCCCGGCTGCCGATCCCAGTGCGAGCAAGTGACGGTCACCGGACACGATGCGTTCCGCACGGCCAGCCTGTGCCGTTTCGACGAACTTGTCGTCGTCCGGATCGTCGGGAACAACCCGGAGCTGGCTGGAAATCTCGACCACGTCGGCCGCGGCCTGGATGAGTCCAATCGCCTCGTCGGCGTCGCGTGCCGTATGCCGAAACTTGGTCACAAGGACAGTGCGAAGCTCTTCGAGGATTGGTGGGGAGATGACCAGGTCGGCCAGGCCGGCCTGAACAGCGAGGAGGCAGCGATACGGCGCTCCACGCCAGAGGAGAGCAGACACCAGAATGTTGGTGTCCAGGACCACCCGCATCTAGGACGCCTGGTGGAGGAGGTCGTCGATCAGCCGTTCGCGCTCTTCCTCGGTCAGGCGGGCAAACTCTATGCCCCGCTCGCGGCACATCGCCTCGACCCGGTCGCGATTGCGCTCAACGAGCCTGTCAAGCGCGTCATACCCGCGAATGAGCTTGGCCAGCGCAGTCCGCCTCGCAGTTGGGGACAATTGATCGAGGGCACGCAATACTTGCTCTTCGTTCACTTCGATCTGTGGCATGGCCCTCTCCTTGCTGGTGCGCACTCTACTCGCTACTATACCACACTGCCCCCGGCTTCTCTATCGTCGGCTTGGCCCCCACTGGCACGGAGATCCTCAAACAGGAAGACCCTGAAGTACCGGCGAAGCAGTGGTTCCCCCTCGACGAACGCCTTCACCGCCCGCCGCTCTTCCTGTAGCTCCTTCTGCACACCGCTGATGAACAGGGACGCGGTCGGCACCGCTCGGCTCCTTAGCCTCATCCTAGCCGCTGTTTCTTCATCAACTCGCGCAGACCCAGCGTCAGGTCTCCGGTTTCGGCCACCGGGTCCTCCAGGGAAAACGGGGCCGGTTGGGCCCGCCCGGGTCCGCCCTCAGCCGAAGGGGGCGTCGGCACCATTCAAGGCCAAAGTGTCCGGGCTGTCAAGTCATAGAAGTCCCGCCGAAGTGGGCCTTGACACTGCCTCGGGGAGTGGTATTGTCTGGTCGCCTCGGAGGCTTCGCGAGCCCCGGGCGGGGTCGGGAGAGCGTGGTAGGCGGTGGAGGGAGCAGAGGGTTGCTATCGGGCTTCGTCGCGAGCTCAGCCGAGCGGCGGAGTTCTTGGAACGGACCCTGACCGGCCCCATCGGAGTCGCGCGCTCCATGGGGCCGTGTTGTTTGGCGAGGCGCGGTCTTGTCGGGTACGAGATGGGAGAAGGAAGTACGATACGTCTGATACCTCCCCCTACACCGACGGGGAGGTCCTCTGGCACCACGACATCCGCCACTCGATCCCCATATCGTGGCCCTGTCCAATCGGTACCTGACGACGCTGCGACGGCTCGACGTGCGAGTCAGCTAACGACCTGCTTCTGGCAGACGAAGAACTGGTGAGCGCCTGATCCCCATGAGTCAAGTCAGATCAAGCCGCATTAAGAACTGGCCCGTTCGGGAAAGGCCGCGCGAGCGGCTTGTGCGCGAGGGGCCGGAGCGGCTGACCGACGCCGAGTTGCTCGCTATCATCCTTCGGGTCGGCCGAGGCACCTTCAAGACCGGTGTATCCGGTCAGAGCGCCACGGACCTCGCCAGGCAATTGCTTGTCGACTTCAAGGGCTTTAGAGGGCTTGACCGGGCCTTCATTCAGGATCTCATGAAAGTGCCAGGTCTGAGTATGGCAAAGGTGGCACAAGTCAAGGCTGCCCTGGAGATCGGCAAGCGCCTGCAGACGAAGCGTCTGACCTCGCTCTCGTTCGAGACCTCCGCTGCGGTGGCGGCGCACCTGCGTCCCCGTTTCCTGAATGCACGGCACGAAGTGGTGTATGCCGTTCTCCTCGACGGGGAGAACAGGCACATTGATACGAGATTGATTGCGGAGGGCACGCCCACCGAAGCCACCGTTTACGTGCGTCGGGTTCTCGAAGAAGCGCTCAAAGCCTCAGCGGCCGCAATTGTAATGGTGCACAACCATCCTTCTGGGGATCCGGCTCCAACTCCTGGCGATGATGCATTGACGCAGGATCTCTCCCGGGCCGCTGCGCTCGTCGGGCTCTTCCTTCTTGACCACATCATCGTTGGGGATACTGCCCATTACAGCTATTCCGACAGCGAGCGACTTGAAGCGCTGCGGAATCAAAGCAAGGGATGAGCCATGAGAGAGCGCAAGTATCCGAAGGCCATTGAAGTCCCGGCCCGCGCCAATCAGATCTTCAGCAAGGTTCGGCAGAGGTTGGTTCCTTTGACGCCGGAAGAGAAGGTCCGGCAGGACTACCTTGAGGTTCTCCTGACTGAGTACGGCTACACGATTGACCAGATAGCCGAAGAAGAACCGGTCACCCATCGAGGGGCCGGTCGAGCTCGCGCCGACTTCCTCATCTGGCGTACGCCTGAGGCCAAGTCGCGCCAGGAGCATGCCCTGATTGTCGTGGAATGTAAGGCTGACAACATCAGCATCTCCTTGAAGGACTATCACCAAGGCGCGAACTACGCCCAATACGAGCACTCGCGCTTCTTCGTCACCCACAACAACCGCGAAACCCGGTTTTGGAAGGTCGATGATACCCGGCGCATGCCGAACTACGACGAAATCGATAACATTCCGCACGCGGACGCTACGGACAAGGAGATTGATGCCCTGCTGTCTCGCCTAAAGACTTTCAAGGAGGACGAATTCGCGGACCTTCTGCATCAGTGCCATAACGTCATTCGCAACCGGGAGAAAAGAGACCCCGTGGCCGCGTTTGACGAAATCGCCAAGATTCTCTTCGTCAAAGTCTATGTTGAGCGCGAGCTAAAGCAGAAGCGCCAGCGGAAGAACCTCTTCACCGTGGAATACCTCAATGACCAAATCAGCGACACCCCGCTTGAAGACCTGTTCCAGAACACGAAGAAGCACTACGCTGAGGACCAAATCTTCGACAAAGACGAAGTCCTGAACCTGAAACCAGCAACGGGACTGGAGATCGTCAAGCTGCTCGAGCGCTACAACCTCTCGGACACCAGCGAAGACATCAAGGGGATCGCCTTCGAACGCTTCCTGGGCCGGACCTTCCGGGGCGAGATCGGCCAGTTCTTCACGCCTCGCTGCATCGTGGAATTCATGGTTCATATGCTGGACCCAAAAGAAGGGGACGTTATCTGTGACCCGGCCAGCGGGTCCGGCGGCTTCTTGATTCGCTTCTTTGAGATCGTCCGGGAACAGATCATGGCTGATGCGGACCGGCAGTATCAGGAGTACAAGGCCGAGATCGAAGCGAAGAAGAGCCTCTCTGATGCGAAGAAGGCCGAATTGCTGCGGAGCAAGTACGAGGAAATCCAGAACGACTTGGATAAGGGCACCAAAGGGTCCCGCCTCTGGAAGTTGGCCAACCGCTGCATCTATGGTACGGATGCCAATGACCGCATGGCCCGCACCAGCAAAATGAATATGATTATGCACGGGGATGGGCATGGCGGCGTGCATCATCATGACGGCTTCTTGAACATGAACGGGATCTTCGAGGGTCGCTTCGACATCATTCTGACGAATCCGCCCTTCGGGGCCAACGTGGAACCTTCGGATGTGATAACCGAGGAGCAAGTGGCAGTTCCAGAGAACGAAGGGGCGTACGTTCGAGAATTCGGCGATCTGTACCGCGAGGCCCAAGGCCGTGTCCGCGCCGCGAGGGGCAAGCCTATTGCCAGCCTGTTTGAACTGCCTAGACGTGGAAGGGACGATGGACCAGGTAACCTCGGCAAGATCAAGACGGAGATCTTGTTCATCGAAAGGTGCCTGGAGCTCCTCAAACCGGGCGGGCGCATGGGTATCGTCTTGCCGGAGGGCGTTTTTAACAATCCGTCCCTGGCCTACGTCCGCGAATTCTGCGAGGACCGTGCGTTTATCAGGGCTGTGGTGAGCCTGCCACAAGATACCTTCGTCTCGGCCGGGGCCAGCGTGAAAGCGTCCTTGCTCTTCATGCAGAAGTTCACCGACAAGGAGAAGACCGATTTCGAGAAGAAGAAGGCCGCCGCCGAAGCGGAAGTGCGGGCCAAGCACAGGCCGGAACTGGACCGCGTGAAGTCGCGACTGGAAGGTGAGATCGAAGTGGCCAAGCAAGTGCGGGACTCGGACCAGCGCAAGAAGGCCCAAGCCGAGCTGCGGGACTTTCAGCGAGAGATGGAAGGGCGCATTCAGGTCGAAAGCCGCGCGCTGTTGAAAGAACGCTTCCCGTACCCGGTCTTTCTGTACGAGGCGGAGAAGGTGGGCATCTCGTCCACGGGCGAAGCCGACCAGAATGAACTTCACCCGAATCCAAACCAACCGCCAGGCACCGAAGGCAAGACCTGCCTGGAGCTGCACCGCGCCTTTCTGAAGGACCCCAAAGCGTTCATGGAACGAGGGGCGTAGTCCATGACGTCGGCGCTCGTGCAACCCAAAGCCTTGGCAGTCTGGTTTGCGGACCTAATCCGGTGGGACATCAAGTCCGCAAGGGCTGTGCAGTTTAGCCGGGATCATCCGACGTTCAGCCCTCTTGGAGAATTCGCCGAGGAAGTAACCGAGCTTGTTCGTCCATGGGAAGAGCCAGACAGAGAATGGCCGGTCTACGGCGTTAACAACAACGCAGGCGTTTTCTTCAGTCACCGACAGAAAGGCGAGCTGTTCAATGCCCCATACAAGCGGATTCGGAGGGACTGGTTCTTTCACAATCCGACACGGGCCAATGTGGGATCCCTCGGGCGCGTTTCTGATGTGCCGCATGATGCCATCACAAGCCCGGAGTACCAGGTGTGGCGCATTTGTACCGGTGTGACACCCGGTTTCATGGAAGTTCTTCTGCGAATGCCCTTTTTCAAGATGCAGATTGAGCACCACCGCGTCGGAGCCGTCAAGGAACGTTTGTTTACACAGAACCTACTGGAGATCCGTATCCCCGTCCTCTCCGAGCCTACCCAAGTCGCCATAGTGGCGCATTGGCGGAAGGCGCATGAAGTCATCGTCAAAGCGCGAGACACCGTGGCCAAGCTGGAGGCGGAAATCCAAAACGAAATCTTCAAGGCGCTGGGCATGAAGCCACCACAAACCGACCGACCCTTGCGCAAGGCATTCGCTCTGTGGTGGAAAGGCTTGGAGCGGTGGAGCGTGGATTTCCTCGCAAGGAGCGCGTTGTCTCGAAGTGGAAGCAAATCCAGTTTTTCCATGACGACACTTGGCGTGATAGCGCAGATTTCTTACGGTATCCAGAAATGCCCAGCAAACCGTCCGGGGAAGCACCCGCGCCCCTATCTGCGAGTTGCTAACGTTCAAAGGGGCGGACTTGACCTTCGGGAGATCAAATATATCGACGTTCCTGACTCAGAGCTTGAGACTTTCCGCCTGTCGCCGGGCGATTTGCTTGTTTGCGAGGGGAACAGCGCGGATTTGGTTGGCCGCCCTGCCATTTGGAATGGTGAAATCCCTGACTGTGTACACCAAAACCACGTCTTGCGAGTGAGAGTTGCTCAAGACAAAGCTCTACCTGAGTTTGTCCTTGAGTACATGAGCACTTTCTACGCGCGAGCATACTTCCGTTCGCGTGCAAAGTTCACAACCAATCTGGCTTCGATAAACAGCAACGACCTTCGTGGATTACCACTTCCGTTACCGCCTTTGCTAATCCAGCGGGAGATCGTGGATGCGGTGAATCTCCAGCGGGCGCGGATTGCCAAGGAGCGCGAGGCGGCGGAACAACGGCAGGCCGAAGCCACTCGCGAAATGGAAGAGATGATCCTGGGCGTTCGGCCCGTTGGCTGAACGGGTTTCTCCTGAACGTGCTCAGCAATGGAAGGATGGGGGAGCGCCGCATCGCGAATCTTGTCGCGATCCCGTCCGCGCATCCTCGTCGTCTGGCGCGACATGACCGACCTTGATCCGAAAGCCGAGCGGGCTTTCCTGGAAGCCGAGGTCGCAAAGCTGGGCGAATTTGAAGAGAAGTGGATCAACGGCGACTGCGCCGTGCCAGGCTTCGCGTCGCTGGATGGCCTGTTCAAGCGGCTAATGGAGGGGGATTCGTAAGCGAAGGCATCCCCGTGGCACGGATAGGGCGGACGCTGACCATAGGTGTCAAGTCCGCACCCTCCATTCCGCCGAGGACTTCCCAAATTGGAGGTCACAGCGTGTGACCTCCAATGTAATGCGGCGGATATATAGGCGTTCCCCGATGGCTTTCCGGTTTGGGATTCCCCGCAGGAATCGGGCGTGCGATATCGCGGAACGGACGTACGGAGATAGGCCTTATGCGCGAACTCGCTCCTGCGACACGCATTGAGAACGCGATGCTCCTTATTCGGGGACAGAAGGTGTTGCTGGACGCCGACCTGGCGGCCCTCTACGGCGTGGAGACCAAGGTCCTGGTCAAAGCGGTCAAACGAAATGCCGAACGTTTTCCGGCCGACTTTATGTTTCAGCTATTACCGGAGGAGGTTACGCGTTTGAGGTTCCAAATTGGAACCTCAAAGCGCGGTCGCGGGGGACGGCGTTATGCCCCCTACGCCTTCCCCGAACAAGGCGTCGCCATGCTCTCCGGCGTGCTGCGCAGCCGGGAGGATGACGTCCTAGAGTGACGCAATGAAGAGAGCCGTCGCTAAAGCAGTGGAGAAGCGCCTGGATTACGGCCGATTGGTCGAGTCCATCACGCAGTTGCATGGGCGCACCCAGGCTGGCGCTGCCGCCGCGGTCAACCAATACCTGGTACTACGCAACTGGCTGATTGGCGCATACATCGTCGAATTCGAGCAACGGGGATCGGACCGCGCACGGTATGGTGAGCGGTTGCTGGCTTGCCTTTCCGACGATTTGGTCAAAAGGGGAATCCGGGGCTGCAGCCAGGACCGGTTGGAATGGATGCGTCGCTTTTACGTTGTTTATCCACAAATTGGTCAGACGCTGTCTGACCAATCGCTAATTCCCGCGACACTGTTACGGATTTTGCCAGACAGGCTTGGAGCAAAGGTCCCGCGGATTTCCGCGACACTGTCGCGGAAATCTAAGGTCAAACAACCCACCCCGCTTTCTCCCGAACCCTTGCTGCGCCTGTCCTGGTCGCATCTCATCGAGCTGATTCGCATTGAGGATCCCTGGAAGCGAGCCTTCTACGAAAACGAATGCCTGCATGGCCAGTGGTCGGTTCGCCAGCTTCAGCGTCAAATGGGCTCGCTGCTCTACGAGCGCACCGGCCTGTCCAAAGACAAAGCCGCCGTCCTCCGACGCGCTCAAACCCAAGGATCCGCGGCGTCAATTGCCGATCTCCTCCGCGATCCCTACGTGCTCGAATTCACCGGCCTGGCCGAGCGCGCGGAATACGCGGAGAGCGACCTGGAGAGAGAGCTGCTCGACCACCTCCAGCAGTTCCTCCTCGAACTTGGCACCGGCTTCTGCTTCGAGGCCCGCCAGAAGCGCATCACCGTCGGGAACGAACACGACTACATTGACCTGGTCTTTTACCACCGCCGGCTGCGCTGTCACGTCCTCGTTGAGCTGAAGACGCGCCCGTTCACCCACGGGGACGCCGGCCAGATGAACTTCTATCTGAACTGGTGGAAGACGCACGGCATGGAGAAGGGCGACCAGTCGCCCGTCGGCATTCTGCTCTGCACTGACCGGGACCACACCAAGGTCGAATTCGCCACGGCCGGTATGGACAACAAGCTGTTCGTCTCGCGCTATCTGGTGGCGTTACCGTCGGCGAAGCAGTTGCAGGAGTTCATCGAGCGCGACCGCGACCAAATTGAGGCGCAGATGACGAAGGGGAGTGCCTCATGATCCACCGCTTCCCCTCACGTCGCCAGAGGCTGGGCCCGTTTCTCGCGCAACGACTCGCGCGTGCGAAGGCGTACGACCGCATCGCGGGCTACTTCTGCGCATCCATCCTCGAGACCGCTGGCGAAGTGCTGGAAAGAATTGGTCTGGTCTGGCGGTAGGGCTGCATGATCCGGTTACTGTGCGGTGCGTAAAATAGGCGACAGTCCCTCCCGGACCGCACAGTCCGGGGGAGAGTCCGACGAGGGGCGGCGGTCCGCCCCTCTCGGTAGCCTCGACCCAGCCGCGGACGGCCGGGGCAATGACGGAAGAAACTGGCTTCCCGTGGGAGCG
>Ga0315285_10002087_pt1 | contig 20932 bp, 48 predicted proteins | sample YL17G09_36_MG_FD_203698 | JGI IMG/M metagenome (GOLD analysis project Ga0315285, IMG submission 203698) | Sediment microbial communities from Yellowstone Lake, YNP, Wyoming, USA - YL17G09_36 | ecosystem: Environmental > Aquatic > Freshwater > Lake > Sediment | place: USA: Wyoming | collected...
GGTTCACATGATAAACCAAATTTTAAATAAGTATCATGATACTCTTTAAGATCAAGTTCTTGCTGTGGGGTTAATTTTTCAATTTTACTCATTTTATTTTCCTTCACATCTCATTGGTTGATATTGGCTTCCGATATTTTGTTCCATAATCTGTACAACTGATATAGTTGGTGATCTTTTACTCCAGTCATCCACAAGCGTCTGTACAATTAAAAACTTATATCCATCTTGGCAATAGGTAGTCACTTTAAAAGGAGCTTCTATCACACTAGGTTTATATTCAGTTTCTACCCCGGCAAATACCGATGTACTTAGTAATAAACAAATTAACAATTTTTTCATTTCTTTCCCTTTTTAAGGTTTTGGACCCTGGTCCATTCATTTACAATATTAATCCCGCAATAACTATGTTTGATGTGCCCACATTTTCTGCATGCTACCATGATACGTTGCATTTCGTCTTTGCTACCTGTTTGGATCATATCATTTACATTGTACTTGTGCCAACAAAATAATTGTCTAATCCATTTTAACATTTAAATTCCCCGTCCACGAATTGCTTGTGTCATATTTTACCTTCTATTCTCTTACAAAATATTTCACGATAAACTGCACGGGTAACTGGATTAGGATGATGCATTGCAAGGAACATTAATTCATCAAGACTTTTCATTATCTAATTCCTTAATTTGATTTACAATCTTCAATAATATTTCAGGACCAAATACAAATTCTTCATCAGGACAAAACCAATGACCATTTTGATTTACCACAAATCCAATATATCCACAAAATACTCCATCTTCAGTAAATACCTCTGTCAGAGTAGGATCTTTTTTATTCAATCTAAACTGGTTCATTTGATTTACCTATTACAATTCCTGATAGGTATCATAAGTATTATAAAGTTCTATGATTAACCCATCTATATTTTGTTTAATATTATCAATAATATTTTGTTGTGTTTCAGTAAGATGAGTAACAATACAAGAATCTAAATTTTCTCTAAAGTCATTGAGACAGTGTTCTAGTCTCATGTTTTTATAAATGGTTAAAGGAATTTTAACCTTCTCAACATTGTTCATATTTTTTACCTTTAATACGAGCACCAAGAATTTTAAAATCGGATGCCATACCTAACAAATCTGGTTTACATTCATTAAGTAACATCATTAAATCCCCGTTATATTCTTCTTGTAATTCTTTAGGGGATACCATATTATCACAATCTAATTCGATCACAACACGTAATCCGTGATTATCTTTGATTGCATCTCGTGCGGCTTTGGTAGGTTTCATATTATTTCAACTTTTTAAGGTTATCATTTCTAACACGAGTAATTTGCCCGCCTTCAAGATAATACAGTGGCCACTTCATTTCTCTAGCTGAAATATCTTTGTCTTGTGATGGCCAATTAAATACTTTGAAGCACTTTTGGCCACTTGATTTTAATTCATGGGTAAAACCTTTCTTATCTGTAGATTTCATTTTGTCTCCAGGCGTTGCCTATATTAACTATTCATACTAATATTATATCATATAAATTAAGATATTAAACGTTAATTTTACCTATCTTAATTGTTGACTACATTATTCCCAAGTTCTATGTTTTTCTGCAATGTGCTCAAATCCATCATATTCTGAAATTTCCCATTCTACATCATCAGGAATTTCTATAATATTTAAATTTGCACACATCCCGTTTGCTTTTTCACCTAATTCTTCTACAATTTGAATTAGTAATGGATCATCACGTTCTATATCACCTCGCCCACCACAAATAACTTGTTTAGAATATAATTTATTCATTCTTTGTCTTTCTTCCATTGAAGACTCATAAAAGGTATCAAAATTTATTCTTTCTTCTCCAGGCGGAACAACCCAAACAATTTCTGAAAACCCAAATTTATCTTTTTCAACCCAGGTTTGTTTATATCCTTTTAATTCAGCAAGACGACATAAAGCTTTTGTAGATAAACCAAATCCACCATAACAACTATTAATTACAATTTTCATTTAAGCAACTCCATCATCATTTATGCAAATATCGTTTAAAGATTCAACAAAATTTGCAATCTCTCTCAAAGTATCTGATCCATAACATGAATATACTGTTTCAGATTCTTTTGGAAAGAATGCCCATACTCCATTACAATCAGTATCAATTTTTCCAATTGGTTCTTCTGAAAATTCATCATCTTCATCTTGCACTAAAACTTCGTAAACCGATCTAAATCCAATCATGCTGGTAACCTCCATAATCTTTTTGCTGTACTTACAATCGTATTTACAGTATAGTAAATATTTTCTATTTCTTCTTTAACAGTATAATCTGAAATAACTACCATAGGTTCCTCATCGGAACCATTGTTATAGATTAAGTGATACCACCCAATATATTGGGTATCTTTAAAGACTGTAATAAAATCTTCACCTGTAGAAGTTAAAGATTCAAAAATCTCAGAAGGAGTAAAAGAATTAGAAAGAATTTCTTCTTCCCCATCATTAATAGTAATATTATACCCACTATCAATAATAGTTCTAACTAATACTCTAATTACTAATTCATCAGCATCATTACAATATTCTAGTTGTCTCATTATGATGCATCCCTCGTAATAAAATTAACCCTAATTTTTGTAGGTGAAAAATATTTCTCTACTAATCTTTTAGCAACTGCACAATCAAACTCTTTACAGGAAAAAATATCAAAATATACCGTTCCATTTAAATCAAGGAAATGGGCACAAATATTACTGGTAGTAATAAGTTGCATTAATGAATATCCTTGTTTGGGATCACCAGGTAACAGATACTCAATAATAGGCTCACCAGAAGCCTCCATTTCAATCGTGGGAACAAGTTCCTTGATCCAGTTGTAGATGTGCTCTCTATCTTCAAAACCAATCCTGGAGCATCCAGAGCAATCCAGCATCAAATGATAACCAAAATAATTATTCATAAAATTCTCACTTTTGTTGTTTTAATCTTTTAACTGCTTCTGCTATTCGTGCATTAGGATCATCATCAATATCAATAAATTCATAATCATCATTTTCTATTGCCGGAATATCATTACCTAATCCTAGAAATAATTCTGAATTTGCTCCAGAAGTATTAATTCTAATATTTCCAAAGATATGAGAATGTTGTATTGATCTATCCGGGGTATTTGCAAAGTAAACAGTAAAATCATCATCAAATGTATGGAATGTGCCTACTACGGATAATTCATTTATTGCTTCTTGTAAATCTTCTTCACCACTAATTAAAGTTATAATATTTCCGGTGGGTATTATTCCAAGCATTCCACTTACACACTTATAAACATTATCATCGTCGTCGGTAAATGTTCCATTGGTACAAGAATACCCGGCCCAGCACTTTATTAATTCTACTGTTGCTTTTCCAGTTTTAAAATAATCAGAGGTTTTTAACATTTGACTAAAAAGGACTGGATCTTTAATGACAATAAAAGGATCACCTATCCAATAATCTCCAGCGGGTAATATAAACTCTTTTGGACTAATCATTAGTTTATACTCCTGGATACATCTGGATATTCTTCCATTTCCTTTAAAACTTGTTTTGCTATATAATTCTGCATATCAACAATAAGTAAATGTTGTTGCCAATTGACTTCGGCAAAATCTGCAGCACATTTCATAAATTTGTTTTTACTATCATTAAGTTCTGCAATAAAATTATCTGAATGAATAATTTCCCCTGTGGTTATTGTTTTATGACAAGGTGCACAAATATCACCTACAAAAGTTCCTTCATGTTTATGATTAGTACATTTATATACAATACACTTTTCCATTATTGGATATCCTTAACAAATGCTTTAGTACTTAATGTTTTAAATTTTCTGTATCTTTTTTCAAAACGTAAAGGAACATCTAAAATAAATCCTTCACTATTTACCCAATGAGCAATTAATTTATCTTTTGTATTAATAAAATAATGTTGTTGAGGTAAATCAGAATCTTTATAGGTTGACATATCCTCTCTAAGAATCTGTTTAAGATCAAATTGAGAAATATCATTTAAAAACGTTTGTAAATTTGTATGCTTTATCATGTATAATTTTCCAGTGTCTCATTAACCAAACAAATAATCTTCTAATAAAATATCCACGAACAAAGCTAATCGCAGTAAATACCCCGGCTAAAATAAAATTTGCTTTAATATCTGGTACATAGTTAGGAATATAAATCGGGAATAAAATAGCTTGTGAAATAACCCCTAACATATATCCAATACTTGTTTGAGCAATAGTTTCTATTAATGACCAAAGTTTTGTTTGACTATCCATTAATATTTCCAAGTTTGTGAAATAGATTCTAAATTTTGAGGTAAACTTTTTATTACATTGATTTGTGCATTTGTATTAGAAACAGGTACACGCAACTTCTGTGCATTTGCAGAAATTGTTGACTGAGTATTTTGTATAGGATTTAATGCTCCATTAATAGAGTCATTAAGAGAAGAAGTATTACAACCTACAAGTAATAGAGCTAAAAGACAATTCATAACAAAGATTCCAATATTCATAATAATATTATACCATAATCTTAACATAAACAAACTATATTTTTACCTATTTTCTTCATCAGTAATATACCCAAAATAATTATCCATTGCTTCGTTATATCCCGCCCACCAAGCAGATGAAAAATCTTTACAATAAGTTTTATTATTTAATTTTAAAAGTTGCATAAAAGTCACGTCATGAATTGGAGATTCCGCATCTCGGTCAAATTCAAAATAACGTTTCCCGCATTCTTTAATTTCAGAATACAGAGGATATAATTCTTCCATATTATTTTACCCTAATAACCGTTGGTTAATAATTATGTAACTTCCTAATATTAACATTAATAATAACATTAATTTCATAAATTTATTCTTATAATTTTTTTCTGTCCACATAATAAACAAAAACGCATTAAGAATCATACTTACAATTATATAAAAATTTAACATATTATTTTACCTTTTCAATTAGACCATCTTTCATTGTAACTTGAGCAAAAAATTCTCGCCCACCACCTTGAAGATGTGGACGTCTTGCAACACAAAAAGTTCCGGTAGGTAAGTACTCATCTCCAAACATTGAAGTTTCTGTATAATATAAAGGTTTGCCAATTTGTTCCTTTAATTGTTTTTTAGATTCATAATGTACAATCATCATTGTATTTCACCAATAAATTCCATGGTACAAAAATATCCGTAGTTGGTCCGCTTGACGGAACCTAATATTCTATAATTATTAGATAGTTCATTAATTTGTTTTTCCAACCCAATTAAATGGGTATTTTGTAACAATTTATATTTAACCATTAGCTTCCGCTTCCATAATCAGTTGTATCAACAATAAAACCACCACGAGCATATTTCAATTGAGCATCTAACATCTTCTTCAAAAGATCTTTGTTATCACTAGAATAAATCACTCGATAAGTCTGATTATTTTTTCCAGTTTTTATAGGTACTTCCAAAACATATTTTCTGTTATTCATAAATTCCTCAATGAAATCTTACTACACCATTATTTGAAGCAACTCGAAACGCTTCTTTGAAAAGATCATAGACGTCTCTAAAATATTCATCATCAGATTCGTTAGCAATTTCTTCATGATCTACAAAATCTTTATACAATTTTTTGCAATATGCAGTACCAATTGTACCTTCACAATCGCTAAAATTTATTAATTCTTCAAAAGGAGCACTTGCAGGAACTTGATGATCTTTAAAGTCATATTTCCTCCCCATAAATTCATGAGTGTTTATTTTGTATTCATAACCCATAATCCCGGCAAGTTTATTTCTCCAATAAGAATATCCACTATAAGACCCAGCCCGAAATTGCCCGGAGTAATCAGCAGTATAATATCCGGTTTCATATTCACAATGATTAGGGAAATGTGGGTTTACATAAACTCTTTCATAATCACTAAGTGGTTCACCATCACTATCAACTTCACCTTCATAAGGTATTACATTTTCACAATAAGTAATATCAAGTCCCATTATCTTTTCCTCAAAAATTTTCGTTTTCAAATTGTTGTAATTTACCACATTGTTCGCATGCACAGATTGTAATATACCTTTTAGTAAACACGTGTCCATTAACACTAGATTTAATCAGTAAACCAAGTCTGTGTGATTGTTCAAGCGGAGACTCTGTTACTGTCTCACTTAAAATCTTCCATTTATGTTTACAAAATATACTCATAATTTGTTTATCCTGTTTATAATAATATTATATCACACACAGGTAAAATACCAAACATTATTTTTACCCAATTTTACAACCGCATTTGTTGTCGATTTTCCCGGCCTCGTAACCTTTATTAAAGCATTCGTTTCCAATTTCACCTACTTCATCAGCATAGTAAACATGAAGTAGATATATTTTAATTAAATTTTTACCTACAGGCAAATCACCTAAAATTCTAATAGATTCTAACATGTTTTGAGGTGAACCACCACCTTCTATAATTCTTTTCTGAATTAATTTTTTAAGTTGGTTTAAGGTACGAGTACTAACTTTTGAAGTATTCACTATTTTGAAACTCCCATACGTTTTGAGCATTTTCTGCTCGTTCAAGACTTTCTTCTTTCCAAAGTTGTTCTACCTCAAATTGTTCCATATCAGACAATTCATCATCATAACCACAATCAAAATCTTCCATCTTACACCTCAATATAAAAGTTATTAGCTCTCGCCATATCCCAAGCAGCATTGACAAGATCAATCTCTACAGTAAAATCAATCTTATTCCAATCACAAGCATTACTCATACACACATTTGCATCACAAAAATCATGTGAGTGACAAATATTTTTATTAGGTTCTTTTGAATTTCTTATAATAATTTTCAAAAGATTTTTAGTACCAACATCTAGTTGCAGTTGATGACTAAACTCAATAGCAAGTTGTTTAACAACCTCAGCAGATTTATTCATTATTTTACCCATCCTTTTGCTAAAATTTTACCTTTAGTTCTTTCCAAAGCATAATAACCTTGTACACCACGTTGAATTCTATTGTGTATAATTTTACTTACTTCAACTTTAGAACCACAACTTGCAATATAAGTAAATTTTTGAGTAACTTTTGCAGGTGTCAAATCAATACTATGACAACGTTCACCGCTTCCACCTAAACGACGACAAACAGTTTTCCAACCAAGATTATGGTTGCGTCCAAAACGAGGATCAGAATAACAAACTAAGTGAGCAACTTCGTGAGGAATTGTTTCATTCAATAAATGCTCTGCATCTTTTTCCAAAGCTTCAAGATTAAACATCAATCCCATTTCATTTGTACGATAATTGTAACTTGCTTGCCCTGCCGCTCTACCTTTGGTTTTATATTTTATGGTAAGATTGATAGGAGTAAATAAATAAAGTTGTTTAGCCAATGCCAAGACTTCTTTCAATTTACTCTCTATTCTTTTTTCTTGTGCCTTGCTCATATTCAAAACTCTCAAATTAAACTAATTTACTAATTAAATCTACAGCTTCGAAAACTTTCATGTTATCCAATTCATCACCTTCACGAACAGCATAATTCTTCATTTTTATGCCCTTCATCATAGGGAGCATACCCTCTTTCATTTGTGCTTCAATATCAGCTAAACAATCTTGAACAAAACGTGACATTTGTGGCGTTACTATTTTTGACTTGCTCATAATTTTCCCTATACGTTACTCGATTTGATAATTCATTATCTCATGTATATAGATAAAAGTATACTTTTATTTTCAGTATATAAATCAAGGACTTAGGACAATATCCCGGGATAAGCCTTATAAAACAAGCACTTATGATTAGGTCTTATATAGAAAACAATCGTATCCTACTGGAAACACTCTATATAAATCAAGCACTTAGGTAAGCCTATATAAATCAAGGACTTAGGTATAGGTATATTCTTGCTTAAAACATAGCTCCGTTTAGCAGTTATAAATAATGATATAAACTTTAAAGGTAAAACTATGAGCACAGAAAAATTTAAACTTGCAGAAAATATTTTAATGGTATTTGAAATTGGTCCCTGGTTTGATCCAAATGATCCTGATTATATTTCTGGAAATGTATCAACTCCAAAAGGTAAAAAAATGTGTGGGTGGACAGTTGATACTGGCGGGGAAACAAAATATGGGGTTGCACAAAAATCATGGCCAAAAATTTCTGTAAGAGATATTAATGCTGCAGATGCTGAAGAACTTTATTATGAAGAATACTGGATACCCAGTAAATGTGAATCACTTCCAGAAAAAACATCTACTTGTTATTATGATGCAGTTGTTAATATGGGATTAGGGCAAGCCGGAAAACTTCTACAAAGAATTGTAGGAGCTAAAGATGATGGTCAGGTAGGAAATAAAACTATTGAATGTGTTAATAACTATTTAAAAACTAAATCTGATATTGAGTTTGCAAAAGCTTATCAACAAAAAAGATTAGATTTTTATAAATATATTGCTCATGATAAAGATGATCCTACAACTCCCAAAAACGAAGATGTCCACGGCATCTATGAAAATGGGTGGACAATCCGGGTTAATAAGTTGAGTAAAATGTTGGGATTATTGTAAAATAATTCTTTCGTTTACAATTTCAGCAGGAGCTTCTTCGGGAGCTTCTTCTACTCCAGTTAAAACTGATAATGCCTGATTAAAATTATCATTAACTTCAAAAGTTGGCGCAAATTGTTTTGCCCATCTAATCATATTAATTGCTTGTTCAAGATAACCTTCTGCAATTAAAGCACGATCCATCCAAATATTTAATTCTTCTGCAAGAAGTCTATTCTGTTCTTTTAAAGTTTCTACTAATTTATCTTTATCTGTCATTTCGCTTTCACCCATTCAATTTGATCCCCTTCCTCATTAATAATAAAATTATATTCAGGAATTTTTTGGGGTTCTACTTCTACTCGGTTTAATGGAAAATCAACAGGTTCAAATGAATCATCTATTGCCACATAATAAGTAATCTTAGAAAATATATCATTTTCAACTGAAATAGGAATCATACCATTAAATACGTTAAATAAAGATCCATTAATAATATTATCACGTGCTGCAAAAGTTAATTTAAATCTTCCCAGTCTTTGCATCTTATGCTCCAATTAATTGTTGGTTTAAGGTATGTTCTACAGCTACTAAATCTTGTTTGTTATGAAATATCCCAACAAGCTTATTACCATTTCTAATTGCTTCTCTAGATTTGATGGTACTTGCAAAAACTGCATCTAATCCAGTTCTATCTTTAAATACTGCAATCGGTGATTGCGGTGTTGCTGATTCAACTCGATTTAAAATTTGTTCTACTGTTGATCTACTCATTACTTATCCTCGTCTCGGTTATATTTATCCCCATACAGTTTTAACAAATCATTGATATGGGTCATTTCACTTAATGATTCATATATTTTTTCTTCATCTAAAAATATATCAGATGCGCAAATATTCCCGGAAATATTCCCACTATATCCTTCTAAATATTTTTCTGCTCCTGATGTATCATCAGATGAAGTAAAAGTTTGTTTAGCCCATTCTGCAAAATAATCTTCTGCTCTTGGTCTCAAACGTTTTCTAGCTTCTTCGAAATTAATTACTATTGCAACCATAATTATATTATACCATAAATTCTAATGAGATAAACATTGGTTTAATCTATATCATAATCAAAATATTGTTTATTAAATATTTCCGGGATATATTCTTTGGCAAGAGCTCTAACTTCTTTTTCAGAATCACCAATTATACCTAACATAATTGGAAAATCATTATTACAAGAAAAATAATTGCCAGATAATTTAAATACATTATATGGAGCCAAAACAATATTATCATTATCTTTAGGCAAATTTATTAATACCGCTTGTCGACTCTTATTAATAATAGTATATAAACCATAATATTTTCCGATATGATCTAAAAGTTTTAATTCACATTTTTCAAATGTTCCATTTGTTATATGCGTTAAAAATTCAAATGGATCGGTTTTATTCCAAACAGTTACTATTTCACTTCCGCCCGGCCTCGCATTCAATTCCATCAAATATAATCTATCTTTTGTTGCTAATCCTTGTACACAAAAAATCCCTTTTGGAATTGATTCACCAAAAATAACTTTCATTCGTAATAATAAATCATATTCTAATTCTTTTGTAACAAGATTACTGGGGCTTATTGAATAATTTACCCAACCACCTTTATTAGCTCCAGTTCCTAACCAATTTTTATATTCTGCACTAGTTCCTAAACTATAAAGATCTTTTCCATCTGCTACAAAACAAACTTCTACATGTATTGCATTATCAATATATTCTTCAATTATAAAGATATCATTAGAAGAACGTGCGTTCATTTTATTTAAAAAATTTATTGCTGAAGCTAGATCTGGGTATATATTAGTTTTAACTCCCATAAACTCAGTAGAAGGTTTTATAATAATTGGAAAATCTATTTGAATATTTTCTAAACACTGATTTGCATTACCCTCAAATAATCTTTTTGGAGAAAGAACTCCTTTTTCATTACATACAGTCTTAAAATAAGATTTATCTAATTCTAATTTTGCAATTGAATTATCACATCCAATAACTATAGCATTAGGACATAATTTAAATTTTATTTGGGATAATGCTTTGGGATCTAGACACAAATAATAATCATAAGTAATATTATTAAGTTGCAAAATATTTAAATGATTAACTTTCGGATTCATACAATTAGATTGATAGGGCGTAGTACAATACATGTATACCCTATCAATCTTATCGCTACTCGCAAAATATTCTGCCCAACCAGGGGCTTCAGTATTTAATCCTGAACCTACAATTAAAATATTCATATTTATTATGCTTGCACATCTTCGACGGGAGTTTCAGTAGGAGTATTATCATCTAAAAAATTAAATCTAACTCCAGGATTAGGTTCTAATCTATTACCTTCACTATCTTTTAAATTTTCACTTAATTCTTCATTCCATGGAGCAGTAATAATTTGACTTCCATTATTAGCAACAGCCACTAAAACATTGTTATGTTCTATAATTATTCCTTGATTTACAGGTAAATGATACCCCAAAGCAATTCCTAAAATTTCTACAAACTCTTGCGGAGTAATTGGATTTAATTGATCTGTCATAATTTCCTCTTAGTTTTTTATTGGTTCTGGATTGATGTCTACAGGAACAAACATTAAAATTTGCTTCTCCGTATTTGGTTTTACAATATATCGGACAGTATCATTACCTTCTTGACGCTTAATAATGATTTCTTCCTTATCAATAAGTTTCTGTTCAAGTTGAGAGAATTCTTTTCCTGCCTCAGTTAATTTATCTTCATAAATTTGTTTAACTTTAATTGTACCATAAGTTATTATTAAACTAAACATTAATAATGCACATTCAAGACTCGTGGGTTTTCTTAAAAAATCAAACATAATTTATACCTCAATGGTTAGTGTTGGTTTAAATCTTTGGTTTAACTCGTTGGGAACATATCCATATGGATTACATACTACTATTGTATTACCCAATATATAATCAAAACCATCATGCATATGCCCATGCGCCCATAGTGAAATTTTACTGTCTAATATTTCGTTTGACAAATCAGAAGCAAATCCACCATTGCATGGATCGCCACGATATTTCTCCATGATACTTAATTCACAAGGAGCATGATGAGTCATTACTACTACTTTATGACCAGCAGCAACTTCTCTATTTGCCATTTCAAAAATGTAATGCTTATCACTATGAAATTGTTTTATAGTATGTTCTGGAATTAAGTTTTTTCCTGCAAAACTAATAACCCTATAATCATTTAAAGTTCTTTGGCAAGCATTCATTACTAAAGGATTGCTATTGTTCATGCTTGACCAAAGAGTTGCACCGATGATGGACACACCATCAATCCTTACCATTCTCTGATTCATTACATAAAAGTTTTTAATGCGATCGAGCTCATGGTAAATGCGATATTGATCATGAACTAAATCACACCCATACCACTCATGGTTTCCTAACACATAACAAACTGCTTTGAAGCGTTTAGCTAAATCTAAGCACCACTTTCTTTTTGAAGAAGTTAGATCAGCAGGATCATATAGCTTTGTGGTATGATCATCAGCAAAAGCAAAAATATCACCGGCCAATAACAACACAGTGTCTTTATCATCTTCTAATGGCTCAATATTATACCAAGGCTTTCTATAGAGATCAGAAAATTCTTGGTGAATATCAGATACAACTCTTATTTTCATTTTATTCCTTGTTCATATTCTCAGGAGCAAATTTAAAAGAATAAAAATTGGTTTGTGCTTCATATGCAGCAAGCACTTTAACTAAGTGTTCAATAAATTTTTTGTTTGATTCGTTATTTAAATCAACACCAAATGCTTTTGCTTGAATAACTAATCCAATTATTGCGTTATCAATATGGGTAGAAGTTACTTTCCAAGTATCTTTGCTCATTTCATTTCCTATAAATTAGTTCATACATATATTATAACATATATGAATTAAGATTAAACATTATTATTACCTATTTTTTAAACATCCATTCTTGTATTTTAAATGTTGGTACTAATTCATCATCTACCCAAGGTTCTAATATTATAGAAGTATCGGAAACTGTTGGACTTTCAAAAAATAATACTAAAGCATCATTACTAAATTCTATAGAATGTACTTCTTCAGCTTGCATTCCATAGCTCTCACCGGCTTTATAAGTTTCAACGACAAATGTCCATTGATCAGCACTTATAAATTCTTTATCATATTTACCAGGTTCTCCCTGATATTTTAATACTGATGATGCGAACTTATCTCCGTAAGATGATTTATACCATACCTTGTTATTTACACTTCCTCTTAAAACTTCACAGTGAAAGTCAAATCGATGACTATGAGGAATAATGTTTTCTTGATGATTACGAGAACACTCGAATAATCTTACAGTACCATTTTTTGAAGGTTCCCCAATAAGCCAACTTGTCAATCCTGGTATTGCATAATTTTTTATTGGTGAGTGTTTCATTTTCATCAAGAAATTAATATTATTCATTTTATTATCCTTTATTTGATAATTCGCGAATTTCATCAAATGATTGTTCACGAATCAATTTACCATTTTCGTAAACTGTTTCTAACAAGTTAGGGTATTCATTAAAGTTTTCTCTTAATGTAATAAAGTTTTTACCACTATCATCTTTAATTAACATCAATCGGCCTTTTTTTGATTTTTTGCCTGAGTCAGTAATTGGATCTTTATATACATCTCTCCACTCATTACCAACCATAATTGATGAACATTTCATTGCAAATTTTTGAGTGTCGCGATCAACGCCTTGTAGCAATTTTCCGCCCATACCAAATGCAAGATTTTCTGCACTAATTTTTAAAGATCTTAATTCAACTAGAATATCTTCAATACTTTCAATATTGATACCATCACCTTGAATTAATCGGATATATTTAGGAAGTACTTTATAACCTTTACTATTTACTTCGTATCCAAATTTTTCCATCAATTTAATTAGTGATAATGCGACAGTTTGTACAGGATCACCAGAGTCTGGACGAACTACTAAAGTTCCACCTGAATTAACTATACGGTCTTTTAATTCCGTTCCCCAAATGTTCTCTATAGCATTCCAAAGATCATAAGAATCTGATACTACGGCTACAATTTTATTTTCTCCTGAAAATAGATTTAACATATTTTCATAAGCTTCTTTTTCATTATCTCGAGTCCAAGAAGTAATTGTACTGTGTTCTGCTGCAGGAATACTATAAGCACATACTCCTGAATTATAATTCTTCATTGCACAAGTAATACCTGAAATAGTATCCGTGCCCATGAAGTTGACTAAGTGTGCAGCTCCGCCCAATTCGGCAGATTCTCTTGATGACACACCTCGTGCACCAAAATCATGTAATTTGAATGAGACATCAGTATTATCAGAAGTTTCATTCATAAAACTTTGTATAATATTTTTGCAAGCTTTTGAAAGTGTTGCAACAGTTGTTGGATACCAAATTGCTCTTAACAAAGCAGTTTCAATATAGGTAGTTAACCAATAACATTTTGGATCTGTATTAATTACTTGTACTAATACGTTTCCAGTTGGAACAATCGTTCCTTCTTTTACCGCTTGAATACGTAAAGGTAAAAATCCATTATATTCATTTAAAATATATTCCCAACCTTCTCGGTTGAACGGTTCACCATGTGCAGTAATAATTGACTCTGCAATATCAATATCAGTTTTTGTAATTGGGGTTAACAAAGTTTCTTTTATAAAAACTTGTAACCCAAAGAATAAAGTTGAATCAAATTTTCCACCCCGGGATTCAACATAACTAGATACATATTTTGTACCTGGAGGATATTGATTCCACATTGAGCATTTGTAACTATCAGTATTTAAGATTAAATTTTTCATGTTAAACTCCTTAACATTGTTTAGTTTATTTGAGGTCTTTCCTCTACTTACTTGAACCAATCATATTTTGAATAATATGGAAATGGTCTTCATAAATTTCTTCAGGATTCAATTCTGCTAACGGAATCCATTTTGCTTTTTCTGCATCATCACTACCTTTTACTTTAGGAAGTTTTGATCTTTTTTCTAACATAATCAAATAAGCATGTGTAATTGTTCTACCCCTTTGACTACGATTAGGATTATCATAAACATTTTGTTTTACAATTGATCCTTTTAAAACTTTTGTCGGTACATCGATTTTAGTTTCTTCTTCTAATTCCCGGATACACCCATCAATAAGTTTTTCGTTTTGATTTAAAAATCCACCAGGAAGTGCCCACAAACCTTTACCAGGTTCTGCTCCACGTTTAATCATCAACACGTGACCGGATTGAATTACAATCGCGTCAGTGGTTACAAAAATTGGTGGATAAGGTGCAGCTTCCCAAGATTTTTTATAATCTTTAATAAATTGAATTTCTTTGGAAATTCGTCTATAGGTTGAATTTGTTCTGCCATATTCTTTTAGGAAATTACCAACAGCTTTTGTGATCATTTCATTTTTGATTAAACCATTAATTGTATCATGGATAACTTCATGAGAATAATCATTAAAGAAAACATGGCGAATTTTTGTGGCGTCTAATCCTTGATAATTTTCTACATCAACAGATTGCCATTGAGGGAATAAATTCAAATAGTAACTTGAATTATCTTTTGCGTGGCCAATTAAGGCAACAGAGGGATTTGATCTATATTCTTGTGAAGCAATAATTCCGTTTACGGTTGATTGAACATTTTGCACCCACAAATCATCGTTATATGCAACATCGATTAATGGACTACAAATAATTCTATCACGAGAACCTTCAAAATTTGAAAGAATCATTTCTACCCGTTCTTGATAGGTAAAAGGATTTCTAGAACATGCGGGTTGATTTGCAGAACCAATTAAAATTATAACTTTTTCTGCTTTCATTAATGCTTCATCAACAACACATAAGTGCCCAACATGAAATGGTTGGAATCTGCCAATGAATACACAATAATTAAATTTTTTATTTTGCATACGATAAGCTCCTTATCGTTAATTGAGAATGGTTGGTCTTTCCAGCCACGTTTTATTTATTTATACATTTATTATATCGTACTTATATAGCTAGTTAAACATTACTTTTCCCTATAAATATCAATAACTTAGGCTTAATTACAGGTAACTACCTTGCCATTCTTATCATATTGGACTGTTACACCACTTGAAAATTGTAGATAGTTCACTCCATTAACACAAATATTTGAATAATCTGTGACATGTGCCCATAACCGATTTGCGGATCCGCAACCAGTTAAACTTAATAAAATTAATAAACTTAAACATAATTTTTTCATTGTTTTTTCCTAATTCTTTAATATATTGAGATTTAATATTATCTTGTGTTGTTGGATCTAATAATGTCATATCAATTATTTTCAGGCTTCCATCTTTGAGGTGGGGCATTACATAATGAAATTGCCATATTTAATTCTTCATCAGTAATTTTACCAGTAGAGATTAATGTATCATATAATTTAGTTATATTGCGGCATTGTTCTTCAAATATTTGTCGATTTCTTTCACTTTCTTCATATGATGATCCAAGTCGCATATTAACCTCTATTATTTCTACGAGCAATTCTCGCAGCTTTATTTGCTTTACGATTTTCGGTTCTAATATCATCTATTGATCTTTTTGATGCAACATGTTTACCTTGAAACCCGGCCCGCCATAACGCTCGAGCAGAAATTTTTCTTCTTGCAGTATTTCTTAATTCAGTAAGTAATTCAGAACCTTCTTTTATTAAATCTCTTTCTGCAACATCTGCAACTAATTCAGGATCTACTAAAACTTTTTCACCTTCAATATCCATTATTTTCTCCACGTAAAAGATTTATTATATCATAGTTTTCATAAATTACAAACAATAAAAAACCCGCCTAAGCGGGTTGGTTATTTGTCTCGGGCTGAGATTATACCCTCGAGCGATGAACCTTTTGAAGTTTTACAATAGGGGACCAACCCTACCTTTCCTTCTTATCCAGTGACGCAAGTCACTAATTCATCATAGCTGCGTTTTTTAAGTTGTCGCTTTTCAACTATCCGATATAACTACTCTATTATCAGTCTACCACCTACCTTGCGAGCAGTTCGAGTTTCGAGACCCTATGTGCGACTTTCAATAAATTCTTTTCAACCTTGGGAGTCTCCAAGAATCCTAATTCTCCGAAGAGTTAGGAATTAAGCTATTTTCATTATATCGCGGTAACGTCTTTCCGTTGATTTATGTTTCCATTAACATTGGAGTGCAGATATCACTCTGCGATAGTTTCACCAGGTCGTGCGTTACCAGTTGTTCCATAAACTTTTGATTTACAGAATGCAACACGACCCCTGTCGTTTCGTTTGTTAGACTACTCAGACTGTATTTCAAGATTCTCAGCTTAGCACTGATTGGCTTTAATACTGAATACAAGCCCTTATTCAACTAAATTCGGACAAATATTCTACCCTTTGCTATTACTCTAATGACTAAGTGGATTAGTGATTTTGAATGTCCCCATTCATCCTCGGGTATTTTTGGTTATTATACCTTTTACTCTTAGCTTACTAGATGTCCTCCTCGACCGGACGAAGGCACAGATAGCTCGGCTTGCTTGAATTAACCTTTTGAGAGGCGACATAATGTGAGATTATATCCTTGGCTAGGTTACCCTAGTTATCCGTGTCAAGCCACGTTTTAATTTATGTATTTATTATATACTAAAATCTTGTATAATAAACATTATTTTTACTTTTTTGGCAGGGAGTATAGGTAATGATCCTATTTCTACTGGTTCAAAGCCAGGCGCTTTACCTTTAAGCTAACTCCCAATTGTTTGGCGAAGTGATAAGGACTCGAACCTTAACTAAGTATTTTGGAGACACTTGTGCTGCCAATTACACCATCACGACACTAAATTGGTGGAGAATATCGGTGTCGATCCGATCCCGAAAACATTGCAAGTGTTAACTGCGCCCCGGCGCATTCCCCTTTATATTCTTATGTCTCACCAGGACTCACCTGGTCAGTTTTAATTTGATTCATTAGTGAACCATAAGGGTTCCTTACGGATCGTTTATGGATCATTTGGTGCACTCTCTAGGTTTTGATCCTAACTCTTTCCCTCTTCAGGGGAACGCTTTCACCAGATTAGCTTAGAGTGCAAATAGTACCGGGAAGATTTTATTCTTCCCTAATTATCGTAGTATATCATTACTAAATATATTTTAAATATTTGTGGTATCTACTCCACAAAATATACTTTGATAATATTCTTTTGTTTGGTACGCGGTAGTAATTACGATATACTGACCTGAGCCGTGTAAAGACCCTGCTCTGCCTCTGAGCTAACCGCGCATTAAATTTAAAACCGATGCTTATTCAAGCAGAAGCGATGCTCGGTAAACACAAAGACCAGATTTATCAAGTGCTGATACACTACCACTGATTTCGTGAAAGGTACTTTCAAGTGGTCGATCTGATATTCTTCTGAAGAATATCAAATTTGGCTCCCGTAAAAGGAATCGAACCTTTCTGCGTCTAGCTTCAAATCTAGCTCACAATCCAATCTCAGGAATAAATTCTTCGGCACTTATTTAAAGTTGTGACCGACCAACTTATTAATAGCAGCTTAAACCTTGCTCTGCACTATTAAATTCTTAATGACCTCTGCGTGCTCTATCTTGCGCAGTTTTTCCAGGTCTATAAACTTTTGTTTTTTCTTTACAGTTATTATGATCTCTTGGAAGATCTCCCATTGCAGATTTTTGTTCTGTCGTCATATAATCTTTTCTTTCCAAAATTTTATTCATTATAACCTCTTATTATATAAATTAAACATTTTTTATTAACCATGGCTGCTCCCTGTGTGAAGTCATACAGCCAGACCTTTTCTATGTCACCACCGGATTTACGGCGGGGGTACTCATGGTTAAATTTGGCACCCTTGGGAGTAATCGAAACCCCACCGTATAGTCCGTAGCTATATGTTCTGTCCATTAAACTACAAGGGTATATAATTTATTTATAATAAAGTGGATTCGAACCACTACACCGACCAATCACACTTGTTTCCCAAACATTATCCTAAATTGAAATAGGAAGTGCCGTTATTATAAATTTGGTGCCGATAGTAGGATTCGAACCTACACGATCTTCCGATCGCTTGCTTCTAAGGCAAGTGCGTCTGCATTTCACCATACCGGCATAAAATATTTGGTACCCCTGAGAGTGTTCGAAACTCCATCCAACTGATTTTAAGTCAGTTCGCACTACCGTGATTGGCGTACAGGGGCATTACATTTGGGGTGCTATATCGGATACGATCCGATGACTACCGCGTCACAAGCGGCGATTTTTCCCACTAAACTAATAGCACCATAAAAATTTGGCGGAGAGTGTAGGAATCGAACCCATATCGTTACGATAGCGACCGCTTTCAAGGCGGGTTGTCCCCATGGACGCCACAATCCAAAATTAATGCAACAATATTATTTCTAATATTACCCGTACAAGGGGCTGATCGTGCGTTGCGCCACATTGGTTGTTAACGAGCTTGTAGTGAGAATCCACCATAATACCCGTTATGTTCATTATGATTTACAATTGTGAAGAAATCTTTATCAGTTTGAATTTCAACAAATTGAACTTCGTGTTCTGAATATCCATCATCACCAATATTATCATATTTTTTAATTTCAACATTTACTAATTTTTGTCCTACATAATCCGATAATTTATCATCGCATTTTATATAACGATGTTCACAACATGATTGTCCACCATCATATAATCTTAATACAGTACCATCTTCAAAAGTAAATTTTAAATCATCACTATCAATTCTTAAATCAGTAATAACTTTGTTTAATGAACGAGTAACTGCATTTACAGTTTCTTCATTTCCACATAACATATTAATCATTACACCTAAACCTAAACTCATTTCAATATCCTCATTTTAATTTTTGGAGGGAAGTTTCGGAATCAAACCGAATTCTCAAGGTTTTGCAGACCTGCGTGTGATTCAACCTACCCACAACCCTTTAATTTTGGTGCCTCGGCTGGTTGCGAATCCAGTCCTCTATTCTTACCAGGAATAGGCTCTACTTATAAGCTACCTAGGCATTATTTTCCTATTGGCGGAGAGAGTAGGTATTGATCCCAAAGCCTTATTTCAGACTCGCAAAGTTTAGCAAACTCCCCTAATCACCTGATTAGATCACTCTCCATTTTTGGAGCTCCCGGTCGGAACTGACCCGACAACAGATGGTTACAAATCACCTGATTTTCCCGTTAATCTACAAGAGCATTTAATCTTTATTAATAAAACTATATACCATATAAACAACTACTGCGAACAGCATTGCCCAACCTATTAATTGCATTGTAGTTTCAAACATTTAACCACTCCGGGGCAACTCTATTTTTATAAGTTGCAATATTTTTCTTTTCACCGATGTAGTAATTTCTATAACTTTCTACCACATCACTTGTTTTATATTGCTCAGGCATAGCAAGAGCAAATTTTGTTAAACCTAAATCTTCAATATCTGGTACAGGTAAACTTTCAGCTACATCAAAAGATTTATGATTTACATCTCTTGAATATCTAAACCTGTATTCATCATTCATATATTTAGTTAGGTCTCTCAACCATAACCAATTTGTGAGCGATGCACGAGCCCATATGGCACACGGATGGTTCTTGTGTGTCAATCTATAGCCTGCATCAATATTATTCATTCTGCAAGCACTGGAGAGCAACTGGGCATGCTCCGTGATCATTTTAACAATATGTTTATCAATATAATATTGACAATTTGTTTTATGATCCATATCCAATACAAATATATTCATAATAATATTATACCATAATTACCCAAAATATAAACATTATTTTTACCTATTGGTCGTGGAAAAGGGAATCGAGCCCAATTGCCTAGTCGTATGAAAACCGGCCCCAACCTTTGGATTCCACGAATTGGTAGCGAGTGTTGGATTCGAACCAACGATTACCGGGTTATGAGCCAGGTGAGAACGACCACTTCTCCAACTCGCAATTCTTAAAATTCTAAACCTGTACTTCTAAATTTTGCTACTAATTTATCACCCTTCACTACATCAAAATTTCCGTTTTGATCTACTTTTTTTAATGATAGGGTTGCATCAAATTCTTTTAATTTTTCGTTTCCTTCATTATCTGAACAAAAAATCACATTGTCCATGAAGTGACGATATAAAGATTGTTGATAACTATTCATACTATTTCCTTTTTTCATTAATAAAATTGGCACCCCGGGAAAGACTCGAACTTTCACAAAGCATCTT
>Ga0315285_10002088_pt1 | contig 20928 bp, 15 predicted proteins | sample YL17G09_36_MG_FD_203698 | JGI IMG/M metagenome (GOLD analysis project Ga0315285, IMG submission 203698) | Sediment microbial communities from Yellowstone Lake, YNP, Wyoming, USA - YL17G09_36 | ecosystem: Environmental > Aquatic > Freshwater > Lake > Sediment | place: USA: Wyoming | collected...
AACTGATGCTGTTTTGCGACTCTCTGAGGATACCCAAAGATGCAACTCCTGGTAGCTAGGGGTAACTAGAGCCACCTATTATGGATTAGGAAAGAGGAAATTGGAGTTGTTCGGCGATTGAGTTCCGGCAGCCGCTTCAGTGTGAATCAGTGTCAATCCATACGGGAGCGTGGGTCTGCGTCCAATTTTTCAAGCAGGTTGGCGGTGAATCTATCGGTCATACCTGCGATATAGTCGCAGACGGTGCGCTGCAGGCCGTGCCCGGGTATGAAGCTTTGGAAGTAGCCGGGCATCAGCCCCGGCTCGCGGGCCCTACAGGCTCGGCAGGCTGTATTCGGCGCTCACCTGTTTTAACAGGTCGAGCAGCTCGATAAGACTCTGGCTGATGACGTCGGCGTCGCTGCAGACATTGATAAAATTCGTGTCGCCGCTCCAGCGGGGCACGACGTGGATGTGCAGGTGCTCGGGCAGGCCCGCGCCGGCGCATCGCCCGAAGTTCATTCCTACGTTAAACCCGTGAGGCTTTATCGCCAGCGACAGCGCCTTTTGTGATTCCCTGATTAGCTTAGTCATATCGAGAAGCTCTTCGTCGGTCGCCTGGTCAAGCTCGCCGATGTGCCTGGCCGGCGCTATCAACAAATGGCCGTTGTTGTAGGGGTAGCGATTAAGGATCACGATGCTGTTACCCGAGCGCCACAGCACCAAATTCTTATCGTCACCCCGCGGATTGTCGCGGTTACGGCAGATGAAGCAATCGCCGGGTTTGTCCAAGCCCTGGATATAGTTGATCCGCCAGGGCGCCCATAGGTTTTTGCGTTCCAACGTGCGACTACCTCCGTATCCTTATATCCCTTAATGAGTTCTGCAAAATTGCAGGTTAGGCCTATATTGTTGAAGAAAATCTCTTTCATGATTTTCTTCAATAATTACCTAAGCACTTATGAGTCAATACATTGCTGTTAAAAAGAAAAAATCAACAAACGATTTTTTCTTTTCTAAGTAGGCCTAACCTGCAATTTTGCAGAAGCCTTTTATACCCTTTACAGCAGCTTTGCCGTTATGCTTTGCTTGATGGTCACCAGCGGTTTTGCGCCGATGCCCATAGGAATGGCCGCCTGAATCTTCATTTCGTACTGCTGATTGTATTGCTCCGATTGCCCCGTCTCAATGTTGAACAACTCCTGCCCACTGCCCTGCAGGCTCAAAAATCTGTACCCGCTGAGGAATCCGAATGTTCCGCTCATCTGGAACGTCCCGGAGTAGGGTATGGGCCAGCTTGCCGGGACCGTCTCGGCAGGGCTGTATGAGCTGCTTATGACGGCGACAGGACCCTTTTCAGACGGGCGAATTTCATCAAGTTTATAGACAACGTCTCTTGCCTTTCTCATTACCATAGGAGCGGGGACCGATAGCTGCGACTTCCAGGTTTGTCCGGGGGAGACGCCGCCGGCGGCTGTGTCTATGCTCGAGACCGAATCCCAGAGGAACCACTGGGTCGAGACGAAATCGCATATCATATCCGGCTCTTTGATTCTGCCGCGGTCGGCTCCCGGGCGGAACGCCTTCTCTCCGACTTCCTTGATTAGCGCATCCAATTGCGAGTAATCTTCAATTTTGCCCGTGGGCCCGACCTTCAGGGTGAAGCTTTTGCCGGCGAAATACTCAACGGCGTCTTTCCCGCCCGAACTGCTGGGACCCTTGCTTCGCGTCACTTTTGCGGATTTGCACGTCGCCTCGATAGTGGTCAGCCCGAAAGGATCTACTTCGGTTGGGGTGTAAGCCATAACAATATCGAGGGACTCGATGATATTCTCCGAAGACTTGCCGCCCGCCTTGGGCATCTTCTTCTCCGGGTCCCACTCAATGCTCACCTCCCTCCTTGTGACAAACCTGTACTGGAGGGTTTTGCCCTGCTCGAAGTCAACGGTCAATATATTGCCTTTTTCTTTCGAGGCTTTCCTCCCGGAGCTCGTACATCCGGCCAAGCCGAGAAAAACGGCAAGCGTCAGTATCGTCAGCGCGGTTCTCAATTCTAATCCTTTCAATTTCAGTCCACTCTCTCGATGTGGTAGAAGCGAATCGCCGCCATTTTCAGTGCGGCAGGCTCTTTCTCATCCTTCTGCACGGATTCCGGGTCAACGGCAAGCCACTGCGACTTCAGGTCCTCGATGTATTCGTCCACTTTGCCGGCCGACAGGTCCAGCTTTAGCCGGCCGGTATATTCTTCGGTGTTGTCGAAGAGCTTCGACAGAAACCCGGTCGATTGCTCTTTGTAGAGCTCAGCCGCGTTTTCGGATGATGGCACGGCTTTCATTGTGGCAAGTGCGACCTTGCCCTTGTCCGAATCCTGGACCCCTTCAAGCTCATAGACTCTCTCGTACGACCTGGACCCCATCATGCCAAAGTCAAACGTCTTTAGGCTGCTCCATTTGTCGCCTTTGCTGTACTGTCTCGTCTCGCCCGTCGGCAAAGCCGGGATCGCATGACGCTGCCTGATAACCTCGCCCGCCAGTAATGACTGTGCCGCCTTGTGGGCCTGGCTGCTGCCATTGACGGCAGCCTGCGCCTCTGCGATGCCTATGATCTTCGAGACCTGTCCGGCCGGTGTAATCTCTATGGAGTAGCTCTGGCCAATCAGCTTGGTTAGAGGACTGTCCTGGTCGGCCTGCCTCGAGCTGTCGAAATCCAGAACGACGCTATCCCTGACTTTGGCAAGGTATTTTAGCTGTTTGATAGTGATTTCCGCGACGCCGATGCCTTTGTCATCGACGCTTTTGATCCGCTGGGCAAAGGTCATTTCGATTTTGTTGCTGGTGCTGCCGCCCTTGAAGGCGGAAGGCTTGCTCGGCGGGGGACCATCCCACAGCACGCTCTTCTCGGCCTCGCTCGTTACTCTGTAGGTCGTCAAGTCGTCGGGCGTAAACTTCAATGCCAACGTGACCGCCGCCTTGTCTTTTTCCGGCTCGACCTTCGTTTCTATCGTCTTCTCCGGCTCAACCTTCGTTTCTATCGTCTTTTCCGGTTCGACCTTTGTCTCCACCGCCTTATCAGGTTTGACCGCAGTCTCAACGGTCTTTTCCGGCTCGACCTTTGTTACGGTGGTCTTTTCCGGTTCTGCTTCGCCCTTTTTACTGGTATCAATAATCTCTACGGCCTTGTCATCGGTCATTGAAGTCTTCTTTGCCGACCGGCCGCACCCAGGCCCAAAAATCACCAGCAAAAGCACGATCCCGGTAATGAAAAGGCGCATCTTATCAGACATCATCTTCGGCCTCCCTTAAAGTCTCTATTTCAATGAGTTCTGCAAAATTGCAGGTTAGACCTATATTGTTGAAGAAAATCTCTTTTATGATTTTCTTCAATAATTACCTAAACTATTGTGAGACAATACGTTGCCATCGAAAAGAAAAAATCAACAGACGATTTTTTCTTTTCTAAGTAGGCCTAACCTGCAATTTTGCAGAAGCCTTGTTTCTACTATAAATAAGGCATTTTTCAGCCGATAATTATACGTTTTACATTCTCAAAGGCAAGCAATTTTTCTTTAATCGGTTTTTATCAGCGGTTAAAATACAATTTTCACGTTTTCAACCGGTTTTGCAAGTGTTTTCGGAGAATCAGGATTATGAGAAGTGATACGGTTAAAAAAGGCTTTCAGCGGGCGCCCCACAGGGGCCTGCTTCGCGCCTGCGGCCTGACTGAGGCTGACCTCGACAAGCCGTTTATCGGAATCGCCAACAGCTTCTGCGAGATAGTGCCCGGACATGTTCACCTCAACAAGGTCGCCAAGGTCGTCAAGGATGCCGTTCGCCAAGCCGGCGGCGTCCCTTTTGAATTCAATACGATTGCGGTCTGCGACGGCATTGCGATGGGGCACACGGGTATGAAATATTCGCTCGCCTCGCGCGAGATTATCGCCGATTCGGTCGAGACGATGGCGCGCGCGCACTGCTTCGACGGCCTTGTCTGCATACCCAACTGCGACAAAATCATACCGGGGATGCTGATGGCGGCGGTTCGCCTGAACATCCCGACCATTTTCGTCTCGGGCGGGCCTATGGCCGCCGGCAAGACAAAAGACGGCAGGACCGTTGACCTTATCAGCATATTCGAGGGCGTCGCCCAATTCAACGCGGGCAAGATCGACGAAGGACAATTGGGCGAGCTTGAACGCTCGGCCTGTCCCGGACAGGGAAGCTGCTCGGGAATGTTCACCGCCAATTCGATGAACTGCCTCTGCGAGGCCATCGGGATGGCGCTGCCCGGCAACGGTACGATTCTTGCTGTTGACCCGAAGCGCCGGAAGCTCTACAGGGCCGCGGGCAAACAGATTCTGACGCTCGTTGAAAAGGACATAAAGCCGTTGGACATAATCAACGAGAAGTCGCTGGATAACGCCCTGGTTTTAGATATGGCGATGGGCGGCTCGACAAACACGGTCCTCCATACCCTTGCTGTGGCAAGCGAGGCGGGCATCAAGTACGACCTCGAACGCATAAATCAGATTGCCGGCAGGTGCCCGAATATCTGCAAGGTCTCGCCGTCGAGCGAGTGGCGCGTCGAGGACGTCGATGCCGCCGGCGGTATAAGCGCGATACTAAAAGAAATCAGCAAGATGCCGAACCTGTTGAACACCAATTGTCTGACTGTAACCGGCAAGACCATCGGCCAGAACATCGCCCGGGCCCGGATCAAGAACCCCCAGGTCATCCGCACGCTCGACAACCCCTACTCCAAGACAGGCGGCCTGGCGATTTTGCGGGGGAATCTCGCCCCGGCCGGCGGAGTCGTCAAGACGGCGGGCGTGATGCCTAAAATGCTCACACACGCAGGCCCCGCGGTCATCTTCGAGAGCCAGGAAGAGGCCTGCGAGGGCATCCTGATCGGCAGGGTCAAGGCCGGCGACGTCGTCGTGATTCGCTGCGAAGGCCCCAAGGGCGGCCCCGGAATGCAGGAGATGCTCAGCCCCACAAGCTATATCATCGGGGCGGGCCTGGGCGAGTCGGTCGCGCTGATTACCGATGGGCGGTTCAGCGGCGGCACTCGCGGCGCCTGCATCGGTCATATCAGCCCGGAAGCCGCAGTAGGCGGACCGATAGGATTGCTCAGGGACGGCGATATAATCCAAATCGACATCCCCAACAACGCTATAAACGTCAGGCTCTCGGACGAGGAGCTGGCCGAGCGCAGAAAGGCCTGGACCCCCCCTGCACCGCGAATAACAAAGGGCTGCCTCGCAAAATACGCCGCAATGGCAACCAGCGCCGACACCGGCGCCGTTCTGAAATGGTAGATTTGGCGTTGAGCATTGCCCGCGGCCAATAGGTGCGATGAATCGCACCGATTATGCTGGATACCTGCTTTCGCAGGTATGACGAGGTGAACCGGTCAGTTTGAGTAATATTCTCTGTTTTCTCTGTGACCTCTGTGGCCAATAGAAAGAAAACTCCGTGGTATGTTGATGGGCTGCATTTTGAATGTCAGGGGTGCGGTGGGTGCTGCTCCGGGCCGGGGGAGGGATATATCTGGGTCACCCGGCCGGAGATGAAGCTTATTGCGGATTCCCTGGAAATCTCCGTCAGCCAATTGAAGAGCGATTACCTCAAGCGAGTGGGCCTGCGGATGAGCATTATCGAGCACGATCTCACAAAGGACTGCATCTTCTTACGCAAGATTGACGGCGCCAGGAAGTGTATGATTTATTCGGTTCGGCCCGCCCAGTGCAGGAACTGGCCCTTTTGGCCGAGCAATCTGGCCAGCGGCAAGGCCTGGAACGAGGCCACCCGTAAGTGCCCCGGCGTCAATCGTGGAAGACTCCACACGCATGAAGAAATCCAGAAGCTCAAGAGGCTCAGGAAATGGTGGCGCAGCAGCTCTGGGTAGGGTGCGATGCATCGCACCAATTATATCTACCGATAATGTTCTCTGTGCATTGCCCGGGCGGTAGCCTCAAGGCGCCGTAGCCGGATTGGGGATGGCCTTAAATCAATAGTGCCTGCCACCGGCGCAGTTATTTCCGCAGGATGGCGAGGCTCATCTTATGAACCGTATGAATAGTCAAGTGGTTGAAAAGGTCGGTCGGGTCTATCAGTGGCTCGATGAGCAGTTGCGTCGGGCAGGTGATCCGACCGCAGCCTGCGACGGCTGCGGGAAATGCTGCGATTTCGATGCTTTCGACCACCGTTTGTTCGTCACGCCGCCGGAATTGATTTACCTCGCCGCGAACTTGCCCGGCCAAACGCTAAGGCCGATGACGACCGGGCGATGTCCGTATAATATCGTCGCAAAGTGCTCGGTCTATGATTATCGTTTTGCCGGATGCAGGATCTTCTGCTGCAAGCCTGTGCCGAGCGCGGTCGAGGGAGGCGATAAGGACTTCCAGGGTCGATTGAGCGAATCGGCGCTGAAAGAATTCAAATCCATCTGCACAGAATTTGATATTCCCTACCGCTATACCAACCTGGCCGCTGCGATGAACAGTATTTCCGGAGGCTAATAGTTGTCAATAGGCAGGGGGATTTTGTCCTGGGGATCGCGGAGGTTTATGTATTTGACGCCCCCGAGGAGCGAGCCGTATTCCTTGTAGTGGCCGTAGAGCTTCGCAAGCTTCTCTGCGTCGGTCGCTTCGAGATGCCGCTGCCATTTTCCCAGCTCGGCCCCCCAGATAATCTCGGTGTTGTCGGTTGTATGCAGAACGATATGCGGGAGCCGCTTGTTCTGCCTGCCGTTGTAGTTGCTCACGTCAATGGCGGCTATTTCCCTCAGCAGCGGCTTGTCGGCGGTCTTCTCGTAATCACACTGATTGAGCAGCGCGACTAATTCCACGGCGGCGGCCAGGTCGTCGCGCCGCCACGGCAATCCCGGTTTCGGTTTTTCGCCCGTCGCGCTCAGCCCTTTTGCCTCTATTATGAGTAGATGAGGCATCGGGACGAAGTCCAGCACCGCCAGATCGCGATCCACGTAGAACTTCTGGGGGCCCAGGTTGACTAGGACCAGCGGCTTTCGCCATTGGCCTTCTATGAGCAGGTGGTCGTGCATCGTCCGAACTCTGACGTTATCAAGCCAGCTAAACAGCGTCTGGATATTGCGTTGGACCCTTTGAGCGGCGGCTTCATCAATTGTCAGGCCCAGCCCGTCGGCCCTTGCGGCATTGTAGAGATTGTCTTTAAGCTGGTCATTGACCCAGGCCGGCACCCCCACAAGCTGGATGGGGACATTGTCCTGCGAGGCGGAGACACTCTGCTTGATGAATCTGTCCCAATAGACAATGCCGAGGACCATCCCGCCGACGATGCACACCACGGCAAAACTTTTCAGGATGCGCGCCGGCTGCAGCCCGCCCAGGCTCGATCCCTTGTTCGATGTTCTCGTGTTGCGCTTTTTGTTGCTTATTCCAGCCACCGTTATCTCACGCATCTTGCCGGGCGCACCCGTTTTCAGGCCCGGCTCCTGTCACTCGTTATCCAGAAGATATATGAGTTCTGCAAAATTGCAGGTAATCAACAAACGATTTTTTCTTTTCTAAGTAGGCCTAACCTGCAATTTTGCAGAAACCTTAGAAGATCTTGCCGGCGACGATATCGCCGCCTCCACGATTCTGGCGCACAGATTGGACATTGAAAGCCCCAGCTTCGCTGCGGCTTTCGGCAGCAGCGAATGACTTGTAAATCCGGGGATCGTATTGACCTCAAGCGCGTAGGCGGTTTCATCATCCGTCAGGATAAAATCGACCCTCGCGAAATGCCGGCAGCCAAGCGCGCCGAAACAATCGAGCGCCGCCGCCTGAATCCTCTGCGCCAGGGCCGGCTTGGCAATTGTGTCGAAAAGAAAACGGGTCCGCTCATCGACGTATTTTGCGTGGTAGTCGTAGAAGTCTCCCTGCGGCTGGATTTCGATAATCGGCAACGCCCGGTCGCACAGAATTCCGACGGTTATCTCCCGCCCCGCCACAAATTCCTCAATCATGCAGTCGCCGAATTCGCCCGCGGTCCGCCTGGCGGTTTCGACGGCTTCGCCCGCCTCCCATACGATGCTCACGCCCACGCTGCTTCCCTGCCTTATGGGTTTAATCACATATTTGCGTGCAAATCCCCGCAACTGCTCGGCGCCCCGCCCGGCATCAGCAGCACAATCGAAGCGGATTGCAGCGGGCGTCGCCACACCTGCCTTGGCGAAGGCCGCTTTCGCCGCCATTTTGTCAAATGCGGCGTTGCTTGCGGCCGGGCCGCTTCCGGCGTAAACCAGCGACTTGTCTTCAAGTATCTGCTGGAGCCTGCCGTCCTCGCCGAATTCGCCGTGGAGCGCCGGGAAGAATACATCGATACTGCTGTCTTCAAGGATATCCAGCTTGTCCGGGCGGACGTCCGCCGTCACAACGTCATACCCCGCCGCAACAAGCGCCTCGGCGACACAAGTCCCGCTTTGAATGCTGATCTGGCGCTCGGCGCCGATGCCGCCCATAAGCACGGCCACTCTTGTCTGCTCATTGGGAATCGACGATTGCGGATTTATGATCATCTTGGCGCGCTGCATATTTCGTGCGGTGCACCACGCGCGATGCACGGTGACTCAACTCCAGATTTCTATTTCGAGCTCGAGTTCGACGTCGAATTGCTCTTTGACCCTCTGCCTTACCACCTCAACCAGTCTCATAACGTCGCGGCTCTTGCATCCCTTCTTCGCGATGATAAAGTTTGCGTGCTTATCGCTGACGACGGCGCCGCCCATTTGCAGCCCCTTTAGCCCGGCCCTGTCGATTAGCGCCCCCGCTGAGACGCCCCTGGGATTCTTGAATATGCAGCCTGCGTTCTTGGTATTCAACGGCTGGCTGTTCTTCTTGTAAATCCATATCTCCTTCACCGTTCGCATAATATGTTCGGGGTCGCCGGGCGCAAGTCTCAACCGCGCATTTAGAATGAATTTCGCGGCGATGTTCGTCTGGCGGTAATCGAACACGAGCTCCGGCTTGCTCTTCTCGAAAATGTTGGACCGGCTATCCATCAGCGTCACGGATTCCACCACCGCGCCGAAATCACCGAAGTTGCCGCCCGCATTCATATTTACCGCTCCGCCGACGGAGCCGGGTATGCCCGTCAGCGGTTCGAGGCCGGCAAGCCCTTTTTCCACGCACGTCAGGACCAGCCTGCTCAGCTCCGCCCCCGCCCAGGCGGTCAGCCCAGCCCCATCCTGGTCCTTATCGAAAAGTATCTTTGTGAACTCCTCCGCCTCGAGCTTTATGACGGCCGCCCGAAGTCCTTCGTCGCCTATCAGCAGATTGGAGCCCTGACCCATCAGGTAAATCGGGAGCTTGCCCTCGTTGCATCTTCGCACAACCTCCTGGAGCTGCTCGATGGTTTTGGGCCTGATGAAGTAGTCCGCCGGCCCGCCCAGCCCGTACCATGTGCTCTTGGCCAGCGGATACTGCGTTTCAACGATCTCTTCCAAGCCGGCGAATATACTCATCTGCCACCTTCCAAATATCGCCGGCGCCCATAGTAACTACAAGATCGCCCGGCGCTGTGTTGCTTTTCAGATATTCACAAATCTCGGCGAAGCTGCTGATGAACAGGGCCTTCGTCCGGCTGCCCTGTATCCTGTCCACCAGCATCTGCGCGTTGATTTCTTTTTTTGCCTGCTGCGAGTCCCGGACAAAGTAAATCTCCGGGACAATAGTTATATCGGCAAGCTTAAAGCTTTCGGCAAAGTCATCAAGCAAAAATCTTGTTCTGCTGTACTGATGGGGTTGGAAGATGCACCAGAGTCGTTTCGGCTGGTATCTCTGGCGTATGGCCGCAAGTGACGCCCTTATCTCGGTGGGATGGTGGGCGTAATCGTCGAGCACGGTGATTTGGCCGAATCGTCCCTTGAGCATCAGCCGGCGATCCATACCGGTGAACTCAGGAAGCAGCTCAAGTGCCCGCTCGCCCTCGAGGCCCGCGTTCACCGCCATAGCCGCCGCCGCCAGTGCATTCATAACGTTGTGTTTGCCGGGCAGCGATATCCGCGTTGGTCCGAGCAAGCGCCCGTTATGGAATACATCAAACGTGTAAAGCCCGTCGTGTAAGGCAATATTATCGGCGTAGAAATTGCAGCCTTCATCAAGCCCGAAGGTCTCGCAGCGCCGCTTTGCCCCAAGCTGCCCGATGACTTTTGCTACGTTTGCATCCTGGCCGTTGGCAATCAGCACGCCATTATCTCTGACCCCCGAAGCAAACTCGGCAAACGCCTCGACTATCTCATCTTCGTCTCGATAGTAATCGAGATGGTCCTCCTCGATATTGAGGATGCAGGCTATTCTGGGCCTTAGATTCAAGAAGCTCCTGTCGTATTCGCAGGCCTCGGCAACGAAGAGCCTGCTGTCCGCAACGCCGAACGTGCTGCCCAGTTGGTTTATTTGTGCCCCGATGATGAAATTCGGCTCCATTCCCGCCTGCTTGAGGCAATGGACCAGCCAGCCGCTCGTTGTGCTCTTGCCGTGAGTGCCGCTCACCGCGATTCCCTCATAGCGGTCCATAAGCCGGCCAAGCATCTGGGCGTACTTATAGACCTCGACACCACGCTGCCGCGCAAGCCTCAGTTCGGGATTGTCTTGCGTGATTGCCGCCGAGATGACGACCGCATCGGTCCGGGGGTCAAGGTTCTCGTCGGTGTGTCCGATCCTGATATCCGCCCCCATCCGGGACAAGCCCGTTACGACCTCGCTCGGCATTTGGTCGGAGCCGGCGACAATCGCCCGGTGCTTTATCAGAAGCTGCGCCAGGCCGCTCATTCCGATACCGCCTGCGCCGATGAAGTGAAACCTCTTGCCGGCCAGCGCAATACCTCCCCCGGCCTCGCCGGATATGCGCCCCGCCGGGGCGCCCGGTATTTCCTGATGAACCTGTGTATCCAACTGACTCATAGCATCCTTTCTGCACTGCCCGTCCCACTGGTAAATACATCGGCAGTCTAACACAGAAAAGAATCGCAAAAAAGAGAAAAGGCCTGGCTGCCTGACGAAAACTGAACAACCGCCTGCGTATTTAAGATTAGCCTGACAGCGTTCCGCTATTCGACCTCCGCCAACCAGTTGCCCGACAGCTCCTGCAAATCGGGCAAGCCGACTTCCTTATCGCACGTAAGGTCTGCGCCGCCGCATCCGCCGCACCCGCTCGCAAGCCAGTATGCCCCCAGCCCGGCAAAGTCAAGCAAATCGACGTCGCTGTCGCCGTCTATGTTCCCGGCAGTGAGCTGTGTCAGATACGTCCGGCAGCCCAGCCTTCCGTCGCCTTCCGCGGGGACCGGGTCGGTATGCGAGATGCCGTCGCCGTTGTCGTCATACTGGGGAATTTCATCGTAATAATCCGAGCCGGCGGCGTAATTAAACGCCTCCAGCATACTGATATGGCCGTTTCCATTCGTATCGGCGTTGACGGGACTGCCGTATTCGTTCCGCCCATGAAGTGCCGCCACAAAGCCGCGAACAAACGCATCCCCCCACGAGACAGCTTCTTCTATCGTAGCAGTGCAAATCACGCGATTGGGAGCGGTAAGGTCCTCGATTAACCCACCGGAGAAACAGGGCAGCGCAACCACCGTGACCTTTGCGACCGACAACCGCCCAACCAGCTCAGCCAGCTCGTCATCGTAGATTTCCCCCGCCGCCAGATATATTGACTCGTCTATGCTGACTATATCATTCACATCGCCGTCCTGGTTCACGTCCATCCAGTCGAAAAGCCCCTCGCCGTCTTCATCCCGGCCATCGACTTGCGGCACGCCGCCGGCATATCCCAAGTCGATACAGATTTTGCCGGCCAGTCCTTCGTCGAACAGCTTGAACGGATATGCCCCCTCCGGCAGAGTACAAGGCGCATTATTGTAGTTGTCCTCGAGCTTGTCCACCGCGCCCCAGTCGTCTTCGTCGAACTCACCTGTGCTGGGATTGTACGGCTGGTTACCGTCCCCGTCGAAATCGAAGACCTCGCCGGCGGAAGTATCAATGTAGCCGTCGCGGTTCGGGTCGCCGAGCAAATAGTCAACGAGCCGTTCGATATAGACGTCACTATCCGAAACCACCCCACCCAAACCTTCGATATAGACCTCATCCAGCACCGAAACGAATTTGTTGCGATAGTATTCCGTTCCTTTGCCCGATGCGTACTGCTTGCGGACCTTCCACTGGTTCATTCCATGGTTGCATCGGTAGTCGCCGCCGGTGAACAGGCTTCGCAGCTTGAAATCGCTCTCCAAGAAGTCCGGCTCATCTCCCGGGTCAACCGATATCCTGCCGCTGCAGTATCCGAGATACTTGCCGCCCTCGCTCAAGGGTCCGTTATATCCGTAGCCGTGGCCCGTAATCAGTATGCACACTTCATCGTCGCCGTCGGCCCTGGCGGCCAGCTCGTTGAACACTCTTTCAATGTATTCGACCTTCGCCTGATAGTCGATCATCCAATCAGGATTGTTCCCCCAGGGGTCTTTGCCGTTGGAGTTCAGCACATAAATATCGGATGCAGAGAGACCGTAGCCGTTCTTGAGCATATCGTAGGCCAGCTCGACGTCCCGCCAGTACCGCTCTTCGGAGCCGCCGTTCAGCACGACCGCATACCAGCGCTTCTGTCCGTCGGGCGGGGCGCTCGGCGCTGCTTCTCGATATTGGGGACTCCGCCGGGCGGCTGTCAAATCCGCCTGGTCAGCGACGACAATTATGCGACGGCTGTCGCTCGCAGCTCGTCCGCCCGAATCCTTCACCGTCAAAACGCATTCGTACTCCCCCGGCGCATCGAATCGATGCGTCGTGCATCCCGTCTGCGCCGAAACGAAGTCCTCTATCCCATCCGGCTCAAAATCCCAGGCGTACTCGGTAATTTCGTCGTCCGGTGAGCTGCCATATCCGGGAAACTCGACCGGCTCACCGATCACTACTACCTTGTCCGCCCCGGCGAAAGCCGATGGTTGTTGATACGGCTGATCAAAAGACGATACGCGCTGGTCTGACGCCCGCGCAAGTCCCGCTGTAACGAGCGTAAGACCGACCATAAAGGCTTCTATATGCCAACAACGCTGGAATTTCATTGACCACCTTGTCGTACTGAAAGCCCCCTCCATCACGATACCTCCCATACACAGATTATACCGCCTGTGGGGACGGAAATCAAGAGATTTTGGGTCTCCGCAACGCAAACACAGTCTCCAGCCATTGCGTGCGGCAAATTTCTGTAACTTTTCCTCGCCTGGCGCAATTGCAATACTGGAACGACGAATGGTCATATCCGAAAGCTTCAGCAGATGCGAGTTGTATCCCAACGTCCAGTTCAAGCCCGACTGGGACAAATGGGTCAAGGCCGGCTATCTCTACAGGCAGTGCAAATCTGAATTGGAATGTATCATTGTGGATATATGGGACTTACGATACGGATAACTTGGACTCGATTGATAATCGGCCTAATCCTTGGAGTATTGCTGGCGACTGTCCTGCTGTTGCGAGCCGCTATGCCCGGCCCGAATGTGGTCATCACAAACCGTAGCAGCTTTCAATCGTTGCTTCTAATGCCGGAAGAGCTTCGCAAATTCCCCGTAGAGCAATACCTTGCGCGTGGCGATTGGTTCATATACCGCCTGTCCACCAAGCCGAACGACCAGCGAGCCTGGCGCCTGCATATTGTTTCCGCAGTCGCCGAAACGGATAAGTGGAAAAACGCCTTTCTCGGCTACCTCGAGCCTCGTGGAAAGTGCATCGAGCACGGCAGCCCGCAAAGACCGGGGCAAGCCCGCAGAGTGTACTTCCGCTCAAACAGCAAGGCCGGCATTTCCGCCGTGCTCGAGTTCAAGAGCGCCGAACCACCCGGCGAGCTTTACATAACCTTTGCGTATTATGAACCGGGTCCTCCTGACCGACTGTGGGGAACAAAATACGGCAGGTTCCTCGCCTCTGTTCTTCGTAGGATCGGTTTGCCCATAGACGCTGTAACACAGGTCAGTTGAGCCGTTTCAACGTATTCGCTCTTTTCCTCCGACGGCTTGCGCTCCAACCCGAGCGTGCTGAAGCGACAGGCGCAAGCATCGAGCATCGAGTATCCAGTATCGAGTATCTTCTGCTCGGATTTTCTTGACGCTGCTGGAGAATTCAGGCATAATCCGCCGAAATATTCTTTAGGGTAGTGCTGTGTGAGTATCGGATTATGGCCGACGAAACGAAAAATACCTGGCTTGCCAGAACCGAAAGGACTCTTACATCGGTCCTGCCGGTTTCCGAAAAACGCGCGGGTGAATGCATCAGCTGCGGGGCCTGCTGCAAACTGCCCAACGTCTGCCCCTTCCTAAGATACAAGCCGGACGGCCAATCGTATTGCACTATTTATGCGATTCGCCCGCTCAATTGCAGAAAATATCCGCGGACGGAATCTGAGTTCATTACAGCAGAAACGTGCGGTTTCAGATTTGAGTGAGGCTGTTTCGCCTTGCACACTGCCTTCGTGAGCAGTCACCTGTTGAGCGTCTATTGTGCGGTGCGCTTTCTGAGCAAAGCCAACCCGCCCAAAGTCAGCAACAGGCCGGTCGCCGGCTCAGGCACGTCCGGCGGATCAATGGGAGGCTCGTCCGGCGGCAGCGGCGGATCATCCGGGGGGAGTGGGTCTGGAGTGCCTTCTGTCGGTGGTTTTCCAGGGCTGTCAGGAGGTGATCCCACGCCTCCGGTGCGGGCAGCCGAGGGACTGATCGGCTCGCCGGGACTAATAAAGTCGCCGCCGCCTCCACCACTCGGCACACCCTGTCCCACGACCAGTTGGCCTTGTTCGAGCTGCGTGAATACCGCCACTATGATCTTTGCCTTGTTAAGATAGGCAATTGTCTTGCTTGCTGTCGGATCGAGGACATCGCCCAGCCAGTAAACGAACTGGTAGCCGGGCCTCGGAACCGCGATCAACGTCACTGCTGACCCGGAGTCATAATGGTGGACGCCCAATTCGGGACTTACTAATCCGCCCTGAGATGGTGTCTGTTGGATAAGCAGCGCGACGCCTCCCGTCTGGCAATATGCCGGCTGGATAAGGAAAATAGCAACTGCCGCGAACGCGACAATTAGAATACATCCTCCACGTTCGAATACCGATTTACGTCCTTTCATCAGACTGCCTCCTGAATCCTATAACGGCCCAGACTACTCCCACGAGGGCCCTATCCTGCCAACTTTACATGCACCCTTACTGCCTCATTTAACCAGATAACCTCTCTTGAAGTCAAGCTTTTTCTTTGAAATATTTGTGCAAATTCCGAAAAAACCGCCGTCAATCGCCCAGAATCGCCAATATCAGCCTGATATTGCGGATTATAAGGCCGTGGGAATGCGAATCTTCTTGAAAGATTCTCCGGAGAAAAGGCGGTTTTGGGGGGTTGAAAAGCGCCGCCCGCCTCAGAGTTTTAACAATGAAAAGGCAGTCTGTTGCGGGGATGGGTGCGGATTAGCGTGCGGCTTTACTGCTTCGACTTGGCCTTTCTTATCGGTCTTTCTTGCACGAATCGGCTGATATTGCGAATTGCCTGGCGCAGGCGCTGCTCATTCTCCACCAGGGCGATCCGCATGTAGTCCTCGCCGTGCTCGCCAAACGCCCTTCCCGGCGCGATAGCGACCTCCGCGTGCTCCATAAGGTCCATCGCAAAGTCGATGCTCCCTTTTCCTTTCGAATGCTCTTTAGGCACCTTGGCCCAGACGAACATCGTCGCGCGTGGTTTTTCCACTTCCCAGCCGATCCTTCCAAGGGCCTCGCAGACCACGTCGCGGCGGGACTGGTACACCCGATTCTGGGCCATCATGTCCTCCTCGCAGTGGCGCATTGCAATTATGCCGGCTATCTGAATCGCCTGGAAGATGCCGTAGTCATAATAGCCCTTTATGGTTGCGAGGTAGTCGATCATATCCTTGTTGCCGGCCACAAACCCGACGCGGAAGCCCGCCATATTGTACGGCTTGCTCAGCGTGGTGAACTCGACGCCGATGTCTTTGGCCCCTTTGACCGAAAGCAGGCTCGGCGCCTTGTAGCCGTCGAAGCAGGTCTCACCGTAGGCGAAGTCGTTGATGACGGCTATACCGAAGCGATTTGCAAGATCGACCACCGGCTCGAAGAACCCTTCATCGACGGTCATCGCGGTCGGATTGTGAGGGTAATTGAGGATCAGCAGCTTGGGCTTGGGGTACATATTCTCAATCACCATTGCGATATTGTTTATGAACTTTTCATCATTGCCCAGCGGCACCGAGACGACGTTACCGCCGGCCAGGGCGACCGCGTAGTTGTGAATCTGAAAGGCCGGGTCCGGCACGACAGCGCTATCGCCGGGACCCATCATCGCCAGGCACAGGTGGCTGAAGCCCTCCTTTGAGCCTATGCACGCGAGCACCTCGGTCTCCCAGTCGAGCTTGACGTTCCATTTGCGCTCGTACTTCTTCGCAATCTCTATTCGCAGGCCCTTAATGCCTTTGGATGCGCTGTAGCGGTGGTTGCGCGGGTCCCGGGCGGCCTCGCAAAGCTTATCGACCACAATCTGCGGCGCAGGGTCGGTCGGATTGCCCATCCCCAGGTCGATGATGTCCGCCCCCTGCTGACGCTTGGCCAGTTTCAGCGCGTTCAGACGCCCAAACAAATATGGCGGCAGCCGTGTTATTCTCTGTGCCGGCTCGATCTTGAACTTGGCCATAATGTACTCCTGATAACAGCCACGAGGCTTGACCACAATACAATCGGACAGTGTAGCCTCGACGCATAAATTTTCAAACCTTTTATCTGCTTGAGTTCGCACGAAGGTCATTGACCTGATGGGCCGATATATGTTAAAATAGCTAAGGTTCGGCAAAGCCCGCAGGCCCCAAGGGGCCCCCCACGAAGGGGCCTTGCGGGGATGGCCAAGCCCGGAAGAAATGATAGAAAGATCAGGGTGCGACTCAGTGGGACATCCAGGACTCAATAAGCTGCTGGCGCTGGCGGTGTTATCGGCCATCAGCTTGCTCGGCGGGGCAGCGAAGGCTGACATAATCTGGACGGCCTATAACGACTGTATCCGCGACCCCGCCGACAGCACCGCCGAAAACGCGACCGACTGGACCATCTACAGCGGCTACACAAGCCGCACCACGGGCAAGCTGAAGGATTTTGCCACCGGCAGCGACGCCGGGATGCCCACCGTCAGATTCACGATGAACCTCACCTCCCCGGTGCTGACCGCGCCCGACTACGGGAACAATTTTGCCGCCGGCACGCCCGCACACGCCGTATTCGACGGGAAAGTCGATTTCGGCGGCCCCATCATCCAGCACAGCTCCCTGATTCGTTGGTGGGTGGAGATACAATTCACAGGGCTGGACCCGACCAGGAAATACACGTTTGCAGGCTCGGCGGCGCGTATCTGGGCCGATGGCTTCGACAACCGCAGATCGCGCTTCACTATCAAGGATGCCGATGCCTACACCAACTACAGCGGTTATCATACGATAGGCGACCCGAACTGGGTTGGGACCGACACGACGAAGTTCCTGGCCGTGAATAACGACCAATTGGGCGTAGTGGTTCGTTGGGACGACATTGTGCCCGGCCCGGACGGCGATTTCACGATCCGTGCCGAGGCCGACACCAGCGAAGGCTCAATCGGAAGACAGGGCTATCCGTTCGGCGGGTTTATGCTTCAACAGTTCGGCGTGGCGGGGAACCAGCCGCCGGTAGTTGGCGCCGGCCCCGACCGGCAGACAACGCTGCCCGACAACACGATCGATCTCGACGGCACGGTCGAGGACGACGGCCTCGGACTGCCGCAAGGCTTTCTGGAGTTCTCGTGGTCGAAGGTCAGCGGGCCGGGAGAGGTGGCCTTTGACCCCAACCAGTTTGTAAAAGACCCCACTGCAGTATTCGAACCGCTCCAGCCCGGAGTGTACGTGCTGAGGCTCGAAGCCGCCGACGGGGAAATGTCGGCCTTCGACGACGTAACGATTACCGTCAACGACTCGATTTGCCCCACCGGCGACCTGACCGGCGACTGCATAGTGAATGCCGGAGATATCGAGGTCTTTGCCGGTCAATGGCTGGTCTTGCCGCCCGGCTCGGCGGACCTCGACGGCGACAAAAATGTCGAGCTGGGCGACTTCGCCTGGATGGCGAAAAACTGGCGCGTGAACGCCCAGAGAGGCTCGGTGCAGGCTGCTATGGCTCCACAGGACGCGATTGACGCCGGGGCCAAATGGCGCGTGGACGAAGGCCAATGGCGCGACAGCGGCTACACCCAGGGCGACTTGACGGTCGGGACGCACACGGTCCAGTTCAATGACCTCGCCGGCTGGGACAAGCCCGCCGACAAGCAGGTGCAGGTCAACTATGCCGAGACAACCGGCACAAGCGGTGCCTACGTCCAGCAGAAAGGCTCGCTGAAGGTCACAATCTCTCCACAGACCGCCATCGATGCCGGCGCGCAATGGCGAGCGGACGCCGGCGACTGGCGCGACAGCGGCTATACCCAGGGCAATCTTCCCGTAGGGCTGCACACCCTCGAGTATAAGACCCTCAACGGCTGGGCAAAGCCGATCAGCCAGCCCGTGCAGATAAACAAAAATGTGACAACCGTAATTACAGGAACATACCAGGAGCTGCCCGACACCCCCGTCGTAATAAGCGAGTTTATGGCGGTCAATTCTTATGTCCCCTTCATCAGCTCCCTGAATATCTACACCGAGGTCTTCGGCCAGGATCGAAACCCCGACTGGATCGAGCTGCATAATCTCGACTTGGTCAACACGCTCGACCTCGAGGGCTGGTGCTTGACCAACGACGCCGAGAACTTGACCATGTGGCGCTTCCCGGCAGGCGTGCGCATCGCCCCCAACGGATATTACATCCTCTTCGCATCCGCCAAGACCCAGGCCGACAATCCCGGCAATTACCCGTTCGTGGACGGCTACGGCGCCCTTCATACGAACTTCGCCCTCGGCAGCGGCGGCGATTACCTGGCCCTCGTAATGCCCGACGGCGTGACGGTCGCGCATCAATATGCCCCGCAGTATCCCGAGCAGCGAGGCTTCGTATCCTACGGCATCAGCAGCAGCGGCGAGGTCGGCTACCTCAAGACGCCAACGCCCGGCAGCAGGGTGTCGAACAAATGGACCGGCGCGCCGAACTCGGCCAGATACGACGGCGTCGTCGCAGATACGAAATTCAGCCCGGATCGCGGGTTCTTCTATGCCCCATTCTCTGTCACCATCACCTGCGAGACCCCAGGGGCGACCATACGCTACACCATCGACGGCAGTGAGCCGACCCTCACGCGCGGCTTTACCGTCACCGGCACAATTCCCATAAACACGAACACTCCTCTGCGCGCCGCCGCATTCAAGACCGGATACCTGCCGAGCAACGTCGATACTCAGACCTACATCTTCCCTGCTCACGTTGCCGTACAAACACACGCGATGGCAATTGCCGCTGGCTTCCCTACCTACTGGGGATATGGGGCCGACTACGAAATGGACCCGGAAATCTACAACGACCCCGCTTACCGCGACGTTATAGAGCCCGCGCTCTCGGCGATCCCGACCCTGTCGCTCGTGACGGACAAGGACCATTTATTCGGCTCGGCATCCGGCATCTACACGAACCCGAGGAGCATCGGTATTGCGTGGGAGCGCCCGGTCTCGGCCGAGTTCTTCGACCCAAACGGCGTCAAGGAATTCCACGCAAATTGCGGAATACGCATCCAGGGCGGCGCCAGCCGGGAGCCGCCCAAGAGCCCCAAGCACTCGATGAGCCTCCGATTCCGAGGCGGGTACGGGCCGGGCGAGCTTGAATACAACCTCTTCGAAGGCTCAAGCGTGGACCGCTTCAATTCCCTCCAGCTCCGCGCAAAGTTCAACAATTCGTGGATTCACTGGGACAGCGCCCAGCGCCGCAGAGGCTCGCTGATTAGAGACCAGTGGATACGCGACTCTCTGCTCGATATGGGCCAGGACTCCGCGTGCAGAGGCACTTATGCACACTTGTACCTCAACGGCATCTACTGGGGCGTCTATAACGTCCACGAACGGCCTGAGGCGTCTCACTACGCCTCATACTACGGCGGCGACGAGGACCGGCTCGACGCCTTGAACAGCGGAGCAGCGACGGACGGAACCGCAACATCCTGGAACAACCTTCAGACTATGGCCGCCGGCGCCGCGGCAGATGGCGTCATCACCCTGGCCGAATACCAGCAGATCGAGCAGAAGCTGGACGTTGCCGGCTTCATAGACTACATAATAGCCAACCATTACGGCGAGAATCACGACTGGGACGACCATAACTGGCGAGCCGCAGGCGGCGGAATGGACAATGCCCTGTGGCGAGTCTTTAGCTGGGACGGCGAACGCATCCTCGAAGACGTCGGCGGCAACGTCACCAGCATCAACAACTTCCAGTCCCACTGCCCAAGCGGCTTATTCCACTATATGCGCAAAAGTCCCGAATTCTGCCTGCTCTTTGCCGACCACCTGCATAAGCATTTCTTCAACAACGGAGCGATGATGCCCGCCAATACCGCCGCCCGTTGGATGAGGCGCGCCGCCGAGCTGGACCTACCCATCATCTGCGAATCCGCACGGTGGGGCGACTACAGACGAGATGTACACTCATCTTCGAACGGCCCCTATGAACTCTACGCCAAGAACACCCACTGGCTGCCCGAGCAGACCAGGCTGATTAACACCTACTTCCCCGGCCGCTCAACAAACGTGTTTAACACGTACAAGAATAGCCTTGGCCTCTATCCGAGCCTGGCCGCTCCCACCTTCAGCCCGCACGGCGGCTGGAGCCTCAACGGCTTCACCCTGACGATGAGCACGCCCGCCGCCGTCTATTACACGCTCGACGGAGCCGACCCGCGACTGCCCGGCGGGGCACTGAACACCACGCACGCGATTGCCTACTCCGGAGCCGTCAG
>Ga0315285_10002092_pt1 | contig 20894 bp, 37 predicted proteins | sample YL17G09_36_MG_FD_203698 | JGI IMG/M metagenome (GOLD analysis project Ga0315285, IMG submission 203698) | Sediment microbial communities from Yellowstone Lake, YNP, Wyoming, USA - YL17G09_36 | ecosystem: Environmental > Aquatic > Freshwater > Lake > Sediment | place: USA: Wyoming | collected...
TGTTCCTGTTAACCCTACTATCCGATAACTGTACTGATAAGTTTGCGCTATCATTCCATAGTGATTAATGATTCTTTGGAACATGGTATTTTGGTCATGTGAATTAATATTGTGGGCTTCATCGACAACAATTAAATTAAATCTTATTTTACTAATGTCGCCATTGTCACGAATGTCACTAACCACTGATTGAGGGCTTCCAAATATGATGTTTTTGCTTGTGTTCTTCTCGTTCAGGCCAGAGCAGTAAATACCACAAGTACCACCCTGGTCTTTGTAAGCTTGTGAGTTCTGTTGAATTAGTGTTGAGTTTAGGGTTAGGCATAAAGCTTTAAATCCTGCTTGCTCAATCCATAACAATACTTCAGCTATCATCAAAGATTTACCAGCACCGACTGATGCGGTCACTAGCAATGGATGCGTAGTGGCTTTTAACTTTTGTTTTAATGACTGCACAGCATTGGATTGATAGGGTCTAAGCGTTTTAATCATGTTGGATAAGACGTAACAATAACTATACCATCTGTAATTGGCAAAGGATAAATCGCAGTAGGTTTATCAACTTTCTGATGTTTTTCCCATCCAGTCACAATCCAAAATTTTGAATCCGCAACCGAATATTCTTTCACTAGTTTATTGTGAATCAATGAATTCATCCATGTCTTGATATCATCAAGACTAAAGATATCGGATGGGAATATTTCAGCCTTTAATTGAATCAGTGAAACTGGGTGTACGCCATTATCATCACTAAAATTCCACAAGCCAATAAATAATAATCTTGCCATCACAGGCAATAACATAATTTGTTCACTTGTCCAAAATGATGGTTTTATCGTTCTTGCTCTTGCCACTTAAGCTTCCCCTTTTCTTCTTCTGAAAGTAAGTCATTAATCACTGATATCAAAATATTGATTTTGTCCTCCATGATATCCATTCTTGCGTTCATGGCTTTTAAAATACGAACATTAAGAGCATGTAATTTTTCATCATGAGTCATTCCACATACCCCGCATTCAACTCACTTCTCAAAGCAATCAATTGCAACTGAATCGTATGAAACTTGCGGTCATAACAATATTTAATGTGCGCCAACGCAACCCAGGACATGGCGATGGAGGCAATAAAACCCCCAACGCAGCCTGATAAGAAGATATCCATTTCACTCATGAGTCACCAACAAATCACATAAATCACGGTAAAGATGCTCAATAACTTCTTCAATCTGATATACCAGCAACCCGGTTGATACAAGGTTGCTTTTGATTAATTGCTTTATCTGTTGTTCTAGTGGTGTTATGTCCATATATATTCCTTGAAAATTTGTTAACCGTAACTGGAACTGGAACTGGAACTAGAGCCGTAACCGTAACCGTAACCGTCACCGGAACCGTCACCGGAACCGTAACCGGAACCCTCACCGTCACCGTCACCGTAACCGGAACTGGAGCCGTAACCGTAACCGTCACCGGAACTGGAACTGGAACCGGAACCGTCACCGTAACCGGAACCGTAACCGTAACCGTCCCCGTAACCGGAACCGGAACTGAAACCGTAACCGTAACCGGAACCGGAACTGAAACCGTAACCGTAACCGTCACCGGAACTGGAACTGGAACTGGAACTGGAACTGGAACTGGAACCCTCACCGTCACCGTCACCGGAACCGTAACCGTAACCGGAACCGTAACCGTCACCGGAACCGTCACCGGAACCGTCACCGCAACCGTCACCGTCACCGCAACCCTCACCGTCACCGTCACCGTAACCCTCACCGTCACCGTCACCGTAACCCTCACCGTCACCGTGACCGGAGCTGGAACCGGAACCGTAACCGTGACCGGAGCTGTCTATAACTACTGGGCCCATATTTTAACGTCCGCAATACTCTTTCTGGCTTTCTCAGTGGTATTGATTATTTCAATAACGTTGAAAAGTTCAACGCGGTCAACTTCCACGGGAAACTTGCATTCTTCTGGTTTTGCAACGCCATCAATTGCTAATTGCGATAAACTCGATGCACCACTCCAATACCATAGTCTTCGTGCATTTTTCATTACGATATAATCTTTATCCCTCGACAAAATCTCACCAGCAAACACACCTGCGCTATAGGTTCTAACAATTACATATTCAGATATAACTTCAGAAGTCATTGCTGATTTTTTTATGTAAATTTCGCCGTTTATTTCTATTTCGTTCATTTTATTATCCTTGTTAATTTTTTTAGCCGGAGCCATCGTCAACGCCAGAGCCAGAGCCGCAGCCAGAGCCATGCCCAGAGCCATCACAATGGCCAGAGCCGGAGCCATTACCATAGCCATACCCAGGGCTATAGCCAGAGCCAGAGCCATCGCCATCGCCATGGCCAGAGCCATCACCACAGCCAGAGCCGGAGCCATTACCGGAGCCATAGCAATCGCCATTACCATAGCCATTGCCAGAGCCATGGCCAGAGCCATAGCCATGTCCATCAGTAATTGCCGTCATAAATTATTCACTTCTAAAATGGAATCCCAGAATCATCAAAAGGCAATCCAGTAACGCTATCAATCTTAGAAGCGCCAACCTTAATTGGCACGCTTGTCACGACCATTGGTGTTCCGACTACCGTTTCAAAACCACTTATGGGATGAACTTCTGAAACATAATTTCCTTGGCTAAACGAGCCATCGGCTTGGGACATACTCCACTCGCTGATTTTGATTCCCAAAACCTTACCTTTCATGGGCATTAAGTCTGAAGTGCTTGGAGCATCCCCATGCGTGGGTTTGTGTTGCGTGAGATCGTAAATTCTTTTAAGCATATTAAGCGCGCGATCGGCCGTCTCTTTTTTCGGCTCAAAACATTTGATTTTCTGAAACACTACGCGACCTTTAAAATCCCCCTCAACAATCTGCCAAGAAATTTTGTACCAACTGCCTTTGTCAGTTTGATCAAGAATAAAATCCTTAATTATTGCGGGTGCTTGCGTTCCATCGGGTATTTGAGCAAAAGAACCAACATGGGAAGACTCAGCATCTCCTTTAGGGGTGGAACCATCTGATAATGACCAAAAAGACATTTATAACTCCTTTGATTGATAAAACGGGATGTATTTAGCAACGTCTTCAAAAGACATCGGGACTTCATTCGGCATATTAAATCTGTTCTTACTTACATGACTATCGTTAACGCCGGTAACAATGATTCTGTCATTTGTGGATTTAATCAACGTGCGCCCTGATTCAGTCTCAGAACTAAAGCTTTTTAACCGACAAAACCCAACCATGTCAACGTCGTCAATGTAAACCGAACGACACTTTTCACTGTTCATAATGATAGTGTGGATGTCATAGTCTTCAGCGTCCGGAGCCTTTATTTTAGTAGTGGTCAAGTGCGATACATAAACCACACCCACACCAAGCTCCTGGAATCCATCCATTAGCGCCTTAAATCCACGATGAATAGCTTCAGCCCTCAAAGTGCCAGCACCATAGCCGCCACAAGCGGAATTTAACGTGGCAGGTTTACCGCTCTTGGCGGCTGGTTCGTCAGCAAGGATATGATTAACCACAAGCGTATCAAGCTTAGATAAGCTATCAATCACAATCGTTTTATAAGGAAGTTCCACCCCAAGCTGAAACAGCGCCTGTGCATTTTTCCATACTTCTTTAAAACTCGTAGAAACGGGCAATGCTTCAATGCCCGATAACCCAATCTCCTCGGTCAACAAAAACAAAGGGCTTGGAAACTGTGAAGCAAGCGTGCTTTTCCCAATACCCGGGCGACCATACAAAGTAATTCTTGGCGCTCTCACGCCAGTTTTAATGATGCTTTCGAGTATGCTCATGACGCAGCTCCTATAACCACAGACAATTTCGCAGGCTTGGCTACAATAATCGAGTCAAGAATCTTTTTATCCTGCGCGCTGCCATATAAATACGCCTCACGAATGATTTTTTTGTTAAGTTCATATTTTTGCACTACCGATACAGGGTTGAAACAAGCAGGCAATCGCTTACCTACAACTTCAAATTCTTCTTTGTTCAAACTGTAATTAACACCAGTCTTACAAGTAACCTTGTACCGCTCAAACAAATACGTTTGTTGACCTTCTTTATCATGCCCTATCAACTCACACACCTGTTTTTCGAGCGCCTCTTTAATGCGAAGTAGTTCCGCAACCTGAAACCCAATCAATTCCAAGGCCTTAACCTTGTCAACTATGCAATCCTGCCGTACTTGTTCAGCATCTATATCAAACATTTCATTCTCCTATCGCATCAAAATTGATGAGGCTTTAGTTTGGTTCAAATGATTGACAATGTCAAGCTTTCATCGTAAAATATTTTCACCAATTAAGGAGAGGTAAATGAGATATGAAGGTGATTTATGAAGTTAGATGATGTGCTTGCTTACTATGGAAATTCGTACCAATTTAGGAAGCAGACTAAAATGTCGATAAACAATATTAGAAATTGGCGTCTTTTAGGCTACATACCACCATCAAGTCAAATGAAGCTAGAAAGGTTAACGGAAGGTGCTTTAAAGGCCTGCTTCGAAGATGCGGTGCGCAATGACCTATGAAGATGAGAGGGAGGAGTTTAGGCTGTGGCAATCCATAAGGAAAAACCAAAGCCCATTGGAGCAATCATTTGAAAGGCTAGAGAGGATTATAGAAAATCCTTTCACCCGTGGTTATGATTCTGCTTTTCGTTTGATGGCTCAGTGTTTAATCGAATTAAAGCGCGAGGTAGAGCGAAAATGATGGATAATTTTATGGCCTGGTTTATTAGGTTTGTGCTAGTGGGGTCGTTGCTTGCGGCTACTTGTTGGCCGTTTGTGATGGTTTTTGTGATTTTACATTTTGTTTGCAAATGGTGGTAAGAAATGAAGAAAGCAAAAAAAATACAGAAAGAACATGATGCATTGATTCGCCATGAACTTATGATGTTTGGTGCGCCTGTTTCTCACCCTGTGGTGAAGGAGCCAAAAGAGGTTACAAAGGATGTGGATAAAGGGGCTAAGCCGTGATTGATTCCGAAAAGCTTATCGCCTGGCTAAAGAGAGAGCGTGGTGAAATGCTTATTCTTCATGAAGCGATGGGGTGGGAATCTGCGTATGGGGCGGCTAGTATGCTTGGTGTGGTGATAGCTTATGTTGAATTGGAGGTAACGAAGAATGAGCCTTGATGTTTGGTTAGAGCACCCACGTTGCACGGCGTGTGAGCGGACAGGTGAGCCTGTATTAGAGTACAGCTCAACGTATAACGTTTCAAAAATGTGGTACGTGCTATTCCCGAAACACACTAGTTTTTGCCCAATTGATAGTTGCTTAGCAAAAGACGTAATACCTATGATGCAAGAAGGTGTCCAGCTTGCAGTCGCTAATCGCAAGGAACTGGAAGCGATGAACCCTGTTAATGGCTGGGGTAGCTATGAAACTTTTCTAAAGTTCCTTAGAAACATTCTTGCAGCGTCACAAGACCACCCTGATTTAATTTGGAGGACAGACCGATGATAGATGAAAAAGAAGCGAAAGAAATGTTGCTGGATAATGCTAAAAAGCAACTACAGGAAATCCGGCAAGCCACGGTAGATATGCGCGAAGCACTGAAAACAAAGGATGAGGAACAGATTAAATTTGTGATTGCGACTGTGCGCCTGGTTCATGAGTTTTTGTTTATGGAAGCGCCACAGACGGCGGCTAAAGCTGTGTTGCAGAAGAAGTATGAGCATTAACAAATTGTATTAATGACTAGAAAATCGATCAAGATTTAGATAAGATGACGGCTGGCAGGTATGTCTGTACCTTCCAGCCGGAGTGTATTCACACGTCGGCAATACAACCTACTCAAGAGGTCATAATGCCAAAAATAATACCACAAACTCCCCCGTTGTTCACTAAAATTAACATCAAAAAGAAGACAGCAAAAAAAATTCATTTTCTTCAGAAAAGCTTTGAAAGATTCACCGCGTACTTATGCCTAAAATGTCCTGATAACCCAGAGCGACAACAAGCAATCTATCGTATGCAGGAAGCTTGTGTTTGGTTTTGTCGATCTATTGCCAATAAAGATTTTAAACCTGAAGAAATAATTATTGAGCAAGAAGGACACCCTATTACTATTGGACCAACACCAGAAGAGATAGCAGAACAAGAAGCTGATCAGCAAGCATGGTTAAAAGCACATACATTAACGCCATCCCCAGTTAATCCTGTGGTAATTATTAAGAAACGTAAAATTTAATTGGATTAAATAAATGAAATTAAAAGAAAAGAAAAATTATAAGAACTTAGTTGTTTGGATTGATAAAAAAATTCCTCCGATGTGTAGTTTCGAACATTGTATATGGGGGACAATTTTAGAAAAAATAAAAGAAAAATCACGATCGGCTTTATCACTAGACGAAATATTTGAATCATTTACATTTAAAAGAAAAGAAAGATTTATGATCATTTCTGGTCTAATAAAGAAAAAAGTTATAAAAAGAGAGAAAATAAATGAACTATCACATAAATATACATGCATAGAAAATTCTTATTACGACAGGATATATCCATCAATAACAAGAAAAGAAAGATACCAACTAATAAAAAAATTTAGTTAAAAAATGCCCCAACCATGGGGCATACTAAAACGGTAAAGCATCCTAAAAACCGCACTTTGGTCAGTGCGCATAGTTTAATGGATGCTTATTTATTGTCAATAGTTAAAGGGCAGAAAATGAGTACTAATGATAAACAATATACAATCGAACAATACAAATTGAATTACCGCGCATGCATTCCTTTTTACATTCTTTTAGATCCAGATCTGTCTCTCAACGAAATACGTCTTTACGGTTTAATCGAACAACTAGAATCCTCCAGTAAAGATGTCTTTATATCAGATAGGAAATTTGCAGAAATCCTTGGTATTTCACATGAATCAAATAAAATCCAAAAAATGAAACGCAATTTAGTAAAGAAAAATTATATAAAGCGAGAATTACGCCTTGTAACAATTGGCAAAAGAAAAGCTGAAATGCATTGCTGGAACACGGCTAAAGGCCTGTTGGTAGAAAATAATACAGGCACAGTCCATGAAGGACACCCCCAGAAAGAAAATAATACATGCACAGTCCCACAGAGACCGACCCCCCCAGTCCCTGTGGGACCGACCCCCCCAGTCCCTGTGGGACCGATATGTAATGCCCTTAATATTAAAGCCCTTAAATCTATAACTACTACTACAGCCCACCCCCCAGCCGAACCCCAAAAATCCGTCTCCGACCCCGTAGTAGTCGTAGTATTAAATTCTCAAAAGATAACAAACCAACTACTAACCGCTTTCCGTGATAACCCCGTAGAAACAGACAAGATAAAAACCGAAGAAGAATTTCTATCAGCATGTGAATATTCAATCGTTCATCGCAACGATGGAAACACGGGGGATCCAATTGACGAAATGCAAAGAGTTAGGGGCATTATTAAGCTCGTTAAGTTAGGAACCTTCGAGAACCCGAAAGGGTGGACGAATAAATCAAAGGTAAGCCAAGAGCAGATTAATGATCGAATGAGATTGCAAGAAGAGGCTTCTATCAAAAAATGGAACGAAGAAGAAAAGGTGCGTGAAGTAGAGCGCAAACGAAAAATGAAAATGCCTGTAACAATTGACCTGGTAGAACAGAAAGACGTGAAACGATTAGGAGGGGTTTTGGCTGGATTGCCGATGTTGCGACATTGACATGTACCAACCCCAACAATCTTTCCAAGACTTTGCAAAATCAAAAGGGATCCACTTACTGAAAGACGATATTGTTTTTATAAAGAAGTGTTTGCTTCTAGTGCCATACAACACAAGAAGAAGCACCCTAGAAACTTACTCGAGCCAATGGTTGTCAGGAATAGGGTGTAGTGATATCGTTCATTTGCGCCAGAACAAAGGGCGGTTTAAAGCAAATACATACCTGAGGGAGTTGGTGGAAAATGGCTATCGGAATTGTGAAATGGTTTAATGATCAAAAAGGATACGGATTTATCGAATCAGAAAATAAAGATTATTTTGTGCACTTCAAAGCGATTCAGGGCGATGGTTTTAAAACGCTGAAAGAAGGTAGCAAAGTTGAGTTTGTTTCTAAGAAGGGTTTAAAGGGCATGGAAGCGCATGAAGTGAAGGTTGTTAGCTGAGTAACTATTTTTGATTTGTGTTGAATGTAGGTGCTTAAAAATCGTTTTTAGAGGGGTATTATTATGGCAGTTAAAAAAGATTTATCGGAAACAAGAACATTAAAGAGAACTGGCCGAGTCGGCGAGATAGTGACAGATGATTATCGAAAGGCAAATATCAAAGCCGCAGAAAAAATTATAAAGCAAAATAAACCCGCAGGAATAATTGTTAAGTCTTTAAGTGAAAGTCGTGCAACGCCTGAATTAACGCGAAAAAATCTTAAGACCTCAGAAGCGGATAAAATAAAAGTTGTCGCAGCCGCCAAGAATAGAATTTCCGAACTTAAAGCTAGAAAAAAATAAGCAAAGAAGCATATGACAAGCTAGTAGTTCAATCGGTAGAACTGCGATATAACCAAACGTGGAAGATGCGAGTTCGAGTCTCGTCTAGTTTGTCGCCAGGTTATCCGCCATTTTAGAGGTGTTAATGAGTATTCTGGACGAAGCAAAGAAGATCTTAGAACACAGAGGCGCTGAATACGGGGATGTTAACGTGTCGTTTTCACGAATTGCTAAAATGTGGACAGGCTATCTCGGATGGGATATCAGCGCGCATGACGTGGCGAATATGATGATTTTGTTAAAAGTCTCGCGAATGAAGAAAAAGTATAGCGAAGATAGCGCACTCGATGTTATAGGCTACAGCGTGTGCGCTTCGAATTTGCTTGAATAATTTATGACAGCCCGTAGCTCAGTTGGTAGAGCATTATCTCATAGAGCGCCGCGTTTTAGTTCGGCAGGTCGCAAGTTCAAGTCTTGCCGGGTTGTCGCCATTTAACCACCCATTCATCTTCAGGCGTGCCTGGGCGGCTTACAATTGTTGGTACGTCTGCAAACCTTGCTAAATCGATGGGTGACGGCTCAAATCTAGGTTCAACTAGCTCGGGCCCCTCTTTAAGCTTTCGTTTCTCTTTTGCTACTACCGCGTTGACTTTTTTCATTTTTTAAACTCCTGTATAAAGTCGATAGTTGAGAAATTACTATATTCCAATCTGGATCGCAAAACCTGTATGTTTTATTACCGAGCACAATTAATATCCGCGGTTCACCAAAATAAACCCTGTCATTTGCAATGTTAAGCCAATAAAACGCGCCCAATGCCTCAATGGAATTGCATTGTTGCTTTACAGTTTCATACTCATGATTCGACGGCATTTGGTTTACCCCATGGGTTTATTTTGCGCTTGATTGAAACTTCTTCGCGGTCAATGACGATGTTGGGTGGTGCTTCAAAGCCTAATCTTACTAATCCACCATGACCGACATCAGTTATTGTCAATATGATATCGTTCCCTATTTTTACTTTCTGCCCTTTATATCGCCCGAGAACCAGCATCAAACCTCCTCCATCATTCTACGAATATCTTTAACCGCCAGGGCCATGTTTGCAAGTAGTAGCTCTATTGTTTCTAACGCGTCGCATAGTCTTTGTTGTTCTTTAGTCATTACCAGTCCTCCCTGTCTTCACGGCATTCTTCATAGCCTTTTACGAAACCATGATCGTAAGCCCATTGCAGCACCTCAATTAATTGCTTTTCGTCAAATGTTCCGTCTTCGTTTTTGCAATCTTCTATGTATTCTTTAGCTAGTTCTTCTTTCATGATTCTATACTCGCTCTTGTTTAACCTGGCGCATTACGCGCCAAGTAATTGATATGGTTTATCCCACTTTCCAATATGCAGATTAAAATAATAATTTGGAATTGATCCGTAGTCCGAATTTTCACTAACCGTGACTTGCATTTTAACAGCGTTTACTATTTCTATTATTTTTAATAAAAAGTTCTTGGCTTTTTCGTTATTTTTCCAATTTTTTTCTATGTTAAAATGAGTGAGTTGTTCGTAGTCTGTGCCAAAATTAATACTTGACTGCATTACAGCAATTCTTAATTCCGTTGAATGCCGAGTGACGACTGAAAATTTTACGGTTGGGAACTCTTTCTTGAGTGCTTGTTTGACTTGCTTTGTTGTTGCTGCGCTAATTAATGGCATTTTCTAATCCTTTGTTTGTTACCCGAAGCCCAGTTGCCGCGGGAATTTATGTAATTATTATATTTGACCGTCTATAATGCTTTGTCGAGCAAAAGATATTTGATCTTTTAGCTCATTAACTATTTCATCGACAAGATGTAGAGACAAAAACGGAATCCTTGGCTCGCCCAAAATTCGACGCAACATTTTCATTGCGTTTATTTCTGTAGCTATTTCGCCCGGATCAATTTCATACGTAAAAAAATCCACGTACTCAAGAGTATCAATCACATATTTTTTTACAAAAAGTTGTTGTTCAGTCATTTTTTAATCCTTTGTTTATTACCCGAGGCCCAGTTGCCGCGGTATGTGTGTAGTATATCATTTATTTAGCCTGTGTCAAGTATTTGGGTATAATTATTTTATAGTCACTGTGATATTGATAATCATATAATGATATTATTAGAGTTATCCCCACTTTTTGTTGATAACTATTTTGAAATACACGGGCTCGCTTGACGATATACACGCAATCAATGCATACTTAGACAAAGTACAAGCATTTATTATTAACTTAAAACATCAACACGGTATTATATGACATCACCTGTATCACGCTGCACTTGTTGTTCCGGTCGTAAGACTGTGCTTGGTTTGGGCGGATTGCTTAAGCCTTGTAGAGAGTGTAAGGGCGTGGGTTATGTTAGCGTTGTTGATGATAAAAAGCGAAAGAAATAATGACGGATTGGCATAACGGCAGTAGCGACTGGGATTTTTACAATCTAATACATCTTGATGAGATAAATCAAAAAGATGCTGCTATTCCGCGCGCGCATTATACAACCGAGATGGCGATCAAGGTTTGCACAGTCATCTCGGTTGATGCTAGATCGCTCAAACAAATCTGTGCTAGCAATCCTGATTTTCCAGATGAAAAAATTATACATAGATGGCGCGTTTACTACCCTGCTTTTGCAAAAAACTTCAATGCTGCAAAGAAATGTCAAGCGCAAATATTAGTTGACGAAATAATTGAGCTTGTTGACGATCCCGCAAACTGCGAACCAGAAATATTGAATTGGTCCAAGTCAAGAGTGTCTGCGCGGCAGTGGCTTGCGACTAAGCTACTACCCAAAATTTATGGCGACAAGCAGCAAGTAGAAACAGTAACTACAGAAAACACAGAATTAAAAGCTGAACTATCAGCATTGAGAGCTAAGCTAGCAGAGCAAGCAAAGAGTGAGTATTGATTTAGAGCGCGAGCAACTAGCAGCAACGCTAAAAGGCTCACTACTAGAGTTTACAAAAACGTTTTACCCACTCCTCACGCAACGCCACTTTATCTTATCAAACCCCCTGGGCCGCGAATCACACATAATTACAATCTGTAGAGCACTAACACAATGCGCTCGACTTGAGATTCCAAACCACAGATTGATGATTAATGTCCCACCCGGACACGGCAAATCATTGCTTGTATGTATGTGGATTGCGTGGACTATAGCTAACTATCCAGACTCGCGCTTTTTGTATATATCATATAGCAAGGACTTAGCAACATCGCACACGTCAACAATACGCGATATTGTATCACTGCCTCACTATCGCTACTTATTTGATATACACGTTAAGCACGACTCAAAAGCAAAAGACGCGTGGAAAACAACAAGCGGCGCTGAAGTATCAGCTTTCGGAGCTGCGGGCGCAATCACCGGACGTGACGCTGGGCTGCCGGGGCTTGATAGATTTTCCGGCGGCGTTGTATGTGATGATATGCATAAGCCAACAGAGGTTCATTCTGATACAATTCGCGAATCCGTTATACAGAATTACAAGCAAACTATTAAGCAAAGACCACGTGGCGTAAACGTCCCAATTGTTTTTATTGGTCAACGACTGCATGAGGGTGACCTGCCGGCCTACTTGTTGAGTGGCGATGATGGTTATGAATGGCATAGAGTTATACTTAAGTCACTCGACGAAAACAACAATGCGCTATATCCCGAAGCTTTTCCGCTCGCAATGCTTAAAAATAGTCAAGCTACGGATATCTACACGTTTGCATCGCAGCATCAACAAGACCCACAACCCGCGGGCGGCTCACTATTTAAACCTGACTGGTTTGTACAACTAGACTTTGAGCCGACAATTTTACTCACGTTTATCACTGCAGACACAGCAGAGACAGACAAAAGTTATAACGATGCAACGGTATTTAGCTTTTGGGGCATGTACGAGATTGAAACGCTTGGTGTCAAAACTGGACAAATGGGGCTGCATTGGCTGGATTGCGCGGAATTGCGGATAGAGCCTAAAGACCTGGAGTCAGCGTTTATGGATTTCTGGCAAGACTGCATGAGGCATTCTGTACCCCCTTTGTTAGCGGCGATCGAAAAAAAATCTACTGGCGTCACATTAGTATCAACGCTTAAAGATTTGCGGGGCATACAGATACGCGACATTGATAGAACGCGCGCATCAGGCAGTAAGACACAACGCTTTTTAGCGATACAACCGCACATCGCAGCAAAAAAGATATCGTTTACAAAAGGCGCGCGGCACGTAGATATGTGTACGCTACATATGAGTAAGATTACTGCTAATGATACTCACAGACACGACGATATTGCAGATACGTGCGCTGATGCTATCAAAATTGCACTAATTGACAAACTAATTAATCCAAGCACTAAACAAAATGATAAACTTGCTGCTAAACTCATGTCTAAGCAAAACGCTATCAATCGTGTTAAGGATCGAGTATATGGCCGTTTCTAAATCCGTTCAGGATGAGCTAAAAAGAATCAAAGAGAATATATCAATCAGCTATTTTTACTTTAAAGATAACGTCAATCGCTATCACGATTACAGACGCTTTGTTTTTGACACGTCGATTAATCAAGATCAAAAAGCCGTGCTGCAATCTCAAAACAAACCCGTCATTGAGTTCAATATCCTCGAAGCTTACATATCACGATTGCTGGGTGAGTTCGCGAAACATGAGCCGTCAATTGAAGTAACCCCGAGTGAGGGCGTACCCGTACCCACTCAAGTCATTGAAACCGTCGAAGGCTTTATTCGTCACATCGTCTACGAAGCTAACAAAAACTCAATGTCGTACGAGGTTTACAAGGACTTATTATCAGGCGGGTTTTCAGTTATCAAAGTGTGGACTGAATACGCTAGTCAAATGTCAATGAAGCAAGTCATCCGCACAGGCCGAGCTTTTGACCCCACCATGTGCGGCTTTGACCCGATGGCACGATTCAGTCACAAGGGCGATGGACAATATAGTTTTGAGCTATACCCGCTTACTGAAACTGATTTTAAACGGCAATTTCCGAAAGCTGATAGAGCACAAATGGGGTTTGCAAAACACTTGGAAGAGTTTAATTGGTCATATAAGGATGACAAAGGCAATAAAACCGTCCTGGTTGGCGAGTACTTCGAAAAGAAAAAGAAGCGCACGCAGATTATAGAGCTAGCAGATGGCCAGGTTATGCCCCTCAAAGCGTACGAAAAAATGCCCGAGTGGTGGGCGCAACAAGGGTATATTGAGCAAATGCCCATACCCGTGGGGGAACCGCGCTGGTCGGACTTAGAGACTATTTGCAGATACAAGCTCACGGAATGCGAGATACTTGAGTATGAAGAAACGGACTACACATACCTACCTCACATTTTTGTTGACGGTAACTCTATCTTATTGCAACAAGGTACAAGTAATTGCACTTATCAAATGACACGGCCATACGTCTATCACGCGAAGGGCGTGCAGAATCTTAAAAACTTCTCGGGTCAAGCCCTGGCTAACTATCTCGAAAATCTAGTACAGCATAAATTTATCGTTATGAAAGAAGCGCTACCGCAAGAAGAAGACTTCTTACAAGCGCTTACGGATATACAGCACTCTAATACTATTGTTGTTAATGCGTTTGCTGAAAACAATCCCGACAAACAAATACCAACACCTATTCGCGAAGTTGTAAACGTACCCGCACCACCCGAAGTTATGGGTGCATTCCAAGCAACCGACCCAACAACCCAAACAATCTTAGGCAGTTACGCTAGCAACTTAGGTCAAAATGATAATGACCTGTCCGGAAAAGCCGTGATTGAATCTGCAAGCGTTGGTAATAGTGCCGCCATGCCTTACGTGACGGGCTACTTACAAGCGTGGACACAATTGGGTAACGTCATTGTTGACTTGATACCGAAGTACTTCAAAGGCAAGCGTGAAGTGCCCACGGTATCAATGAGCGGCGAAAAAGGTTATCAAAAAGTTAACGATCGCAATCAGCCATATATGAACTACCAGGCCAAAGCTTTGAGCGTCAACATCGAAGCTGGTGTAAATTTCCAAATACAAAAGAACCAGGCTTTGCAACAAATAACAGCACTCATGCAGTCAAGCGAACAGTTCGCGCAGTTCATGAATTCACCTCTCGGCTTACCCGTATTGGTCAAGAATTTGACAGTGTATGGCGCTGATGAGTTGCAAGAAGCGGTACCGCAATATTTGCAGCAACAACAGCAACAGCAAGAGCAGGCTATGCAGATGCAACAAGAGCAAATGCAAAATGACCCCGCTATGTTGCGTGCTAAGGCTGAGATCATGAAGATTCAAGCAAATGCGCAGCAAGACCAGGTCGAGAATCAATTAGCGATTGCGAAACAAGCGACCGAAGACAAGCTCGCAGATGCAAAAATACTTGAAGCAGAAGCAAAGATATCCCAAGCACAAGTAGATAGCGCGATACGCTTAGAAGAAAGCAATACAAGCATTGAGCGTCACGCACTAGATGCAGCCGCAACTATTGCTAAGATTCAAGGCGAAGAACACGTGCAAATGATGAAAGAGCATGGGCATTCATTAGATGCGCGTAGGTTAGAACACGATATCGAACAATCTGAAAAGGAAAAAGAATGACAACACCAAAATACAAAATCAACATGTCACACCTGGAGCAACGCCACAACATAGCTAAACTTCAACGCGATGGCTTTACAAAGGAGCAAATCAGCAAAAGCATGTACAAGTTAACTGAAGGCGCGTGTCAAGAGGTGCGTACTGAATTAATGTCGAAACTGTACGATAGGGCGGAAAAATAATGGCCAAGCTAACCGCAAAGTCTCGCAACACGATACCAAAAAAAGAATTTGGCTTGCCTGGTGAGCGAAAATATCCGATGCCCGACAAGGCCCACGCAGTAGCGGCAAAATCTCGCGCGACGCAAATGGTTAGTGCAGGCAAACTATCGGAATCTAGCAAAGACAAGATTGATGCAAAGGCCAATAAGGTGCTTGGTAAGAAAAAGAAGTAAACTTATTGCGTTGTTGTTATACTAAAAATGAAGCTGTCCAAAACCGGAGAGTATCATGCCCACACTTATGAGAAAAACCATGACCGCGGTAGGCGTTAGTGTAGCTGTAGCTGGATACGGTGTTTCATTTTTTGCTAAACGAACAACTGAAGAACCCGTAAAAGAATTACCAAAGATTGAAGCAACACAAAGCGGCCAAGGCTTGACAAAATAGGCCACTAACCCAATAATCTGTATCACTACGTCGCCACACGACAAACTGGCCGTTTCTTCGCAGCGTATAGCGTTGTTATTCACGGTGACACCGATAAAAGTCAGAGGAAGATTTTATATGACTAATAGTTTAGATACTGAAACACAGGAAAACCCTGTTGATGCGGTAGTAAGCGATGATGGTGACCAGGATAACGCGCAACAAAAAGCGTTTGACAACGAGACGGTTCAAAAGATTGTCGCGCGGGAACGACTCAAAGCTTATGAAAAAGGCAAACAGGAGGCACTCATGCAATTAGAACAGCAAGCACAACCCGAACAGCAACAAGCACCGCAGCAGGCTCAACAAGCGCAATCGAGTCTGGGGGGAATGCAACAGATGTCACAAGATGACATTCAAAGAATGATTGCGGAGCAGATGCCTCAACATTTGCAAAACCACATTAACGAGATGCAAACGAAACAGACGGTCGACTCTTTTGTTAATAAGATGAGAGCGGCTGAAGAAAGGCATCCGGGTTTAGAAACAAAGCTTGAAGAATTGGACTATTCGACGTTATCGCCCGTTATTAAGTTAGCGAACGATATGGAGAATACAGCGGATATTATGGCTGAACTGTTAGATCACCCCATGAAAATGGGTAATTTAACAACACTTATGTATACGCAACCAAAACTGGCTCAAAAGGCTATGCAAGATTTGAGTAATTCAATCAAGCAAAATCAAGCGGCGTTACAGTCCCACGAATCAGTGAATCAACCTATCGGTCAAATGAAACCTTCCGCAAATGCTGGGATAGACAGTGGTGAGATGTCGGTTTCTGATTACAGGAAGATGTTTAAAGCCTGAATCGTACTGGCGTTTGCCATTGTTTATTCCGTGAATCTCACATTTTCGGAGTGTTAATAATGTCAACGCCAACTAATATTCTACAAACCGTCCAACGCTATATGAAAGCTGAATTGGGCTGGTTGTTAAACTCTTTCTATGCTATTCGTGAAACAAACAAACGCTTCAAGAACTTCGAAAAAGAAGTTGGTAACTTGGGCGACACAATCACATTCGACACCACACCACGATTCATCACATACGCTGGTTTGGTTATCACACGACAACCATCTACACAGCGCGTGCAATCGTTAGTTTGCTCACAAGCATTCAACGTATCTAGTGCTTACACCGACCAACAATTCATATTCAACGTTCAAGATTATATGGACAGGTTCGGTAAAGCGGCTATGCTTGAGCTCGGTACTAAAGTTGAAGCGGACGTATTGAAAAATGCTGTATCTGGTGTTCGTATTAACGACCCACAAAACAGCAACTTCGGTTCGTTGCAAACACAATCAGGCCCATTTCGTTTCTACGGTGATGGTACTACACCAATCAACAGCTACACCCAATTGGCTCAAATGGTTGCTAACTTCAATGACTTTGGCGCGGCTAAGGGCAAGTTGCAGTGCGTACTACCAACTGTAAGCATTCCTGCAATCGTCGGAACTGGTTTAAACCAATTCGCAACTGCACGAAACAATGAAACTGCAATGAGCTGGGAACTTGGCCCATTTGCTGGTTGTGACTGGTATACATCTAACTTGTTACCGACTCACATATCAGGAACCATTGGGGATGCTGCTGGTCCTAACAACATCATGACCGTTGTTTCTGTTAACGACCCCACAGGTGAAAACGTAACAACAATTACATTCACAGAACCCACTGGTTCAAATGATGCTAACGCTATTAAAGCTGGTGATTTATTCCAGTTTAATGATGGTGTTTCCGGCAAGCCAAACTTGCGTTTCTTGACTTTCATTGGTCACGAAGTATCACAACAACCCGTACAATTCAGAGCAATCGCGGACGCTGCTACCTCCCTAGGTACAGTTACTGTTTCATTGCAAACAATTAACGGCGTTGGCTTGGTATGGTCACAGAATCAAAACCAAAACTTAAACAACGCACTTTCAGCGGGCATGACTGTAACACCGCTGCCTTCGCATCGTGCTGGCTTGATTCATTCTGGTGACCAGTTCTACCTGGCTATGCCACAACTGCCAAACGAAAGTCCTTTCACAACTGTAAGCGAACAAGATAGAGAGTCAGGTGCTTCATTGCGTCATTACTTCGGTTCTCAATTTGGGCAAAACGTTCGTGCTTATGTTCGGGACGAAATTCACGGTAGCTGTTTGGTGCCAGAAAATAGTATGCGAGTCATTTTCCCAATGTAGTTTACATGCAGGGTAGCAATACCCTGCTAACCATCATTTATGAGGAATTAATCATGCCAGTAACAAGCGATCAATACGGTCAAAGCCCATGGGCATATGCCAACGGTTTAGGTTTAAGTAACGATGCTGCCTTACCAAACTTTGTTATAGATGTCGCCCCGGGATCTATTTTGGATTCAACAGGCGTATATCAATTAGAATTAAATAGTCCACTAGCGGTAAACGGCTCAATAGTAGGCCTTAACGGCTTGGACCAAGGTGTACGTCTTGCAAGCAAAGTTTATTCGGTTTACTTGGTTGCTGATCCAGTTACACAACTACCAACAGGCGCAATATTATCTTTGTCAGCAACTGCACCTTTGCTTCCATTTGGATACAGCGCATTCAAACACATTGGTTATGCGGTAACTGATGCCTCGATCAATTTCCTCAAAGGACATTGGACAGCTGGCAATAGTACTTCACGCCTGTTCATGTTTGACGCACCACAAGCCACAGCCATAACAGCAGGTGCCGCGGTTACATCAACACCCGTTGCACTAACCGCTTTAGTGCCAGCCGTAAACAACCTGCCTGTATGGTTCGCTACTGCCGCCACTGGTTCTGCTGCAAGTCGCGTATTGTCTTTAACACCCGGCAATGCCGTTGGTACCGCAGTTAAAATAACTAGCCAAGTAGCTGCAGTAGTGGTTACTTCTAATTCACTTGTGTTATCGCAGTTGGTTAATAGTGCCCCCACTATTAATTACATGTGGTCTGCTGGTGGTGGCGATGCCGTTGCTATTAATGTTGCTGGCTTTGAGTTCCGCATCTAGTTAAAAGAAGGATTAAGCAATGGCCTATTCAGCATTGAAATTAATAACTAACGCTTACTACCTATCACAGGTAGTAAGCCGAGAACTCCAAACCCTTAGCGGCACACAAGCCTCAGATGGACTAGAGCTATTAAATGCATTGCTGGATTTTAAAAGCACAGACCTGCGCTTAATCCCTTATTTTAAAAGGGATTCGTTCCCTACTATTAACGGGGTCGAAGAATACTATCGGCCCGGTTTGCTTCAAGTGGACTCGATGACGTTTAACATCGGAACTGTCCGGTACCCAATGCGCGAAATGGCGCGACGAGATTACTTTGCTACAGGACGCGTGGATAACATCACAAACCTACCATGGTCCTATCGGCAAGAAAGAGAATTAGGTGGTACAAGACTTTATATGTACTTCCTCCCAGGTGATGTCTATACCGTGAAAATATCCGGTAAGTTCGCCTTGGAAAATGTCACACTCATGCAAGATATGTCGTTAACATACGATGCCTATTACATAGAATACCTACGCTTTGCATTGGCAAACTATATCTGCGGTGAATACGGCGCAACATTCCCAGACCAATCAGCTATGAAACTGCAAGAACTACAAAAGAAACTCATGGATGTTAACCCGCCTGATTTGAGAGTTCGAGGAAAGTCGTACTTTAATAGTTCACCAAGTCTAGATTGGCAGCAGGTGAATCTGGGATTGGGCTGGACGCCATAAATTTGTAAGTATTGTTTAAAGTTTATCCCGAATAATAAGGACAATCCATGCCAGCACCACTAGCCCAGCAAGACATTAAAGAGCTTCCCCTAGGCCTAGTAGGCAGCAACAAGTTCGGTCGCTATAGCAAAATCTCCGCTGAACAAACTGTAAACTTTATTATCAGTGACGATGCCCTCGTGCCCTACGCCGGGTACAAGGCCGTTGTCCTGCAATCAGCATCTTCAGAAGGACGTGGCATTTACTCAAGCTCAAGGGGCAATTTAATGATTGCCGTTTGGGGCTCGGCCGTTTATCGCATTACGCAAGGATTGGTAGCTGATTTAGTTGGTAATCTCGGTTCATCGTCTGGTGATGTTTACATGTCAGAGAACAACAATGGCGAGATAGCTATTTCCGATGGAACCGCTAATACACTGTATGTTGTGACGTGGGCTGGCCCTGGTGGCGTTGTACTTCCTTTGCCAAGCTTTGCAACGGTAACACTTCCATTTGTCAAAAGCCCTGGATACATATCATTCCAAAACGGCCAATTTATACTTGTTAACCAAGGTACAACGAACTGGTATTTGTCTGGATTCAATGACGCGAAAACAGTGGGTGTTAAAGGCTGGGGCACACTTGGATATCAGGTTGGCTCCTTGCAATCTAAGCCTGATACCGTGCAAGCAGCCGTTCCTATTCCTGGCGGTGGTAACAACATGCTGCTATTCGGGCACACCGTTGCCGAACCCTGGAACTATACAGGCGGCGCGTTGTTTCCGTTTCAACGCTATTCAACCAACAACATTGACTATGGGTGTTTGAATCCTTCTAGTATTGCGGCATTAGACAATTACATTGTTTGGCTATCGGCTAACGAGCAGTCGGGTGCAACAGTTATGATTTACTCGGGCACGTCTGCCAAATCCATATCTACCGACGGTATCGATTTTAAGTTGGCAGGATTAACAAACCCCAATAACTGCACAGGCTTTCTGTATCGCCAAGATGGACACGTTCTTTATCAATTCACGTTCCCGGACAACAATCTTAGCTACATATACGATATTAATACGGGCGCATTCTTTACTGTTACCGATGAAAATCTTAATTACCATGTTGCTCGAAACGTAGTTTACTTTAATGGCAATTATTATTTCGTTTCATTGAACGGCGGAAACCTTTATCAGTTTGGAACACAATATACGAACGCTGATTATGGGCCTGGTATGGTTCACGTCATTCCGAGGATTCGCGTACTCCCACCCATGAGATTGCCTTCTCAACGCATGTTTATTCTTAAAAGCCTTGGGTTTACGATTGAGAATGGGCAGCCAAACACGATTACAACTTACCCTGGATTAACTGAACAACAAGGGGGCGAACTGTCTACCGAGGGGGTTATCCAGATTGCCACTGAAGGCGGCGTAGTGCTTGCTACAGA
>Ga0315285_10002094_pt1 | contig 20865 bp, 17 predicted proteins | sample YL17G09_36_MG_FD_203698 | JGI IMG/M metagenome (GOLD analysis project Ga0315285, IMG submission 203698) | Sediment microbial communities from Yellowstone Lake, YNP, Wyoming, USA - YL17G09_36 | ecosystem: Environmental > Aquatic > Freshwater > Lake > Sediment | place: USA: Wyoming | collected...
TGCGTTTCTCCATTATTGAAGCGACGATCAAGGCTCTGCCACGGTATCGTCCAAGAGCCGTGAACTGAGACCTTTTTTTTCACAACAGGCCCCGAGCCCATCGGGGGGCCTCGGGAAATGCTGTTGCATCGCCGCCAGACAGCACTTGTTGCCAGGGCGAGCCGCGGTTCACGGACGCCAATGGCCTTTGTCGCGGTCGAACTCCTCCGGGCTCAGCAGGCGGACCGCCCCATCGACCATCAGGGCGTTGCTCTTGCCGAAATGCCTCAAAGCGGTGTAGGCCGACCATTTGGGATCGTCTATGTTGACCTGGGTGCGCTCGTACTCGACGATGTATATCTGGTCCGGATTGGCCATGACGGTGGATACCTTGCTGTTGATGCCATAGCTGGCCTGGCCGCCGGGACGGGTCAGGATGCGGACTTCCTCGCCGGGGAAGCTCGACTGGAACTGGTGGATAAGGAAGCTGCGGCGGTCGGCGCTGAGCGAGACCTGCTCGGCGTTGTTCTCGAATCCGCGGCTGCCCTGCCCGGTGGAATAGACGGTGTTCGGGCTGCCCAGCACTTGGTCTGTGGCATCGAGCGAGGCGCTTACGCAAACGATGCCGATTATCTCGTCGGAGAACTTGATGACCTGCCCGCCCGTCGATGTGCTCTGGCTTCCGACCGGGTCGTAGTGCAGGAAGTGGCAGTCGACCGTCGTCCCGGCCGGGATGGTGCTCGATGTGCTGGTGTAGTTGTTGTCGTACCGGCCGGGATTGGTGATGTCCACCTTCACCGCCGACGGCAGGCTGTAGCTCTCGCGCTCCTGCCACATCCAGACGATCTTGTTGTCTTCCAGGTCGTTGAACTTGGACGATGGCGGCGCCGGGATAACCTTGACGTCCCCGGTAATCTCAACGCCGCCGCCGCCGCCTCGATAGAACCCCTTCGGGCAAACAAGGATTTCCTTGCTGCCATATGCGCTGGCGGCGGCGAGCCAACTGGCGCCCGTCGGCCGCCGGCCGCCCGCGTTGGAACTGCTGGTGGCCAGCGCCTGGCTTATCTTCTCCAGATTGTTCTGGCAGAGCGTGACGTATCCCCGCTCCCTGACGCCATCCAGGGAAGGCATAAGCATGCTCACGAGGATGATGATGATGGAAATGACCACCAGCAGTTCAGCCAGAGTGAAGCCGCCCCGGCGTCCGCGAGTGCCTGTAACGCTTCGCGATACCTGACAAGCCCCTCGCCCGCGACAATCCTTGAATGTAGTCACCATGACGACCTCACCAAGAGAAAGAAGCGTAATACGCCGTTGATAGCCGGCAACACTATCACCACCGGCAGCGCGACAACCACCGTCACAACCGGCACCATCTCGGTCATGGCAACGCCGACAACTTTGATTACGGTCTGCATTATACCCGAAGCGGCAAAAACTACAAAAAAACTGCCAGCACGCAATAGGTTCTCATTGTGCGACAAAAATATCGCACATTGCGTCATATTGCCGGTTTGCCGCCCAAGACACTTTTTACATTTGTGGTATAATCCCTGCCGTCAAGGCCGATGGTCCGGGAGATCGCCGCCATGAGAGTCGCCTGCGTTCAATATGACATCGCCTGGCATGACAAGCAGGCCAACTTCGCCAAGGTGCGCTCGCTGCTGGCGGCATCCGGCGGGTGCCAGCCGGGCGGGCTGATCGTCCTGCCGGAGATGTTCTCCACCGGCTTCAGTATGGACCTCCAGGCCACGGCGGAGCGTCAAGACCGGCCCGCCGAAAAATTCCTGGCCGAACTGGCCCGGCATTACGGCTGCCACGTGCTGGGCGGGGTGGTCAATGTCGCCGCCGACGGCCTTGGTCGCAACGAGGCCGTCCTGTTCGGCCCGGCCGGCCTGGAGATCATGAGGTACGCCAAGATGCACCCCTTTTCCCATTCCGGGGAGGCCCAATACTTTTCGCCGGGCGATTCGCCGGTCGTGGCGGACCTGGCTTGCTGTGAGCCCGGCCGGCAGGGGCCCGCCAGGCTATCGGGCTTCATCTGCTACGACCTGCGTTTCCCGGAGGTCTTCCGCTCGGCCGCGATGGCCGGGGCGGAGGTCCTGGCGGTCATTGCCAACTGGCCCGCGAGCCGTTGCGAACATTGGCGGGCGCTGCTGGCAGCGCGGGCGATCGAAAACCAGGCCTGGGTTGTGGGTGTAAATAGGGCAGGCAGCGACCCTGACGTGAGTTATTTCGGCGGAAGCGCGGTTGTGGACCCCCGTGGGCGGGTAGTGGCTGAGGCCGCCGACGGCGAGATGGTTCTCCAGGCCGAGCTGGATCTGGCGGCCATGCGGCAGTATCGGCGCGAATTCCCCGCCTTGGACGATACTCGCCCGGGCTGGGTCAGGCGGATCGACAAGAAAACGGCGGAACCCGTCAAAAACGGCGGAACCAGGATCCCGTAGAAGCGTAACAGCGGAACCAGGAAGAACACCATCTTTTTACTCCTGTAGCCTGAAGCCTGAAGTCTGAAGCCTTCTTTCTCATCTAATCCGCTTGACTGCGTGGTGTGGCTTAGGTTAGAATGGCGCCTGTTGGAAGCACCGTGTAGCAGTAACCGGTGGCGGCCTTTGTGGGCCGCGTCGAGGTGCGCTACATGTTTTTCGGACAGCGACGGCCAGGATCGTTGACAAGCAGGCCGTCCGACAAGCGATGTTCAGTGCCAGGCGTTTTTTCGCTTTTCGTGATTTTCGCGGAGAGAGCTTGGCATGTGCGGTGGCGTCGCCCGGCCGATGGCTGGGAGAACCGAATGAAAAAGGGCGTCAAAGCATGGAACATCGATAATTCGCGCCGCTCGATTTGGGCGGTCGAGGCCTTCGGGCCATATAGTTACATGAGCCTACGAAGTAAGTATTTCAGAGCGTCGATAGACTGATTACAACCCATGGCAAGCCAATCGCAAGAGCCGTAGAAACATGCAGTCAGGCATAGCACAACCGGCGCGGGTTTAGTAAGTCCTTGCCGGTGCGCGTATTGGCATTGCTGCTACGGGCGATGCAGTCGTAGAGATAGCTCGGGGACTCATGTGACGGGCCTTAAGTGCCTCCCGGGGCCGCAGCAGGATGGCTCCACGGGCCTGCTTGTCCGTTGAACGATCCCACGCCGCGCTCTTACGCCATAGAAGGGAGCGTGACATGGATCTGTTGGCCTTTACAGAGTTCACCTTCGCACAGAAGGCTGCCCTCGCATTCGGGGCGGCGATGATGGGGGTTGTTCTGACCGGTGTGGTCATGACGCTGATCCAGCGGCGAAAGAGGTCGGACTACGCGCGCGAACTGGACAGCATGAAGAAGCAGGCCCAGGCCGAGGCGGCCAAGATAATCGCCCAGGCCCAGGCTGAGGCAAAGAGCGAGTTCATCAGGCATCGAGTGGATTTCGACACCGAAACCAAGAGCGCGCGACAGGATCTCAAGGCCGAGGAAAAGCGCGTCGCGAAACGCGAAGACCTTATAGACCAAAAGCTTGAGACGCTAAGCGCCAAGGAAAGAACGCTCGAAGCCGCCCAGAAGGGCATCATCGAAAAAGAGCACGCCCTGGCCGCGAAGGACAAACAGCTCAACGACGTCATAGCGCGCCAGAAAAGCCAGCTTCTGAAGGTCGCCGGCCTGAGCATGGAAGAAGCCCGCGCCACGCTCATGCAGCAGGTTGAGCGCGACATGGAAAAAGAGACCGCCGAACTCATCTCCACCAAGCTCGATCAGGCCAAGGAAACCGCGGAGGCCCAGGCCCGGGAGATAATCGTCACGGCCATCCAGCGTTACGCGGCGGAACACACCTGCGAATCGACGGTTTCGACGGTCGACATCCCTTCCGATGACATGAAGGGCCGGGTCATCGGGCGCGAGGGCAGGAACATCCGCGCGTTCGAAAAGGCTACGGGCGTTGACGTTATTGTCGATGACACCCCGGGCGTGGTCGTGGTTTCCGCCTTCGACCCCGTCCGTCGCGAAACGGCCCGCCGGTCGCTGGAAAAGCTCATCCAGGATGGGCGGATCCATCCGACGCGGATCGAGGAGGTCGTCGCGGCCATGGAGAAGGAAGTGGCCAAGCAGATCGTGGAAAAGGGCAAGCAGGCGACGGTGGATGCCAACATTCGCGGCCTGCACAACAAGTTGGTCGAACTGCTTGGGCGGCTCCAGTTCCGCACGAGCTACGGCCAGAACGTGTTGCAGCACTCGATGGAAGTGGCATACTTGTCGCAGGTTATAGCCGAAGAACTCGGCCTTAACGGCCTGATCGCCCGCCGGGCGGGGCTTTTGCACGACATCGGCAAGGCCGTCGACCACGAAGTCGAGGGCGGCCACCCTGCCATCGGCGCCGACCTGTGCAAGCGATATGGCGAGAAGCCCGAGATCGTCGAGGCCGTCGGCGGCCATCACGGCGACGGCCAGGTCACGAGCATCTACACCCCCATAGTTTCGGCCGCCGATGCGATAAGCGCAAGCCGCCCCGGCGCACGCCGCGAGACGCTGGAACGTTACGTTCAGCGGCTCCAGAAGTTGGAGGAGATCGCATGCGACTTCGAGGGCGTCAAGCAGGCCTACGCCATCCAGGCCGGGCGCGAGGTGCGGGTGATCGTCGACGCCGAGAACGTCGATGACAAGGTCTCGGCCAAGATTGCCCGCGACATCGCCCGGCGAATCGAGGACGAGATGGAATACCCCGGCGAGGTCCGCGTGACCGTCCTCCGCGAGGTCCGCTGCGTGGAATACGCGAGGTAAGACGGTAGTCAGTAGCCGGTAGCCGGTAGCCGGTAGCCGGTAGTCCCGGCGCGCCGGGATAGCCGTTGGCCGGTAGCCGGTAGCCGGTGGCCGGGAAAGAAAACGGAACCCGTCAGAAGACGGCGGAACCTGGAACCCGGGGTCTGTTGTCCCGGTATAATATGGCAAGGGTGAATCACGGGCCTCAGTTATCTCGGGGGCAGCCCTTGTGGCACGGCCTTTTGGGGTTAAACAATGCGTGATGCGGCGAGAAAACGTCCCGTCTTAATCGTGGGCCTGATCGTGGTTGCTGTTCTGGCAGGGGCCGGCTTTTGGTTCCATTGGGGCTGGCAAGGGCCATTGCCGAGCGCCGTCCCGGTGTTCGATGGCGATTCTCACTTGCTGAAGGCAACCGATGTGGTTGCCACATTGGATACGCCGATCCGGGCTGGTAAGAATGCGGTCTGGTGTGCGTCATTCCTGTCGGCCTGGAAGACCCTGGAGACGGATCTGGCAAAGGGACCGATCTCCCTGCAAGGTTCCCCTCAGCTTGCCGCTTCACTGAACGCCGCCGCCGACCCGCGAGCCCAAATCCCGCCGGAGAGCCTCTATGTTGCGGCCGGATGGAATCAGAAAGGTATAATCGGCCAGATCAGCGACGACCTCAAGCGAAGGTTCCCAGCCAAGGCCAGGCCTACCTTTCCCGGCATACTGCCGGATTCGTTTGTTGCCTACGCGTATCTTGAGGTGAGCCTGAAGTTCTCGATTCCCTACTTCCAGAACCCCAAACCCCTGGTCTTCGCCGACAGCGGGGGCAAGAAGACCGAACTCACATCCTTTGGCGTAAGCGAAGAGGATGATTACGCCTATTTCAAGCTTCGCGGACAACCGAAGGTCCTCTTCAAGACCGCGGATAAACGCAACATATCCAGGGCGGCCGAATGTGTCCTTGATCTGGATTGCAATTCTCAGCCCAACCAGATCGTCCTGGCCTTGACGGAGCCAAGGGCCAGCCTCGCGGAGACACTCGCAGCCGTCGAGGAACGGGTCGCATCAGCCAAACCTGTGGAACACTCCGGCAACCTGGGCCCCAACGACGTGCTGCTTGTCCCCGACATAGTCTGGCGCATTTCCCACAGGTTCGCCGAGCTCGAGGGCCGCAGGTTCAACAATACCGCCTTGAAGGGGCAAGGGATGGATGTCGCCCAACAGGACATTCAGTTTTGTCTTAACCGCGGAGGCGCCGAACTCAAGTCAGAGGCAAAGATGTTTTATAGACCCATACCGACCTACTACGTCTTCGATCGGCCTTTCCTCCTATATATGAAGAAGCGAGGCTCGGACCAGCCATACTTCGTCATGTGGGTCGACAATGTCGAATTGCTCAATAAGTGGCCGACATAGACCGGAGCCCAACAGGACGTGCCTGCCGAACCGAACGCATCGAGCCTCTGAGTCCGGTTTTGGCTGGTTCCAGCTTTCCCGTCCCGCCGCTGTTTTCCGGGTTCCGAGTTCCTTGTTCCCGGTGCCGCCTTCTTCTTTTCCCGGCTACCGGCTCCCGGCTACCGGCTACCGTATCCTGTTTCCCGCCTACCGCCTCTCCAGATGCAGCGTCCATGCGTGCTGGTTGTGGGTTGCCGCACCCGGGAAGCGGGATGCCACTATCTCGGCCACGCTCACGGCCCGGACCAGTTCGAAGCCGGCGGCGTCGAACAGCCCGACGACCTTCTCCAACTCCGCAGAGCATGCTTCCGAAGACGGAAGCATGGCACCCACCACATGACGGGTAACAGGGCTTCAGAACGCCTCGGCCACCGTAACGAAGTGTCGCAGGCCGGCGGCGGTCTCGATGGCAAGCACAGAGCCTGTTCCGAGCAAGCCGGCTTCGGCGCGACCCTGGCCCAGCCACGTCCCGGCCGAGGGGCTGAAGGCGGCACTGGTCACCACGCCGATGGCTCGCCCGGCCGGGTCCAGGAGCCTGTCGCCGCGGGCGATGCCCGGCCCCGGCCCTGCCCCGCCGGGCACTGCCGGCGCGGCGGCCTCCATTGACCATGCCACTCGCCGGCTTGGCCTGCCCGCCTGCCCCCAAGGGGCCTGCCCCCAAGGGGCCTGCCGCACGGCCGCCTGCCCCGTCGGGGCGACCGCCTCGGCGCCGAGAAAGTCCTTTTCGCGGCACATCATCCCGGAAAGCCCGGCCGAAATGGGGTCGGTGTCCTCATCCATCTCATGGCCCCATCGCGGCAGGTGAGCCTCTATGCGCAGCACGTCGCGGGCGTCCATCCCGGCGGGCGGCAAGGCGTTTTCGTTTTGGCCGGCCTTGGCGGTGATGAACTTCCACGCCTGGCCGACCAGCATGTTCGGCAGCGTGACCTCCAGCGACCACAAGTCGGTTGCGCCGGTGCGGGCGGCGACATAGTTGGCGATCAGCATCGAGCCGACCTTCACCGCGCCGCCGGCCAGGCCGGAGGGCTTGTCCGGCAGGAAGCGGTCGAGTATCTCCGCGCCCATCGGGCCGACGACGGCCAGGGTGACAGTCTTGAAGGTCTGGTCGTCGACCTTGGCGTCGTATTGTTCGGCGTGGGCCTGGAGGTGTTCCAGCACGGCCTGGCGCCGGCAGGGGCTGCACGTCAGAATCCACCAGCCGTCGAGGCGAATGACCGTCACCATGTCGATGACGCCGCCGCGCTGGTTCAGCAGCAGCGAGCGAATGGCGGTGTCATCTTCCTGCCTGGCCACGTCGGCGGTGCAGAGGCGTTCGAGCATGCCAAGGGCGCCATCGCCGCGGATGCGGATTCGCCCATCGGCGGTGAGGTCCATTACCGCGGCGCGGGTGTGAAGCTGGATGCACTCATCGGCGGGCCGGCCGTAGTCGGCGGGCACCTCCCAGCCGTCGCGCACGACCATTCGCGCGCCGGCGCTGACATGGGATTCGTAAAGCGGACTGCGATTGGGCTGCACGCCGGCCTGCTGGGACATTCAATGCTCCTTCCGTGCCATTTGGGACGCTAACCATTTTTCCCCTATTTTTCCATGATCGCAGTCATGCAGGTAAGTCGCCAAGGCGGTCCAGGATGGCCCGGCGCATCGTGGCGCGAAAGCACCGTGGCGCCAGGCACAGCAGCTTCAGCGTGACGCGATGCTTGTCCAGCTCCGTCGCGGCGGGGTCCATGAGCGTCATGGCCAGGTCCAGTTGCCGGCGGGCGTCGGCGAGGTTCCGGCGCAGCTTGCCGGCGTGGCTTGGCGCGCGGTCCTCGTCGAGCGATTCGACGCTCACTGTGCCGGTGATCTGGCCGGCGTGCCAGAGCAGGTCCGACGCGAAGCTCATGAACACCGCCTCCCACAGGCTGCCGTAGGACGCGACGTAGGCGTCGCAGACGAACGACCGGCAGATCAGGGGCCGGCCAGCCTTGAGAAGACAGCCCCCCCGTAAGGGGCCCCAAGGGCCGGCCGTCAGGGCGAAGGGGTCCTTGCGGCTCTGCCAATCATCGGGCCACCACTTGCCGTGAACGTGCTGACTGACCTGGAGCAGGAACCAGCACTCGACGGCCTGGGCACACACATCGGCCCGGCAGCAAGGTTTGCGGCACGCGGCGCAGACGTGGTTCATCCGCCCATCGACCAGCCCGGCGACGGCCAGCTCCAGGTCCGCGTATTGGGCGATAGCCAGGTCGAGCTCGGTTGCGTCGGTCGTGTCGGTTAAGTTGGTCATTATTGGAGCAATAGGTCCCATAGGTCTTATGGGACATATAGGACCTATAGCACATATAGAATGTATCAAACAGTCCCAGTGCGGTGCCGGTTCACCTGCGCCCGCGGCCTTTCTTCTTGCCTTGGCCCTTGCCGTCTCTGGGCTCCTTCGGCTTGCCGCCGCGTCTGCCCCGCGGCCTGGGGCCTTTAGGTGATCCGCCTTTAGACGTGCCGCCTTTGGCGTCGCGTGCGCCCTTTGCGCCGCCGGCATCTTTGCCGGGCTTGGGGTTCCTTGCCCGTCTCGGCTGGCTGACGACATCTTCCAGGTCGCGGACCGGCGCAAGGTTCAACCGGCGGCGGGCGACGTCGACGAAGGCGATCCGCACCTTCATCCGGTCGCCGATGCGGTATCGCCGGCCTGTATGCTCGCCGCGGACCTCGCCGCGTTTGGCATCGACCTCCCACCAGTCATCGCCAAGGTCCTGAAGGCTCACAAGACCCTCGACCAGGTATCGCGGGCTTTGCACGAACATGCCGAAATTGGCCACGCCCGTGATCACGCCGTCGAAGTCCTCGCCGATCTTCTTTTCCAGCATTTGCAGGACAAGCACCTCGCGGACCTCGCGCTCGGCCGCCTCCGCGCGCCGGCTTGCGGCGCTGCAATCGCCGCCCAGCCTGGTCAGTTCGGAGATGTCCTCCGGCGGGCGGCGGTCAAGCGTGCCGCGGCACAGTTCGGCCAGGAGGCGATGCACCGTCAGGTCCGGATACCGCCGGATGGGGCTGGTGAAATGGCAGTAGCAGTCGCTGGCCAGGGCGTAATGGCCGACCTGCCTGGGTGAGTACTCGGCCTCCTGGAACGAGCGCAGAATGGCCAGGTTTACGGCGTACTCTTCCGGTTTGCCGCGCACGGCCTCGAGCAGGGCCTGGACATCGGCGCGGTTGAGGTCCGGGGGAATCTTGTATCCGAAGGCGTGCAAGAACGTCGACGCCCGCGCGCCGCCGAGACGGTCGGGGGCCGGGTGGATGCGGCGAAGGAACGCTCGCTTGCGGGCTTCCAGCGCCCGCGCGACGGCCTCATTGGCCTCGACCATGAACATCTCGATGACCGTGTGCGTGTAGGACTGGTCTTCGGGCACGGCGTCGACGACGCGGTCCTGGCCGTCGAAGACCAGTTCCACCTGCGGCAGGGCCAGGTGCAGCATGCCCGCCTTGCGGCGGCGCGACTCGATGCGTTTGGCAAGCGAGGCCATGTCGTGGACGAGGCGGACAACCTTGGCGTCGCAGCCGGAGTTGGCGCCGTCGCAGATGGCCTGGGCCTGTATGTACGTCAGCCGCTTTGACGAGCGGATGGCGGTCTCGGCCAGGCGGGTGCGGATGCACCTGGCGTCGGCGTCGTAGGTGATAAACGCGCTCTTGCACAGCCGGGCCGCGCCTTCCTGGAGCGAGCATACGCCGTTGCTGAGCACCTCCGGCAGCATTGGCACGACCTTGCGGGGGAAGTACACGCTGGTGGCGCGCTTGACGGCGTCGGCGTCCAGGGCCTGGCCCTCGACGACGAAGTACGACACGTCGGCGATATGCACGCCGAGCGTGACGGTTCCGTCACGGCCGGCCTGGAGGCTGATGGCATCGTCGAAGTCGCGGGCGTCCGGCGGGTCGATAGTGATGACGGTCAGGCCGGAGAGATCCTCCCGGCCCTTGAAGGCGCCGTCGCCGGCCTCGAAGCGGGCGATTGCGGCGCGGGCGTCCTCGATCGCGGCTGGGGAAAACTCATCGGCCAGGCCGTGGGCGCGAATGACCGCGAGGGTCTCGATTTCGGTCGAGCCTGATACGCCGAGGCGCTCGATGATGACGCCGACGGGCAGGCTGCCGGCGCTGGGGTACTGGATGATCTCGACGACGACCTTGTCGCCCGCCTTCGGCCCGGCCGCCCCTATGTCGCGTACGACGATGGGCGTGACCAGCGCCTTGCCGTCGGGCATGACGAACCACCCGGCGTCGGTCTGCTGAAGCGTGCCGACAAACTTGCTCTCGCCGCGGCGGAGGACCTTGACGATCTCACCGCGGTAGACCATCTCCCCGCCGCGCCTGCCCGCGGCGGCAACGCGAGCGACGACCGTGTCGCCGTTCATCGCGCCGCTGGTGCCCTCGGGCGGAATGAACAGGTCGCCGTGGCTGTTGGGCTCGTCGGGCACGACGAAGCCGAAGCCCTTTGGATTCGATCGGTACGAGCCGACCACGCTGGAGCCCATCGGCGGAAGCGTCAGGGCGTTCTGGGCGCCGATGACGACCCGCCCGGCGTCGCGCAGCCGCTTGACGGCATCGCGAAACGAGCCGTACTCGGCCTCCTCAACGCCCAACTGTCGAGCCAACTGCCCTTCCTTGAGCGGCTGATACTCGCGCCCGGCCAGAAACTTCATTATCGCGTCCACATATCGTTCCGGCATTGCATGCTCCCCAAAAGAGGATAAAGAAGAAGTTTAACCGCAGACGCGGAGACGCGGAGGGCAAAAGAAGAAAAAGAAGCAACAGGTTAGCCGCAGATTAACGCAGATTAACGCGGATATATGCCGGTTCGTCAGCTTTGGTTGGACCTGTCGGCGGCAGTCCTGATTTGGTATCTGTCGCCATCGCGCCGGGTCGTCCCGGTCGCGGCTGACCTCGGTAATGCCTCAGTTACGGGGGGAGAAAGAACCGTGATTATTGAGTTGGCCCGCTTGTAGCGGCCCCGTCAGGGGCTTCTTGAAGAATCGCCTTACGGCGACACTACGAACCCCCCCCCCGTAACTGAGGCATTGCTGACCTCGGGCCAAAAACATTGACCCGCCGGGGCGCCTTGCACTAAGATACCCGCTCTATCAGGAAAAGACTCATGCAGTTACAAGCCGTTGATCAGGCGGTGGAGTTGGCGCCGGTGGTGGATGCCCGGGCTGGCCTCGGGCGCCGAATCCGAGGTTCGCTTATCCTGGCGCCCTGCCTTGCGGTGCTCGCGGTGTCGCTCTGGCTGCACCCGCGGGAGGCCGGCTACGGCACGCACAGGGCACTGGGCCTGCCGGCGTGCGGGTTTCTGGCCCAGACCGGCTACCCGTGCCCAAGCTGCGGCATGACCACGGCGTTCGCCGACATGGCTCACGGGCGGTGCGTGGACGCCTTCCTGGCCCAGCCGTTCGGCGTGATGCTGTTCGCCGCGGTCTTAGTCCTGGCGGCTGTGGGGCTCGGAGAACTCGCGACGGGCCGCGACGTGATCCGCCACCTTCGCCCCGGCCCATGGTGGGCGGTGGCGACTATATCGGGAATGCTGCTGGGGTGGGGTTTCAAGATCGCCTACGGCTTGGCGACGGGCATCCTGCCGGTGCGGTAGCGCCGCCGGCAAAGAGCGAGCGAGGACTAAACATGCGTGCATCAGTAAGAAGATTGACGCTCCTGTGCGGGCTGCTGGCCGCGGTGGCGGCCTCCGGCGGCTGCTCCAGCGCCATGATGCGGTGGATGGCCTACGTCTTTGCCGGGGGGCAGGAGCAGAAAGTCAAGGCCGAGTTCGACGGCCTGTCCGGCAAGACCGTGGCCGTGGTCGTCTACACCGACCTCCGCACGCAGTACGAGTACTCGGACATCAACCTGACGCTCTCATCGGCCATCTGCGGGCAACTGGAGAAGAACGTCAAGAAGATCAAGCTCATTCCCGCGGCCAGGATCATCCGCTACCAGGATGAGAACATCTACTGGGCCGAAATGGACAAGACCGAGCTGGGCAAGGCCTTTGGCGCCGACTACGTGCTGTACGTGCCGCTGGAGGAGTTCGCCACGCGCGTGCCGGACAGTTCCTACCTCTACCGCGGGCGGGCCACTTGCGAGCCGAGCGTCTACGACACGTCCAAGCCGCCGCGAGAGGCACGCGTCTACAAGGGCGATAAGATCCGCGTGCTCTACCCGGAGCACGAGCCATCCGGCATGGCGAACGAAAACGACCGCCAGATCCGCGTACGGACCGAGGCCATCTTCGCGGAGCGAGTGGCCTGGAAGTTCTACGACCACCATGAGGAACCCGCCAAATGAGAACCACCGCCCGAATGCTGGCTATGACACTGTCGGCCGCGATGGCGATGTCCCTTGCCGGATGCGCCGTCTCCGCATGGTTCGCCGCCCAGTTCGGCCCGGAGAAGAAGGTCTCCGCCGAGTACGAGCCCCCGGCCGGCAAGACCATACTCGTGCTCGTCGACGACATGCTCCATCCCGTCGACTACGAGCCGGTGAAGATCCAGCTTACCGAGATGCTCAACGCGCAGCTCATCGCCCACAAGGTCGCCGCCAAGACCATCCCGTACTCCCGCCTCGGCGAATTCATCTCCGCCACGCCGAGCTTCAACTCCCTGGCCGTCAGCGAAGTAGGCCGGAAGCTCGGCGCCGACATGGTCCTCTACGTGCAGATCGACGAGTTCGGCCTGCGCGACACCGCCGCCGCGTCCGAACTATGGAAGGGCCGGCTTGCGACTTCCATCCGGCTTGTCGACGTCACCAAGGGCAGGCTCTGGCCGACTGACAGCCCGACCGGGCACATGGTCCCCAAGGCCGAGACACAGACCGTCTCCGACAGCTCGCAGGCGCGCGGCGAGCAGATCAGCAGGGAACTCGCCGACGAGACCGCCGACAAGATCGCCAAGCTCTTCTACTCCTACAAGACCCCCTACGAAGGCGCCTACGGCGACAAGAGCAAACCGACCGTGGACTAATGACGCTAACTGCCCATCACGGGCAAAGCCGCGGGTAGACGCTCCTGATATCCCGCGTGTGCCGGTTGGTTTCTGCAGTTCAAGCAGGGCCGCGAAGAGCTTCTTGGCGCTGTCCGCTGTCCGCTGTCCGCTGTCCGCTGTCCGCTGTCCACTGTCCACTGTCCACTGTCCACTGTCCACTGTCCACTGTCCACTGTCCATTGTCCACTGTCCACTGTCCACTGTCCATTGTCCACTGTCCACTGTCCACTGTCCACTGTCCATTGTCCACTGTCCATTGTCCACTGTCCATTGTCCACTGTCCATTGCCACTACTGTTGACCCGCGCGGGGGTTTCGTATAATAGATGGTCTTGGCTAGGCCGGCGGGCTGGTCCGGTGTAAGGGCCGGGCCGCGGTTGACGCGAGGTTGCGGCAGGCGACACGACATGGCCGATATCAAGGATGCGTCGAAGCTCGATGAGTTACTGGGCCCATACGCCCGCCTCGCGCAGGAGCAGTTGGCCCGGCTGCTGGTCGAGCCGGGCGTGCCCGCGGCGCTGGCCGAGGCGATGCGGTACTGCATCCTGCTCGGCGGCAAGCGTTTGAGGCCGGCAATCGTCTGGATGAGCGCCGAGGCCGTCGCATCGGGCCGCCAGGGCGGCGTAGATGCGGGCGCGGCCGAGCGGGCGGCGCTGGCGGTGGAGTTGGTTCACGGCTACAGTCTCGTCCACGACGACCTGCCGGCGATGGACGATGATACTTTGCGTCGAGGCCGGCCCACGGCGCACGTGAAGTTCGGCCAGGCAATGGCGATCCTGGCCGGCGACGCGCTGTTGACCAGGGCGTTCGGTGTGCTGGCCGAGGCCCCGGCGGCGCTGGCGGGGGCGCTGGCGGCGGAGTTGGCGGCCGGGGCAGGTCCGGCGGGCATGATTGCCGGGCAGGTCGCGGACATGCACCTGTGCCCCATGCCGGCCGGGCTGGGCGGCGTGCGGTACATCCACGCCCGCAAGACCGCTGCCCTTATCCGCGCCGCGGCGAGGATGGGCGGCTTGTGCGGCCGAGCCGACGAGCGGGCGATGGCTGCCCTGTCGGACTGGTCGGGATCGCTGGGCCTGGCGTTCCAGATGGTCGACGACCTGCTGGACGCGACCGCCAACGCCGAGCAGATGGGCAAGACCCCCGGCAAGGACGCCGACGCCGGCAAGTGCAGCGCCGTGGCCGTCGTGGGCGCCCCCGCCGCCCGAACGCTTGTGGGCGAGCTTAGCGGCCAGGCCGCCCTGGCCCTGGCCCCGCTGGGCGCCGCGGCGGATAAGTTGCGGGAACTGACGGACCTGCTGGTGCGTAGAACCCGCTGAGGAAGAAGGTCCTAGGTCCTAGGTCTTAGGTCCTAGGGCGCCAGCGTAAGATCCTGAATGATGGCAAGAGCCGGATCAAGGCCTGCCGGCAGGTCCGCAAGTGTCAGCAGCCATGAACAAGGCTCTGCCACCCTAAGACCTAAGAGCTATGACCTAAGACCTTCTTTTACGACGGAAGGACCGACGTGCCTCAAGAAGATCCGGAACCTGACGAAGGCATCCTGGCAAGCATAACCGGCCCGCGACAGTTGCGCAGGCTCGGCAACGATGAACTCAGCCGCTTGGCGGAGGAGCTTCGCCAGCGGATCATCTCCGTGGTCAGCAGGCGAGGCGGGCACCTGGCAAGCAACCTCGGCATGGCCGAGCTTACCATCGCCCTGCATTACGTCTTCGATTTCTCCAGCGACCGCCTGTTGTGGGACGTCGGGCATCAGTGCTACGCGCACAAACTGCTTACGGGCAGGCGCGACCGCTTCGACGCCCTTCGCCAGGCCGGCGGGATAAGCGGCTTCCCGGCCCCGTCGGAAAGCGATTACGACCTGTTCGCCACCGGTCACGCCGGCACGGCCATATCCACGGCAATGGGCCTGGCCTGGGCGGACAAGCGGAAGAATGCCGCCCGAAAGGTCGTCGCGGTCGTCGGCGACGCCAGCATCGTCAACGGCTTGTCGCTCGAGGCGATCAACAATCTTGGCCGGCTGGGCAGGCAGTTCCTGATCGTCCTGAACGACAACTCGATGGCCATCGACCGCACTCGGGGCGGCCTGGCCGACGTGCTGGACCGTATCCGCATGACCCACACTTACAGCGGCCTGAAGCAATCGACCGAGCGGATCCTCCAGCACATGCCGATGGGCGAGGAAGTCACCGAGGCCCTTCGCCACATCAAGGATGGGCTTCGCACCACGATCCACGGCGGGGGGATCTTCGAAAGCCTGGGCATAAGCTACTTCGGGCCTGTCGACGGGCACGATATCCCGACGCTCATCCGCATGCTGCGGTCGCTGTCGGAGATGGACCGCCCGGCCCTGCTGCACGTGCATACCGAGAAGGGCCACGGCTGCCAGTACGCCGTCGAGGACCCCTGCCGGTTCCACAGCACGTCGGCCTACAGGGTCGAGGCCGGCCAGGCCGTGTTCGCCGAGCCGGAGCGTCCCAGTTGGACCAAGGTCTTTGCCAAGGCCCTGATTGCCGAGGCAAAGGCCGATGACCGCGTGGTCGCCATCAGCGCCGCCATGCCCGACGGCACGGGCCTGGCCGAGTTCCGCCAGTCTCTGCCCGACCGCATGATCGACGTTGGAATCTGCGAGTCGCACGCCGTGGCGATGGCGGCAGGGCTTGCAAAAGGCGGCATGCGCCCCGTCGTCGCGATCTACTCGACCTTCATGCAGCGGGCGATGGACCAGGTCTTCCAGGAGGTCTCGCTCCAGCATTTGCCGGTGGTGCTGTGCATGGACCGCGCCGGACTCGTCGGCTCCGACGGGGCGGTACACCACGGCATGATGGACATCGCCATGCTTCGCCCGCTGCCGGGGATGGTTCTGCTTGCCCCGGCCGACGCGGCCGAGATGCGGGCGGCGCTGTCCTTCGCCCTTTCCAGCGATGGCCCGACCGCGATACGCTACCCGCGCGACACGGTGGGCGAGGACCTGCCAGGCCCGTGCCCGCCCTTCGAGCTTGGCCGCGCGAGAATCCTCCGCGAGGGCCCCGATGGGACGCTGCTGTGCTACGGCGCGACGGTCGAGCCTGCCCTGGCGGCCGCGAAGATACTCAGCGAGCAGCGACAGGCCGAGGTGGCCGTGGTGAACGCCCGCTTCGCCAAACCGCTGGACGCGGCGCTGATAGCGCGGCTGATCCAATCCGGCAAGCCCATGCTGGTCTGCGAAGACCACGCGGTTGCGGGCGGGTTCGGCTCGGCCGTGCTCGAGCTTGCCGCAGATCGCGGCCTGGCCGCCGAGAACGTCCGCCTCGTCGGCCTGCCGGACCGCTACGTCAGCTTCGCCTCCAGGCGGGAGCAGCTTACGGAAGTGGGGCTCGACGCCACGCACCTCTCGGCCGCGATATGGGACCTGATCCAGGCCTCGCGCGGCACGGCGGTGCCGAAGGTCCGATAGCTCCGAAGCGGCGGTAGCCTTCCAAAATCCGAAGCACGAAACTCTAAATCCTAAACAAATCCGAAGGCTCAAAGCCCAAATGACCCAAACAGGGAGGTCAACGACCGGCATGGCAAAATTGTTTTGAACATTTGCCATTGGAATTTTGAATTTGTTTAGGATTTAGTGCTTAGGATTTAGAATTTCTGGCTGTCGAATTGAATCGCTATTCTTATGAAGAACCACACTAGGGGAAGGTCCGACTCATGGGCGACGCGGTGAACAAGGTGGTTGACAAAAAAGCCAGGAAAGTCAGCCGTAGAACCAAGGTTGGCATCGCCGTCATCGTGGCCTGTCTCGCGGCCGGCGGCATCTGGTATCACCTGGCTGGCCGGTCGGGCCACTGGCCGGAAACCGTTCTCGACCTTGGCAACGACGTGCAGATGCGGCTGGTCCTCATCCCGGCCGGCAAGTTCATGATGGGCTCGCCTGTCACGGAGGCCGGCCGAGGCAGCGAGGAAGGCCCGCAGCACGAGGTGACCATCAGCAAGCCATTCTACATGGGAGTGTTCGAGGTAACGCAGGAGCAGTACGAGCAGGTGATGGGCGTCAATCTCGGCGGCTTCAAAGGTGCGAAGAATCCGGTGGAGCAAGTTTCCTGGGATGAGGCAGTCGAGTTCTGCCGGAAGCTCTCGGCCAGGACGGGCAAGAAGGTAACGTTGCCCACCGAGGCCCAGTGGGAATACGCCTGCCGCGCGGGGACGACCACGGCGTTCCACACCGGCGATTCCCTCAAGCCGGGGCAGGCCAATGCCGTCATCCCCTCCAATCCGAACGTCTGGGATAGGCTCATGGCATGGTTAGGGATGTCCTCCGGGCAAAAGACCCTCCAGACGGCGCCGGCAGGCAGCTTTCCGCCCAATGGCTTCGGGCTATACGACATGCACGGCAATGTATGGGAGTGGTGCAGCGACTGGTACGGCAAGGATTACTACGCCAACTCGCCCAAGACCGACCCGCAAGGGCCGGATTCCGGGTCGTTCCGTGTTCTGCGCGGCGGCAGTTGGGACGACGATCCTCAGTTCTGCCGGTCTGCGTACCGCAACTGGCTCACGCCAGGCTTCCGGGACTACCGCATCGGGTTTCGTGTTGCCGTGGACTCCGAATAACCCTTTGCTCTTTGTTCTTTTACACTTTGCCCTTCTTGCCCTGAGCGAGCGAAGCGAGTCGAAGGCTTGCCCTGAGCGGGTCGAAGGGGCGGGGGGCCAGGGGCGAAGGCCGCGAAAACGCGAAGCCCTTGGAGTGCGGCGACAAGCCCCGCAGGGGCGCCCTCGCCGCTTTGGCCTTTGAAGTGCATAGCCTTGGCGACGCGGAACGCCTTCGCCGCTTTGGCTCGCCGATCCCCTGTATCTTCGTTGGCCCAGAACTTCGGCGAAATCCGTCCGTGCCCGATACGTTTGGTGGCGTTTGTAAAACTTCTTCCGCTGCCGAGCAAAAGCGGCGAGGTCGTCCCGACTTCGTCGGGACTCGTCGCCGCACTCCATAGTACTACAGCGCAAGTTCGGGCTTTTCGCGTAGCACGGGCATCTTGCCCGTGAGTCGCAGGGGCATCCTGCCCCTGCAAACTCTGAAAATTCCAACGACACCACGGGCGGGACGCCCGTGGGACTCATGGCCAAGATGGCCATGCTACGAACTTGCGCTGTAGTAATAGGCTTCGCGTCTTCCGGCTTACATTTCCAACTGGGGCAGTTCGTTGCGGATGGCGATGTTGGTCTTCCGCATGAGGTCCACGTAGCCGACCTGGGCGTCGAGGTACTGCTTGTAGAGGTCCGAGGCGATCAGCTTGTCGTTGATCTCCTGGATCTTGTGCTTGTCGTCCGGGCTGATGGGCTGCTGGGACTGCTCCAGGCGCGTCATCTTGATGACCTGCTCCTGGTAGTCATGCAAGACCTGCCTGGTGGCGGGGTCTTCCGTGAGCTTCTTCTGGGCGGCGACCAGGGCCGTCGCCTGGGGCGATGCCGCCAGGGCCTTGCCCAGCCGAGTTGCCATTTCTATGCAGGCCGTGCTCAAGGGACATCTCCTGTCGAGTCGAGTGACGTTCGTAAATCCGCGGCTTAATGATACGCAATGATGCGTACGATACCCGCCCGGCCAGGCGTTGGCCAGTTCAATCCGCTGTGCAATCCAATCCGCCGCGCATTTTCCCCAGCCCCGGCACGGGCTTGCGGGGGTTGCACGAGTGGCGCCGCGGCGCGGGCTTTGCCCCCACGTTCATTCCCCCTCGCCGTCCAGCACCTCCGTCAGGAGGTATTGGTGCTTGTACTGCTCGGTCCGCCCGCGGCGGCTGGCGATGGCCTGGCTTTCGGCGCGGTCGAAGTGGCCGGGCGCGACGGCGACGGGGCGGATGCAGCCGAGGCGCCCGCTGTGGCGTTTGGCGGCGTACTCGACGTTCAGTTCGGCCAGTTCGCGGTCCATGGCCTCGGCCAGGGCCGGCGGCGTCCAGCCTTCGGCTGGCTCGATGCGCAGCTCGTAGTACGGCGTGGCGGCGAACCGGCCCTGAAGTGTGAAGCGGTCGATAGCGGCGCCCAGGCAGGCCGCGGCGCGGCGTATGGCCTCGACCACCTGGTACTCGGTGATCTTCTCGCCGGTGATGTTCGATCTGTATAGCCCGCGCGAGAGGAACTCGAAGACCGGACTCTGGCCGAAGTGCCCGGTCACGCGGAGGCGGTCGTCGATGCTGTATCGCCACAGGCCCGCCCAGTTGCTGAGCACCAGGAAATACTCCTGCCCCACGGCAAGCTCGTGGGCCCGCAGGGTAGGGGGGTTATCCCGGCCATAATTTGCCGCGGGTATGAACTCCAGGAAGTTTGCGGTTATCTCGGCCACGCCCGCGGGCGAGTCGTCATCCAGCGGCACGGAGAACCTGCCCTCGCTGGCCAGCAGGCCGATGTCGCGGACGCTCACGTCGCCGAACAGTTCGCGCAGGCGTCGCAGGTAGAGCTTCAGCGTCCCGCCGGTCCAGTTGCACAGCAGCGATATGTTCCAGAAGTGCCGCGGCAGCAGTTGCCCGTCGCGTCTCAGCCCGTCTTCCATCCGCCGGGCAAGGGCGGCGTCGCGGCGGAAGCGCAATCGCCCTTGCATCGCCGCCGGCAGACCGCCGGGCGGGCTTATCGTCCCGTCGGCCACGTCGCGGATGAGCCTCTCCGCGTGCGCCTGGCCGACCTCAATGATCCTGATCGTGCTCGACGGATTGGCCGTGGTGATGATGCTCACATCCCGCCCGACGCCGCAGCGGAGGATCGTGTAGTACTTGGCCAGCGGGTCGGAAATGTCCGCCGCCCGGAGCGGCGCGACGTACATCCGCCGCACGATCCCTTTTTGCGTGGCCGCAAGAAGCCCGCTGATCGCGCCGCAAGGCACGCCCGTGGGGCTGGCGGATTCGCGCATCGACGAGTTGATGGTCATCAGCGGGCGAAGCCACGCCTCCGGGTGGTCCGTCAGCGCCTTTACGCCGAAGATGTTCCACCCGCGCCTCATCTCGGCCAGGAAACGCGAAGTGACCGGGATGTACTTGGGCTGGCCTGTCGTGCCGGAAGTCTGGCTGAACATCAGTACCCGCTGCCCCGGCGGCAGCAGGGCGTCGAACTCGCCGGCCTGCACGCGGTCGGCATAGGGTTTGAGAGCGTCGTACGACCTGACGGGCACAGCCGCGACGAAGTCGGCGTAGGTGCGGATTTTGTCAAAGCCGTGATCGCGCCCGAAGGCGGTGTCGCGATGGGCGGCCAGGAGCTCGACAAGCACCCTGTCCTGGGTCCCGGCGGTGTTCTTGTGGGCAGCCAGGAAGGCCCGGACCTGCCCGGCGGCGTGTCGCCCGGCCAGGAATGCCACGGGCCGCAATAGGGTTCTGGCTAGAGTCATAGGTCTTAGGTCTTAGGTCTTAGCTCTTAGGTCTTAGCTCTTAGGTCTTAGCTCTTAGGTCTTAGCTCTTAGGTCTTAGCTCTTAGGTCTTAGCTCTTAGGGTGGCAAGCCGAAATCATCGCTGTTTCTGCCTTGGTCGAGTTCTTCGGCAGGCGGGCAACTTCAGCGGTTGCCCACTGCTCCGGGATGCGCCCTAAGACCTAAGACCTAAGACCTAGGACCTAAGACCTAAGACCTAGGACCTAGGAGCTAGCACCACAGCGCGACTTACTTTTTGTTGGCGAATGTAAGCCATTCTATTGTAAGGTGTTATGTGGGACAATATATTGTGATTTTCAAGAGTGACCCAGCGTTTGTTTCACTGCCTTCGCCCAAGAAGC
>Ga0315285_10002095_pt1 | contig 20864 bp, 22 predicted proteins | sample YL17G09_36_MG_FD_203698 | JGI IMG/M metagenome (GOLD analysis project Ga0315285, IMG submission 203698) | Sediment microbial communities from Yellowstone Lake, YNP, Wyoming, USA - YL17G09_36 | ecosystem: Environmental > Aquatic > Freshwater > Lake > Sediment | place: USA: Wyoming | collected...
GCTGAAGAGGCCGGAGGGAGGGTAACGGACATCTTCGGCCATCCGTTAGACTTTTCCTATGGGATAAAGATGGAAAGGAATCAGGGCGTCGTGGTGACCAATGGGATTTTACACGATATCATTTTAGAAGCCCTGAAAATGTGATAGTTCGACAGGTTCACCATGCCTTTTGGGAAATCCATTCAGACTTTCATCCTGAGCATGTCGAAGGATAGACAAATCCGTTAAGAAAAATGATATAATGATACTTGTTCGTCTTTAGTAAAGTGAAGGAATGGATTGCTATGGAAAAGAGTTTTACAGAAGTTATTCAGTCCGAAATTCCAAAGGACAGCGTATTAATCTCAGTCGGACTTCCGGGGAGCTGGAAGAGTCCGGTGACTGAGGAGATTGCCAAAATAAAAGGTCTTCAGATTCTTAGATCCGATCTGATTCGGCTCGAAGTTCTGAAGGATCTGGATATCTTCGACAATAAAGTCGCCTCCGACCCGGATAATAGGCGAAAGGTTTACGAAGAGATGTTTCGACAGGCAAAGCATGCCTTGGAAACGAGCAGGGGAGGTCTGATCTTAGATGCAACTTTTTTTACTCAAGAGTTGAGATCCCGGGCAGCCGAATTGGCAATGAAGGCCCATCGAGCCTTTGTGATTGCAGAATGTGTCTGTACGGAGGAGAAGTCGATTGACCGGATTTTGAAAAGGACGAAAGAAAATTACGAATCGAATGCCTTGACGAGGGAGGCCTATCTCAATAATAAAGCCCTGTTTCAGTCCGTTGATATCGACGACTTAAAAAAGCGGTTTAAACCCCTTTCCATCATCCACCTGACCATCGATACTGAGTATGACACCCTTCCTGATTGGAAGGTCAAAAAGATTGAAAAAAGATAAGTATGATCAATAAATTCCAAATGTCAAAATTCAAATTTTGAAGTAGAGGTTAAGGCTGAGGCTTAGGTTAAGGGTAAAAAATAAAATCCTAAATCTTAGCCTAAACCTTAACCTAAATCTTAACCTTACCCTTAGCTTTGGCATTTGGCATTAAATGAAGTTTATTATGGATATCCTCTCTCTCCAAAAAGCGCTTCTCAATCCAAAGATCTATCCTGATCGTCCCAAAGAAGTGCGATTTTTTGAGACCCATATCTCGCTCCTTTTTTTTACAGGGAACCATGTTTATAAGGTGAAGAAACCTGTGGATTTTGGCTTCTTGGACTTTACCTCCCTTGAGAAGAGAAAATATTTTTGTGAACAAGAAGTGACGTTGAACCGGCGGCTCTCTCCAAAGATCTATCTGGGTGTCGTGAAGATTACACAAGATGGCAAACAGATATTATTGGATGGCAGAGGCGAGGTGGTAGAGTATGCGGTTAAGATGAAACAGATACCCGAAGATCTTCTGATGGACAAATTACTTGAAAAAGACCAGGTGACTCCAAAGATGATCGAGGCCGTCTCAGAAAAACTGGCCCGTTTTTACTCGACTGCAGAGACCAGTGATTTCATCAAAAGTTTTGCGAGGCCGGAGCGGGTTAAACAGGATACGGATGAAAACTTTGATCAAACAAAAAAATATATTGCTGTGACGATCTCCAAAGATGCCTATTTAGAGATCCAGAATGGGACGAACGATTTTTTCAGAACCCAGGCAGAAATATTCCATCAGAGGATTGCTGCGGACCGGATTCGAGATTGCCATGGAGACCTTCGACTGGAACATATCTTCTGGGGGGATGAGATCTCCATCTTTGATTGCATCGAATTTAATGAGAGGTTTCGATATACCGATACGGCTGCCGACATTGCCTTTCTGGCTATGGATCTTGATTACCATGGGAGGGAAGATCTGTCCGAGCATCTGATTCAAACCTATATTCAAAAGTCGGGCGATCAGGATTTAATGAAAGTGCTCAACTTTTATAAATGTTACCGGGCCTATGTTCGCGGAAAAGTGGAGAGTTTCCGACTGGACGACCCAAATATCCTTGAGGGAGAAAAGAGGGGAGCCCTTCAAAGGGCCAAAATATATTTTAACCTTGCTCAACGCGATGCACTGAAATTTTAATGTCTCCTTTTGGGATTAGAAAAATCCCTCGCCGTTAGGCGACAACGTCAGTGTGTCCATGAGATGGTGAATGTGGGCAGAATGAAGATGGACCCATCTCAACAGAGGTTATACTCCTCTTTGTCATGCTCGCGAAAGCGGGCATCCAGAAATTCTCTATCTGGATTCCTGCTTTCGCAGGAATGACGGACAAATGTGACGTCGAAGTCGATTTGAAGTTACCATTCATTTGGAGCCCCTCGCCTTCCATGTGAGGGAGGATTCAGTGAATCTCATGACCAGGATGATTGATGGCGATTGAAGACATTTCAAAACTGAAGATTGATAAATCTGCGAGAACTTTTAGACCCACCCAGCGGAAAAAACTCTTTTATTGGGTGGGAGCTGTTCTCTTCGTTATTCTCTTGGGTTTCCTCTACATCAATGGGTTCCTCACACCCGCTATCCCAGTAGAAGTGGTCAGTGTCTCTCGGGTCTTTCCATCCCAGGCGATTTCACAGCTGAATGCGAGTGGTTATGTTGTGGCACAACGCAAGGCGGCAGTGGCATCAAAGATTACGGGTCGGCTGATTTCACTGACTGTGGAAGAGGGAAGCCGGGTGAAAGAAGGGCAGGTGATCGCCCGCCTGGAAAACGAAGATACCATCGCAGCCCGTGATCAAGCAGAAGCCAACTTGAAGGTGGCCCGTTCTAATGTGGAGGTAGCTAAGGCAGAACTGGAAGAAGTTTCCCGTACGTTTAATCGAAATAGGCAGTTGATCGCGAAGGGTGTTATATCGAAGGCTGAATACGAGGTCTCCGAGACCCGTTATCAAAGGGCACAAGCAGCAGTGGCTGCTGCGGAGGCGGCCGTGACGGCAAGTTCCGCAGCACTTCAGGGAGCCAACGTCGCTCTGGAATATAGCTTGATCAAAGCTCCTTTTGATGCGGTCGTGTTGACGAAAAATGCGGATATTGGCGACATCGTAACACCCCTGGGCGCGGCTGCCAATGCAAAAGCTGCTGTGGTCACCATTGCTGACCTAAATTCCTTGCAGGTTGAGACCGATGTTTCAGAGACCAATCTTGGACTCGTGAAGGTCGGGCAGCCCTGCGAAGTCCAATTAGATGCCATCCCGGATTCGCGTTTTCGCGGCATTCTTCATACGATCGTTCCAACAGCGGACCGGGCCAAAGCCACAGTGATGGTAAAGGTTCGCTTTCTCGATAAAGATCCCCGCATCCTGCCTGAGATGAGGGCAAAGGTTGCCTTTCTTTCACGGCCATTGAATCAAGAAGAGCAGAAACCGAGGACAGCAGTGATTCGATCGGCTATTATCAACTATGGAGACCAGAAAACTGTTTTCCTCATCCAAGGGGATAGGGCCGTAAAAACGCCCGTTACCACGGGAGAGCAATTGGGTGAGATGATCGAAGTTTTAGGAGGAGCCAAAGCAGGGGATAGGGTCGTGGCGAAGCCGCCGAAGAGATTGAAAAACGGGTCGAGGATCAAGGTCGCTGAAAAGTGATGATGGAAGGGAAAACACCCATTGTCGAAATAAAAAATCTGAACAAGTCCTATCGCCGGGGGACTCAAGTCGTCCCAGTGTTGCACGATATCACTTTTGATATCAACGAGGTCGAATTTCTGGTACTCATGGGACCTTCAGGCTCTGGAAAGACCACGCTTCTCAACCTGATTGCAGGTATTGACAGGGTGGATAGCGGCACGATCAAGGTAGGGGGGATTGATATTACCTTGCTTTCTGAAGCAGAGCTGGCCCAGTGGCGTGCCACGAGTGTGGGTTTCGTCTTTCAATTCTACAACCTCATCCCGGTGCTCACTGCCTTTGAGAATGTGGAACTCCCTCTGAATCTGACAGGACTTTCTAAAAAAGAGCGCAAGGAGCATGTGGAAATGGCCCTCAGGCTGGTCAACCTTTCTCATCGTATGGACCATTACCCAAAAGAGCTTTCAGGTGGTGAACAGCAGCGGGTGGCCATTGCTCGCGCCATTGTTACCGATCCAACCATTCTGGTCGCAGACGAACCCACAGGCGACCTGGATCGGGTTTCAGCTGAGGAAGTTCTGGATTTGATGGAACGCCTCAATGCCGAACTGAAAAAAACCATCATCATGGTGACCCATGACCCACGGGCAGCAAAGAGGGCTCAGGTGCTCAGACATCTGGAAAAAGGTTTTTTAAACAATGCTCATTCTCAAAGTCCTCTTTAGAAATGCTTTTCGAAATAAACTCCGAACGAGTCTTACCATCCTGGGCATCACCATCGCCATCCTGGCTTTTGGTCTCCTTCGCACTCTGGTCAGTGCCTGGTATGCAGGGGTGGAGGCCTCCTCTGCTACACGCCTCGTTACCCGGAATGCGGTATCCATCGTTTTCCCGCTTCCCCATTTTTACAAAGATAAGATCTATCAGGTCAACGGTGTGAAGACCGTCTCTTATGGAACCTGGTTTGGTGGTGTATACGGTGATGAGAGAAACTTCTTTGCCAACTTTGCTGTTGAACCCAGGAGCTTTCTTGAACTCTATCCTGAATTTATCATCCCTCCAGATCATAAGGAAGCTTTTTTGAAAGACCAGAAGGGTTGTGTCATTGGAAGAAAACTGATGGCCAGGTTCGGATGGAAGATTGGAGATATCGTCACCCTCAAAGGGACCATCTTTCTGGGAAACTGGGATTTTGTGGTTCGAGCAATCTATCAGGGGAGAGACAAGGATACGGATGAGAGTCAGTTTTTCTTTCACTGGAATTACCTCAATGAAATTCAGAAAAAGGCTCTCCCTGGCTGGGCGGATCAGGTGGGTTACTATATGATCGGTGTGACCCGACCAGAGTTGGCAGGCGATGTGGCCGTCGCGATAGATCAAATCTTTAAAAATTCTCTGGCAGAAACTCTGACCGAAACTGAAAAGGCCTTCCAGCAAGGCTTTGTCGCCATGAGTGGAGCCATCGTGACGGCTATTCAGATCGTCTCTTTCGTGGTCATTTTCATCATTATGGCCGTGGTGGCGAACACCATGGCTATGACCACTCGGGAGAGAATTGGAGAGTACGCCATCTTAAAGACCCTTGGATTCGGAGGCAGGCATATTGCTGCTCTGATCTTTGGAGAGTCTCTGGTCATTACGATCATGGGTTGCCTACTGGGTATTGCTTTGACATTCCCTGCGACAAAGGTCTTTAGCCATGAGTTGGGAACTTACTTTCCCGTGTTTCATATTGGGAGAGAAACCCTTTTACTAAACTTGGTGGCGGCGTTGACCGTTGCCTTTATGGCGGCAATCATCCCAACCCGGCGGGCCATCAAAATTCGCATTGCAGACGGCCTCAGGAGGATAGGTTGATTTTGATGCTGGATAAGAGAGCGGACAAGTGTGCTTTCCAAACTTTACAAAGCGCTTATCATATATTTATGGGCAACTCAAGTCGTTATGAAGCGAGAAGTTAGGAAAGGGTTAAGATACCGTGTGCTTCACGCCCGTAAAGGTGGCGCTGTAAAGTTTTAGCAGTACACTTGCCCGCTCTCTTGCTGGCTTTGAATGTTACTGGTGTATCGATGGCAATTCCATTTTCATATAACTTTCGAAACCTCTGGACACGGAGACTGACGACGATTCTGACTGTCTCGGGGATGGCCTTGGTAGTTTTTGTTTTTGCCTCCATCTTGATGCTTGCGGATGGGCTCCAGAAGACTTTGGTCGAGACAGGCTCTTATGATAATGTGGTGTTTCTTCGGAAGGGTTCTAATTCCGAAGTCGTGAGTGGTGTTTCAAGGCAGCAAGCTTCCATTCTGGAAACATTGCCTGAAATTGCCATTGGCCCAAAAGGCCAGAGGATTCTGGCCAAGGAACTCGTGGTACTGATTGCCCTTCCCAAAAAGGGGAGCGATAAACCCTCCAATGTGGTCCTCCGTGGAATTGATGAAAACTCTCTTCTCTTGCGGCCCCAGGTGAAACTGGTGGAGGGACGGTTTCCAAGAATGGGTTCAACGGAGATCATCGTTGGGATGAACATTGCTCGAAGGTTCAAGGATATAGGGCTCGATGAGAAGCTCTGCTGCGGGATGCGTGACTGGAGGATTGTGGGAGTCTTTGACGCCGGGAGCACGGGTTTCAGTTCCGAGATTTGGGGAGATTCAGACCAATTCATGCAGGCTTTCAAAAGAAATGGATATTCTTCGGTCATTTTTAAGTTAAGAGATTCTTTGGAGTTTCAGAATGTTAAATCACGGATTGAAAACGATCCTCGTCTCACCGTAGAAGTGAAACGGGAAACGAAGTATTATGCAGACCAATCTGAAATCATGGCAAAGTTTCTAAGAATTTTAGGGATCTCTCTCACCATTATTTTTTCTATCGGAGCGGTTATCGGTGCGATGATTACGATGTACTCGGCTGTGGCGAACCGGATAGCCGAGATCGGCACCCTCCGCGCCATTGGATTTAAAAGGAGGGATATCTTGATCGCATTTCTCCTTGAATCACTGCTTCTCGGCTTTCTGGGCGGTATCACAGGACTTTTCTTCGCCTCCTTTATGCAGCTTATTACCATATCCACGATGAACTTTCAGACTTTTTCAGAGCTCGCCTTCAGCTTCTCTCTGAACCTTAATATTATTTATATGGGCATGGCATTCGCGCTGATCATGGGATTTGTGGGTGGCGTGCTTCCGGCCGTACGGGCATCGCGCATGATTATTGTGGATGCCCTTCGAGCGGCCTGATCGATGGCCATCTTGAAGCACGAAGAGGGCGGAAATAGAAAATTTCAGATCGATATAACAGGAGGAGAAAATGGAAAATAAAAAGGAGTTGGCAGCACCTTGCGGCTTATACTGTGGTGTCTGTGGTATATGGGTTGCACACAGAGATAATAACACCAAATTTAAAGAGAGACTGACAACGGTCTATGGCGTAAGCGTGGATGAAATAAAGTGCGAAGGATGCCTCTCCGATGAATTATTCGGATACTGTCAGACCTGCTCGATCAGGTCTTGTACCATTGACAAAGGCATTGAGGGGTGTCATCAATGCAATGATTTTCCATGCAAATTTATTGAGAACTTCCCTCTTCCTGTGGGGAAGAAGGTGATCCTTCGTGCGATTCCAACCTGGAGAGAGATTGGAACGAAGAGATGGATGGAAGAGGAGGAAAAACGCTACCATTGCCCTTATTGTGATAACAAGCTTTTCAGGGGTGCAAAAAGATGCCGGAACTGCCAAAAACCAGTAGATGTGGATTGACCTGGGAGTGACTATCTAAAGAGAAAATAGTTTCAAAGGAGGATCAGTCAAATGAATATGGAAGCATTAGAAAAATTAATTAAAGGAAGGCGTTCCATACGGAAATGGAAAAGAGAGGAAGTTTCAGATGAATTATTAAAGAAAGCTGTTGAATTGGCGACTTGGGCACCCAATGGGGGGAATTTCCAGGGATGGCATTTTATTATTGTAAAGAATAAAGAGGTGATTGAGAAGATGGCGAATGCCGTTCAATCCGTTATTGATAAAATTGCTTCCTGGCCTGAGGCGAAGTCATGGCAAGAGGATATTCTGCGGTTCCAAAAGAATGGCTCCTTTTTCAGGAATGCTCCTGTTTGTATCGGAGTGTTTACTAGTGAATACCAAGGCGTAATGGATAAAGTATTGATGGTCCGGGAATCTTTTGATCATGAAGCCAAAGAGATTTTAGGGTTCCGAAGATCAGCACCCACAGCCATCCAGAGCTCAGCAGCTGCTGTGGCAACGATGCTCCTTGGTTTTTATCAGATGGGTTTAGGGGCTGTTTGGCTTGGAGCACCGCTCATGGCCAAGAAGGAGATCGAAACCATATTAAACGTGCCGCCAAATCTGTCTCTCCTCTGTCTTGTTGCAGTGGGTTATCCGGATGAGTCTCCCCAAAAGGAGAGAAGACCTGTAGAAGAAGTTTTGAGGTTTGTCTACTAATGCAAACGCATTAAATCATTTGATAATAACCAAATTCCAAGCCCTATACCTAATATGGTATAGGGCAAGCACCAATAATAAAATGTTTAGAACCTACGTTCCCTTAGTCCGTCTATTTTGATTGACAAGATCCGCTTATAAGTATAGGATTTCGAGAAATTATTAGTCAGTCCATAATTGTATAGACATTCGCCTTGCTTTGTCATTCCTGGCTTGACCAGGAATCCAGTCTTTTCTCCTGGATTCCCGCCTTCGCGGGAATGACGCTATGCCTTGTCAATTATGGACTCCTTAGTATAAGTTGAAGTTTAATGATTGTTAGCGGCGCGGAAACTCATTGAGCTGAAACAAGCAAAAGGAGGTATGTGAAAATGGCAAAAGATCCAGGAATAGGATACAGAGTGGTGGCCACCATTACAGGAGTGAAGGGAGAATGCAGTGCTGGTCATCAGAAGGGCGATACGTTTGAGATCAGCTGTCACAACCCTGGCGGGTTATGTGGATTCTTCTATCATGATATCTTTCCCAGTCTATCCACTTTTCAGTTTGGAGGGAATTTCCCTTGGTGGGAAGGTGACACGATTCAGCTTCAATGCCCTGATTCCTACAACCTTGTGACATTGAAGCTGGAAAGGTCGAAGAGAACGTAGTAGAAACTTCGCAGTTGCAGTAAACCCCGTTAGAAATTTCAGCGGGGCATTAAACCCTGCTGGAATTGTATTAAAATGTAACCCCGCTGCAGGGCAGCGGGCCATTATTTCTAACGGGGTAAAGTAAGGATAAGTCTCCGGCTTTCTGTTTATTAGAAGTCAGGCAGAGATTAATATCTGCCGCCCAAAGGGTTGGAGCCTATGTCCTCAGGCACATCATTTGATCGGCCGGTCTTGGATTGAGTCATTCTGGTGAAATTAGGGTCAGCCTGTTGATAGGCGGACCCTAATTCTACTTCATTAACGTTTATCTCCCAACTGTCTGGGAAAGGTTTGTATGATTTTTAATGAGAAATAACGAGAATCAGGGTAACCATAAACCTTCCGCTTAATGACCTTAGTCAAGTGGCATTTTTTATAAATTCAGCCACTTCCTCCTCTAAAGCATAACCTTTATTTTCAATCTCTTTTTTTATTTTTATCATAATCATTTCTACTCCATCACCGGTGAGTTGAATACCCATATTTTGGGCTTTTAAAGTAATTGATTCTCGGGAGGTGGTAGATCCGAAATAATTGGTTCTTTTTTGCCCCACCACCTCCGGGAGGAAAGGTTCAAAGGCTGACCAATGACCGGAAAGCAATGCTTGAACGTGAATGTCGGATTCATGTACAAAACAGAATTTGCCTACGATGGGTTTATTATCTTCCATTTGAAACTTCGTAATTTTTTCAACAAATTTGCAAACTTCGTAAAGTTTTTCTAATCTGATTCCAGTGTCTACCCCGTATAAGCAGGTGAGGGCCATGACAGTCTCTTGAAAATTTGCATTGCCAGCCCTGTCTCCTAAGCCGTTGATTACTAAATCAATAATTTTTGCACCTCCCTCTACCGCCGCACAAGTATTAGCCACAGCTGTACCGAAATCATTGTGGCAATGATACTGAATAGGAACAGAAACGATTTTTTTTAGCTCTTGAACAAAATATCGAGTAGCGATAGGAATTGTATTTCCTAGGGTATCTGAAATATGAATTTGGTCAGCACCCGCTTCAACTCCGTATCGGATAATACATTTCATGAAGTTTAGATCAGTTCTTACTGAATCATAAGGGTAAAAATCCACAATCTTCCCCGATTTTTTGGCAAACTCTGTAGCCTCTAACATCCTATCCATAAAATGTCCTCGTGACATGTTTCTTATCTTTAGCTGATGATCAGAGGCACCCCCACATATTTCGATGATATCTACTCCTAATCGGATACACTCATCAATTTCTTGTTTGAAAGTAGGGGACCATATGCGTATTAGGGCTCCCAATTTCAAAGGAAGGCACCTCTCCCGCAAAGCCCTTACGGTTTCAGCGTGATCTGCAATATAACCCGGATAACCAATCTCAACATTTTCTACTCCCAGCTCGGCCAATCTTTGAGCAATTTGTACTTTGTCTTTTATTGTCATTACCAAACCAGGAGTTTCTTCTCCTTCGCGAAGGGTAGAATCAAAAATTGTTACCTTATCTTGTAATGTCATAAGTTTTTGCACTTCGGGGTGAAAATTGAGTTCGCTAGGATACCATCTTTTTATTTCGCTATGTCCAAATTTAGCCACGTAAACTTGCCCTCCCTTTTAAATTTTCAACCTTTCTCAAATAGATATCATTTCTTCCCTATGTTCTCCGAAAATATCTTTCAAGGAGTTGGTTATTTCGCCAATCGTAGCATATTCTTTAACAGCGTTTAGAATTGAAGGAACAATGTTTTCACCGTCATTAGCTGAATCTTTAATATTTTTTAATATTTTTTTCACTCTATCATTGTTTCTATTTTTTTTAACCTCCTTTAATCTATCCATTTGTTTTTTCTGAATATTAGGGTCGACCTTAAACATTTTGATGGGGACTTCTTCTTCAATTCTGTATTTATTCAATCCAACAATAACCCTTTCGCCGCTTTCGATTTCTTTCTGTTGTTTGAATGCATTTTCGGCAATTTCTTTTTGAAAAAAACCATTTTCTATGGCTCTTACCGCCCCCCCCATTTTTTCAATTTTATCTATATATTTCAATATCTCTTCCTCAAATGTGTTTGTCAATGCCTCAACGTAGTAAGATCCGCCTAAAGGGTCTACCGTTTTGGTTATGCCACTTTCGTGTTCGATGATGTGCTGTGTCATGATTGACACTCTCGACGCCTCCTCAGTGGGGATTGAATAACCTTCATCCATACATAAGGTAAGCAAATTTTGTACACCCCCTAAAACGGCTGCAGTCCCTTCCAATGCAATTCGAACGATATTATTTAAAGGTTGTTGAGCCGTCAAGCTCGCTCCGGAGGTCACTCCGTAAATTTTCAAGGACATCGATTTAGGATCTTTTGCGCCAAATCTTTCTTTCATTATCTTGGCCCATAATCTTCTGGAAGCTCGGAATTTCGAAACCTCTTCAAACAAATCCATGGAAGCTGATAGTTGGAATTGTAATTGAGATGCAAATGAATCTATTTCCATCCCTCTTTCTATTGAATTTTGAATATAAGCTATGGCATTAGCGATTGTAAAAGCCATTTCCTGAATAGCATTAGCCCCTGCTTCCCTCATATGGTATCCACATACCGTTAGGGGGCACCAATTTGGCGTTCTTTCGGTGCAATATTGAATAACATCCACTGCTATTTTTAACGATGGCCTGATAGGAAATATATAAGTCCCACGTGCGACATATTCCTTCAAGATATCGTTATGAAGAGAGATTTCAAAATCAGAAGTCGATATCTTTTGTTTTTCAGCCAATGCAATAAGCATGGATATCCAAATCGCAGATATAGCGTTTGCAGTTGTATGAACTCGTTTTGCAGTATTTAATGGTATTCCTTCAAACAAATCTTCTAAATCCTTTAAAGAGTCAATAGCAACACCTACTTTTCCAACTTCCCCCTCAGCTAGAGGATTATCAGAATCCAGTCCCAATTGAGTGGGTAAATCAAGAGCGATAACAACTGATGCACCATGTCCCAAATGAAATTTGAGCCTTTTATTCGTATTTTCTGCAGTTTCAAATCCCCCATATTGCCTTTTCGTCCATGGAGATGCTCTATACATGTCGGGATATATACCTCTGGTAAATGGGTATTCACCTGGATTCCCAAGAATCTTTAAATCATGGGTATCCTTTAAATCATCTGGAGTATACGCTTTTTTAACTTCAAAACCCGAATCTGTAAAAAATTTCTCTCTATAAAAAACCATTTTCGTCTCCTAATTAGTTATTTGCGTGGGAGATAACCATTGCAAAGACAAACCCAAAGTTTATTTGGAGTCAAGATCTCAACCATTTCTAGCCTTGAACCGACGAAGAAAAATAGGGAAGATCAACAATATAAGTGCAATACTCAAAAGGGTGACTGAAATAGGACGTGTAAAAAAAATAAGAATGTTTCCATGAGAAACTACCAAAGATTGCCGCAAGGCGTCCTCCATCATGGGGCTTAAAACCATAGCTAAAATCAAGGGCGCTGCTTCATATTCAAATTTCTTCATTAAGTACCCAACAATCCCAAAAACGATCATTATCAAAACTTCTACAATATTATTGTTGAGGCTGTATGAACCGATTACACAAAATAGAAGGATCAGAGGGAATAGAATTGGATAAGGAATCTTCAAAATCTTGACCCAAAGCGGAATGAGAGGAAGGTTCAGGACTAGCAGCATTGCATTCCCAATGTACATGCTAGTTACTACACCCCAGAAAATATCACTGTGCTGCCTCAGAAGTAATGGCCCTACTTGAACTCCATGGCTAAGCATAAGTCCCAAGAGAAGAGCCATCACAGCATTGGATGGAATTCCTAATGTCAGCAGGGGAATGAACGCTCCTCCTGCGGCAGCATTATTTGCTGTTTCAGGACCTGCAACCCCTTCAATGGCCCCGGTGCCAAATTTCTCTGGGTGCTTAGAGACTTTCTTTTCAATTGCATAGGAGGCAAAAGAAGAGACAAGGGCTCCACCCCCTGGAAGAATCCCTAAGAAGAAGCCTATCACCGTACCCCGTAAGATGGACCAGATAGAGTTCTTCCAATCTTGTATTGTAGGAAGCAGGTTTGAAATCTTTGTTTTAAAAACTTCCGTCTTGAGGGATTCTTCAATATTCAGAAGAACTTCCGATACTCCAAAAAGGCCCATGACCACTGGAACCACACCAAGCCCGTCCATCAAAATATTTATACCAAAAGTAAATTTGGGTTTGGCAACAATAATATCTATTCCGATTGTTCCCAAAAAAAGGCCCAACACAGCCATCATCATAGCTTTTAGCATAGATCCCTTAGCTAAAAAGGTAACGATGACCAGTCCTAGGCACATTAGAGAAAAATACTCTGGAAAGCCGAATTTAAGAGCAAAGTTGGCCAAAGGAGGAGCTGCAAGCATCAGCCCGACAACGCTCAGTGTACCGCCGATGAATGACCCGAAAGCAGAAATACCAAGAGCAGGGCCTGCTCTCCCCTGACGGGCCATTTGATAACCGTCAAAACAGGTAGCCACTGACGACGCTTCGCCTGGGATGTTAAGCAAAATTGAAGTGGTCGAACCCCCATATTGAGCGCCATAGTATATTCCTGCTAACATAATCATGCCAGAGACAGGGGAAATCTTAAGCGTGGCACTAAAAAGTAACGACATTGCGGCTACTGGTCCTAGACCAGGTATAACGCCTACTAAAGTTCCCATCAAAACCCCTAAAAAACAGTAAAAAAGGTTTCCAAATGTTAAAGCCACAGAAAATCCATAGATAACGTCATTCAGCATGTCAATGCTCCTAGATTGTTTTTAAAACCCCCAAATCCCTTTTGGTAATGGAACATCTAGCCAAAATTGAAATATCACATAGGATAAGGCACTCCCCAAAATCGATATATAAATAGTTAAAGACCATCTTTGAGAGCCAATAGCTCTCAAAAGAAATCCTAAGAATAGAATTGTACTAAAGAAAAACCCCAGTAAATTCATACCAATCGCATAGAGAATAAGAGCTATACAGGCACAGATCAACTTCAGCCCCCTCCGCAAGTCAGGCCAAAAGAAGTTTCTCTCTTCCTTGGCTGAACTCCTGAAGTTTCGCAAAAAAACGGCGATTGAGAGAATGCCCAGAACAGCCCCAGCAATAAAAGAAAAAAAACCCGGACCTGGGTTCTGAATTCTTCCCAAGGAAAGTTTAATGGAACCAAAACAAATGAGTGCAGATATAACCATACAGATCAGACTGCTTAGTCTGTCTCTATTCATAATTTCTACCCCCATGGCCAGAAATTGTCATTTTTTTCCTTTCTCCTTAGCATCCTTTATGACCTCCCTGAACATATCGCCTTGTGTTTTAATCTCATTTAACCATTCCTTAGCATCCAGGAAGGCCAGCTCAATTCCAAGTAGTTTCATCCGTTCCTCAATGAATTCTTTACGCTGCTCCACCACCTTTTTGCTAGCGTCAAAAATTTTTTCTACTACTTCTTTAGGAACCCCTTTAGGTGCCATAAGCCCAAACCAAACATTAAAGACCACCGGATAACCTAACTCTGAAAAAGTAGGAATATCAGGAAAGACCCGGGATCTTTTACTGGTATGGAGCCCTAGTGCCCTGAGTGCTCCAGATCGAATGTGAGGAGCAATAGGAGCCATCGTACATGAGGTCATGTCCACGTGGCCTCCTAACAGTGCCGTCACCGCCGGGGAGCATCCCTTGCAAGGAACATGTGTCAACTCGATTCCCGCCAGTTTTGAGAAGATCAGCATTGGAGTATGTGCACTGCCAAAAGTTCCAGAAGTGCCGTAGGTAAGCTTTCCGGGAGATTTTTTCGCCTCTAATACTAAGTCATTAAGAGTTTTCAATGGAGAATCGGTTCTTACTACTAAGAGGTTTGGTGAGATCGCAAGACGACAGATAGGTACAAAATCATCCAATGTATAATCTATTCCTTCTATTACAAAAGGAGTCATCAAAACTGGTCCTGGGGAGGTGCCAATTATGGTGTATCCATCGGGATTTGCCTTCGCTACAAAGGAGGCGCCTACAGCTCCCGACCCACCTGGCTTATATACAAAGAACATCGGCTGGCCTAGGAACTCTGGCATTTTATCTATAAAGGGCCTTAAATTTGCGTCTGTATCCCCCGGAGCGTAAGAGATGATCACTTGAATGGGCTTGGTTGGATAATTTTCCACTGCTGACCAACTCGTATTTCTTGCCATCAATATCGAAAGAGCAACAATCATTAAAGCAGTCGCCAACTTTAAATTTCTTTGGGTATGTAGGTAATACATTTCTCTAACCTCCTTTGATAAAAATTTTTTTATATGTTTGTAAAATATTCTTCCCTTTTTAAGAAATACTTTTTACAGTCTCCTTTAAATTTCTCCTCCTTTGTAATTTTCTTCCTGTCTTTAACTATTTCTCATGAAGAGGATATTACACATAAAACCTTGGCTCCCTTCTTACCAATACCTTCTCCACGATGAGGTATACTGGAATCAAAATAAATACAATCTCCCTCTTGTAATATATATTCTTTATCTCCGTAAATAAATTTGAGTTTACCTTTTAATAGGAAATCCATTTCTTCTCCTTCATGGTCAAAAATTTCTTCTCTTTTGATATGAGAGGGAATGGTCACGATAAACGGTTCCATTTTTTTTAGTTTTTTTGTTGAAGCAATGGATTCATAACGATAAATATTTTCATTTCGGGCCACAAATATTCTCTCTTTCTTCCTTACAAGTGTGAAATGTTCCTCAGGTCGTTTTTGTTGAAAGAACGCCGCTATCTCGCTATTCAGTGCTTTAGATATTTTGCTAAGGGAAGCTATTGGAGGTATTTTTTTCCCCGTTTCGAGCATTGAGATATAACTTTTTGTAAATCCTGTTTTTTTTGCGACCTCTTCAAGAGTGAGTTTATTTTGTAAGCGTAACTTACGAATATTTTCCCCAATTTTGAATTCGTCCATTGGTATCCTTTTAAAAATATTTAACCTTATACACTATTGGTTAACTTCTGTCAATAGAATTTTATACTCATGTGTTAGCAAAGTAGAGATGTCCCCCTAACTGCCAGGTTAAAATGTCCCCATGAAGATTTGGGGTCATCAGGCCTGCATAACAACTTTTGGCATCGAAAATATGGTATTTTTGGCTCTCCGGATGCAAACTTATTACCAATGCCTATTGACTCTAGTTTGTCTTATTTCTCCGGTCCAGTTGATCGATTACCGATTATTTCAATGGGCCAGTCTCAAATTATTTCGGAAGTTCGCATTGAAAAACAGAATGGAATTTGTTATGAATATGCTTTATAACATTTTTAAAAAATCTGGAGGAGAGAATGAAGAATCGTTCCTTTAAACATGTTTGGATCTCAATTTTATTCTTAATGACCTTTTTTATTGCTTTTCCAAACGAAATTTTTTCCAAGACGGCGAAGACCTCGCAGAGGCCTCAAAAACCTCGGAAGGTTCAAACTCAACAGGCACCCCAGGCTGCCCAGACGACACAGGGTGGTCTCCAATGTGACGCTCAATCTGCAGTTTTGATGGATGGACTGACAGGTCAAATCCTTTACGAGCAAAATCCTCATTTAAAGATTCCACCCGCTAGTTTCGTAAAGGTCCTCACCCTCTATTTAGTCTTCGATGCTCTCCGTGCGGGACAACTGAAATTGGATGATCAGGTGACCGTGAGCGAAAAGGCGTGGAGAATCCAAGGTTCAAAAATGTTCATAAAAGTCGGGGATAGGGTCAAAGTGGATGATCTTCTGAAGGGAATTGCTGTCGCTTCGGGCAACGATGCCTGTATTGCGATCGCAGAACATTTGGCGGGGTCAGAAGAGGTCTTCGCTACGAAGATGAATGAGAAGGCCGCTTTTCTGGGATTAAAAGAATCCCAATTTAAAAATTCCCATGGGATGCCCGCGGATGATCAATATACCACAGCCATGGATATGGCCCTATTGGCCAGACGCTACATCGAAGAACATCCCGAAGCATTGGCTCTCCATTCCACCACCGAATTTGAATATCATGGGATTCGCCAGGGAAATCGGAATACCCTTCTCCAGAAGAATATCGGAGTCGATGGGTTGAAGACAGGCCATGTTGAGGAATCGGGTTATCATCTGGTGGCCACAGCGAAAAGGGACGGTCAGAGAATGATTGCGGTCGTGATGGGGTGTGATAAAGTAAAGAAAAGGGCTCCAGAAACACAAAAATTATTAGAATATGGTTTTAGAAATTTTTCAACAGTGGAGGTTGTTAAGAAGGACACTACCTTTGGTCCTGTGAAGGTGAAGAGAGGGAAATCCAATCAGGTGATCCTCACCGCCGCAGAAGATGGAAGGGTGACCGTACCCAAGGGAAAGGAGAATTCAGTATCTGCTGTTCCACAATTACCACAATCTATCGTTGCCCCTATTCAAAAAGGTCAGGTCGTAGCAAAAGTTCTCATCCAAAACGAAGGTAAGGTGGTGAAGGAAGTCAATCTCCTTGCGTCTTTGGGTGTGGAGAAGAGCTTAATCCCTCCATGGCCAATCCTGGTCGGAGTTCTTTGCGGGCTTACCATCATCATTGGCTTAGGCTTCTGGCGGTTCCGTCGGCCAAAGGTAAAGAAATTTTGATGATCCTCCCGGCAGCAGGAGACCACGGCCTTTGGTCGTGGAGCAATGAGCAATCGTGTGGCCGGGATGTCGCCCCACATGGGCGTCGGACAGGGGGCCACGGGTTTTGCCCGTGGGGCTCCGTCAGCGTTTCGCTTCTTTCCAAATCTCTTTAAAGTATTCAAAAAGGATGGGGTTAAAATCAAGAACTCTCTTCTTAAACTTTTCGCCCCGAACTTCTACTGTCCAGGCGTCCCAATTTTCTTTTTTTGGGTCCATTCCTAATTGCTGCATTTCCCAGAGGGTTTGGATGGAATATTGAAAAGGATCTTCCAGACCCTCGCCGATATCGCCAACACAACACATTCGAGTTCCCTGGTACCGATGAAATGCCTTTTCATAGAACTCTTTCGTTGTGATGGAGCCCGGACTCATCACGGAGAGATCACTCATGGGACGGCCTGGAAGGTTTCCCGTCTTTGAGACCTCGAAGATGCATTGGTAGAAAACAGGAATCAGTTCCACACCTCTTTTCGAACATTCCTGATAAATTCGTTGAATACCTTCGAGGCTCCCGCAGGCAGTGATGACATAAACCTGCTTGGGCAGATGGTGGTTAAATCCGTTTCGTAAAAAGGAAGCAATCGTTGAACCAGAGGCGATCACTGTATCCGGTATTAGCCAGGTATCTCCCTGATATTCTCCCATGAGATTTTGACTCTGGATCTCCCAGTCCGTACCCTCCTGGTTGAGGACCCTCTGAAGTTTAATAAAACCAGTAGGAAGGAGTTGGAGATCATAGGGTGGGCCGTACCCGATCGCATACTGGAGATCGAAAGGGTAGGCGCCTCTGAGAATGAGGTATTGGGAACAGTCTTTTTCTTTGAGTTGTTCAAAGAATAGCTCAATGAACGATTTGGCAAGGTAGCGGATCATATTGAATTTTGGCCGACCGCTGATCTCCCTTCCAAGAAGAAGTTGCTCACCGACTTCGTACTCCACCACGTAGATCGAAGGAGGAATGGTGGGATCGTTTCGGAGATGACGTACCTCCCATGCCTTGGCGTTTCCGATAGCATTGAAGCTGTAAGGTTTCCCTACATTTTCGAGAAATATTCGTTCGGCCATCCTATACTCCTTTGGATAGTCATTGGTTGAAAGGTTAAGGTGAAGTCGGAGACTCGACTCTACGAGATGCCTGTTTCGTCAATGCCTGCCTGTGTCAGGCAGGGGTTACGTTTGTCGTTGTCGAAGCTCGTATCGAGGCTCGTTTATTGATACTGGATATTCGAGCTTCTTTTTGTGCGAGCTTCTTGATTCGATACCAGCATCGTCACCCATAACCGTTTGACTATCCACTTAAACGGGCTTCCTAACCTCAACCTAAAGACTATTTTCCAGTTAATCACTTGGGCATTATGGCACTTGCAAACTTCTCTGTATAGACTTTTCTTACATCCGGCATCTTCTCCAAGAGTCCGGCCTTGAACATATCCCTGGCAACGTTCTCCCATTTCTTCGGATAGATGTAACCCAAACCATACCTTTTCGTTTCGGGGGTGATCATCAGCAGCTTCATCGGAGCCACCGCATCCATCTCGTGGGCGAAGTCGAGGCCCTCCTTCACCTTTTTCAAAATTTCAAATGCCTCCCTTGGATTTTCAAATGCCCATTTAAATCCCTTATATCTCCCTGTCACCACCGCTTGGACGACATCGGGATATTTTTTAATGATTTCCTCTGTGGTGAAAAGGACGTTATCCATCCAGTCGATTCCCAAATCTTTATAGTCGATCGTATAAAAGGGCTTTCCCATCTTTTTCATCTCACGCTGTGCAATAATCAATTCATTATAGGTCATCGCAGAGGCCAACGGATAAGTTCCCGCCAGCCATGATTTGATATCTTCCCCCTGGTTTTGAATGGTGAACTGTTTTTCCCAACCTTTTCCCACAGCACATTTTGCCTTGGCGTCATATCCTATCCAGATGCCGAAATCGCCTTTGATCTCTTTGGCCGATCTGATCGGTTTCCAACTGATGATCCTCATGGCACTGTTTTGAAAATCGGTGCTCACTGCAACAAGATCGACTCCTTCTTTTTCGCGTGCCCGGAAAATATTTTCCGGATAGTCATTCCCAAAAGCGATATCCCCCGCCCTCACAGCGGCGATGACTTTTTGAATCGGAGAGATGCCAGGTCCTCCCTGAATCTCCCTCACGTTGACCTTTCCATAAAAACCTTTGTCCGCTGCAACCCAGCCCCCTGCGGATTCCATATGGATGGACCAGGCTTCATGCAGAATGATTTCCTGGGCAGTGGCAGGAATCGCAAGAGCGAGAGATGCAAGAAAGACCAGATAGATGGGTAATGGTTTCATCGATTTCAGCCTCCGAGTGCCTGCCCTAAGCGTGCCGAGCGGCAGGTGGAAAGAACGCAAGTAAGCAAAATTCTATCAACGGGAAAAATACTAACTTACCGAAGCCGGAAAAAGCAAGAGGATAGAACCATGAATCATAATGTGGTTTTATCATTGAAAATCCTCATGTCAAGTGAAGATTTTCAAGGTAATCTTTTATCCCGAGTAAAAACAATAAAAATTCAAACTTTTCGCTTGTCTGAGACAGGAATGTATGATATCATTGATATAAAATATATCATTTGGAGGTTTAATAAATGGTTTCACAGATATTGATCAGGGTGGATAAAGAACTAAAGGATAAATTTCAACGATTAAGCAGAACGGAGCAGAAGTCCGTTAATAAAAAGGTCCGGGAACTCATGGAGGAATACGTAAAAGATCACAACATGGAGGCTGCCATGAGAAGCTTATGGGATGAGATTGGGCAGTCGTTGAGAAAGAAGGGATACAAGACATCGGATGTCAATAAAATGGTTAAAGAGGTCCGTACGGGCCGATGAGGATCGTCATTGATACAAACGTCTTCGTTTCATCCTTTTTTGGAGGTATTCCACGGCAGATCATCGACCATTGGTTTTCCGGAAAAGTTATTCTGTGCGTTTCCAGACCGATCCTTAAAGAATATTTTGATGTCCTGGGCCGGTTTCAATTTGATCGAGGGGACTTCTTTGGGAGGCTTATAACTGCTTTTGAGAGGGGTCCAAATATCCTTTTCGTGGATAACCCAAAGGAGCAGAATTGGATAGAGGATGATCCGGGAAATAATAAATTTATCGCTTGCGCCATTTCGCTTCATGCTGAATACATTGTGTCCGGCGATTTACACTTGGAAAGAGCGGGTAAGATTGGAAATGTGGAAATTGTGCCTCCCCGGGAAATGCTGAGTTTGATCGAAACTGGATAGTCCCAGATGTCAAGACTTTCCCCAACCTATTCAACGTATTCCACCTCTGTCCTCCTCTCAGCAATTCTCGGTCAACTGCTTCAAGATCTCAAACCTGTCGTCCTTGACCCGATCTGCGTCCTCCTCTCTTTGTAGTGCTTTCCTCCTGCTACTTTCTGCCTACTGCTAACCGCTTACTGATTACTGTTCACCGATTACTACTTCTTCAGAAAATTGCTATAAAATTAAATTTTTGGTAT
>Ga0315285_10002096_pt1 | contig 20857 bp, 22 predicted proteins | sample YL17G09_36_MG_FD_203698 | JGI IMG/M metagenome (GOLD analysis project Ga0315285, IMG submission 203698) | Sediment microbial communities from Yellowstone Lake, YNP, Wyoming, USA - YL17G09_36 | ecosystem: Environmental > Aquatic > Freshwater > Lake > Sediment | place: USA: Wyoming | collected...
GCTCCTTGTCGTTGGTGCCTTCACGCCCGGCTGGGAGGAGAAACTCAAGGGGTTATGGGACAAGATTCCGGAACCGAAGGCAGCGGTTGCTATCGGCAACTGCCCGATCTCCGGCTGTGTCTTTGACCGGAGGGGGTCGTATGTCGACCCGCCGGTAGCAAAACATATCCCGATTGCAGCAGAAGTGCCCGGTTGCCCGCCCCGTCCCACTGAAATCCTGCAGGCAATCCTCTCCATCCGCGATTCAGTGTTTGCGGAATGGGAGGTGAAGCGGAAATGAAGCGGACGGTGGATGTCAACATACCGCTCGGACCGGTGCACCCCTGTTTTAAAGAGCCGGCACGGCTGAAGTGCGAGACCCGAGGTGAACGAGTCATCGGGGTTGAGGTCGAGCTCGGCTACATGAAAAAAGGGATCGAACGTATCATGAAGGGCAGGCCATGGCAGGAAGTGATGTTTCTTGCCGAACGCGTCTGCGGAATCTGCTCGGTAATACACAACATGGTCTTTATTGAAGCCATCGAGAGAATCAGCGGGATAGATGTCCCGAAGCGGGCAGCTTTCCTCCGTGTCATTGCCAATGAACTTGACCGGATGCAGAGCCATCTCCTAGCCAACTTCTCGTACTGCTACACCATCGAGCACGAGACGCTCGCGATGTATCTCCTTGATGTACGGGAACTGGTGATGGACGAGCTCGAGCGCCTGACCGGTGCCCGCGTCACCTGTGCCTATATTATCCCCGGTGGGGTCCGGTGCGACATCAGGGCAGAAGATCAGGCAACGCTGCGGATTTCCCTTGACAGGATCGAGTCCGACCTTCACCGGTATTCCAGGATGTTTGAGACCGGCCCGATGATCGCACTGCGCAGCAAAGGGATTGGCATCCTCACACAGGAGTCGGCACGGCGGTCACATGCGGTGGGACCTACTGCACGGGGAAGCGGGATTAATGTTGATATGCGTACTCAGCACCCGACGTATCAACAACTGGGGTTTGTGCCGGTCGTACGCAAAGACTGCGATAACTATGCAAGGATAATGGTGCGGTTCGATGAACTTTTTGCAAGCATCCGCATCATCCGGCAGTGCCTTGACACGCTCCAAAAGGGCATTATCCGCGGCGGCGGCATCTGTAAATCAGGGGAGATCCGGTACAGCGGTGAGGCGCCACGGGGCGAACTTACCTACACGATCAAAACGGATGAATTTGGCAGGATTACCGACATCCAGATCCAGACCCCCTCCATCATGAATATTGAGGCATGTTGCCACGAGATGATTGTCGGTGTAGACTCGATTGCAGATGTCACATCGACATTTGTCTCGGCAGACCCCTGCATCGCATGCACGGAGCGGTAGCATGGCAGTCTCTCTCTTCTGGTACATGGTGGAATTTGCGCGGTCCGAATGGATAAAAAAATTTCTTTTTGCAAAGACTGCCCCACTGATCACCCCTTTGCATTTCCGGGGATTTCCGGAACCCACCGGCACGGCATGCCAGCACGCACTCTTCTGCATGATGGTATGTCCGGCACCGGGCGCAATCGAAGTGCTGCATGAGGGTGATGGCTGGAAGCCGAACATCCACAAGGGGCACTGCATCCGCTGCGGGCTCTGCGTTGAGGCATGCCCCAATGGTGTTCTCCGCAGCGGAAGGGTGCTCGAAACGATGTGGGACCAGGGCACCTCGCTGTTATTCTCCTTCCGCATCGCCATTGACCCAGACCTTTGCATGGGGTGCGGGAACTGCTGTACGGCATGCCCGGTCAACAAGCTTGCTGATGCGCAGATGGGAGCCGGGGGGCATTCCGCGAGTGATGAGGTTATAATGCGGGTCCAGGGCGGTGATATACTGGTGCTCCATGAGGAGAAGTGCACCGGCTGCAAGACCTGCGAACAGAGCTGCCCGAACGATGCGATCCGCGTTGCCCGCATCCTTGAGGGGATCCAGCAACCTGTGCAGCAACCATCTCCGGAGGCAGGGCCATGAAGGTCATCATGAACACCGGCCGCACCATACCCCAGGGGGAATCGGTCGAGCGGAAACACAGTCCCGAGTACGAATCGGCAGCATCAGTCTGTTTCATTCACCCTGTTGATATGATGGTGCTCGGGATTGAGGATGGGGCGCATATCCGGCTCTCCGGTCCCGACAGCAGGGTCGTGCTCACTGCTCGTGCATCGGAAATGGTTGAGCAGGGTTCGGTTTTTGTCCCGCTCGGATCGTACTCCAACCATGTTGTAAGCGGAGAGACGCACTGCACCGGCATGCCGGACTTCAAATCGACAATGGTAGAGATCATCCCCACAGAGGATCCGGTGCTTTCTGTTGCGGAGCTGATGGAATCATTGGGTGGGGTGCGCTATGCTCATTAAGGACGTCGTATGCCCCTTCTGCGGATGCCTCTGTGACGATCTCGATGTCGAAGTGGAGAACGGCAGAATTATCAGGGTGGACAATGCCTGTACGCTCGGCTCAAAAACGATGGTCGGGGATGACCGGCTGAAGGGCCCAATCCGCCGGGACGGTAAAGGCTGGGTAGAAACGACCTATGACGCGGCAATCGAGGAAGCGGCGCAGATCCTGCTCGACGCCGATCGCCCCCTGCTTTATGGTTGGAGCAGCACGCACGGGGAAGCGCAGAGCATCGGGGTACATCTTGCGGAGCTGCTTGGTGGCGTGGTCGACAACACATCCACGGTCTGCCATGGTCCCTCGATTCTCGCCATCCAGGAGGTAGGGCATCCGGGCTGCACGCTGGGGCAGGTAAAGAACCGGGCCGATCTCATCATCTACTGGGGCTGCAACCCGATCGATGCGCACCCGCGCCACATGAGCCGGTACACGACGTATGCGACTGGATTCTTTGTCAGGGATGCACACCGGGGCCGCAAAGTGATTGTCGTTGACACACGCCGGAATGAAACAGCGGATGTTGCAACCGAGTTCGTCCAAATAGAGCCGGGGGGAGACTACGCGGTTCTCTCGGCGCTGCGGGCGATTGTTCGTGGCAGGGGAGACGTCGTGCCACCCTCGGTATCCGGTGTCCCGAAGGAACAGCTGGTACGTATCGCTGAAATGTGCAAAAATGCAAAATTCGGTGCGATCTTCTTTGGGCTCGGGCTCACCATGACTGCAGGCAAGAACAAAAACGTCAGGAATGCAATTGAGCTCACCGATGAACTGAACCGCCACACCAAGTTCATCATCAGCCCGATGCGGGGTCACTGGAACGTGTACGGGACAAACGAAGTTTTTACCTGGATTACGGGATACCCGTACGCGGTTGATTTTTCACGCGGGATTGCATTCTATAATCCCGGTGAGACAACAGCGGTCGACATCCTCCGGCGCGGAGAATGCGATGCCTGCCTTGTTGTCGCAAGCGATCCCGCTGCCCATTTCCCGAAGGCGTGTGTTGAACACCTTGCAAGAATCCCGGTTATCCAGATCGACCCGCACCCCAATGCGACGACCCACATCTGCCGACTCCAGATCCCTGGTTCAGTTGCAGGCATCGATGCTGCAGGTACAGCCTACCGGATGGACGGCGTGCCGATCCGGATGAAGGCAGTCATTGAGACCGGCGTGCCAAATGACACCGAGATCCTCCAGAAACTGTATAACCGGGTCAGGGAGGGAACAAGGGAATGACGGAGCTTCTGATCAGGAATGCCTGCGTCTTTGACCCCCTCAACGGCATCAGGGGCGATGTCATGGACATCGCTATCCGCGACGGCAGGATCGTCGAATCGGTCAAAAACGATGCGGATGTAATCGATGCTTCGGGATTCCTGACTCTCCCGGGAGGGATCGATTCTCATTCCCATGTCTGCGGCACCAAGGTGAACTTTGGCAGGTACATGAGCCCTGAGGACATGCGTGCCGGCCGGACGGCACGGCGCGGCAAGATGCACGTTACATCGGGCTATTACGTGCCGACCACCTATGGTAACAGCTACCGGTACAGCACGATGGGGTACACGACCGTGCTTGAAGGAGCAATGGCACCCCTCGAAGCCCGGCACACGCATGAAGAATTTAACGCCACGCCCCACCAGGACATGCTGGCAAACACGCTCTTTGATGGCAACTGGTCGATCATGGAAGCGGTGCATGCTCATGATGTGAAACGGGCAGCGGCAATCGTTGCATGGACTCTTTCTTCCGTCAGGGGTTTTGCTATCAAGCTGACCAATCCCGGAGGGACAGAAGCCTGGGGGTGGGGTGAGGACCTGACAGGCATACGGGATCCCGTGCCCAATTTCAACGTGACTCCCGCTGAGATTATTACCACGATGATTTCGGCCAATGAACTTCTCCACCTTCCCCATTCCGTCCACCTGCACTGCAACAATCTCGGAAAACCCGGCAACTACGCGACAACGCTGGAAACCTTCGGGCTCGTCCCCGATCTCAATAAAAACAGGCAGACCCTCTATGCGACGCATGTGCAGTTCCATGCGTATGGTGGGTCGACATGGCGGGACATCTGTTCGAAGGCAGACGAGATCACAAAGTCGGTGAATGCCAAACCGCAGATTGTCATGGACATGGGGCAGATCATGTTTGGCAGGACGATGACGATGACAGCCGACGGGCCCATGGAATTCAACCTCTATTGCCTCCACCACAACAAGTGGAGCAACCACGATGTGGAGCTGGAAACAGGTTCCGGCATCATCCCTGTCTTATACTCAAAGAAAAGTCTGGTCAATTGTGTCATGTGGGCAATCGGGCTGGAACTTGCTCTCCTTACAAAAAACCCGTACCAATGCCTCCTCGCTACCGATAATCCGAATGGCGCGCCTTTTGTTAAATACCCTGAGATTATCGGGCTTTTGATGAGCAAACGGTACCGCGATGAAGAATGCTCCACGCTCAATAACGGTTTTGAACAACGTACTTCAATTAGTTCCCTTGACCGGGAGATGAACTGGAACGAGATCGCAATCATCACCCGCGCAGGGCAGGCAAAGGCGCTCGGCCTCGCTGCGCAGGGTAAAGGTCACCTTGCGCCTGGTGCCGAAGCAGATCTGGCGATCTACCCGATACGATGCGATGACGTTGATCCTGCAACAGAGTACCGCAAAGTTGTAGAGGGTTTCCAGAAGACCCGGTTCACGATCAAACGGGGGAGGGTGGTCGCCCGCGATGGTGACGTGATTGTCGAAGGCGCCAATGCTACGTTCTGGGTCAATCCCACCGTCCCGGATGAACATAACGTAGCAAACGACCCGGATTTTGTTAAAAAATTCGAAGAATATTATACCGTACGGATGAGCAATTACCCGGTGCAGGATGTCTACCTCCCGCGGGGCAGATGCATTAAGACTGAGGCAGACATATGAGGGTGATCCTGGAGGCAAAGGCAAGGAAAAAACCATTCCTCCCGATTGAGGCGGAATCGATCATTCCACGCAATTTCCTCAAGGGAACAGACATTACCGTTTATGAGGGGAACAAGGAGCGCAGACTGGAGGATCTTTTCTGGATCCTTGTTGAAGGGACAGCGGTTACACCTGAAAAAATCGAGGTTGTGTTGAAAGGGGACACGTCAAGGGTTAAGCGCATCGGGGAATATATGGATGCCGGTAAGATTACGATAGCTGGTGACGTTGGCATGCACTGCGGCAATTTTATGAGCGGGGGTGATATTGAGATTCTCGGGAACGCCGATGCATGGCTTGGGCGCGAAATGCGCGGGGGGTACATCCTCTGCCATGGTAACGCCGCTCACTACTGCGCCTCCGGGTACCGCGGTGAGAAGACCGGGATGCGGGGTGGAAGTATTGAGGTGTTGGGCAACGCAGGAGACTATTGCGCTGAATACCTGACCGGTGGCGAGGTTCACATCCATGGCAGCTGCGGGGACATGGCAGGTGTTGAGATGAAAGGGGGGCAATTCATCATCGAAGGAGATGCGACGCGCCCGTGCGGGAACATGAAGGATGGGACGTGCATGATCTTCGGAACAGTTCACCAGATGCTGCCAACATTTGAGAGAACCGGCATAAAGGAGCTCCCTGACCGTAAGGTGACGATGACGGTATATAAAGGGGACATCGCGAACCGGGGAAAGGGCGTAATGATGGTGAAAGAAACGGTACGATCGGATGAATGAAAAATGCGCGTTTTCCATACGTATAATTTCTCCACGCTACTGCATTCATCATTTAGGTTGCTGTGATCTCCACAGGATGGATGCACCGTCTGTTTTAATCTTGGTGGAGCGCTAACGCTTTGGGCATAGCGGTGAGCAATGGCAGAGATCAAAATCGTTGGGACGGCACACGTATCACAGCAAAGCATTGATGATGTGCGCGCAGCGATTGAAGAATTCCATCCTGATGTTGTCGCTATCGAACTTGATCCTGCCCGGTATGCAGCTCTTAAGAAAAAAGCACAGGCCCCTTCTGTTGACGACCTCCTTGAGGTAAAAAATTTCAACACCCTGCTTGTCCAGTGGCTGCTCGCGTACCTCCAGCGCAAGATCGGGGTTGATGTCGGTGTTGAGCCCGGGGCTGAAATGAAGGCTGCCATCGAAGAATCTGAGCAGCGGAATATCCCTGTTGCCCTTGTTGACCGGGACATCCGTCTCACCCTTTTACGCTTCTGGAAATCGCTGGGAATTATCGAAAAGATAAAAATGCTCTATGTGCTGATCGTTTCGATTGCCGAACTGGACAATGTAGAGGCAATTGATATCGAATCACTCAAACAGCAGAGCGTAATCGATGCAGTCATGGAAGAATTCCGTAAATTCTCCCCAAACGGAGCCCGGGCACTTATTGATGAGCGTGACGCTTTTATCGCCCACCAGATCCTTGTGCTAAAAAACCAGAGACCGGACGGTCGTATCCTCGCAGTTGTCGGAGCCGGGCACATGCAGGGTATATCACTATATCTCGACAAGCCTGAAACACTCCCTCCATTAGACTCCCTCACCCGGGAGCCGGTGTCATTCCCATGGGGGAAGGCGGTCGGTTTTACTGTGACCTTCCTTTTCTTATTCCTTCTGGCGGCAATAGCATTCTCGGGCGTGGGACTCTATGTGCTGCTCTATGCCCTGTTCTTCTGGGTGATTATCCATGGCGTGCTTTCAGCGGGTTTCACACTTGCGGTGGGGGGTCATCCATATTCTGCGGCAACCTGTTTTGGGGTCTCGTGGCTTACCGCTTTGAATCCCGGATTCCCGTTCTTTCACGCAGGCTGGATTGCAGCATATGTTGAAGCGAAAGTGAGAAAGCCTCCGGCTTCAGACTTTCGCAAAATCTACGAAGCAGAGACGCTTACTGATATGGCACGGATCCCGCTGTTTAAAGTTGTTCTTGTTGCGGCTGCAGCAAATCTCGGGAGTTTTCTTGGCTCAATCCTGTATTTTTTCTTTATCTTTCCCCTGCTGGCCGTTGATCCGGGAGTCGTGATTTCGACCGGAATTCACAATATGGGGGCATGGCTTGCCGGATTTGTATAAACAAAAAATGACACAGGACTGTATTACTTAATTTCTGCGATCTCCTTGTCAATCCAATCCTGAATGATCAGTTTCATCTGTTGTTTTGTGATACCCTGCACAGAACAAACCTGGATCTCCCTTTCGAGAAGGTCGAGGATTGGGGTGACGAGGGTAAAATAGTCATCAGGACTTTTCAGACCCCCCGATCTTTTGATGTGGAGGATGACAAGCTCATTCAAATGTTCAAACTCGCCAGATGCATCAATGATCTCCTCAAGTGTCATCCCGGTTACGGAATGGTCAGCATTTGCTGTACCGGACTGAGGTTTTGTTCCTTCTGGTTCACCATCCTCCTGCGGCTGATTGGTATCTGCCATAGGATTGTCCTGCTTATTATTCATGGCAAGTCTGTGGGATCGGGTCTTGAAGGGTTATGCCTTTGGAAACAGGACGCATGCCATGCTTCCCTTTAATAAACCCTGCAATCTGGTGTTTAAGGTATCTCACTATGTATCCCCTCCTTTGTTCCCTCATCAAAAGGAGGGGAATAGTTCCGGCTGATAACGCAAGGGGGACTTTCTGTATAATACTCCCTTTGGGATTGCTGGAGCAATCAGGAATTTTGCAGCATGTTATCACCCTTATTTACCTGAGGTGTCTTTGGGTAGTGGCAGGAAGGGGGTGATCGCTGCCGCAATCTTTGCAATATCCATGGACTGGAGTACAACCTTTCCTGGCCCGCTCAATGTAGTAACAAAAAGACCCTCACCGCCAAAGATGATTGAGGTGATCCCACCGGCAAGGGCGATATCATAACTGACAGTACTCTCAAATCCCACAACCAGCCCGGTCTGCACTTTTATCATTTCCCTGTCTTTCAGGTGAAGTTCAATGATATCACCACAGCAGTGGAGAAAAACCGTGCCGGACCCGGTCATTTTCTGGAGGATAAATCCTTCCCCGCCAAAGAGCCCGCTGCGGATCTTTTTTACCAGCGCAATATCAAGGACAATCCCTTCATCGCAGCACAGGAACGAGTCTCGCTGGGCGATAAATTCTTTTCCTTCTGATAATGTTACCGGAAAAATTTTTCCGGGAACATTACCCGCAAAAGAAACAAAACCTCCATGGCCAAAGGGGGAAAATCTGGTAAGAAATAGACTCTCACCGGTCAGGACTCGTTTGAGCCCTGATAATATCCCCCCTTTGAGATGGGATACCATTTCCATATTCCCGCTCATGTTAACCATTGCACCTGCTTCAGCAAAGAGCCCTTCATTTGCCAAAAGCTCGATCTTGACCATCTGGAGGTTATCGCCAATAATATCGTATTTCATTGCAGTTCCTGATCAGTGGTATAGCTCGCAACTACAAATGCGTTATGTGACGGCAGGAGAACAAGGAGGCAGAAAGGGTGTTTTATCATTCTGACTGAATTAATATCCATGAATTAATACAACCCGATCATGCCGGATTGCCCATTCAATGACACGACGAATATCGTTTTTTTATTGTTTGTGCTGCAAGCATGCCTGTTGAGAACGCGGACTGGAGGTTGTATCCGCCACTGTCGCCATCGATATCAAGTACTTCTCCGGCAAAAAAGAGGTTTTTCTCGATCCGGGATTCCATGGTTCCGGGATTCACTTCGCCAAGTTTAATCCCCCCCCTGGTGACCATTGCACAGGAAAAATCACCAAGTTTTTCGACGTTCAATGGAAATTCGGTGAGATTTTTGATCAGGTGTTTCCTTTGCGCAGCGGACAGGTGGGCACATTTCAGGTTGCAGGGTATTTGGGTATAATCCAGAATTTTTTTGGCCAGACGCTCCGGTATCCGGAACTGCCGTACCATTGAAATTAACTGCCGTGTCCCGTGCGATACGGTCATTTCTGAAAGTGCATGACGTACATCATGAAATGGTAAACTGCCCGTAAACGAGAGTCGGATCTCATCTCCGGGCTTGATATCTCGTGAGCGGTCAAGGATCCCGGGTCCTGATAATCCGTTATACGTAAAGAGTACATCGCCAATGTGGTGGAATATTTTCTCTCCATCCCTCCAGACAGAAAAGGGCATCTGTGAAAAGGATATTCCCGACAGATCAAAGAACGGGAAGTTTTGTATAATCAATGGCGTCAGAGCCGGTGCAATATCTGCAATCGTATGTCCGAGTCCTGCCGCAAATCTGTACCCATCCCCATCCGAGCCGGTTGCCGGGTAGGACGCACCTCCTGTCGCAATCACTAAATAATCAGCATAGTATTGGCCGTGAGACGTGGTTATCCCAAAACCTTCTGGTCCTTTTTTTATTATGTTCACTGCTTCGTTGCATCGCAGATCTACCCCCCTCCTGCTGCATTCATTGACAAGGACAGAAAGTACGTCCTCTGACCGTCGTGTGACAGGAAAAACCTTCCCGTCATCCCGGGATTCCATATCCAGACTATGGTCATAAAAAAACGTCATGAGATCGTGGTTGGTAAAGGAAAGGAGTGCCGGTTTCAGGAACTTCCCATGCCCCCCGTAATGGAAGACAAAGTCTGACACATCCCCATCATGGGTGATATTGCACTGCCCTGAACCTGTAATGAGAAGCTTCCTGCCGGGGGCATGCATCTTCTCAAGAATGAGGATACGATGTCCTGAAACAGCTGCCTGGATTGCACAGAACAACCCTGCCGGTCCCGCTCCAATGATCCCGACATCATGTCGATCCATAATGCTTACCCGATAAGATAGTCCACTGCATCTCTCATGAATCATCGCCCTGATGGTTTTCGGGCTGGGGGTAATGGCGTGCCGTTCTGATATTGTTAGACCTGTTAAAATGGCTCTGTAGAAATCCCTGATCACACATTTGAAATGGGTGCAATGCTGAATCGGTTTTCGACTGATATCGCAAAGGGGGATGTCTGCTATCCCCAAAGGATGGCGGACTCGTAAAAATGGCCGTTAGACCATTTTCTGAATGTGACGAAGGAACACGTGAAAATAATCATCAGATTATTTTCTAAGTGCCACAGTGGCGGGGGCAATGTAAATCGAAGATGTCCTGACGGACGTCTTCTCCAGTTTGCCCTTCCCTGCGGGAACGGCAACCATCCCCGAGAACGTTAGTAAAAATGAGGTTTTCTACAGAGCCGTTAAAATTCCCTTTCATTATGCTTGGCACAGTTTATTTTTAATGAGCCCTGAACGCACAAAAGGAGCAATGCTGATCGTCACTTCTCTTGCTTCGTTCCCTGTACCCTATAACAGTTCCCCCGTCACCCTTTGGCTGCTTTCACTTGGTGCGGAGTTTGGCCTTTATGCTGTTATGCCGGGGTGGATTTCAGCTGCGATCTTCATTCTCCCGTTTGGGAGGTTCCCGGATGAAATCGGTCACAAACGCATCTTTTTTTGGGGCTTGCCATCTTCTGTCTCTCTTGATCTTCAGGAGGGTTAACGTGTCCCACACGTACTACCGGGAGTTTATGATACCCGTCAGTTCGGCGTTATTTATCTCCGCCACACTCAGCACAGGTAGTGTCTTTGCTTCTGATCCCCGCGGAACCAACCGCTGATAATCCGCCGCCACAACACTTATCACCCGCCGTTCAGTACAACAGGATATGCAGAAACATGCCTGCGGGTTCGAAGACCATATATTCTGCCGGCGCTGCAGGATCCCTTTGGAGTTCGATGAATTTCGGGGACTTTACTGCCCAAAGTGCCGCAGGCCCGTCACTATTGTATGTCCGCGTTGCGGGCAGCGGTGGTAAAAAAATAAAAAAAATTATTATTTTTGCTCAGACTTTTTTCCGCACCCATGTGGCATATTGTCGGCGCAGGTCCTCCATCTCTTCCGGGGTTAAGTCTTTTCGTTTCATGGTATGAAGGTACTGTTCCAACTGCCGCACAATGTGCTCTGCTTCCACGTAGTCTGCCACTTCGAGATATACAGGTACGCGGCTGACTTCGTATGCCTGCCCGCAGACCGGGCATAATTTCCAGCGCTGAAACCGGTCAACGTACGTGAAGGTCCGGCAACCCGGGCACCGGACTATTACAAACATGGTCAAGTGGTAATCAGCAACGTCATTATAAAAATATATCGATTATTTGAATCACCAGAATCGAAATAACCGGGCCGGAGTATCATGCCCCTTTGGTATTCCATGCACAGAACGAAATGCCTTTATTTGGCATTCAGCAGACTATCATGGTGTTATGGACGACATCACTGTGATTGGCATTCGAGGTCTGCCTATTATCCATGAAGGTGATGATATCCCTTCACTCATCTGCAAAAAACAGCCTCTTTACGATGGAGATATTCTCTGTATTGCTTCAACGATCTATTCAAAATCAAAGGGATATACCAAACCACTTGATTCCATACAGCCCGGTGAACGGGCGGAGCGGCTTGCGAGGCTCAATGGTGAGGACCCCCGCTTTGTTCAGGCTGTACTCGATGCTTCTGCAGAGATCATCATGGAGCACCCGTTTATCCTTTCCGAGCTTCCATTCGGGCATATCGGTGTTCGCGCAGGCGTCGACCAAAGTAATATCGAGGATGGCATGATCATCTTTCTCCCTCCAGATCCGATGAAAGCAGCAGATAGTGTCAGACATGGAATAAAAAAAATCTGCGGAAAAAATGTCGGTGTAATCATCACTGATACCTGCGGGCGGTCATTCCGGCGAGGTCAGACCGGGAATGCGATCGGCTGGAGCGGTATGACTGCAATCCGGGACTTCCGCGGGGATGTTGACCTTTTTGGCCACATTCTCAGGATCACAGAGGAGGCCGTTGTTGATGAGATTGCGGGATTTGCAAACTTTGTAATGGGAGAGAGTAACAATGGTGTGCCCGCGGTTGTCTTTCGCAACTGCCCGAGCTGGAGCGGGCATGACACCCTTTACTTCTCGAAAGCCGAAGACATCATGAGGAAAATGTTAAAAAAAGAGATGGTTTTAGTACATGATATTCAGAATCAGGATGAACACACCGAATGCCGCTGATGCGACCATCACAATCACCGGGCTGATGTGCACTGCACGGCGATCTTCACTGTCATAATAATTTACGAGCCCTGCAGAAGACATCAGTCGCCCGCCTTGTTTCTTTGCCATGCATATCTATTTCATTTTTCGATATATAAAAGAGATTCAGGAGATTGCATGGAACATCAGCAGGTGATATCAGGAAAGGCGCTTATTGGTGAAGATCTGTCACTCCGGCATGTCGATATTGTGATCGACAATGGTTTCATTACTGCAATAGAAGAAAATCAAAAAGCTCCCGATATCTGGATCTGCCCGGCTCTTTTCAATGCTCATACCCATCTGGGTGATACAATAGCGATGGATTGCGCAATAACCGGTGACCTTGTCACACTTATCACTCCCCCGCATGGTCTGAAGCACCAGATTCTTGAAAAAACTCCCCGTCGAACCCTCGTCCGTGGTATGATATCGAGCATTGCACACATGGCACACCGGGGCACTGGGGGGTGCGCAGATTTCCGGGAAGGAGGAACCGAGGGAGTGGCAGCCCTACGGGAAGCGTGCGGTGGTTTTGATTTCCGGTGCCTGATTTTTGGCAGGGATGGTGGGGAAAATTCTGCGGACGGTCTTGGTATCAGCAGCACCCGCGATGTTCCGGATGTCGAACGCTGTGTCGCGCATGCCCGCCGGGAGAACAAATTAATCGCGTTCCATGCCGGTGAAAAGGATTCAGATGATATCGATACGGCACTATCATTCAACCCCGATCTCATCATACACGGCACCTATGCTACCCGCGCCCAGTTGCGGGAATGTGCGGACCGTTCAATCCCCATTGCAATCTGCCCGCGCTCAAACTGGATCCTGGGTGTCACTTCCACAACGATGCGTCCCCCTGTTAGTCTGATGCATGAACTCGGGTGCAGGGTATTTCTGGGAACCGATAATGCAATGTTTGTGCAGCCGGACATGCTTGCCGAAATGGCGTTTATTCACACAATTTACCGTCTTGAACCAGATGAGGTGATACGGATAGCGGTTGCAGGGTCATCCCTAACAAACAATCCGTTTTTTATCAGGGTTGGTGAGCGTGCCAATCTTTTTGCGATCGATCCGCGTTTCTCGAATCTGCGCTTTAGTGGAAATATTGCTGCAAGTATTGTAAAACGTGGTTTTTCAGGCAGCATCAGGACAAACGTTTTTAATTCATAAATCCAACTAAAATCCCATGTTTGTTCTGAGTGATGTACTTGTTCTCTAAAATTCTTGTCGCAATTGATGGCTCGAAGGCAAGCGACCAGGCATTTGTCCGTGCGGTTGAGGAGGCAGCTCTCCATGGGGCAAACCTGCATGTTGTCTATGTGGTTGAAACGGGTCTTTTTTCCTCTCTCCCTCCTGATAATACTGTCGAGATTATGTACAGTGCTCTTGAAAAAGAAGGGGAAGAGGCACTCGCAAAATCCATAACAATGGCAAAAGAGCGGGGAGTTGCTCTTACCACCTCCTTGCTGCAGGGGCATGCTGGTAATGAGATTGTCAATCTTGCAGAACAACAGAAGGCTGACCTTATTGTTGTCGGTTCACACGGCAAAAGCAAAGCCGACCGGCTCCTCCTTGGGAGCATCAGCAATTATGTCGTCACCCATGGCATGATCACGACTCTGGTGGTGAGATCATAACGGGCATACAAGTAAAAGACTATATGACATCCGATGTTGTTCACATCGAAATTCCGGGAAACCGTGATGATGTCTTAAAGATATTGAAGAGAACCGGAATATCCGGCGTCCCTGTGATTAAAAACAAAAAACTTGTTGGTATTATCACCCGCAAGGACCTGTTACAAAATCCTGAGGAAACCCAGCTGGGGTTGTTGATGACCTCAAAACCGGTTACGGTTGCCCCTGATGCAGACATCAGTGACGCAGCACATCTCCTCATCACTAATAAGATCCGCCGGTTGCCTGTTGTTGAGAACAGCAAGCTGGTCGGTTTACTTTCCGTCGCTGATCTGGTTCATGCCATCGCCCAGATGAAGATCAAGGATGAAATAAAAGATGCCTTTATGAGCCAGACATTTGCTCTCTGGGAGGAAACCCCGCTTCCGGTTGTCGGGCGTGTTATGGAGATTTCAGGTGTTGATGCGATACCTATCCTCGATGCAGAAAGCCGTCTTCAGGGCATTATATCGGAACGCGACCTGATACGGAGCTCCAGCATTGAGGATTCTGTTGGCGTTAGTGACTTTTCAAATGGTACTGACGACGATGAGTGGACATGGGAGAGCATCCGTGACATGCACACATTGAGTTACAGTATATCGAAGGTTCAGTTACCTGATCGGCCGGTCAAAACCGCCATGGTGAAGAATGTGGTTGCAGTACCGCAGAACGCTGAAGTGAGTGAATGTGCATTAAAGATGCGAAGGGCCCGGGTAGACCAGCTTCCCGTAATCAATGGTGACAAGCGCCTCGTTGCCATGCTCTATGATCGTGAACTTATTCGTGTGCTTTGCAGGGATGCTTAATAAAAACCTTTAAATTTATTGATATCATTTTACTTGTAAAGCGCTTTTAGAAATTTTTCGGCGTTTATTTAATTTTTGAGGTGTGAACGTGCCTGAACAGTATCAGGAGTCTATGAAAGGAACGACAACCATAGGAATTGTCTTTTCCGAGGGGGTCATCCTCGCCACTGAAAAGAGGGCGACCATGGGATACATGATCGCTAGTAAAAAGGCAAAGAAAGTATACCAGGTCGCCGATCGGATCGGCATGACGACTGCAGGTGGTGTGGGCGATGCGCAACAGCTGGCCCGTATCCTCACGGTCGAGTGTAATCTGTACCAGATCCGGAGATCCCGCCCGATCACGGTTGGTGCCGCATCAACGCTTCTCTCCAATTACCTCAACCAGAATCGCTATTTCCCGTACTATGTCCAGCTCCTTGTAGGTGGTTTTGACGAACACGGACCAAGTGTCTATTCCGTTGATGCAATGGGTGGCGCAACCAAAGAAGAAGAGATTGTCGCGACAGGTTCCGGTTCACCGATGGCGTACGGTGTGCTTGAGGATCGGTTCACGCCCGGCATGAAAGAGGAAGAAGCGATCGATCTCGCAGTCCGGGCATTGACGGCTGCAATGAAACGGGATGCCGGCTCAGGTGAGGGGGTTCACGTCGTTGTGATTACCAAAGAACGCTATCTTGAACTGGGAGAGGATGCCCTCAAAAAATACCTCAAACAAATTCCAGCATAACTTTTTTTGGACGTTAATTCTATGCTCATTGAAGAACGGTTAAAGGAATTCAAGGACAAGATCAACGAAAAAGTTCCCCGTGGAATTACCGTTTCACAGGTCGAATTTGAAGGTCCGGAACTCGTCATTTATACTGATGATCCAAAACGGTTTGCCGATGAAGCGGACTTGATCAAGATCATTGCCCGCGACCTGCGCAAACGGATTGTTGTACGACCCACCATTCTCGAAGATCCTGAAAAGGCCGCAGTTGAGATTCGGTCAGTTGTGGCTGAGACTGCCGGTATCACGGACATTTTTTTCGACCCGGATACTGGCGAGGTACTGATCGAAGCTGAAAAACCAGGGATCGTAATTGGGAAAAATGGTGCCACACTCAGGGAGATTACCAAGCATATTGGCTGGACCCCGAAAGTTGTAAGGACACCCCCCATTGAAAGCACAACGGTTAAACAGATCCGGCAGTACCTCCGTTCGGTAAACGAAGAACGGAAACAATTCCTTCGGACGATTGGACGGAGAATACACCGTGATATAGCAATAAAGGATGAGAGCGGAAAAGAAACCCAGAAGAAGGACCAGTGGGCACGGGTCACGATGCTTGGCTGCTGTCGTGAGGTAGGGAGGGCTGCGTTCCTGCTGACGACCCCGGACAGCCGTGTTTTAATCGATTGCGGGGATAAACCGGATAATTCCAACGGGACCCCTTACCTGTACATCCCGGAAATTCATCCTCTCTCTTCACTGGATGCGGTGGTACTGACCCACGCTCACCTTGACCATTGTGCACTTATCCCTCTCCTTTATAAGTATGGGTACGGTGGTCCCGTATATTCCACGCCTCCTACCCGTGATCTGTCCGCGATGCTGCAGCTCGATTACCTCGATGTGATTAACAAGGAAGACCGAAAAATACCGTATAATTCGAACGAGGTTAAGGAATATATCAAACACTCAATTACGCTCAATTATGGAAGTGTTACTGATATTGCCCCTGATATCAAGCTCACGTTCCACAATGCCGGACATATCCTCGGGTCTGCCATCGCACATTTCCATATCGGTGACGGGCTCTACAATATTGCATTCACGGGAGACTTCAATTATAGTAAAAGCCGTCTTTTTAATCCTGCAATTAACCAGTTCCCCCGTCTTGAAGCACTCTTCATGGAAAGCACCTATGGGGGTTCCAATGATTTCCAGCCCGCGCGATCCGATGCTGAAGTGAAACTCTACGAAACAGTGAACACTGTAATCTCACGGGGAGGCAAAGTTGTAATTCCTGCTTTCGCAGTCGGTCGTTCGCAGGAAGTCATGCTTGCTCTTGAAGAGGGAATGAGGTTAGAAAAAATTCCCAAAGTGAAGATCTATCTTGATGGTATGATCAGGGAAGCGACGGCGATCCACACAACCTATCCAGAGTACCTGAACAACGACCTGCGTAACCAGATCTTCCGGGAGGGTATGAATCCGTTCCTTGCTGATTGTTTCCAGCAGGTAGATTCTGCAGACCTGCGCGAGAAGGTGATGGGGGGCGATCCATGTGTCGTCATCTCCACGAGCGGTATGCTCAACGGGGGACCGGTAATGGAGTATCTCACCAACCTCGCACAGGATGCCAGGAATGCACTGGTCTTCGTCGGATATCAGGCTGATGGAACGCAGGGGCGGAGGATTCAGAAAGGGTGGAGGGAAGTGCCAATGGGGAGGAAAGGAACGATCACGTTCAATCTGGAAGTGATGACCATCGACGGTTTTTCAGGTCATTCCGACCGAAGGCAGCTGATGAACTACATAGGACAGGTCCAGCCCAAACCCGAGAAGATATTCTGTGTACATGGCGATGAAAACAATACAATCGACCTCGCAAGTTCCATTTACAAACGCTATCATATAGAAACGCATTCCCCAATGAACCTCGAAACGTACAGGATGGTCTAAAAAGGATACCATGAAGGGGCTCCTGCCTGCATGTCTGGGAGTATTTTCCGTCATGGCGCTTTCCAATGCTATAGTCCCTGTACTTCCCACATACGCTCCCGGAACATTTATTCAGGGAAGCATTTATTCAGCGTATTTTCTGGGAGCTTTTTTCATGACGCTCCCTGCCGGCCTGATATCAGACCGTTATGGAAGGGTTAGGGTAATGCAGGCAGGTCTTCTGGTTACCCTGATGAGTGGTGTGATCCTTCTTTTTGTATCCGCCCCGCTCCTTGTTATTAGCACGCGGCTCTTCGAAGGGTTTGGTGCAGGGCTTTTTGTTGCATCATCCATGGCCTTTATCAATTCCCAGCCGAACCACGAAAGGATGAGTGGTTATTTCGTGGCATCTCTCAATGCCGGCCTTGTATTGGGGCTCATTTTGGGGGGACTCCTTGCCCAGCACATCGCCATACCTGCCGGTGGGATTGCATTATTCACTGGTGTTTCGATCCTTCCTGCTGTGCTCTGCACGTTTCTTACTGAACCCCGGCACTCAGGGGCAGATCAGGAGATAAAAAGACTCCTCGTTACGCTGGTAACTGACTACCGCTGGCTCTGGTATTCTGCGATTGTCCTTATTGGAATCACAGGGGTACTCCCCTCGCTCTACCCGGAATTTTCAGATTCAGCACCAGATCAGGTGGGACTCTGGATCGCAAGCATGAGTGTTGCCACAATCGTTGCAGTTATCGCTGTATCTCATATGAAACTGCCTCCGGTTTCTACAATCCGTGTTGCTGCGTTGTTCATGGCTGCAGGTGTGATCCTTTCGTTTTACACTCCGGCAGGATTCCTTGTGGTCGGCGCGCTGGCAGGGGTTGTGATGATTGCCCAGATGGCATTTCTTGCTCAGGCAAGTAATCAACAGGGTGCAGCGATGGGACTGTTTTCTACAACCAGCTATCTTGGTATGAGCCTGCTCCCGTTCCTGGCCGGTTTTATTGCCGAAACAACAACCTTTTCTCTCGCCTTCTGTGCCATGGCGTGCGCCGCAGTCAGCGTTTCATTCACTATAGGCAGATGCACCTGCCGGCTTCCAATCCACCCATGACTCCTGTGCGACGGAAAAGGGAATAGATTCATCTTTTATTACAGCAAATTCCGTGCATGCAAGAGCGGTTCATCGTAGGTATCCTGTTTATTAGTGTTATGTTCTTTGTCATCGTCCCTGTAGTTCAGGCGGAAGATGCGCCTGAGTGGTATATGATGGGGGAAAATGCAGTCGTAGTCGGCGATTACACATCAGCGGTCACGTATTATGATAATGCAATCGCACTTGATCAGAAGTATGCCGCCGCATTCTCAGGTAAAGCGAACGCGCTCAATCAGCTGGGAAATTTTGCCGGGGCTCTTGATACGGCTGATCAAGCCCTTGCCATCAAGCTTGATATTCGTGCGCTTAAGGAGAGGGCTTATGCACTCTTCAAACTCCAGCGCTACAATGAATCCGTTACAGCTTACGACACGTTTTTTACATTTCAGACGAACCTTGCCGAAACGTACTGCAATCAGGGAATGGCATATGACGAGCTGAACCAGAAAGAAAAGGCGATTGCGGCTTATGAACGCTGCGCCTCGCTCGATCCACGGAATCTGAATGCATTGAACAGGAAAGGACTTGCCCTATTGTCGCTTGGCAGATATCAGGAGGCACTCGATGCATTCAACCAATGCACCCGGATTACCATAGATAATGCCGAGGTCTGGAACAACAAGGGGTTAGCCTATGGTGCACTCGGAGATTACAATAATGCGCTCGTCTGTTTCAAAAGGGCTATCAGTATCAACCCTGCCTATTCTGATGCGAAGCAGAATTTAGAGAAGGTATATGTAAAAGCGCCGTTTTTTACACCGATAACCACGCCATCGCCAAAAGAAACTGCAACAGCCCGCACAACATCGGCACCGGTGACCTCGGAACCGAAACCTGATAAGATTATCACACCTGTCACCACCTCTCCTGCACCTGAAATTCCGACAGACTTCTCTTCAGTTCCACAGAAAACGTATGCTCCTCTCTCTCCCTTTGGTGCATGTATCGGAATTGCAATTACCTGGGCAATCGTTTTTTTGAATAAATACAGGAATTAGGAGTTTTATTATCACGATTTTTTTTATTCATGCTACATGACGGGAAATTATATCATTTGGGTTTATCCGGCATATTTTGAAATGGATTCTCAGAAGGACTGAAATCTCTCTGGGCCTTGGACTGCGATAATTGTGCCCATAAATATTAATTATTTCATCCAGGGATCAGAAATTGTTGTTGCGTTCACAAAGACAACAAATATCCTTATATCCTTTCTTCCCAATATTGAAAGGACATTTATCTTATTGAGGTCAAGGATGATTCCCACCAGAACCATTATGATTATCATGGCAATGTTCTGTGCCTGCATGGTAGGTCCTGTTTTGGCAGGAGAAAAGTACATGGCAGGAAGCCCCCGGCTTTCCGTTTATCTGTCTGGCACAAATGAATTTTCACCTGGGAAAGATATCTCTGTCCCGGTAGTAATTGAGAACAGCGGGTTAAACGAGTTCAAATTTGTTCAGTCCTCAATTGTCACCCGCGACGATCTGCCAAACACCGCAAAACTGCTGGAGGTGACACTTTTTGCCGGAAATGCTCCATTAGTCATCCAGTCCGACCCCCAGATGGTGGGCGATCTCAAAGGGGGGAGCACGGTAACCTGCATTTTTAATGCAAAGGTCAGGTCGGATGCTCCTTCCGGTGTATATAACCTCCCGATCAGTCTGAATTACACATTCCTGCAATCAGCGGAACAATATGGCACTGATGCCATCCGCTACTATTACAAAACAACGAATGTCAGTCTTTCTCTCCCCATCAAAATCCGGCCGGATATTTCTATTGAAGTCATCGCAGCTCAACCCGAGCATCTGAATGTCGGGACTGAGGGGTATCTGAACCTGAAAATTAAAAATACCGGTTATGAGGCTGGAAAAAAAGCGATCGTTAAGATCAAAAGAAACGGGGACAGCCCCATCACCCCGACAGACAGTAGCGTATATGTAGGCGATTTCCCTGTTGGTGCCATTGTGGAGGCCAGGTATAAAGTCTCAGTTGCACGTGGCGCGGAACGCTCAGTTTACCCGGTTGATGTTGAAGTAGTGTATGAAAATAACGATGGCGATGCG